>ERZ761603.1925-NODE-1925-length-14914-cov-55.769769_pt1 | contig 14914 bp, 14 predicted proteins | sample MGYA00511879_ERZ761603 | MGnify/ENA primary metagenome ERZ761603 (study PRJEB28899, sample SAMN02850040) | bioreactor sludge metagenome | biome: EBPR Sludge; feature: EBPR Bioreactor; material: flocular biomat | place: Australia: Thorneside Wastwater Treatment... | reverse complement strand
GGCAAAGCGAGCAGCGGGTGGTCTTGTGGGCGCCGGATGCCCGTGATGCCGCAGACTATGAGTGTCCGGCGACGCCGACCACCGTTCGGCTGGTGCGGGTGGCGACGCCGACCGGACGAGTGCATGTGGTGATGACTTCGCTGTTTGATCCGGTGGCTTTCCCGGTGGCTGCCTTTGCCGACCTCTACCATGGCCGGTGGCGGATCGAGGAGGCATTTAAACGGATCAAGAGCCGGCTTGGTCTGGAGCATACCTCGGGCTTGTCCTGGCACGCCGCGCATCAGGATTTCGGGGCGAAGGCGGTCTTTGACAACCTCAATGCACTCGCCGCCTATGTCGCCACGGATGCGCTCATCGATCCGGATTCGCCCTACAAGATCAACCGAACCCTGGCGATCGACAAGATCAAGCGGCAGATCGGCCGCTGGTTGCTCACCGCTGCCGCTACTCCACGTCGCCTCAAACCGTTGCTTGAAGAGCTTGCCTTGAACCTTCAGAAGCTCGTTCCCCATCGCTCGCGACCTCGAAAGCCGCAGCCCAAACCACACCGATCTCATGCCTATAAGCCTACATGACAAAATCCTAAGTTGTGAGGATGGACGCTGGAACGGGTGACCTGGTTAACACCATAGCGATTCCTTGAGCCCCTGGGATATATCCCGCCTCCCGAGGCGGAGGATAGGTATTATTTCGAACTGACCGTACAGCCCGAGCACGCCTGTACTTGGACCACGGAGCCTCTACGAAACCCGGGGCGAATCATTTCCCATGCCAACCGGCCTTCAGAACCAGTTCCCGCTCGAAGCATGAATTTACGACCAACACTTTCGATTACACCCCGGCGGCGGCTTTCCGTTTGACTGCAAAGGGCAAGATTCCGGATAATGGCAGGCTCCCGATGTTACACTTCCCACCCTTCGGCACTGAACGAACCGGTGGACCCGGACCGCACGCGCAGGGTCGACACGGCACAGCCCCGCTGGGCGTCGCCACCATCCATGATGAGTCACGCCTCCTTCCAGCCGGCTTCTCCCGCCTTCACCCGTAGCGATCTGACACGCAGCGAGCGTAGCCTGCTGCGCGATGGGCGCTGGGCCAACGCGCGCGTCGAGCGCGTGCTGCTGGACGGACGGGAGTGGACATTCAAGGACTTCTCGACCCGTTCGTGGTGGGTACGCAACACCATTGGCCGCCTGCTCCTCGGGCGAGAGCTGCGTGCCCTGCAATGTTTGCAGGGGATCGCCGGTACGCCGGGCGACGCCTTTCGCGTCGATGCACATGCGATTGCCGCCCGTTTCGTGCCCGGCCGCAGCCTGGCCAAGATCGACCGTCAACTGGTCTCGCCAGAGTATCTCGGGCAGCTTGAAGAGCTGTTACGGGCAGTTCATGGACGTGGCATCGTGCATCTCGACACGCGCGGCGCCGGCAACCTGCTGATGCTGCCGGACGGGGCGCCGGGCATCATAGATTTCCAGGCCAGCCTGTCGACGCGCTGGATGCCGGCCAGCCTGCGACGACTGCTCGAAGCGATGGACATGAGCGGCGTGTACAAGAAGTGGGCCGACTGGCAGCCACAGGCGATGGACAGCGAACGCCGCGCCAGGTACGAGAAGACCAACCGCTTGCGCCGCTGGTGGGTGCCACGCGGTTATTTCGGATTGAGCAAACGCCGCCGCGCCAGTCGTCGTGGCTCCGGCTCATGAAAGGCAGGAAATGAAGGAGACCTCAAACGGATTGTTCCATCATCCCGGGCTGCGCCGCTTCCTGGTGCGGATGCGCGCGCCGATCGTCATCGTCGGGATGGTCCTGCTGGCGCAATTCGTGCGCAGCGACTGGCTGTTGCCGGGTTTCGTCGTCTCGATGCTTGGCGAGTTCATTCAGCTGTGGTGCTTCGCATCGCTCGACAAGAATTCGACGCTGACCGCACGTGGCCCTTACACCATGGTGCGCAACCCGATGTACCTGGGGCGTTTCTTCATCCTGCTCGGCTTCCTGATGCTGCTGGCCAGTTGGTGGGTGCTGCTGGCTTACACGGTGCTCTACTGGCTGTACATGGACGCCCGGGTGCAGCGCGAGGAGGCGCACCTGCGGCCGATCTTTGGCGCTGCCTACGCGGAGTACTGCACCACCGTGCGACGTTTCCTGCCGTGCTGGCCGGCGACCGGGCAAGCGGTCGGCTACTGGAGCTGGCAGTTGTTCCGCAAGAACAACGCCGGCTTCAACCTCGCGGCGACCCTGGCCGCCTGGGCTGCGGTGGCCACCTGGGCGATCTGGGGATCGCCGCTGCTCGTCGGTTGAGGGTCGGAACGGCGACGGCGCTCTTTGCCCGCCCTGTCCTTCTATCCGAGCCGCTTCATGCCGAGCTTGACCATGATGCTTTCGGCCGGGCAAAAGCGGGTGAAACCGCTCTGCAGGAGGTTGGCACCGACGAAGACGGTAAACCAGAGGAAGTACTTGGCAACGAAGAGCGGGCTCTCGGGGACGCCCAGCGCGAGCGAGAGGAGGATGAAGCTACCCGCCATGATGCGGACGGCGCGATCGGTGGTCATGTCTGAGGGTCCTTTCTGAAAGCGGCGTAGTAGAGCACCGGGATCACCACCAGCGTGAGCAGGGTGGAAACGAAAATGCCGAAGATCAGGCTGATCGCCAGCCCGTTGAAGATCGGGTCGTCGAGGATGAAGAGGGCGCCGAGCATGGCCGCCAGGGCAGTCAGGGCGATCGGCTTGGCGCGTACGGCAGCCGACTGGATGATTGCCTCACGGAAATCGATCCCTGCGGCAACCTGCTGCCGGATGAAGTCCACCAGCAGGATCGAGTTGCGGACGATGATCCCGGCGAGCGCTATCATGCCGATCATCGAGGTCGCCGTGTATTGACTGCCGAGCAGTGCGTGCCCCGGCATGACCCCGATGATGGTCAGCGGAATGGGCGCCATGATAATCAGGGGTACGAGATAACTCTTGAAATGTGCGACGACCAGCAGGTAGATCAGGATCAGGCCAACGGCGTAGGCGATTCCCATGTCGCGAAAGGTTTCATAGGTGATCTGCCACTCGCCGTCCCATTTGATGCTGTAGCCGGCGTCGGGTGCCGGCGGCTGGCGGATGAAATACTCGCCCAGCCTGCCCGCACCATACTCCAGCCCGTCGAGCGGGCGGTCGGCCAGCGCGCTGCGCGCAGCAAACATGCCGTACAGCGGCGAATCGAGCTTGCCGGCCATGTCGGCGACGACATACACCACCGGCAACAAATCCTTGTGGTAGATCACCTTCTCGCGCGCCTGCTGGCGGGCTTCGACGAGTTCGGAGACCGGCACCAGGGCGCCCTGGCGTGAGCGTACGCGCAGTTTGAGCAAGGCGTCGAGCGAGCTCTTCTGTTCGGCTGCGAGTGTCAGGCGCAGCGGGATTTCGTAGCGCGCGCCGCTGTTGCGCAAAGGCGTCACATCCTCGCCCGCCAACCCCATGCGCACCACCTCGACGATATCGCTCTGCGCCACATCGAGCAGTGCGGCCTTGTTCTGCAGCACGCGCAGCACGGTTTTGCTGCCGTCGGCGGTTACCGAGTCGTCGATCGCCACCAGATCGGCGGTCTTCTCCAGTTGCCGGCGCACTTCGCGGGCGACGGCGATCTGACCCCGGTAGTCGGGTCCGTAGACTTCGACGACGATCGGTGACAGTACCGGCGGCCCGGGTGGCACCTCCACCACCTTGGCGTTGCCGCCGGCACGTCGGCCGATCTCCTCGACGGCATCGCGCAGCGAGCTGGCAATCGCGTGACTCTGACGCGAGCGCTGCCGGTGGTCGACCAGGGTCACCTGCAGGTCTCCGAGTTCTGGCGCCGCCCGCAGGTAATACTGACGCACCAGGCCGTTGAAGTTGATCGGGCTGGCGGTGCCGGCGTAGGCTTGGTAGTCGCTGACTTCGGGAACCGTGAGAAGGCTGTCGCCGATCTCGCGCAGGACGCGCGCCGTCTCCTCGACCGGTGTGCCGACCGGCATGTCGAGGACGATCTGGAACTCGCTCTTGTTGTCGAAGGGCAGCATCTTGAGCACCACCAACTGCAGCGTGGCGAGCGACAGCGAGCCGGCGATCAGGACGAGAATTGCCAGCAGGAGACGGCGGCGTGTCGAACGACCTCGCTGCGCATCAAGGAAAGGGGTCAGCAGGCGTCGGAAGAGCCGCTCGATCCGCCTGGCCGGTAGCGCGCTGGCCGTTTCTTGCCCGCGGCCCGGCGTGGCATGCGCCGGGCTGACCAGCAGCCGGGCGGCCAGCCACGGGGTGACGACGAAGGCGATGGCCAGCGAGATGAACATGCCGAGTGACGAGTTGATCGGAATCGGGCTCATGTAGGGGCCCATCAGGCCACTGACGAAGGCCATCGGGAGCAGCGCGGCAATCACCGTGAAGGTGGCGAGGATGGTCGGCCCGCCGACTTCGTCCACCGCCAGCGGGATGATCTCGATCAGCGCTTTCTCCGGCTGCAGTGCTTGCCAGCGGTGGATGTTTTCGACCACCACGATGGCGTCATCGACCAGGATGCCGATCGAGAAGATCAGCGCGAACAGCGACACGCGGTTGAGCGTGAAGCCCCAGGCCCAGGAGGCGAAGAGTGTTGCGGCGAGGGTCAGACTGACCGCGACACCGACGATCAGCGCCTCACGCTTGCCGAGTGCGAAGAAAACGAGCAGGACGACGAAGGCGGTCGCGAAGAGCAGCTTGCCGATCAGTTTTTGTGCCTTGTCGGTCGCCGTCTGGCCATAGTTGCGGCTGACCGTGACCGTGACCCCGTCGGGAATCAGTGTCCCCCTGAGCGAGTCGGCACGGGCGATCACCGCACTGGCGACGTCGGCGGCATTGACCCCGGGTTTCTTCGAAATCTGCACGGTGACGGCGGGGAATTCACCTTCACGCGTACCCAGCCAGACGTAACGCCGGGGTTGATCGGGGCCATCATCGACCTGTGCCACATCCCCCATGAACACCGGTTTGCGCTCGCCGGCGTTGCCGCGTACGGCCACCACCAGTTGCCGGACGTCGGCGGCCGACTGCAGATAACCGCCGGTTTCCACCAGCAGCTCGCGGTTGCCGGCGACCAGCGTGCCCGATGGCTGCAAGGTATTGCCGACGCGCAACACCGCCGCCAGATCCTGCGGTGTCACGCCGTGCGCATTCATCCGCTCGCTGTCCAGTAATACCCGCAAGACGTGCTCCGGGCCACCCAGGGTGGAGACGTCACGGGTACCCTTGATGCGTTTGAACTCGGTTTCGGCGGAACGCGCCACCTGTTGCAGATCGAAGGCCGAACGCGTCGGGTCGGTGGTCGAGAAGGTCAGGGAAACGATCGGTACGTCGTCAATGCTGCGCGGCTTGACGGTTGGCTCGAGCACGCCGAGGTTGGGTGGCAGCCAGTCACGGTTCGAATGAACCGTATCGTAGAGACGCACCACGGCATCGCTGTACTTGACTCCAACGGCAAACTGCACGCTCACCACGGCCATTCCCGGCTGCGCTACCGAATAGACGTGCTCGATCCCCGACATCCGCGACAGGACCTGTTCGGCCGGTGTGGCAACCAGGTTTTCCACGTCACGCACCGAGGCGCCGGGGAAGGGGATGAGGACGTCGGCCATGGTCACGTCGATCTGCGGCTCTTCCTCGCGTGGCGTGACCAGCGTCGCGAAGACGCCCAGCAGCAGGGCGACCAGCGCCAATAGCGGGGTCATCTGCGAACTGGTGAAGAAACGGGCGATACGGCCGGAAACCCCCATCCTGCTACTTGCCTGGTTGCCTGACGGATTTGAGTTCAATTGCCGCTTTTACCGGGTCGAGGATGACGCGTTCACCCGACTGCAGGCCGGCCAGCACCTCGACCTCACCGCCGGCAAACACTTCGCCGAGACGCAACTGGCGCAGGCTCGGCGCTCCCTGATCGTTGCGCACATAGACCGCGGCCACCTCGCCACGCCGCAGCACCGCGGTTTGCGGCACGCTCAGCTTGTTGGCGCGGCCGACGACGAAATGCACCCGCGCGTGCATTCCGGGGATGATACCGGCCATCCCGGCCGGCAGGCCGGCGCGCACCGGAACGACATGCGTCGCCGAGTCCGCCGTCGGCAGCACACTGATGCTGGTCGCCTCCACCCACTGTCCGAGTTCGGGAAACTCGATGCGCGCCTGGCGCACCGCGCGCATTTGCGCCAGCCGGTACTGCGGGATGCTGGTCGTGACTCGCAGGCCCCGCGGTTCGTAGATCGAGAGCAACGGTTTGCCGGGCACCGCCATTTCGCCAAGTTCGGTCAAGCGCCGCGCGACGATGCCCGAAATCGGCGCGCGTACCGCTGCATGCCCGGCGCTGACCGCCGTCTGAGCCTGCGTTGCCTGTGCTGCGTCGAGCTCGGCTTTGGCCTTGTCCACTGCCGCCTGGCTGACGAAGCCCTGCTGGCGCAGGCTCGACATGCGCTGATGCTGAGCCCGCGCGTTCACATACTGTGCCGCCGCGCCGGCCGCTGCCTCGCTCGCCTCGCGCGCGTCGATGCGCATCAGCAGCTCACCCTTCTTCACCGCCTGCCCGGCATCGACATGCATTTCGACGACACGTCCGGACACCTGTGCCGCCAGCGTCGCCTGATTGACCGCCTCGACGATCGCGTCAGCGGGCAACACCAGCTCCACCGCATGCGGCTGCACGACACGGTCCGACAGCGTCTGCGCCTGGATCTGACCGGCAAGTGATGCACCTGCAGCCAACCCGGCCAGCAGCCGTAGCCAAGTCTGCAGTCGAGCGAGAGGTGGTCGGGACATGCATATAAGCATATACTGATATATCCGCAAAGACAAGTGCGAGCGACATTCAACACGATCATTGCTGTTGACGCGTGCAGCACTCGAATGAGACAAAGCGGATATCGGGCGACGCGGGCTGGTCGACCGGGAGGTGTGCCCCATCACTGGAGTGCCGTCATGAAGCTTCTGCGTCTCGTCTTCTCCGTGATCCTGCTCGCCAGCGGGTGCAGCAGTGTATCGACCACGCATCGAGCACCCGCCGGCGAACTCGGCCAGCCGGAAGGTGGCTCCGGCCTGAGCGTTCAGGCAGGCTGGCGCGGCGAGAAGTTTGCCGTCGCCACGGCGCACCCGCTGGCCAGCGAGGCGGGCATGGCCATGCTCAAGGCCGGCGGCTCGGCGATCGACGCGGCGGTTGCTGCCCAGATGGTGCTTGGTCTGGTCGAGCCGCAGTCGAGCGGGATCGGAGGGGGGGCCTTTCTGCTGCACTATGATGGACACTGGACGGTGGCCTTCGACGGTCGCGAAACGGCGCCATCCGCTGCCGGAGAAGACCTGTTCATCCAGGCCGGCGGCAAGCCGCCGAGCTTTCACCAGGCGGTGGTTGGCGGCCGCGCGGTCGGTGTGCCCGGTGCCGTGCGCATGCTCGAGATGGCGCATGGCGAGTACGGCCTGCTGCCTTGGGCGGCTCTCTTCGAACCGGCGATCAGGCTGGCCGAAAACGGCTTTCCGGTCGGCACGCGCCTGCACGCCCTGCTCAAGGCCGATCTCCATCTGCGCCAGGATCCGGTGGCGGCTGCTTATTTCTATGATCGCGATGGTCAGCCGCCGGCGGTTGGCAGCACACTGCGCAACCCCGCGCTGGCCGTCGTCCTGCGCCGCATTGCCAGCCATGGCTCGGGCGCCCTGCATGAGGGAGAGATTGCGCAGGCGATGGTCGACAAGGTGCAGCAGCATGCCGCCAATCCCGGACTGTTGAGCCTTGCCGATCTGGCCGGCTACCAGGCAAAACGACGGGCTGCCTACTGCCACCCCTACGTGGCGCAGCAGGTGACCGTGGTGCGCCGCTACCTGATCTGCGGTTTTCCGCCGCCGAGTTCGGGCGCCATTGCCATCGCCCAGATTCTCGGCATGCTGGCTTACACCGACGCCGCCAGCTTGTCGTTTGCCGATCCGCGCTGGATGCATTACTACAGCGAAGCCGCACGCCTGGCCTTCGCCGATCGCGCCAGATACGTGGCCGACCCCGATTTCGTCGCTCCACCGGCCGGCAGCTGGTACTCGCTGATCAGCCCGGACTATCTGGCCGCCCGGGCGCGGCTGATCGGAGCGCAGAGCATGAAGATGGCCGTGCCGGGTACGCCGGGCCCCGTCCGCACGAGTCATTCGCCGATGCCCGAGCAGCTCGAACATGGCACTTCGCATCTCAGCATCGTCGACGGTCGGGGCAATGCCCTGGCGATGACCAGCACGATCGAGGACGCTTTCGGGGCACGCCAGATGGTTCGCGGCTTTCTGCTCAACAACCAGCTCAGCGACTTTTCCTTCAGCCCGACAGACGAACATGGCACAGCGGTGGCCAACCGCGTCGAGCCGGGCAAGCGGCCACGTTCATCGATGAGCCCGACCCTGGTCTTCGACCAGGATACGGGCGAACTGGTGCTCAGCGGTGGTTCGCCAGGTGGCGCCCTGATCATTCACTACACGGCCAAGCTGCTCTACGCGACACTGAACTGGGGATTGACGCCGCAAGAGGCGATCGACCTGCCCAATTTCGGCTCGTTGAACGGCCCCACGCTGCTCGAGGAACAACGCTTTTCCCGCTCCTTCGTCGAAGCACTCGTGGCGAGAGGGCATGAAGTCAAGGAGATCGGCATGAGCAGCGGCTTGCAGGCGATCCGGAAAGGGGTTGCCGACTACACGGGCGGCGCTGATCCCCGCCGCGAGGGAAGAGTGGTGGGCGAGTGACATCGAATCGGTCAGCCGTCCGTACGCCCTGATTACGCTCCGCCGCCAGGCATCACGCCCATGTCATCCGGACGCCGGTGTCTCCTTCTGCTGGTCGCCGCCCTGGGCGGCTGCGCCAGCGACGGCCGCTACGAATCGCGGCCGGCACCGGTGACGCCTGCGGAGCCGGCTGCGACGCTGCCACAGGAGGTGGTGCGTCAGCCGCCCCGCCCCGTGCCACCGCCGCCGGCAGGCATCGTCCCGCCGGCCTACCCGGGCGAGCACCAAGGCAGCAGCCTGATCGGTCGCCTGTTGCCGTTGCAGATCGCTGATCGCAATGGCTGGGCAGTCGATATCCTGACCGCCTTCACTGCGTTGCAGATTCCCCCGCTGCCGGAGAGCCTCTGTGCTGCCATTGCGGTGATCGAGCAGGAATCGAGTTTCCGGGCAGATCCGACCGTTCCCGGCCTGGCGCGCATTGTCTGGCAGCAGATCGAAATGCGGCGGGAAAAGTACGGCGTTCCCAAGGTGCTGGTCGATCTTGCCCTGCGCAAGGCGTCGCCGGACGGGCGCAGCTACCAAGCGCGCATCGACGCCCTGCGCACCGAAACGCAGATGAACGCGCTGTACGCAGACATGATCTCCGAACTGCCTGGCGGGAAGACGCTGTTCGCCGGTTTCAACCCGGTACGCACCGGCGGTCCGATGCAGGTCAGCATCGACTTCGCCGAGGAACAGGTTCGTCAGAAACCCTACCCCTACGTACGCCGGGACAGTGTGCGCAATGAGGTGTTCACGCGCCGTGGCGGAGTGTACTTCGGCATCGCGTCGCTGCTCGACTACCCGACCAGCTACAGCCAGATGATCTACCGTTTTGCCGATTTCAACGCGGGTCGTTACAGCAGCCGTAACGCTGCGTTTCAGGAAGCGGTGAGCCGCCTCAGTGGCCAGCGGCTGGCGCTTGATGGTGACCTACTGCGCTACCGCGACGGCCAGCCCCTGGCCGAAGCCAGCGACACCCAGCGTGCGGTCTTCACCCTGCGCGCGCGGCTGGGTCTCGGCGAGGCGGAAATCGTGCGCGATCTCAAGTTCGAGAAGTCGCTTGCCTTCGAACAGACGGCACTCTACAAGCGGCTCTATGCGCTGGCCGATGGTGCAGCCGGCGAGCATCGGCCGCGCGAGCTGCTGCCCGTGATCGCGCTCAAGAGTCCCAAGATCACTCGCCAGTTGACCACCGAATGGTTTGCTCGCCGGGTCAATGGCCGTTACCGCGGCTGTCTGGCGAGGAGCTAGGCGGGAAAAGGAAGGAAGCCGGGCCGGCTGGCATCCGTTGCCTCAGACGACGACACAGTTTTCCTTGAGAAAATCCAGAGCATCACCGAGGGTGGTGTCGGCGGCATCGAGAAGCGTCGTTTGCGCCTCCGGGAAGAACTCCTTCCACAGCCTCTCCAGGTCGTCCTGCATCTCGTAGGGGGCGTAGGCGCGGATGAAGCCGAGTACCGGCAGTCGCTGGAAGCCGTCTTTGCGCACCTTGCGGATCAGCGTGCGTGCTGCCGCCCTGCTGAGCACGGGCTTGGCCGGGATGTCCGCGGCCAGACAGACAAAGATCGTCAGCAAGGAACTGTCGTCGGTCTTGCCGCCGGTCATTCTCTGCCAGTCTTCCGACGCTGGTACTGCGAACAGGCTGGCGTCCTCGGGGCCGAAATCGCGCATGAAGTACAACGGCTCCAGTTCCTGCAGGAGCTGGTTGAGCGGGCGCGAGGGGTCGGTGATTTTCGGCAGATCCTCACTCTCGACCCGTTTGAGTTCGCGCCTGGCCACCTCCCGATAGGCTTCCGGCATGCTCGCCAGGATCTCGCGTAGTTGCTTCCTGCCTTTGGCGGGTACCCCCTTGTCCCGCAGCACGCCAAGCATCTGCAGCAGACCAGCGGCCGTCGGAATGGCGGCCGGCGTCGTGGCGCTCAGATGGACCAGCACGGCGCTGCGGACGATTGCGTCGGCCGAAACCGTTGAAATGTCGGCAGCGGCCATCCCGAGTTGCTCGGCAAACCACAGGCCGGTCGAGATCGACAACTGATGGACTTGCCGCTGCGCCAGAGCCTGCCGATAGTCGGCCAGGCTGCGCAATGACCACTCGGCCAGGAATTCCTTCTGCGACGGCTTGACGAGAATCCCCCAGGAGGCGTCCTCCGGCATTGCCCAGAGCCTTTTCAGCATCTCCGAACCACCACGCGAATGCGACAGGAAGCTGTTGTCGCGCAGCGAGCGAGCGGCTTCGTCGAGGTCGCCGTCGCTGCCCTCCTCGAGGAAAAGGCTGACCAGGTTGACGATGCGGGCGCGTGCCTCCTCGATGTTCGGCCGCAGGTATTGCGTTCCGAAAAAGTCGGCGATCTGCACCAGGCCTTTCGGCGCATCCTGCAGGATGCTGGCCAGTTTCTCCTGGTTGATGATGCGGTGGCGCATCCCGTAAAGCAGTGCTTTTTCAAAGAATGGCCGGTCATCGAAAAGCATGACCTGGTGCTGACTGGTCTGCATCGCTTGCCTCGCTACCTTTCGCTGCGCTGCCGCGGTTCGTGGCTAGAGGGCGGACTCTTCGTCGGCTTCGCCAACCAGCGGCCGGATCGTCGGACTCGACTGCACGGCAGGCGCCGGCTCGGCTTCCTCGGCTCTGGCGCGCGCCCGCAGGATCAGCAGGACCTCGCGAAAGATCTCCGGGTGCTGATAGCGCAGCAGCCAGGCGACTTCCATCCAGTCATGATCGTTGACCTCGCTGTGGGTGAGGAACGGTCGATTGAGCGTGCTGTCGGAGAGCGCGTCGAGACGCTCCTCGTCGCTCAGGTCGTCAGCCGAGTCGTCGGGTTCGACAAAATAATCGAAAGTACCGGTTTTGAAGAAGTGTTCCAGGTTTTCCGTGCGCTCGAACAGATAGTCGGCCAGAACTTCGCTGCCGCCGTCGACGTCGCCGATTGCCGCGAGGAAGTCGCCGGTTTCGCTGCCCGACCGGAAGATGACCGAGTTGATCATGCCGTGCAGGCGCTCGTGACCGGCGTCGCCGTAACGCCGTTCGAGAACGATTGCCCGCGCAAACTGTTCGGGTGAAACCAGCAGATTGACCACCGATTCGCGCGAGGCGTCGAAATCGCGCAACACCGCCAGCAAATCTTTGGCGGGGAAGTCGTCCAGCGCCAGCACCAGGGCGGTGTCACCTTCCGTTTCGACCAATGAGACCAGGGCAGCTTCTGCACCGACGATGTCACCGACGCGGATCAGCTTCTCCGCTTTCACCAGTACCGGATGACTCATCAGTTGTCCCCCGAAAAGCGATCCCGGCGATCGAAACCCTGCTCGGAGAGCCAGTCGGCACCGGCCTCTTCGAGGTCGATATCGAGTTCCGGGTCGTCGCCTTCATCCTCGTCACGGCCGGTGGTCGACGGCGGCTCCGCCGACCCCGCCGGTCTGCCCTGCAGAAACTCGAGGCAGGCGGTGACCACCAGGAAATGGTCACCGCTGGGGTCTTTGAGGACTCTTCTGGCCAGATCGGCGGCCCATGGCTCCAGCGACACGGAAGTGAGGAGGGTTTCCCATGACGGCAGGTCTTCCGGTTCCAGCGCGACGAGGTCCCGCATGACGTCCGGATTGGCAAAACGCATGCCGCCGTGAAAGGCGACGGCAACCATTTCCGGGTTGCACTCGATCATCGGCAGCAATTGCGCTACTTGGCCCCGCTTTGCCTGGAGCCGCCTGGCCAGGACGTCGTGTCCGGCGGAATCGGTCATCAGATCGTCGAGTTCGGCGTCGTAGGCGGACTTGAGTTCCTCAAAGAATGGTGACAGCCTCACTGCAATACTCCTTCGATATAGTGTTTCCAGATTTCCCGCGCGGTTTCCAGGGGTTTGTCGAGCAGGTTGCGACGCCGGTTCTCATCGTAAACGTGTCGCCGAGCGGGGTCGGAGAGTACGTCGTAGGCTTCCTGGACGTCGCGAAACTTGTCGGTCGCCTCGGGCGCGGTGTTTCGGTCGGGGTGCAGTTGCAGGGCCTTCCTGCGATAAGCCGTTCGTACCGCTTCGCCTGCCGCGTCGCTCGCGATACCGAGTATGGCGTAATAATCCTTCATCCGTCATCTCCGAGTGCAGAAGTGTGGCGATGCCGCGACGGGCAAGACGCGGGCGGCTAGCGTGCGCCGGACTGGCGACTGCGGGCGGCGGCAGCCAGCGCCGCACGTCCCCAGGGAAGCATCTGCTGTGCCCCTTCCATCGCCTCCTCGGGCACCGTCCAGTAGTTCATCGTTTCGCTGCGACCATCCTTGTAGCTGAAGCGGAAGGGCTCGCCTCCGGCAGCGCCGAAGGTGGTAGCGCTTTGCGCGTCGGCCTTGAGATAGAGGACATCGTCGGCGACGATCGCGAAAAACAGTTCGTCGCAGTAAAAGCCCCAACCACCAAACATCGCCCTGACGCGCAGCGTGCCGAGCGGGGCAAACAACTCGAGCGCGTGACGGACGAGCTCGGGCAGCTCACGCTGGCGAGCCATCCGCCCCTGCCGAGGAAAGACCGAGGCGCTGCCACAGCGTGCTGGTCAGGCCGACCTGATTGAGCGTGTAGAAATGCAGGCCCGGTGCGCCGCTGGCCAACAGTTTCTCGCATAGATGAGTAACGACGTCAAGGCCGAAGGCACGAATCGACGCGCTGTCATCGCCGTAGCTCTCGAGCCGCTTTCTGATCCAGCGCGGTATCTCCGCACCGCAATTGTCCGAGAAGCGGGCCAGGCTGCTGTAACTCGAGATCGGCATGATGCCGGGGACGATCGGCACGTTGATGCCGATCGCCTGGCACTCGTCGATGAAATGAGCGTAGGCCTCGAAATTGTAGAAATACTGGGTGATTGCCGAGTCGGCTCCCGCCTCGAGCTTGCCCTTGAAGGCCAGCAGGTCGTCGGCCGGGCTCTTCGCCTGCGGATGGTACTCCGGATAGGCAGCGACTTCGATGCGGAACCAGGAGCCGGTTTCCTTGCGGATGAAGTCGACCAGTTCGTTAGCGTAGCGGAAGGTACCCGGCCGCGCCATACCCGACGGCAGGTCGCCGCGCAAGGCGACGAGGTGCCGGATGCCGTGCGAGCGATACTGTTCGAGGATGTTGCGAATGCTTTCACGGGTCGAACCGATGCACGACAGGTGCGGTGCCGCCGCGTGGCCTTCACGCTGGATTTCGAGCACTGTTTCAAGGGTGCGGTCACGCGTCGAACCGCCGGCACCAAAGGTGACGGAGAAAAATCTGGGCTTGAGCAGCGCCATCTGGGCACGTGCGGCACGCAGCTTCTCGGCACCCTCGGGCGTCTGCGGGGGAAACAGTTCGAGGCTGAAAGTGGGGGGAATCTGGGTCATCGGGAGAGCTATTGCGCAGCCTTGCCCGTGGGCAGGAGGGAAGAAAGGATCGAAGAGAAGAGGCTGTAGAGAATGGCGCCGAAAAATCCCGCCCAGAAACCACCGACCACGAAGCCTTCAAGCAGCGAACCGGCCAGCCAGAACATCAGTCCGTTGAGTACGAAGAGAAAGAGCCCGAGGGTAAGCAGCGTGGCCGGCAGCGTCAGGAGGGTCAACAAGGGGCGCAGGAGGGTATTCACCAGTCCGAGCAGCACTGCGGCAAGCAGCGCCGAGCCGAACGAGGCCACCTTGATGGAAGGCATCAGGTAGGCAACGGCGAGCAGCGCGCAGGCGTTGAGCAGCCAGATCAGGATCAGTCGCATGATGGCCCCCGGTTGAAGTGCCGCATCAGTAGCGGTAGTGATCGGATTTGTAGGGACCTTCCTTGGCCACGCCGATATAGGCTGCCTGCTGATCGGTCAGCTCGCTGAGCTGCGCGTTGAGCTTCTTGAGCTGCAGACGGGCGACCTTTTCGTCGAGGTGCTTGGGCAGGGTGTAGACACCGATCGGGTAGTCGGCATTGCGCGTGAAGAGCTCGATCTGGGCAATCGTCTGGTTGGCGAACGACGAGCTCATGACGTAGGAGGGGTGCCCCGTGCCACAACCAAGGTTGACCAGGCGTCCCTTGGCGAGCAGGATGATGCGCTTGCCGTCGGGGAAGATCACATGGTCTACCTGTGGCTTGATCTCTTCCCAGGCGTAGCCCTCGATCGAAGCGACGTCGATTTCGTTGTCGAAGTGTCCGATGTTGCAGACGATCGCCTGATCCTTC
>ERZ761603.1924-NODE-1924-length-14920-cov-35.665792_pt1 | contig 14920 bp, 13 predicted proteins | sample MGYA00511879_ERZ761603 | MGnify/ENA primary metagenome ERZ761603 (study PRJEB28899, sample SAMN02850040) | bioreactor sludge metagenome | biome: EBPR Sludge; feature: EBPR Bioreactor; material: flocular biomat | place: Australia: Thorneside Wastwater Treatment... | reverse complement strand
CTATCCACTTCCATTTCGGTCCGTTGCCATGCTCCTGGATCGGCGCCCGGCGGGCCGCCGCTTCTCTTTTTGCGGGCACGCTCGCCTCGGCATCGACTTCCAGACAACCCCAATCTTACCACGCCACGGGGGGCAGAACGCCGTGACTCTCAATCCAAGCCTCGCCACGCCCGCTTCCCCGCATGCCGGGTGACCCTGGCTGGACCGCTGCGGCAGCGCAGGCGCGGACTGCGCTGAGCGAAATCGGGCTCGACCACCCCATCCCTGGCAAGTTGACCTGCGTCAACGTCCCGATCCCCCTGAGCCGCTAAGGTCTCGCCTTTGTCCGCAGCTTTTTTTCTTGCAGGAGAAGCAATGTCCGCAGAAGCAGCGATATCAACCCCGCCGGTAGCCGCACCGAGCCGGCTTCTGATGTCCGGTAACGAGGCCGTGGCGCGCGCCGTATGGGAGGCGGGGGTCCGGGTGGCAGCCGCCTATCCCGGGACGCCCTCGACCGAAATTCTCGAGTGCGTGGCGGCCTATCCGGCCATGTACACCGAGTGGTCGGTAAACGAGAAGGTCTCTCTCGAGGTGGCCTTTGGCGCGGCGATGGCGGGTTCGCGCAGTTTCTGTGCCATGAAGCATGTCGGCATGAATGTCGCGTCCGACGCGCTGATGACCATGACCCTGACCGGCGTTGCCGGCGGCCTGGTGATCGCGATCGCCGACGACGTTGGCCTCTCCTCGTCACAGAACGAGCAGGATTCGCGGTACTGGGGTCGTTTCGCCCATGTCCCTTTGCTCGAACCGGCGGATTCACAGGAAGCGCATGACTACACGCTGGCCGCCTTCGAGCTCTCCGAGCGCTTCGAGGTACCGGTGATCCTGCGCCTGACCACGCGCATCTGTCACGTCAAGGGTCTGGTGACCGTCGGTGAACGTCACGAACGCCCCGTCGCCGGCTTCACCAAGGACGTCGGCCGCTGGGTGATGGTTCCGAGCGCCGCCGGTCGACGTCTGCCGCTGATGTTCGAGCGCGAACGCCGGCTACGCGCCGAAGCGGAGATTTCCGACCTCAACGTCGTTGAACCGGGCAGCGACCGCCGGGTCGGTTTCGTCACCTCCGGCCCAGCCTACATGCATGTCCGCGAGAGTTTCCCCGACGCGCCGGTATTCAAGCTCGGACTCTCCTTTCCCCTGCCCTTCGCCAGCCTGCGCCGGTTCGCCGAGCAGTGCGAGCAACTGGTGGTGGTTGAAGAGGTCGAGCCGCTGATCGAGACCGAGCTCAAGGCGCAGGGCTTCAACGTCACCGGCAAGGACATTCTGCCGCTGTCCGGCGAACTGTCGCCGCAGGTTCTCAAGCCGGCGATCGCCCATCTGCTTGGCGAAGTGCTGGCCGAACAGGCGAAGACGGCACCGATGCCGGTCTTTCCCCGCCCGCCGACGATGTGCGTCGCCTGCCCGCATCTGGGCGTCTACTACACCCTCTCGCAGCTGCGCAATGTCACCATCTCGGGCGACATCGGCTGCTACACGCTCGGCTTCGGCCAGCCATGGAACGCGCTCGACGCGTGCATCTCGATGGGCGCCTCGATGGGCATGGCGCTGGGCCTCGACAAGGGGCGCAGCGATGCCGAGAAGGACAGGAAGATCGTCGCCGTGATCGGTGACTCGACCTTCCTGCACATGGGCATGCAGGGTTTGCTGGACATCGTCTACAACCGCGGCAACGTCACTGTCCTCCTGCTCGACAACCGGGCCGTCGGCATGACGGGCGGTCAGGACAATCCCGGCAGCGGCCGCGACATCCACGGCCAGGAAGCGCCACGGGTCGACTTCGCCAATCTGGTCAGGGCGCTCGGCGTGCGCGACGAACGCGTGCACGTGGTCAACGCCTACGAACTGCCGGTGCTGCTCAAGACGCTGCGTGAAGAGACCAAGATCCCCGAACCATCGGTGATCATCACCAGCCAGCCCTGCGTCCTGATCAAGGATTACCATGCGCTGAAGCCGTACACGGTGATCGAAGACAAGTGCACCGGCTGCGGCAACTGCATTGATGTCGGCTGCCCGGCGATCCACGTCACCCGCCGCGACCGGGTCACGAAAGCCAGTGGCCGCGAAGTCGATCTCGCCTTCGTGCGCATCGAGAGCGCGGCCTGTACCGGCTGCGGTCTGTGCCTGAAGCCCTGTGCGCCGGATGCGATCGTCCATGTCGATACCCTGGCAATGCCGATCAGGGTCGTCAGGAAGACCGCCGAGTTGACGCCAGGCGCGTAGCGCGCAGGCCACGATACGGGATGGGCGAGCCCGGCAGACACCTGGGGCATCGCCCTCCCACCGAAGCTGAGAGGTTCCGATCTGATGTCTGAAACAGGCAAGTTTGACACCACCAACATTCTCGTCGTCGGCACCGGTGGCCAGGGTGTGATGACCGCGACCGAGATCCTCGCCGAGGCGGCGATCGCCCTCGGCCACGACGTGAAGAAGACCGAAGTCGCCGGCATGGCCCAGCGCGGTGGCGTCGTTTCCTCGCACCTGCGCTTCGGCCCGAAAGTGTTGTCGCCGCAGATCACCCCCGGTTCGGCCGACGTGCTGCTGGGTTTTGAAGCCGCCGAGGCGATGCGCTGGCGCCACATGCTGCGTCCCGAGGGCCTCGTCCTGATGAACACCGGCCGCCTGGTGCCGCCGATCGTCGAGCTTGGCCTCTACGATTACCCGAACGATCCGGTAGCCGAAATGCGCGCGGCCGGGACGCACGTCGTCGCCTTCGACGCCTCGATGATTGCCCAGGAACTCGGCGACATCCGTCTCGGCAATACGGTCATGCTGGGGGCGATCTCGGACCACCTGCCGTTCCCGGCGGAAGTGCTCGAGCGCTGCATCCTCAAGCGCTTTGCCAGCAAGAAAGCGGAGCTCGTCGAACTCAACCGGCGGGCCTTCGCCGCCGGTCGGGCAGCCGCCGAAGAGGCGGCCAAGGCCGAGGCCGCGGCTGCCTGATTTGCGCTAGACTCGCACCGTTGTCGGCGAAGAATGCGATACCGGGACGGACTCGATACGCGCGCTGGAGACGAGGTGAATGGCAATTCTCGAAGGCATACAGATTCAGAACTACCGGGCATTGCAGAATGTCACGCTGGGGAAGACGCTCTATGAACGGGAGCAGGACGCTCTTCCGAGACTGGTTACCGTCATTGGCGCGAATGGGTCCGGCAAGTCGAGTCTGCTCGACGCCTTGGGGTTTCTCGGTGATTGCCTCGCTGAGGGAGCGGAAGCCGCGTGTGACAAGCCGCACCGCGGCGGTTTTGAACGCATGCGAACACAGGGTTCCGCTGAGGCCGTCAAGTTTAAAGTTCGCTACAAAGAGACGCCCATCGCAAGACCGATCAGCTACTCGCTGCAGATCGCCTGTGATGCGCGGGGACGCGCCCAAGTGGTCTATGAGGGACTCCGGCAACGTCGCAAGGGACAAGCCTACGGCCAACCGTATTCCTTTCTCGAACTTACCAATGGGCAGGGCTATGCCTGTCGGGCACGGAAGGGTTCGAGCAGGGCACGGGCACCGGAAAAGGCGCACCGGCTGCAATGGAAGGAAGCGAGCGCGTTCCGACCTTGCGCTTGCCGGCTGCAAGCGCCCCGATGCCAAACAACAGCTCTGCCAGCGTCACGCTGGACAGATACAGCGTTTCGGCGACTTGATCATTCAGCCAGGCCCGCACGGCCGGATGCGGCTCTGGTTGCATCGCCTCGGCAACGACATTGGTATCGAGAACGATCATTCAAACCTCAGCGGCTCGGCCGGCGTCTTGTCTCGCTCTTGGTTGAAGACCTCGAAATCCTCGTTCGTGAGGCCGATCTTGCGGCCCAATGCCGCGAGCGCTTCGCCCAGGCGAACGCGCGTCTCTGGCTTCACCGCGATCGCCAGAATCTCGCGGACCTCGGCCTCAGTGCTATGCCCATGTTGAGCAGCCCGCACCCTCAATGCGCGGTGTACATCGTCAGGCAAATTGCGGACTGTCAGCGTTGCCATAGCAGCACCTCCTAAGAATGCATTCGATGCATGCAGTTTACTCAAGATGCATGCAGTTTACTCAAACGTATGCAGGTGTTCACTACTGATGCAGACGGACGGCGACCTCCTTCGACATGTCGAGATGGACGGGCACAGCGGCTACTGCCCCCGCTCTTTCCACAGGGCGCGGCGCGAGCCCTTGAGCAGGCTATTGGCGAGTGCTCGGGTCTGCGCCTCGAGATGTTCGCGCGAGGTGGACTGAGCTTCCAGCGCCATGCGGCTGATGGCGGCCATCTGCTGCTGCGCCAGGCGGCTGGCGCGTTCCTCCAGCGTTGTCGTCAACGGCTGTCGGGGCACCCGGGCATAGTGCAATTCGCAGCCGAGGGCCTCGGCTGCACGACGCAGGGTCGCCAGGCTGATGGTGTCGTCAGCTTCCGAGATCTCCAGCCGGGTGAGCGTCGAGGTGGTCACCCCAGACGGCGGGCGAGATGGGTTACCGTCATGCCCAGCGCTTGCCGGATGGCCTTGAGCCAGCCCGATGGCGGGCGGGCCGGCAGGTCGGTGCTGCGCACCGCCGCCAGCCAGAATTCGAGATCCGTTTCCGAACGGACGATGCGGCGGGGTGTCGTGATCGTTCTTCTTGGCGGGCCCTTTCTACCGCATCGCGAACCGCCTTGTCATCCCCGCGTGGCCCCCTTGGCCGATCAGAGGCAAACTTCCCCTATGGTCGGTGCGCGGCAGGGGGGCGTGTCTTCAGTCGCCCTGCCGCAACATCGGTGGCCCCGCCGCCCCGAAAACCCCGATTCGTCTCAATTTGGACTATCCCTCGCCGGCAGCCTCCCCTACGCTTCGCAGCCAGCTATCGGCGCTTTCTGACCGCCACTGACACCGCACCAACCAGGCGAATATCCAAGCCGTCAGGATCGCCTACTGAACGCAAATCCCGAGCGACGCCCCAGGCTTTGGTGGCGCGGGAAGCACGAGTGCGGCGCGCGTTCCTGCTCCCCGCGGTCAACTACCCGCAACTCCGCCCCGCAAGCAGTACAAGAATCACAGCCATCCTTCGGAATCATCGTCAGTTTCCCGCACTCACCACCCACCTTGCCTGCTTCTTCCCGGTGCAGTCGCCTTTCAGCGCCGATGGCTTGATCACCGGCTTCGCCTTCTGACCCCCCGGCCGCGCCAGCTCATCGCGCAGCGCCTGAATCTGCTCGTGCTGCCAATGGCAGAGTGTTCAGCAGCCGCACGGCTGCCAGCATCCTCTGGTTGGCGGGGATTTCTGGGATACCGGCAAGTTCCCGAAAGCTCTCCGTGCTCATGCCTGCCGATTGAATCACGCTTGGCGGGCTGTGTTCAGCCCCGCCTGCAAGCAGGCACCCCGGATTCAGTAAACGGTCATGCCCGGGGGTTTTGGGCAGTTACACTTGACGGAGTCCTTTTTCGTTGCCTGTCGTCCCGGTAAGCGGATCGTAAGCAAATTTCCTCAATCCGAATCCTCCGCACCAAAGAAGAGCCGGCGCGGTGCCGGATGCCCAGGATCCATCTGCAACAGCCGATAGCTGGCCAGAAGCAGACGGTAGAGATTCTTCTCAACAGCTAACGTTGACCTCGGGCGACCCGACGAAAGCGGCCATTCGGCCGGGGTGGTCAATTCTCTCGCTTGGCCGACCGCTACGCTCCCGAAAGCGGTCAGTGGGCGTAGGATGGCGTCGGTCAGCAGCCGGCCATTATGCAAAGTGCTCGATTATGGAAAGGTGCACGGGAAAGCGAGTTGCGACGACATAGGGGATGCGACATCGCCGTGCATCGTACTTACCATAATCGACAAGCAATGAGCGGATGAGCCGACGAGCAAGAAGGACGAAAGCGGCGATGTTTGAAGCGAATTCGCTCAGCACGTCGATCGATGACCCACATAAATCCACGTCGAGCGTGACTTGACGACCGTCATGCAGGTTGTGACCGTCACCTGTGCGTCAGCCTTCAGATCGGGTGACTTGAGAAATTATGTCAAGTCATCGCCGACTCCAGCTTGCCGCAGAACCTCTCTCACGGAGGGCTTCCGGGGGATCCTGGACTTACGACTTTCCATAATCGACGACTTTGCATAACGACCCTTATGAAAAGCTTTTCATAAGAACCAGTTCCGGCCGTTCGCTGTTTGCGTAGACCTACCGTTTGAAAGGCCGGTTTGCTTTTAAACCTGCCTGAGGAGCTACGTGAACTTGTCCGCGACAACGGCCGATGGCAGAAGGCGCTGAATCGGGCAGCAATTCGGCTGCTTACCTGCCATTCACCCTTGAGCAGTCGCGGTCGGCTTTCATACTTGGCGAAAGCGAACTCCGACCCAAAGTAGTCCTTTAGCGAACGCGTAAGCAGAACTTCGGGGTGCTCACACGACGGGCCACAAGGAGGCAGGTAGCGATTGGGCGTCTGATTGGTATTGCTTTGCGCGTCCAACTAATGTTGATCAAATGGGTGCTTCGCCAACTTTTGCCTACTCTCTTTTTCGTTCGAGCGTCACCGAAGGCAGTTCCCCAAAGCACTTGCTGTAGGCACGAGAGAATTCGCCGAGGTGCCAGAACCCCCAGCGTAGTGCTTCGTTGGCGACGGTGGTCGATCCCAAAGTTGCTGCTATTAGCGCCTGGCGAACCCGGTGCAGCCTAAGCTTTGCCAGGAAGGCGACCGGCGTCAATCCCATGACCTCCTTGAAGGCATACTCAAGAGCCCGCTCGCTGACGCCGGCAATTCGGCACAAGTCGGTCACGGAGAGGTTGGCACCGTTTTGCGCCAGGACATTCTCCTCGGCAAGCTTCACGATGCGGCTCCGCCGCTGGCGGGTCCGGTCGCTCCGACTCGGCTCGAATACTTCGGCCACACCAATGGCGGCAAGTAGCTTCTCGAAAATCTCGATCTGTAGCGCAGCAAGCAACCTCTCACCGTCATTGAATACTTCGGGCTGCTTTGCCGCAGTCTCCGCGAGCTGCCTACCCCAGGCGAAAAGTTTGTTCGCGACGTCCGGGGCGGCTGAGAGCATTACTGCCTCACCCGGTGGTGGAAGCAAGCTGGAGCGTTTGCGGACGGACAGGTGCGCATCCAGATCCATTGCCGGTAAAAGGAATGTGATGCTTTCCCAGCCTGGCTCGACGACGAATCCGACCTCAGCCACCAGCCCTGCGGACAGCAATTGGTCGGGTCTGACCGGCATTCCGTTGACCGTACCTGTAGAACTCGGCCCGAATACAACGTAGGCGACCAGTCCTTCACTGCATTTTGTACGCGTCCGCAAGCGGACATTGCTGGTATTAAGCGCTATAGCAGTTGTGCCGGCCCGTACAACCACGCGACGCGCCCTCAAGGAGCCTGCGTGGAGTTGCACCGCGTTCAGGTCGACCAGTTCGATTCCTTCGTTTGCCTCGGAAGGATCGGTGATTTCAATCACCGTAACGGCAGCTGTAGTTTCTTTGGCCAGGGAATTCACGATGGGGATTACTTGCGGAAATACGATAGACAGCGACTTTACTCAAGCACAGACTTCCAACGGTCGCCTGTAAGGTCAACGGATGCCGTTGGCTGTTAGCCAGTTCATGAGTGTAACAGTAAAGAACGATCCCTCTGCTGCTCCCCGACGCGAGTGCCGCGGTAACAGTATTTCGGGGGATGCCGTTGCGCATATGCAGCATGTACGGAGGAGCGAAATGATGAGGAAAATGGCCGCCCGGGGTTTGGGTAGAAGCACGCGCTTCGGATTCTGGCTCAGGGCTGGATTAAGCGCCCTCGGCTTCATGCTTGGCGCGCTTGCCTTGCCATCCACCGTTACAGCGGCGGACAACTCGCGCCGGCCCAATATTGTCGTCATTCTGGGTGACGATCTCGGCTATGCCGACCTGGGCGCCTTCGGCAGCGAAATCCGAACCCCGAATATGGATTCCCTTGCCAAACAAGGGGTGCGGTTCACGAATTTCTATACCAATCCGACATGTTCTCCGACACGGGCAACACTGCTGAGTGGCGTCGATACCCATCGCAATGGTCTGGGAAACATGGACGAGTGGACGGCACCCAACCAGCGCGGCGCTGTCGGTTATGAGGGCCATCTCAACGAGCGGGTCGCCACATTGCCGCAATTGTTGAAGGACGCGGGTTATCACACCTACATGGTGGGCAAGTGGCACCTCGGCAAGAGCCCGGACCAGATTCCCCGGGCGCGGGGCTTCGAGCGCGACTTCTCGCTGCTCGACGGTGCCGGCAGCTACTGGGACATGACCAACATGACCTCGGCCAGCCCCCTTTCGGTGTTCACCGAAGATGGTCGCTACCTGAAGGAACTGCCCAAGGATTATTACGCGACGCAGACATACACGGACAAGTTGATTCGCTTCATCGACGACCATCGTGGCGACGGGAAACCTTTTTTTGCCTATGTGGCCCATCAGGCACCGCACGATCCCTTCCATTTACCCGCCGACTGGCGCAATCGCTATGCCGGAGTGTATCAAAAGGGTTGGGACGCCGTTCGAAAGGCACGCCTGAACCGGCAGATAGAACTCGGCCTCATGCCCGCCGGAACGAAACTCGCCGAGCGCATGTGGTTCGTCCCCGACCCAATCGTTTTGGCGCCGGAAAAGCGTGCCGTGCTCGCCAAAAAAATGGAGCTTTATGCCGGCATGGTGGAAAACCTGGACCATCATGTCGGGCGCCTTATTGAGAATCTCAAGCAAATAGGCGAATACGACAACACCATCTTCATCGTCTTTGGCGACAACGGTGCGGAAGGCACCGATCTCGCCGAATCGATTGCGGGAACACCCGGCACGCGCGACGCTCTTCACTTCGCGACTAAATGGCCGAATAACAAGCCCGAAAACTGGGGCGACCCGGGCTCGTATGTCGGCTATGGTCCGATGTGGGCACAGGTTTCGATGACCCCGTTCAGCCAGTATAAGGGCTGGGTTGCCGAAGGCGGTATCCGCAATGCCCTTGTCGTCAGCGGACCGATCATCCGTCGTCCGGCGGGCAGCATCAACCACGGGGTGATGCATGTTGCCGACATCATGCCAACCCTGTTGGAAGCCGCTGGAGTAACGTACCCAGCAAAGACTACCGCAGGCCAGCAACTACCACCACTGATGGGAAAATCCTGGGGGCCGATGCTTGCCGGGCGTGCGGAATCACCGCGCACGGCGCAGGATTATCTGGGCTGGGAGATTTTTGGTAACCGCGCGGTACGCCAGGGGGATTGGAAAATTCGTTGGCAGTACAAGCCATTCGGTAAAGGCGACTGGGAGCTTTTCAACCTGGCCAACGATCCGGCCGAACGGAGCAACCTCGCCACGGAATACCCCGAAAAGCTAAGGCACATGAAGGCGCTTTGGGTTGACTATGTCAAGGCCAACAACGTGATCCTGCCTAGCCGCTCACCTTTCGAGACGCTGGAGTTCAAGCTTCCACCACGGGTACCGGACGACGAAGGCTACCCGCCACTAATCTACAAACAGCAGTTCGAGCCACCCAAGGATATGTGGGCCGATCCTGAGCCGAATCAAGGCCATTCCAGATAAGCAAAACGAAACTTGGCATTAGTTCACCACCAGCCGTGTGCTCAATGCATTGTCTGGTAAACAACGAGGTAATGCATGAAATCGAAACTTCGGTTAGCCGCTTTGGCCACACTGTTCAGCGCCTCACTTCCAGCGCTTGCCATGCCAGAGGCCATTCCCGAAACCTGGGGTGGGGATTTGGCTACGCGTCCCAGGCTCACTGGCGACTGGGGTGGATTGCGAGATGAAATGGCCAAGAAAGGCATCGTGCTTGACGTTGATGCCTATTGGACACCACAAACCATCACGAGCGGCGGTCGGGATGCCGGCGGCAGTAACTGGGGCAACGCCATCGTTGCGCTGACGGTCGATACCGGGAAGTTGGGCCTGTGGCCGGGTGGCTATTTCAAGGTACAGACGATCAGCAGCTTCGGAAACAACCTGCTGTATGATTCCGGCGCCATGATTCCGGCAAACGAATTTTGGATACTGCCGACCACCAAGCCCGATACCGGTATCCAGGAACTGACCTACACCCAGTTCTTCAGTCCGCAATTCGGCCTCCAGTTGGGCAAGATCAATTCACTCGCCCCGACCAACCAGTTTCACGGCGACAATCGTACAGGGTTCCTGAACACCGCCCTCAATTTCCCGGTAGCGCTGGCAATGGTTCCGCTTTCGGCCTACGGCGCAACTGCACTTTACCTGCCCTCGTACGAAATCACCGTAGCCGGGATGGTGCTCGATCCGAACGGCACCATTATGGACGACAGTCTCAACAACGCCTTTAGCGATGGTGTCATGGCACTCTTGAGCGGCGATATCAAGATCAAGCCCTTCGGCCTGCCCGGCCACCAGAATCTGACATTCGCGTGGAGCAACAAAGAGCGCACCTCGCTGATCCAGGACCCGAGCAATATCGCACGCTCATTGCTGACAGCGCGCTACCCCCGCTTGGGAAATCCAGGGCCAGTTCTGGTTGACATACTCGAAAAGCACGCGCCGGCGCTGCTTGTCCCCACGCAGCCGCTGAACATGGAGAACGAAACCTGGGCCGCCGTCTATAGTTTCGAGCAGTATCTGTGGCAGCCGGAAGGGGAGTCGAAACGTGGTCTGGGGACATTTTTCAGCTTCGGCCTCAGCGACGGCAAGGCAAACCCGGTCAAATACAGTTATTCGCTGGGCCTCGTCGGCATAGGCATCGTTCCCGGCAGACCCCATGACGAATTCGGGATCGGCTGGGCGCTCACTGAATTTAGCGACAATTTCATTCCCTATATGCGCGACACCTTTAATTTGGGGCTACACCGGGAAAGCGCTGTCGAGGTCTATTACAACTTCGCGGTGACGCCGTGGCTGAGCATAAGTCCGAGCTACCAGTACATCTCACCGGCGCTCGACAAGGTTCAAGATGGGAACGGCAACTTCAAGAATCTGGATAACACCCAGCTTTTGGGCATTCGTGTTGGCCTGAGGTTCTGATTGTTGATTTTCACCAGACAAGGCTGATCGTCCAAGGGCAGATTGCTGCCGGATTCTGCGCATTGAGTTAATGGCGGGATTGGCCGAGGACTTGTCATTGAGCAGTCGTCACGGACGGCTGCTCAACGCTGTTAGCTGCCATTTGACCTTCGAAACTTCCAGTGACCGCAAAGGGTCGGTGGCTGCCAGTGGCCTGAAAAATCTGAACGACTGCTTCCAGTCTGATCCGGCCGTTGATCCCAATACCGGGTGCCGTGCAGCCACGCGCCGAGTCGCAGGGGGGCTCGCCAAGGCGCCGGCAGGCGCTGAAGGCAGCTCATTCGAGTGCACCGCGCTGTTCGACAAGGGACGCAGCGAAGTTCGTCCGAGTGCCGCCACCAGCAATGCAGCACGAACACCGGAGTACTGCATGGCGAACCATCTGCTGTGTGAACGGCAGCAGGCGATTCGACTCATTTACCGGTTGCGGTCCTGGCTCGCGCCCGACCGAGTCAATAGAATTGTCCGACGCCCGAGCGCATGGAAGGGCGCGAAGGGGCGACGGCCCGTCTGCCCTACCGGTGCGACACCTTGCCGCCGGCCACCGTCTTCGCTGCGCTGATCACCCACACCGGCACACTTTCCACCTGACTGGTCTCCATGCCTGTCGCCTGCGCCGCCGGCGAAATTCGCACGATGCGCAGCAACCGGTAGTCCAGCCGCATCAGGTGCGCCATGTTGCCGATGGCGATCGAGGCCTTGAACCACGCCTGCGAGGTCTGCTCGTGCAGGCGCCGTTCCGTCAACGGGGAGCACAGCGCATGCCGCGCGCTTGGCCCCGGGCAGCAGTGTGCCTGATCCGGCTATCCGATTTGCGCTAGAATGCTGGCCTTCTGCTGATTGATGGGCAGCCCGGGCGCGCACGCCTTGCCTGTTTCCCACTCGCCCTCCAGGCACTCCAGGAAGATCCAAGATGACGGCAAAAATCCTCGATGGCAACGCGCTGGCGCAAAAGCTGCGCGCCGACTTCAAGACGCGTGCCGAAGCGCTACTGGCCAGCCGCGGCACCCGCCCCGGCCTGGCCGTGATTCTGGTCGGCGAAGACCCGGCTTCGCAGGTCTATGTGCGCAACAAGGTCAACGCCTGTGCGCAGGCCGGTTTCTACTCCGAGAAGATCAGCTATACCGCGGATGTCGAACCGCAGTTGGTCTTCGAGCGGATCGCCGAACTCAATGCCGACCCCAAGATACACGGCATCCTCGTTCAGTTGCCGCTGCCGAAACACTTTGACAGCGATGCGGTCCTCAAGGCGATTGCCCCGGAAAAGGATGTCGACGGTTTCCATGCCGAGAACGTGGGTGCCCTGATGCAGGGCCACCCGCGCTTCATCCCCTGTACGCCTTACGGCGTCATGAAGTTCCTGGCCGATGCGGGGATCGACCTCAAGGGCAAGGAAGCGGTGATCCTCGGGCGCTCGAACATCGTCGGCAAGCCGATGGCGATGCTGCTGATGCAGGCCAGCGCAACAGTCACCATCTGCCATTCGCAGACCCGCGACCTGGCCTTCCACACGAGCCGTGCCGACATCCTCGTCGCCGCGCTCGGCAAGGCGCGCTTCGTCACCGCCGAGATGGTCAAGCCAGGCGCCGTGGTCATCGACGTCGGCATCAACCGCCTGCCCGATGGCAAGCTCTGCGGCGACGTCGATTTTGCGGCAGTCAGCGAGGTCGCCTCGGCGATCACCCCGGTACCCGGCGGCGTCGGGCCGATGACCATCACCATGCTGCTCGCCAACACCCTCGAAGCAGCTGAAAGAGAGGTTCGCTGATGCCGCAGCAGCAGCCGCTGGTCGGCGTGGTGATGGGTTCCGATTCCGACTGGCCGACGATGCAGGCGGCGGCGGTCATGCTCAAGGAATTCGGCGTGCCCTTCGAGGCGCGCGTCGTGTCGGCGCATCGCACCCCCGACCTGCTTTTCGAATACGCGGCAGCAGCGGCCCAGCGGGGCCTGAAAGCGATCATCGCCGGTGCCGGCGGCGCGGCGCATCTGCCGGGAATGCTCGCCGCCAAGACCATCGTCCCGGTCCTCGGCGTGCCCGTGCAGTCGAAGGCGCTGTCCGGCCAGGATTCGCTGCTCTCGATCGTGCAGATGCCGAAAGGAATTCCGGTGGCCACTTTCGCCATCGGCGAAGCCGGGGCGGCCAACGCGGCTCTGTTTGCCGTCGCCCTGCTGGCCACCGGCGATCCGGCACTTGCCCGGCGTCTCGACGATTTTCGCCGGGCACAGTCCGAGAAGGTGATGGCCATGAAGCTGCCGGAGGTGTGACCGGGTTTCCGTCAACGGCCTTCCGGACCACAGCCATGCCCCATGATTCTTCCCTCTGCAACCCTCGGCATGCTCGGTGGCGGTCAACTCGGCCGCTTCTTCGTCGCGGCTGCGCACGAGATGGGCTACCACGTCTGGGTTCTCGACCCTGACCCGCACAGTCCTGCCGCACTGATCGCCGACCGCCACCTGCTCGCCGCTTACGACGATTACGCGGCGCTTGACGAGCTGGCGCAGGGTTGCGCGGCGATTACCACCGAGTTCGAGAATGTGCCCGCCGGCACCCTCGACTATCTGAACAAGTTCGTTCTCGTGCGGCCGTCAGCGGCAGCGGTCAGCGTCTGCCAGAACCGCATCGCCGAAAAGAACTTCCTGCGCGACAATGGCCTGCCACATGCCGACTTCGCCGCGGTCCACCATGAACACGACCTGCGCGAGGCCGCCGACAGGCTTTTTCCCGGCATCCTGAAGGTCGCCCGTTTCGGCTACGACGGCAAAGGGCAGAGCGTGGTGGTCAATCGCGACGCGGCGATTGCCGCTTTCCAGCATTTCAAGGGAGAGACCTGCGTCCTCGAGCAGAAGCTCGCGCTCGACTGCGAAGTCTCGGTGGTCCTGGCGCGCGACGAAACGGGCAGCATCGAGAGTTTTCCGACCGCCGAGAACAGCCACCGCAAGGGGATCCTCGACGTCTCCATGGTGCCGGCGCGTGTGGCCGCGGAACTGCGTGACGAGGCCGCCGTGCTCGCCGGCAGGATCGCCGATCGCCTCGGCTATATCGGCACCCTGGCGGTCGAGTTCTTCGTCGTGCACGGCAAACTGGTGATCAACGAAATGGCCCCGCGGCCGCACAACAGTGGCCACTACACCATCGACGCCTGCATCACCAGCCAGTTTGAACAGCAGGTACGTGCCCTGTGCGGCCTGCCGCTGGGCGAGGCGCGGGCGCACTCGGCGGCGGCGATGGTCAATCTGCTCGGCGACCTCTGGTACGAAACAACCCTTGCCGGCGACCACTACCGCGAGCCGGACTGGTCGAAGCTGCACGCCTTTGCCAACCTCAAGCTGCATCTTTATGGCAAGCATCACGCCCGGCCCGGCCGCAAGATGGGACATTTCACCGTGCTCGATGCCGACCCGGAACGTGCCCGGCAGGTCGCGATGACAGCGCGCGCCGCGATCGGAATCGTCGATGCCGCCTGAGCTGGACGCGATCGATCGGGCGGTCGCACTGCTGCAGGCCGGCGAACTGGTCGCCTTTCCGACCGAGACGGTCTACGGCCTCGGTGCCGACGCCGCGAATCCCGCCGCAGTCGCCAGGATCTTCAGCGCCAAGGGACGACCTGCCGATCATCCACTGATCGTCCATCTTCCCGCCGACAGCTACCTCGAGCGCTGGGCGCGGGAAATTCCTGCCGTCGCCTGGGAACTTGCCGAGGCCTTCTGGCCCGGCCCGCTGACCCTGATCCTCAAACGGGCCCCGGCCGTGCCGAATGCCGTCACCGGTGGCCAGGACAGTGTCGGCCTGCGCGTGCCGGCGCATCCGCTGGCGCTGGACCTAGATCGGAAGAGCACACGTCTGAACTCCAGTCACCTTGTAATCTCG
>ERZ761603.1922-NODE-1922-length-14943-cov-16.649046_pt1 | contig 14943 bp, 17 predicted proteins | sample MGYA00511879_ERZ761603 | MGnify/ENA primary metagenome ERZ761603 (study PRJEB28899, sample SAMN02850040) | bioreactor sludge metagenome | biome: EBPR Sludge; feature: EBPR Bioreactor; material: flocular biomat | place: Australia: Thorneside Wastwater Treatment... | reverse complement strand
CAGAAAATGAAAAAGAAAACTTGGGTCAACAAATTCAGGAATTTGGACAACAAGGTTACCGGGTATTGGGCGTTGCCAAATGCGATTTTAAAGGAAATAATTTTCCTGAAAAACAACAGGAGTTTAACTACGATTTTCTTGGGTTTACTGTGTTTTACGACCCACCAAAACAAAACATTCAACAGGTTTTCAATAAAATATACGATGCCGGAATAAAAGTAAAAGTAATTACCGGTGACAATGCCGATACTACAAATGCCATTGCCCAACAAGCCGGTGTCAAAAATAATAGCCCTGCTGTAAATGGTTCTGAAATAACGCATCAATCAGAAGCCGAACTGATGGCACTTTCAAACGAAACCACCTTATTTACCCGTATGTTTCCCGAGGCTAAACTGTCTGTGGTGAATGCCTTAAAACAATCGGGAGAAGTTGTGGCAATGTTGGGAGATGGTGTGAATGATGCTCCGGCACTCAAAGCTGCTCATATTGGCGTGGCAATGGGCATTAAAGGAACAGAAATAGCCAAAGCAGCAGCAGCTTTGGTCATTACCAACGATGATTTGGACAAACTCATTCTAGGAATAGAAGCAGGCAGAAGAATTTATACCAATATCAAAAAAGCCATTCAGTATATTATTTCCATTCATATTCCAATCATCTTGACAGTTTCTCTGCCTTTGTTTTTAGGTTGGATTTATCCCAATATTTTCACACCGGTACATGTGATATTTTTAGAATTAATAATGGGTCCAACATGCTCAATCGTCTATGAAAATGAACCGATAGAAAAGAATGCCATGCAGCAAAAGCCACGAAAGATGACAGAAACCTTTTTGAATTGGAGTGAATTAAGCATTAGCATCATTCAAGGATTGATGATAACTGCTGGCGTATTGTTCGTCTATCAATTGGCTGTTCAAAATGGAGCAAGCGAAGAAACGACAAGAGCGATGGTTTTCACCACACTCATCTTTTCCAATGTGTTTTTAAGTCTAACCAACCGTTCTTTTACTTATAGTCTTTTTGAAAGTTTTAAAAACAAAAACATCTTGTTTCCATTGATAATAGGAGCAACTTTAGTTTTGCTATTTGCCATTTTATACATACCGGTCTTTTCAAAATTCTTTCATATAAGCAGTTTAAATTTAAAGGATTTAGGGATTGCAATTTTGATAGCAATGGTATCGGTATTGTGGTTTGAAGGATATAAATGGTTAAAAAGAAGGAGATAATTAAACTTGCTTCAAAAACTATTTGCACAATCAAAATAATAATTTTACTTTTGTGAGTGAATACTAACTAACTTAATTATAATAGTATGGCAACATTTGAGAAAGAGATAATATTCAATCTGGAAAATTCAATTGAATACACAGATGGAGGTGTTATCAGCAAACAGATAACTAAAAGCAAAGGTGGAAATTTAACCTTGTTTTCTTTTGACAAAGAACAAGGTTTATCAGAGCATAAAACACCTTACGATGCCATTGTGCAGATTTTGGATGGCGAAGCAGAAATAACGATTGGAGGTAATTTACATAATTTGAAAAAAGGTGATTGTATCATTATGCCTGCAAACATTCCACACGCATTGAAAGCAGTTGAACGCTTTAAAATGTTGTTGACAATGATAAAAGAAGAATAATCTAAATACTATTACTATGAACGGTAAAAATAACATCGCAATAGGATTTCTGACAATGGGCTTTTTTATGCTCTATGGATTCCTTTTAATTTATCTCCGTGATTTTGCACCGAACGCTAAAGAATGGGCAGAGTCATACAGCATAGGAAAACATTTTGAGACAAGACTTGCTCATGTACACGGCAACTTATTTGCATTTTTAAATATTTTGATTGGCTACTTATTAATTCAATTTAGAAATAAACTGAAACACGTAAAAGTGATTTCAGGATTAGCTCTTGCTGGATTACTTATGCCAATAGGAATATTATTGGAAGTGTATTTAGGATTACCTCCAATTTTTGTATTGATAGGTGCGATGTCAATGACTGCATCTGTAATTTGGTTGGGTATTTCATTTTTAAAAACTGATAAAATAGTTAACTTATAAAAAAGTATATCCCATTTCTATCTTCTCTTATTTTAGCAGGCTTCGGTTTACTAACGCTATTCCTTAGTTCTTCCGTAATTTTTGATTGGTTTGGAATACGAGCCAAAGAAGGAAACTATGTTTTGTTTATTGTTTGGGCAAATTTTATCAGTAGTTTGCTTTATCTTATTTCAGCTTATGGTTTTCTGAAAATAAAAAGTTGGACTTTTAAAGCCTTATCGGTAGCAACCGTCATTTTGGTAGTCGCATTGATAGGCTTGTTTATTCATATTTATTCTGGTGGTATCTACGAAACAAAAACTGTTTTCGCAATGCTATTCAGAATTAGTGTTACCATAGCTTTTACGGTTATTGCCTATTTTTCAATCAATAAAAAGAAATAAAAAAATTTATCTCATTATGTTAGTGAATACTCGCAAACTTATACTTAGCTTGATAGTTTTATCAGGCTGGAATGTAGCCCAAGCTCAAGAGGCTTGGACATTAAAACAGTGTATTGATACAGCACAAGTTCATAATAAGACTTTGCAAATCAATCGTAACAATATATCCATCAGTGAACAACGAAAAAAAGAAGCACAAGCTAACCTCATTCCAAAAGTTACTGCCAATGCCGATTACAAGTATTTTATGGAATTACCTACACAGCTAATGCCGATGAACGCACTCAATCCACAAGCACCCGAAGGACAATTCAGGGATTTGCAATTTGGTGTTCCGCACAACATCAACGCCAATGTGCAGTTGGCAATGCCTTTGTATAATCCACAAATTTATGGAGCAATACAAAGTACACAAATAGCTAAAGAACTTACAGAATTGCAATTTCAAAAGTCGGAAGAACAGGTTTTGTTTGACATTACTACGCTGTATTACAATGCTCAAATCATCGTACATCAATTGGCTTTTTTAGACAGTAATATTGCGAATACCGAAAAGCTACTCAAGAATATGCAACTCTTGAAAGACCAACTTTTGGCAAAAGGTAGCGATGTGAGCAAAGTAAAACTGCAAGCCGAGCAACTCAACACTCAAAGGCAAAATGTAAACAACAAACTTATTCAGGTTTTGAATGCCCTAAAATTGAATATGGGAATTTCATTGGAGCAGAATATTACTGTTGTTTCTGAAATCCAGCAAGAAGTTTCTTTAGAAAGTAATACAAGAAATGTATTAGAACTGAAAATTATTCAAAAACAAAATCAACTGCTTCATAGTGATTTAAAAACATTGAACCAGTCAAGATTTTTGCCTTCGCTCAACTTAGTTGCTTCCTACGGAACAACTGGTTTTGGTTATGACAAAAAGCCTAACAATTTTCTGAAATTCTATCCGATTGGTTTTGCAGGAATACAACTAAGCTACCCTCTTTTTAATGGAACGGTTACACAGCGAAAAATCAATCAAAAGAAATTGGAGATTACCAACAATGAGTTGCAATCAAAATTGATTACGGAAAAGAATGATATGGAAGTTGAAAATGCTATCCGACAAAAAACAATTGCACAATCCACCATCACGAATACCGAAAGTCAAATTGCTTTAGCCAAAACGATTTATGATCAAACTGTTTTACAACAAAAACAGGGAACAGCGAGCCTTACCGATGTTTTGTTAGCTGATAACGCACTTCGTGAAGCACAACAAAATTACCTGAATGCAGTCATTGATTTTCTGAAAGCAGATTTAGAACTTAAAAAACTGACTGGGTCAATTACTTCAATTAAAAATTAAAAATTACGAATTTAAAATAGATAAAATGAAAAAGATAATTTGGATAATAGCTGGAGTTGCTGTAGTTGGTATGATGATGTTCAAACTTTTAAGCAACAAAAAAACCACCGAAAACAGAATATATCAATACGATAAAGAAAAGCCAATTTCGGTAAGTGTTGATACAATCCGATTACAAAATATTGTTGATGCAGGCAACTATACAGGCACTTTTGAGCCGAATAAGGAAACAAAAATAAGCGCAGACATCCAAGGAAAAATCAATGCGGTTTTGGTAGATGTAGGCAGTTATGTAAGCAAAGGGCAAACACTTATTCAGTTGGATAATTCACTATTGAAACTACAACTGCAAACGGTTGAAGTCCAAATTGAGGGATTGGAAGATGATGTAAAACGATACACCATTTTAACGGAAGCTGATGCCGTTCAAGGTGTACAGTTGGAAAAAGCAAGATTAGGTTTGAAATCCGCAAAAGTTCAGAGAGCAACTTTGTTAGAGCAAATCAACAAAACTTCTGTTAAAGCTCCTTTCAACGGTGTAGTAACTGCTAAACTCAATGAAGAAGGCGGTTTTGCAGCTCCGGGAGCTCCTTTGTTGCAAATAACGGATATAAGTACTTTACGCTTTACCATCAATATTCCCGAAAGTGATTTGGTTCAATTTCAAAGCAATCAATCCTACAAAATTAGTACTGATGTTTTTCCTGACATTTCCCTTTCGGGCAAAATATCAATGATAGGAAGCAAAGCCAATATGGGCAACAGTTTTCCAATTCAATTTCAAGTTGCAAACACCAAAAATCTAAGTATTAAATCAGGAATGTTTGGGAAAGTAAGTCTTTCTGAAACCAAACAAGAACAAGGTATTCTTATTCCCACATCTGCCATTATTGAAGAAAATGGAATTGCAAAAGTTTATGTCATAAAAAACGGAAAAGCCGTATTGCAAGCTATTACAACTTCAAAAACTATTGGGAACAAAACGCTTGTTTCAAGTGGCTTGAATGAAAACGATATCATCGTTACGAACGGATTTATCAATCTTTTTGACGGAGCAAATATTTCAATTAAAAATTAAGAACTACGAATTAAAAATCTTTGAAATGAAAGAGAATATCATACAACAAAAGAGTTTCGCATTTGCAATAAGAATTGTAGAACTGTTTAAATTTTTGCAAAACGAAAAGAAAGAATTTGTCTTATCCAAACAAATACTTCGTTCCGGTACAAGTATCGGAGCAAACATCGAAGAGTCTATCGGAGGTGCTTCTGATAAAGATTTCTTACATAAATTAACCATCTCCTACAAAGAAGCAAGGGAAACAATTTATTGGTTAAAACTACTTCATGCTACACACTATATTTCAGAAAAGGAATTTAATTCTTTGCACAATGACGCAGAAGAAATCTGTAAAATATTGGGCAAAATCCAGATTACTCTCAAGTCCCGTAATTCGTAATTTTTAATTCGTAATTGAACAAGATGAATATCACAGAAATATCAATCAAACGCCCTTCGCTGATAATTGTTCTTTTCAGCGTGTTTACCCTGTTGGGAATTATCGGCTACAAAAATTTGAGTTACGAATTAATGCCCGATTTTAACCAGCCTGTTGTGGTAATTAAAACAGTTTATCCCGGAGCAGAACCCAATGAAGTAGAAACTTCTGTTTCCCGAAAAATTGAAGATGCACTTTCCAATTTAGAGGGTGTAGATTATCTGGTAACGAAATCATTGCCCAATGCTTCAATCATTATTGCCAATCTAAAATATGGGACAGATTTGGACAAAACAATGCAGGATGCTCAACGCTACATTGACAATATCAAAAAGGATTTACCAAAAGATATTCAAAATCCGGTAATGAGCAAGGTTTCGCCAAACGATTTACCGATAATGTCAGTAAGTGCTACAAGCGATTTAAATCCGACTGAATTTTATCAAAAAATGAAGGATGATTATCTTCCTCAAATTCAGAAACTAAAAGGAGTAGCAGAAATTACCATCCTTGGTGGAGAAGAACGGGAAATTCAAGTAAAGGTGGACAAAGATAAATTGAAACTTTATAAGATTTCTTTGTATCAGGTTGTAGAAGCCATTAACCGTTCGGGAATTGATTTACCTGCCGGAAAAGTTCAAACCGACCAAGAAAACAGTTCGGTGCGGTTAGTGGGGAAATTCAATGACCTTAGTAGTATTCAAAATGTGCAAGTCGCAATGCCAATGCCAGGTAGTCCTGTTTATGTAAAAGACATTGCAAATGTTGTGGACGGCATTAAAGAAACAAGTTCTATTAGTAGATATAACGGTAAAAATGGCATCGGGCTTTTAATCAAAAAACAAAGCGATGGTAATGCTGTTGATGTTTCCAAATTAATCAAAGCACAATTTCAAACCATTGAAAAAAGCAATGCTTCTAAGAATGTAAAATTTGTAGTTACAGACGACAGTACGGACAATACCATTGCTGCCGTAAATTCGGTGGTATTCGATTTAATTCTTGCTGTTATTTTGGTTTCTATCGTAATGCTTTTGTTTTTAAGAAGCTACCGAAATTCTTTGATTGTGGCTGTTGCCATTCCTACTTCGCTCATCACTGCTTTTGGGACTATGTGGTTGTTGGGTTACACACTTAATTTGATGACACTTCTTGCGATGTCTTTAGTAATTGGCGTTTTGGTGGATGATGCCACGGTAGTTTTAGAAAATATTCAACGCCATTTGGATATGGGGAAAGACAAGCGAAAAGCAGCAATGGATGGAAGAATGGAAATTGGCTATTCCGCTTTGTCCATCACTTTGGTTGATGTGGTTGTTTTTGTCCCTATTTTATTTCTACAGGTTTTTGTAGCAGATATGCTCAAACAATTTTCTGTTGTAATTATTGTAACGGTATTAACGAGTTTGTTAGTTGGGTTTACACTTACCCCTTGGCTAGCCTCTCGAATTGGAGAGAAAGAAAACTTACAAGCAACTAATTTCTTTAACCGATTTTTACTTTGGTTTGAACATCAGTTAGATAAATTTATTGTTTGGTATGGCGGTAAATTAGATTGGATTTTAAAACATAAACTCATTTTTACAGGCTTCGTGATTTTTCTTTTTATTGGAACTGCCGTTATGATGAAACAGGGAATTATTGGTAAAGAACTTATTGCCACAGGCGACCAAGGGAAATTTCGTTTAGCTTTAGAGTTCGATAAAAACACTTCTATCCAACAAAACAATTTGATTTCAGAAAAAATTGAAACTTACATATTACAGAAACCCGAAGTAGCCACTTTGTTTAGTAATGTTGGCGGACCAAGTACAGGTATTGGAAGTTTGGGCGTAGGTTCTGCCAATAAATCGGAATTTACTATTCAATTAAAACCAAAAAAGGAAATCAATAATCTTTCTACCGAAAGGTTTATGACTGATTTGCGTGAGGATTTGCAAACAAAATTCTCAGGTATTAATTATTCGATTAGTGGCTTAGGTTTAATCCCAAAAACAGCACCCATTGAAATTACATTGAGTGGTTCAGAACTAAATCAGGTAATGCAAACAGCACAAAATTTAAAATCAGTAATTGAAAAAATACCCGGTGCAGACAATGTTCGCTTATCTGTTGAAGCAGGGAGCCCGGAACTAAAAGTAATTCCGGACAGAGATAAGATGCAACGCTTAGGCTTGAATACTGCTTATGTGGGAATGAATTTGCGTACTGCTTTTTCTGGAAACGATGATGCAAGCCTAACTGAAAATGGAACAGAATATCCTGTACGAATTTGGTTAGATAAATTTAGTCGTCAAAATTATGATGATATTAATAATTTGAATATTGTCAATCCAATGGGCGTTCCAATTGAAGTTTCGCAGTTTTCAACGATTGAAAAAGACAATTCGCCCTCTTTATTAGAACGAAAAGACCGACAACCAGCTATTACCTTAACTGCCGATGCTTTGGGTCGCCCTTCAGGAACAGTAGCCGATGAAGTTGTAGCTTATGTAAAAAATAATCCTTTACCTACTGGCATTGAAATGACTTGGGGAAGCGATATAAAAAGGCAAAACGACAGCTTTGGAGCATTGGGTTCTGTACTGATAATATCATTTATTCTGATTTATCTCATTATGGTTGCTTTGTATGATAGCTATATCTATCCATTTGTAGCCTTGTTTGCAATTCCGGTAGCAGCTATCGGTGCATTTTTAGCCTTGAATTTATCGTTAAGTCATTTAAGTTTATTTGCGTTATTAGGTTTGATTATGTTGATGGGATTAGTAACCAAGAACTCCATTTTAATTGTTGATTTTACCAATCAATTAAAAGCCGAAGGAAAGCCATATCGCCAAGCCATCATCGAAGCAAGTAAAGGCAGAATGCGACCTATTTTAATGACAACATTATCAATGGCAATCGGGATGTTACCCATTGCATTAGCCACAGGAACTTCTGCTGAATGGAAAAACGGATTGGCGTGGGTAATTATCGGTGGGCTCCTTTCTTCTTTAGTATTGACTGTATTCTTAGTGCCAATGGTGTATTACGGAGTGGATAGAATGAAAGAGAAATTCAGTAATAAAAAAACAATTTAAAATGAAACAAATACCTATTGTACTTTCAGCACTCTTATTCCTTTCTTCATTCTCAAATACAAAAGAAGAATACTGTTTAACAATTGAAGTAGAAAACTTACGCAATTCAAAAGGTGTTTTACAAGTAGCTTTATACAACAAAGACGGCTCAATACCTGATGAACAGTACAAAAACTATTACAAAATTCAGACTACAAATATTGAGAGCGGAAAAGCCGAGATTACTTTTAAAAATCTCCCGAAAGGAAAATATGCTATAAACATTTTGCACGATGAAAACAAAAATGGCAAAATTGACAAAGGGTTAATCTTGCCCAAAGAGGGAATTGGCTTTTCATACTATTCATCTATAGGATTAACCAATCGTCCTAATTTTAAAAAAGCAAGTTTTGATTTGTTTCAAGACAAAGAAATTAAAGTAAAAGTGATTTATATGTAAGCCAAGCATAGGTGAAAGCACATTTGCAAGCCGCACAAGTCCGAGCTCAGACCAAAGCTTGCAAAAGAGCTTTCACCTCTCCAACGCTGACAAAGATTGAATTAAAAAAATCCTTCCCTTCAAAAATAAAAAAATACACAACCACACAGACCAATACGACAAAGGCAGAGAAAGATAGTATTTACAATAGTTTGCAAGGACATCGGACAAGAACCACTGGCTATAACATCGGTTTTGCAAGATAGCGGGCGAAGTGCTTCGTTTGAAATTTTTTGCTATATTTGGAGTGTCGGCTTCGTATAAAAGTTAGTGCTTAAAATCCGCTACCTCGCAAAGCCGAGAACCGTTGTAAGAAATTGAACATCCAAATCACCAATAAATAGTTCCAAGAAGAATTGGAGTATTGGTAGCAACCAAAAGAAAATTTTGGTTCAAAGCTTGCAAAAAAGATTTGCTGAAAACTTGTTTTCAAAGCTAATCGCTTAAAAGCTTTGACAAGGTACGAAAATAAATTGAGAAAGTCAAATTTTTATAGTACTTTGCTACCAATACGAAAAAAATAATGGAACTAACCTTTTGAATGACTTCAAAAATCCAATGATTTTAGTAAATAATTCAAAAGGGAATATATTAGGTGATTAATGAATGGCAACTATCTTACAACACTGTGTACACGTACATACCTCCATTCGTCGGCACGTCGTGTACACTTGACCGTTGTGCGTCAGCATTTCCAACCGTTTCCCAAAACATCGAACCGAAAAGCCGAAGAACATATTAAAATTTGAACGAAAAAATTTGTTTCCTAAACAAGAAACTCCTAAATTTGCTCATAATATTAAATGAATGACGGAATATAAATTTCGAGTTGAGTTTTTGGAAGATGCAAAAGAGTTTCTTGACAAGCTTGACGAGAAAGCAAGAGATAAAATAGTTTATAACATTTGGAAGGCTCGAAGTACAAACGACAAAGAACTTTTCAAAAAACTTCAAGACGAAATTTGGGAATTTAGAACGAAATTCAACAAAACTTATTTCAGACTATTTGCGTTTTGGGACAAAACAGACAAAACGGATACGGTTGTAATTTCGACACACGGACTAATAAAGAAAACAGACAAAATCCCAAAAAGTGAAATTGAACGAGCCGAGAAATCGAGAGAAAAATATTTTAGCGAAAAAATAAAAAAGAAATGAAAACATATAGTTTAGAAGATTTGACCGACAAATACATCGGTAAAAAAGGAACGAAAAAGCGAGATGAGTTTGAAAACGAACTTCGACTTGATTTGTTAGGACAAGCTATCAGACAAGCCCGACAAGAACGCAATTTAACTCAAGAAGAATTAGGAGAACTAGTTGGAGTAAAAAAAGCTCAAATTTCAAAAATTGAGAACAGTACAACTGACGCAAGATTTACGACAATTTTAAAAGTTTTTGAAGCGTTAGGTGCTAAAGTGAATTTTAATGTAGAACTAAACAAAAGAAAAATTGCATATTAAAAACTATGCCGAACGCACAACAGGCAGTTTGGCAAAATGGCGGGTTCAGTACTAAATTCAAGTTCAGTTGTTCGATTGAACTTGATTGCAAAACTGAACATTTGTGCTTCGATTTCCGCCACTTCGCCAAGCTGCAAAACCGTTAGCGGTCAGCTTAAAACCAACTGCAAAAAAACAAAGAACAATGAAAATACATTCAACAAATTATTATGACACTTTCATAGAAGTGGCAGAAGACACAAAAGCAAATTGTGGGACTCAACCACCTGCAAAAGTCAAAAAAACAGTTGCTGAAATGCAGTTTGAGTTAATCTCTAAAAACCCGTATAAGTTTACTTCTGATGATATCTTTTTTCAGGTATATGCAGATAGAAATGATTTAACAAAAGCTGAATACAAAAAAGCAAGAGAAGAGTTTTTCTCGAAAGGACAACCTTGTTTTCGAGCCTCACCCCTTACAAAAACCTATGGTTTTGGTATTCATAGTGATAGTAACGGAAAAATTGCACTATATGGAGTGGAAACGAAAGAATATGAAAAATTCTTGTCGGACAAAAAAATTAAAAAGGTAAAAGCAATGAAAACAAGCAAATAATAATTATGAATATATTAATCGAAATAAATTGGGTCGCAGTCCTAATAGGGACAATGGCATATTGTGCATTCTGCGGCATATGGCACCGACAATTTGTGTTTGGAAAAAAATGGGAAGAAGCTATGGGTTTCCATCGACCAGAAAATTGGAAAGAGACAAATATTTATTACATAGTTCCTCTCATTGCTTGTTTTGCCACCACATTAACAATGTCTATATTGCTAAAATTGACAAATACAGCTTCATTTAAAGAAGCCTTGACAGTTGGACTGTTAAGTGGGTTTGGAATTGGAATGGCTATAGTATTCACAACAGCAGTTATTCCAACGATGAAAAGACCTTTAACATTTGGGGCAATTACAGGAACAGCACAAGCGTTAGGAATAACTTTAATGACTTTAATTGTATATGCTATTTCAAATTGACAGCGAAAGAAAGCCGAACCGCTAACAAGGGTAACCGTTGCACAACTTCCATTTTAAAAAATAATGCCCTTTAAAAATCTCACAGAAAGCATTAGCTGCTAATTTTCGGAAGCAAAATTGGTAAGAGGGGAAGTTGAGTTTAAGGCAACCAGTCTGATTTTTGAGCTAAAAGCGGGAGAAAGGATTGAAATAAGATCAGACCGCAGCTTCTCTACTGGTTTTTGCAGAGCCATTGTTTTTATTTGTGTTTTTCTTTGAATAAACTTCATGTATTTTTTCAGATTATAACTGAGTGCCGACATGAGTGTATGTTTATTTGCTCCTGCCATGCCTCGTGTGTTTACCCGTTTTAAATTCATGTGATTAATGAGTGTGCCTAATACGGGTTCTACGGTGGCACTTCGCCGTTTTATTAATCTGCGATGGTAAGCTTTGTTCTTTGTTAGTTTTTGATGCATCTTGTCATACAGTGGCTTGTGGATGCTGTCTTCTATCTTTTTAAACCTGGTGACTTGACCGCAACACAACTCACGAAGGGGGCACTTTCCACAGTCCGTTTCACTACTTCGATAGCTTTTCTTCTCGTATCCTTTGCTGTCGGTTTTGATGCCTTTGAATTCCAAAATTGCGCGGTTGCCACCTTCTTTTGTACATTCATAACAATTTAGTTCTTCGTTGAAATCAAAGCCTTCGCGTTCAGGGATATACTGACCAAAATTCGTTATCCAGGCATCGATATTTTTATCTTCACAATACTGCAAACTCTCTCCACTGCTGTAACCTGCATCGGCTACTACCTGGTCTATTTGCATATCATTTTGGTTCAGATTATCAATAGTCTGATCCATAATTTCTTTGAAAATTGCACTGTCCTTGCTTCCTGCCGTTGAGGCACAGGCTCCGGTTTAGCCCGTAGGATTATGTATCTTTGCTAAAAAAGCTATGTATTTCTATGTTTATGTCTTACTGAGCTCAGCAGACAATCAATTGTATACAGGTTATACTAAAAACCTATTAGAAAGAGTAACCCTACATAATAGTGGTAAGGTCATTTCTACAAAAGAAAGAAGACCTTTAGATCTAATTTATTGGGAAGGCTGCCTAAATCAACAGGATGCCACTCGGAGAGAAAAATACTTAAAATCGGGTAACGGTAAGTTATATTTAAAAAACAGATTACAGCATTATTTTTCTAATCCAACGGGCTGAACGTGATTTGCATCATCCACACTTAGCTGTGCTGAATAGTTCAACTGTCTTGCCTTACCCGGTTTTACAGATATTTTTGCATCCGGATCGGTGGGTGAATAATGTGTGTGGTTGCTCAAAAATTTCGGGCGTATTTCCTTTCCGTCTTCATCAAAGCGTTGGCTTTTGGTGTTTCCAGGCATGCCTTTGTATTCTTCCTTTTTCCAGTTGTGATGGCGTTCTACCAGTTTCTTTCGCTCGGTGGTTACCTTAAACTCACTATTCTCCTCCAATTCGTTTACATAAGCTGATGCATCTTCCAAAACTTCTTTTTCCAGTAAGCTGTCCATTGAAGCATTCGCTTTGATGTAAGCACTATCCACACACTGGCGTTTGCCTCTGACCATTCCATTGGCCACACACATCGACAAGACTTTTTGGAACAAACTCAAAAACACTTCTTCACCAAAAAGTTGACGGGTTCTGGAAATGGTCGAATGCCAAGGTAAGTCTTCGTTCAGATCATAGCCAAGAAACAAGCGAACATCCAAACAGTTGCTGCAATAACGAAGTAAAGCACGGTCGCTATTGAGGTCGTTCAAATAACCAACCAGCAAAATCTTGAAAAACACCACCGGGTCAATACTCTGCTGACCTTCAGTGCCGTAGTAAACACAAGTTGCTTTGTAAAGAAAATGTAAATCCAAACATTGGTTTACTTTTCGATAAAAATTGTCTTGAGGAACCAGGCGATCCAGGCTCAGTTCATAAAACAGTTGTGGGGTAAAATCTTTCCTTCCTTGCATCCTTTAAGATACGAAATTTGTCCAAAATAACATAATAATAAAGTTACTTTTTTTAGTATATTTGAGTTGTGCAACAGACACAAGGTATTGCCAAAAGCGGGGGTGATGAACTTCTATGAAACATTTGTGCAAGGTTCAACAGCAGTAATTCTATTGAACTTTAGTGCTAAAAATCCCCGCCTTCGGCAATACCCAAAACGTTAGCGGGCATTGAAAAATACAAACTCCATAACAATACAGATACATAACTTGTTAATTGAAGATTTGAATTACTTAAAAACTTCTGATAATAATCAAAATGAAAAAACGATAATTATATGACCATTTGGCAAAAAAAAGATATCAAGTTATTTTTGGTATTAATTCCCATAATAAATTTGGTAAATTATTTTATCACCTACGATAATGTAATACTAAATACTTATTTTTTTCTTACGCTTCTGGTTGACACACTTCAGGGATATTTGGCATGGCTGATTATCCGGTACATTATCATCCGTATGGAAAAGAAATCCCCTTTACTCAATTTAACTTTTCAACGGCTTTTTCTACAGCTTTTTTATACCTGCCTTTCAGGGCTAATTTTTATCATCCTTGCTACCGAAATTTTAAACACAATAGCGAAGGACAAACCAGTCCCTTTAAATTTTTATCAACTAGATATCTGGATATACGCAATTTGGATATTAGTGGTCAACGGTATTTACATAGGAATGTATTACTACCTGATTTGGAAAAGTTCAGAAAAAGATAACCAACTGAAAACCGATGGAATCAGTGTGAGGATAGGTTCTAAAAACACAAAAATTGCGATGAATGATATTAATGGATTTTATGTGGAAGACGGATTGTCCTTTTTAATTGATAGTAATTATAAAACTTATATAATTGACAGTTCTTTGGATAATTTGGAAAAAATAATACCCCCGTCATTGTTTTTCAGGGTCAACCGAAAATTTATTCTCCACCGCGATTCCATAACCTCTTTTAAACGAATAGAAAACAACAAACTGGTTATTTTTACTTTAAATGAAAACTCTTTGCTTCCGAATGAAATTAATATAAGTCGATTAAAAGCACCCGCTTTTAAAAAATGGTTTGAGGAAGATACCATATCACTTTAATCCCCAAAAAGACACACTACACATTTGTCTGAAGTAAAATTTGATACACTTCAGCTAAAAACTACTAAGAACCTACAGTTTTGACTTTTTGATGAGGATATCTTTGCCAAAAATTCTTCAAACAAACTATCATGACAAATTCATTTTTAAAGTTCTTATTCTTTATTCTTGTTCCTTTCATTTGTAATGCGCAATCTGATTTTAGTTCCAAGGAAGCTAAAATTGACAGCTTGATGAAAGCACATATAATCCACACAGGTAAAAGTCCGGTACATAGTTTTTTACTTTATGCAAACAATGAGAAAACAGGTTTAAAAATTGACAAAGGATTCGGCATTATTGGCAGGAGCGAAACCGAAATAGATGCTGATTATCAATTTAACTGTGCAAGCATAACCAAAACGTTCGTTGCAACGTAAGCAACCGTCTAAGTACATCTTTTTTCAAGTCATCTGTGGTCATACCTTAGT
>ERZ761603.1916-NODE-1916-length-14974-cov-133.559957_pt1 | contig 14974 bp, 19 predicted proteins | sample MGYA00511879_ERZ761603 | MGnify/ENA primary metagenome ERZ761603 (study PRJEB28899, sample SAMN02850040) | bioreactor sludge metagenome | biome: EBPR Sludge; feature: EBPR Bioreactor; material: flocular biomat | place: Australia: Thorneside Wastwater Treatment... | reverse complement strand
CCATTGATGAAATGCGTATCAGGATCACGATCACGCAGGTCGTCGCTGGAATGACCGACCATCTTGGTCAAGGTTTCCATGTCGTCCTGCAACAACAGGCACTCACTGGCTGCTGATGCCGGGTCCAACTTCCAACCTGCTACCCATTGGAGGGTTTGTGCCAGCTTGCCGATTGCCTTGCTGACAGGCATCGAGACTTCCATAGCATCGTCGCCGGCTGATGCCCATACCATCTGGCAGAACTCCTGAACCAAGGACAAGCGTTTCTCACTACGCTGGTTGATGTCATCCTCGCGTTCCTTGCGAAGAACATCAATGCTGCAACCACGGACACGGGCGAGAATGCCGTCGGTTTTGTCGTCACCCTTAGGCATGGGCAGGATAGCCAGCTTGGCGACGGTAATCTCGACCTCTTCCTCGCTCATTGCGAATCCAAGGTTTTCGCCATAGGCTTCCCCGTTGTCACGAACAAAGAAGCCGCTGCTTTTCTCGCAGCAAACAGCATTCCAAGCATGGAATTCAGCAATGGTGTTGTATACCCTTTCCCAATTCTGACGGCTAGGATGAACTTGCTGCTCCTTCATGAACAGGGAGAAAGCCCTTGCCAGTGATGACCAGCAACCCAATGATGCCACGGCTTGCTTGGCCCGATTGGATCTGAGCATGCTGAGGTGTTCGGGAGTGACTTCTCCCTTGATTGCCATCGATGTCATCGGTGTGACCGACCGTGCATGAGCAGGCACGGTGCCGTAGGTCAGGGTCTTGGCATTGGGATCACCACTGGTGATGGTGCCAGTACCAGTAGCAGTGGCAACAGCGGCGCTGCGAGCAGCGATGAACACGTTCTTGATGATGTTGATCAGTTTCATGGTATAACCTTTCAATGTGTGTATGAGTCAGGAGTTGCTGCAACACGCAGCTTACTGCCTACTGTTTTCACAATAGACAGTGTAGCTGGATGCTAATGTAGTAGTTGCTCCAAGAGTTGTGGAACTACCAGGGTTACAAACAGGAACAGAAGCATCAAGAGGTTATCACAAAGACGAAGCATCTTATACCCTTTCGTTCAGCAATTCTGATCATGTTCTTTGTACCAGGAGAATGACCGTCCCATATAGCTAACAGTCCTTCTGCTCTTTCTAACATGGCTTGGTTTCTGATCATACCTGCTGATCTGCCATAACTCTTCCAATCAGCAGGCATCTCTATTACTGGTAGAGATTTTGATCTAGCCCAAGCTGCACCATAACTGTCAGCACCTTGAGCACAACCGGAAATCACAGTAGAGATTTGATCAGTCCAAGGACAAGCACATAGAGCATTCCAAACATCTCTCTTGCTTGCTGTCCTAGAACCTGCAATAATCACATGCATCATATTCTCCACAAACAAAAAAAATTAACCTTTCTGGAAGGCATGCTGAATCAGCTCTGGAAGGAGTGGCAGTGTCAAGTAGAATCTTCTCAGTATGGTATCCAGTGGAACTGAAGGATGACAGGCGGATGCATAACAGAGAGCTAAGGAGATTCTGCTTGATACTGACAGGACTGGAGGAGATGATCAGCGTTTATGCCTTTCAGGAAGGATAATTTTAATTACAACCTAACCTATTGGTGCATTTGTAAGATAAGGATGGATACTTGAGAAAGGAAGAGAGGGTATAGAGATTTGTGAGGCAAATGAATGTAAAGATAAGATGGTAAATGAGAACCATTCTCATTTCCATAACAATGAAACTATCATTACACCATAAAGGGTAGGTAACTAATTGATTTTAAGGGGGTGGGGGGGGAAAGCTGAGAGGTTACACTATGGTGACTTAAAGCATGATATATTTTTTATATATTTTGAATAATGGTCTATTCTCAATTAACCATTTGAACAGGACTATAGGAGTATAGTTACTATATGCTAATTGTGTCTCTCTTACGAGATCCACACATGGATATACATAGTATTAATAGATTAATGTATATTAACCTAAAAGAAAACCAAAACTAAGAACAAACCCCCCTTACCCCCCTTAGACTTTCTCTAAAGTAGAGCGTACCTGTCATTAAATTGGATGTCTCCAAGCAGGAAAGAACAAAAAAAGAAAAGAAAAATTGTGTGTACCTTCTCCTTCACCAAGGGGGTACATGCCGCCACTTTCACTGTAAAAGGGCCAGAATTCTTCCAAAATTGATTTCTCATTTTGAGGTTAGCATTATACCACAAATTAAACTAAAAGTCAAGAACTTTTTTAATTTTTTACAAAAATAAAAATATTTTAAAAATAATTAAAATAATGCTTGACATTTGATTAAAAGTGTGGTATAATGTCGACTTTATTTAGAAGTATAAATTTAGGAGAAAATATGCCGGGTTCGTGGAGATACGTTAAGGCCCCAAGAAAGAATTCATTAGCTGAAGGTGGTTTATGGTCAGACAAAAAGAAGAATGAAGCTATTGCTGTCTTCGTTGCTACCAGATCACCAACTCTTACATCAGAACAAACCAATGTGCCTCTCACAACAGTCAAGAAGTGGCAACAACAACAATGGTGGAAAGATAAGCTAAAAGAGATTCAAGAAGAGGATTATGAGAAGTTAGATAATAGACTTACTAAAATATTAGATAAAACCTTAGACCAGTTTGTAGATAGGATAGAAAATGGGGAATTCACCTATGATGTACGTACAGGTAAGGTTAAAAGAGTACCAGCTAAATTAAGAGACATTAACACAGCTTTAAATTCTATTATAGATAAACGACAACTTATAAGAAAACAACCAACAAAGATTGTTGAACAACAATCAACAGCAGCTCAACTAGCTAACTTAGCTGAACAATTCACTAAGTTTGTTAAGGGTAAAATAAATGAGGATTCTGTCAAAGATTTAGTTAAAGACTGTATCGAAGGTGAGAATGTGATACAATTACCTGATGGTTCATGGGGAATAAAAAATGATTGAAGAATTAATAACAAAGATTTTCTGTACCAGAAATTGTGCTCATCAACAACACTGGCTTACAGGTTCTTATGCTGAACATGAAGCTCTAGGTGATTTCTACACTGATGTTATAGATCTATTAGATAATTTTGTTGAGGTACATCAAGGTAACTTTGGTAAAATAGATTCTATTGATTTTGACTGTACATGTAAACCTATTATAAAACATCTTGAGAGTGACATCCAGTGGATAGATAAAAATTATAAATCCTTAAGTGGTTCTGTTACAGCACTACAAAATATCCTAGATGAGATTGTTGCTCTCTATTTAAAAACTATATATAAATTAAGGTTCTTAAAATAATGCCATATATGATACGAGTTGACCCATGCAAAGTCTGTGGAGAGATAGAAAAACAGACGAGACTAAAGTGGAGCAGCCAAAATCAGAAATATTATCTACAAACAACCTGTAAAGATTGCGAAAGCGTTATACATTATAAATGGATAAAAAATAATCCAGAGAAATGGGCTAAACTAATACAAAACTATTATGTTAGAAAGAATGGACCAATTACTCGAAATATGAATCATACCGAAGAATCTCGTGCACAATGGCGTAGAGATAAATCTAATCGTAGATGTTCTAGAGCTAAACAAGCACGGGTAGATTGGGATAAGGAACTAACAAATTTTGTTTATAAAGAAGCTCATGAATTACGCAAACTTCGTAATAAACTAACAGGCTTTGAGTGGCATGTAGATCATATTATTCCCTTAAAAGGTAAAACTGTTTGTGGATTGCATGTTTATAATAATTTTGCGGTGATACCAAAAGTAGACAATCTGCACAAGGGGAACTACCATTCCATACATGACTAATGGCCGGCGTGATTATAAAAAAGAGGAAGCTTTATATGAGAAAAAACACCCTGAACGAAACAAAGCACGTGTGGCTCGCAACAAAGCTAGGGCTTTAGTGGCGAAAAAAAAGGGTGTTAAAGTCACATCCATTTCCGGGGATGTAGGACATAAGAAGGCTATAAGTAGAGGGGGTAAATCAACTCTGTCTAATTTATTTGTACAAAATCCAGGACAGAATAGATCTTTTAGTCGTACTGCTAAGGGTGCTATGAAGTCAGAACGTAGTAAACGTGAACGCTGTTAGACCTAAATGGCCCAAACTAACTACTGAGATTATTGAAGGTTTTGCTTCCTCCTGTTTAACCCCATTCTTTGATGATGCTTCAGCGTTTGCTAATTTTCATCGTGAGTTATGGGAATTATGTTGTTCTGATGATAGATTTGTTGCTATCGAGGCGCCTCGCGGTTAATGTTATTGGGCGCATTACAAATATAAAGTGGCCGCGTTTCACCCCTCAAATTCGGAGAACTCCTTATAGGACAACCCCGAGCGAAACCAGATTGTTCTGGGACTGTGTAGAGACTAGACGGGGGGCTTAATCCAAATTTAAAGGAGATATATATGAGTCATACTCATGATGTAGCATGGTGTTCTGGTTTTTTTGATGGTGAAGGATTTGTAACAATACAAAGTAGAAACTCTTTAGTTAGTGGAAAAAGATATGCGGGGTATTATCTACGTATTGGAATAAATCATGTAGCAATAGAACCTCTTCTAGAAATGCAACGTATTTTAGGAGGGACTATCAGAAAACAAAACATTGATAAAGTTATAGGAAATAGAAAGCAACGACATTCCTGGCAGATGGGTACACGATCTGCTGCTGAGGCTCTTATAAGAATGATGCCTTATTTAAGAAATAAGAATAAAGTTGCTGAATTAGGAATAGAATTACAAAATACTATGGGAAATCATGGACAGAGAACTACTCCTGAATTACAAATATTTCGTGCCATGCTTAAAGATCAAATCTCTACTTTAAATGCCAAGGATTAATGAAGGTATAGTCCGACACTCTTAGTAATAGGAGCAAACAGTAAGCACGCAAAATCAACAATTATCACAATTGTTTATTCACTGGCTGTATTATTATTTAGAGAACGTAAGTATGTGGTTATTGTAGCTGATACTGAATCTCAAGCAGCTCTATTTATAGGACAAATTAAACAAATTCTCTGTGATTCTAAAGAAATCCACAATCTTTTCGGATTAAAAATAAATGAAAAGGGTGTAGTTTTCGAGAAAGAAACAGAAACAGACATTATCCTGCACTTTCAGGATATGACTAAATTCAGAATTGTTGCTAAAGGGGCAGAACAAAGACTCAGAGGGATGCTTTGGGATGGTCAGAGACCAGATTTAATTATTATTGATGATCTTCTAAATGAAGAATTAGTAGCTAATAAAGACAGAAGAGAAAAACTAAAACGTTGGTTCTATGGATCATTAATTCCACTAAGATCACGTAACGGTATTGTCAGATTTGTAGGGACGCCTATGAACCTAGATGATCCTCTTGATTCTCTGATGCCTCATGAATCTGCTAAAACCACAATTGTAGAAGATTTAAAGGTATGGTCCAAACGTAAGGTTGGTATGTGGAGGTCTGTTAAATATAGAGCACACGATCCTACAATATCAAAATTACTATGGCCAGAACGTAACACTAAACAGATGTTCATAGAGCTTAAACAAGAATTTTTGGAAAGGGGTATTCCAGAAGTTTACTCTTGTGAGTATCTATGTAATCCTGTTGATGATTCCATACGATATTTTAAACGTGGTGATTTTCTATCAATGACTGAAGATGATAGAAAGAAAAACAAAACCTTTTACATCACAGCGGACTTGGCAATTTCTGAAAAAGAAAGAGCTGATTATACAGCTATTGTTATTGGTGGTATGGATGCTAATGGTCAGTTACACATTGTTAATTGTATTCGGGAGCGACTACCTGGTAATGAGATTGTTGCAACGCTTTTAACTTTACAAAAGATCTATAATCCTGTCGCTGTTGGTATTGAAGATACTCAAATATCTAAAGCTATTGGTCCTTATTTAAGAAAAACAATGCAAGAGGAGGGTGTATATCTAAATCTTGTTATGTTAAAACCACATAGACAGGATAAAATCCAACGAGCTAGATCTATTCAGGCACGTATGAGAGCTTCTATGGTTAAGTTTGATAAGGTAGCGGAATGGTGGCCTGATTTTGAAAATGAGTGTTTAACCTTCCCAAGAGCTAGACATGATGATGTCGTTGATGCTCTAGCATATCAAGGGATTTTAATTGATCTTATGTCAGAAGGTTTAACAAAAGAGGAGTTAGAACAGGAACAGTACGAACAGGAATATGAAGAAGCAGGATATAACGATAAGGGACGAGATGAGTACACAGGTTATTAAAAAATTAAAAATTCAAACGATATTAGATGAGAAAAATAATCTAGCCACTCTGTTAGACGAACAAGATCTTATATCTATTGGTAACAAAGCTGTACAAGGTTTTGAAGATGATTTAGCTTCAAGAAAACCTTGGGAAGAAGATTTAAAAACATGGACAGAATTAGCATTACAAATTTCAGGAGAAAAAACTTACCCCTGGCCTAATGCTGCTAACATTAAATATCCTATGTTGTCTACTGCTGCTATGCAGTTTGCTGCTAGAGCATATCCAACATTAATTCCTAGTAATGGAACTATTGTAAAATGTCGTATCAATGGGTATGATCCTACAGGAGAAAAAGCACAAAGGGCAGAACGTATTTCTAAACATATGTCTTATCAACTTCTGTCTGAGATGGATGATTGGGAAGAAGATATGGATAGACTACTTATCTGTTTACCTATTGCTGGTACTTGTTTTAAGAAAACCTATTGGGATTCCAATAAACAAAAGAACTGTTCTAAATTAGTTTTTCCCAAAGTTCTTGTTGTGAATTATTTTGCTAATTCTTTAGATAATGCAGAACGTATTACCGAGATATTAACACAAACTAAACGAAAAGTTAAAGAATTACAAAACCAAAAACTATATTTAGATATAGATTTACATACACCATCAACTGTAGATAAAACTCAAACACAATCAGTAACTGAAGCCTTTTCACATAGTCTTTCTGGTGATGATGAAACTACACCATACACAATCTTAGAACAACATACATTTCTAGATTTGGATGATGACGGATACTCTGAACCTTATATTGTTACTGTAGAACAGGATAGTCGTAAAGTACTTAGGATTGTTCCAAGATATACCGCAGATGATGTTAATGTAGATGAAAAACAAAAAGTTATTGCGATTGAACCTGTTCAGTATTATACCAAATATTCATTTATTCCTAATCCTGATGGTGGTTTCTATGATATCGGTTTTGGTCGTTTACTAGGACCTTTAAATAAATCAGCAAACACAATCATAAATCAATTAGTGGATGCAGGTTCATTATCTAATCTACAGTCAGGTTTTGTAGGTCGTGGTCTTCGTATAAAAATGGGTGAAACTAGATTTGTTCCAGGTGAGTGGAAAGCTGTTAATGCTACTGGAGATGATATTAAAAAGCAAATCTTCCCATTACCAGTACGTGAACCTAGTGATGTTCTGTTTAAATTATTAGATCTATTACTTAAATCTGGTAAAGAGTTAGCTTCTGTAGCAGAAATATTTGTTGGTAAGATGCCTGGACAGAATACACCAGCTACTACTACAATGGCAACAATTGAACAGGGTATGAAAGTATTTACTTCTGTTTATAAACGAGTTTATAGAGCTTTAGCTTCTGAGTTTAAAAAGCTGTATAAATTAAATAAAACATATAGTAATCCTGAAGAGTATGTTGCTGCCTTAGATTTACAGATTCCACAAGAAGATTACCAAGGTCCAGTAGATGATATTTATCCAGGAGCTGATCCTACCGCTGTTTCTTCCCAAGAGAAACAAGCTAAGATCCAAGCTGTTATGCAGTTACTTCAATTAGGAACTATTGATCCTATGGCTGTTACTGCTATGTATCTAGATGCTTTTGAAATACCAAATCCTGAGAAACTGATGAAACAGCCACAGCCACAGCCTGATCCTAAGATGGAAGCTATTAAGGCTAAAGCTCAAGTAGATCAACAGAAAGCTCAAATTGATATGCAACAAGCACAACACAAAATGCAGTTAGAGCAAGCATCAAAAGAACAAGAATTACAACTGAAAGCTGCTCAGGTACAGCAAGAATTACAAGCTAAACAGATGCAGGCAATTCTTGATGCACAGATGGCACAAAAAACACAAGCAATGAAGATGCAGATGGAACAACAGTCTGCTCAACAAAAGATGGGAATACAAGCCCAACAGACTCAAATGAATCTAGCAACACAGGCTGCAACACATAGTCAGACTATGCAGCATCAGGGTGAAATGAACAAACAACAACAGAAACAACTTCCAAAGGGGACAAAAACTAGATGATTGAAATTACACAAGCAGATTTTAAAGATTGGAAATCTAATAAAGTAACAAAAGCATTTTTACAGGCTGCTAAAGAACGTGCAGAGGATTGTAAAGAAATGCTAGCTACTAGTGCTGGTATAGATGTATCACAGGATAGATTCTATGTTGGTATGATACACGCTTATCGTGAGATGCAAGAATTTCGTATGGAGGAGTTTTAATAATGGCTATCCAATTAATTCTACATCAGCTATTAATTGATCCTGATAAAGCAGAAAGTGTAACTCCAGGTGGTATTGTGATTCCTGAACCTACTCTTGAACGAGAACGTAAGGCTGTAGAATATGGTACAGTTCTTCAAGTAGGACCAACAGCATTTAAAGATTATGGCCGTGAGAATGATGCTATTAAAGTTGGTGATCGTGTATGTATGATTCGGTATGCAGGTAAAGAAGTTAGAGATACTGATGGACAAAAATACATCATTATTAATGATGTTGATATTTTATGCATCATAAAATAAGGAATATATATATGAGTGAGTTAAATCCAGTTGTAGGAACTGAAGAAGTTGTAAAAAAGACAGAAGTTCAAGTAGATCCATATGAACAACAAGCAAAAGAGCAGGGATGGAAATCAAAGGAAGAGTTCCAAGGTGATCCTAGTCAATGGCGCCCGGCTAAAGAATTTATTGATCGTGGAGAGTTGTTTGGAAAGATTGATACATTAGGTAGAGAACTTAAGGAAACTAAAAAAGCGTTACAGATGCTTCAAGAGCATCACTCAAAAGTACGTGAAGTTGAATACAACAAAGCTTTACAAGAACTAAAAACACTTCAGAAGAAACATCTTGAGGAAGGTAATTCAGATGGTTATCTAGAAACTACTGAACTACTTACTGATCTTAAGGCAGAACAAAAAGCCAGGGAAGTTCTTAAGGAACAAGTTCCACAACAAGAACAACCTTCTATTGATCCACGATTTGTACAGTGGGTTAATCAGAATGTCTGGTATCAAAAAGACGACGAGATGCGTCAGTTTGCAGATGCGATTGGGACAGGATATGCTAAAGTACATCCTGATACAAATCCAGAAGAAGTGTTAAAATATGTTTCTGTACAAGTGAAAGCTAGGTTTCCTCATAAATTTAAAAATCCTAATCGAGATAATCCAGGTACAGTAGGAACTTCAGATACACAAAATGCACGTAGTGCCTCATCATTCCAATTAACAGAAGATGAAAAACGAGTAATGAATACATTCATTCGTCAAGGTATTATGACTAAAGAAGAGTATCTTTCTGAATTACGAAAGACAAAAGGAGTCTAAGATGACAGCAAGAAGCACACCCCAAAAACGAGTAGTTCGTAAACCCTTATCAGCACGTGGCCCTCTAAACATTACAGGTGAAAAAGACCCTAACTTTCATTATCGTTTTGTTAATGACGTTGGTTCTCGTGTTTATAATTACCAGCAAGCTGGTTATGAAATCGTGACTGACGGTGATTTAACCGTTGGTGATTCTCGTGTTTCAGATGCGTCTGATCTTGGCTCCCCCCGCCGTGTAGTTGGGGATCAAGGTACAACTTCTGTTCTAATGCGTATTCCTAAAGAATACTTTGATGAAGATCAAGCAAAGAAAAATGCTGCTTTAGATGAACAGGACCAGGCCATGAAGCAACAAGCCACTAAGGATTTGGATTATGGAAAACTACAAATCTCTTAGTCTTTTTAATTTAATGGAGATTCTATGGCTAATACGTCTCGAATTAACGGGTTCAAGCCCGTAAAACATTTAAATGGCTCACCATATAATGGTCAAGCCAATTTATATGAGGTTCCATCAACTGAAGCAGTTCCTGTCTTTGTTGGTGATCTTGTAAAACTTTCTGATCAAGCTGCTACTTCACTTTATCCTGCTGTTGAAGCAGTTGTAGGTGCCTCTGCACAGATCGCTGCTGGTCCTATTCTTGGTGCCGTTGTTGGTATCGTGAATAGTAAATTTGATCCAGTTGCTGGTGCTTTATCTTCAGGTTCTATCTCTCTAGATACTCCTGTATATCGTCCAGCATCAACTAAGCAATTTGTACTTGTTTGTGATAATACTGATGTTGTTTATGAGGCATCAGCTGATGCCTCAGTTGCAGCAACCTCTATTGGTCTTAACGTAGGTGTAGGTGCTTCAGCACATACCAACCCACTGTTAACCGGTGCTTCACCTATGTATGTTTATTCAACTACAGCACCTGATACAACCTCAACACGACCACTACAGATTCTTGGTATCGTGAACCGTCCCGATAATGAAATTGGGACCAACAGTAAAGTTCTAGTACGCATTAACGTCCAGTCATATGGTAGCGTTGGTGTGGCCGGCGTTTAATCTTAAGGAGATAAATTATGTCTGGTGTTATTACTTCTAGCTCCTTTGCCAAACTCTTTAACTAATACCAAGAGAGACTAACAAGTAATTGTTAGGAAAATAAATTCTTTGAATTGCTGGAAACCCCTTAGAGCCATAAATACCTAAGTGTAAAAACTTTATGGATTGGGCAATCAGCAGCTAAGCCGGGAGGCGTGTGATAATGATTATATATAGATGTATTTGTAATATAAATGGAAAGTCCTACATTGGATTAACTCGATTAAGTTTAGAAGAAAGAAAACATAAGCATTGGTTAAATTCTAGAAATCCAAAAAAGAATAATAAACAAGCTTTGTATCTAGCTATAAATAAATATGGTTGGGATAATTTTGAATGGCAAGAATTATGTTCTGCATTAACCTTAAAAGATTTGTCTAATTTAGAAAGAGAATTTATTTCTGAATTTGATAGTTATCATAATGGATATAATAATACCTTTGGAGGATTATCCACAGAGGGATGTAGAAAAGAAGAACAATATATAATCAGATTTCCTGACGGAACTGTACATCTGGTAACAGGATGGAATAAGTTTATTAGAGACCATAATCTAAACGCAGGAAACCTTTGGAGAACATTAAATCCAGTAAAAAGAACCTATGAAATTAAAGGTAGATTTTATACTTATTGGATGAAAAACAAACACACAAAGGGTTACACGCTTCTAGGAAAGTTCAACGACTATCCCGATAGGGAGTACATCCAAATGGATGGAAGTGGAGAACTCCTCAGAAATGAGGATGAAGATATAGTCTGTTCTAATATGAAAATATTAGCTGGTGAAAACCGGATAGAGAATAATAACCTCTATTGAACATTAAAGATGGCCTGGATTAAATGCTATTTATGGGAAAGCCTATAATGACTATCCTGTAGAATGGACTCACCTTTTTGAACAAAACAAATCTGATAAAGCCTATGAAGAAGATGTTGGTCTTTCTGGTCTTGGTCTAGCTATTGTTAAACCTGAAGGTAGCTCAATTACTTATGATACAGAACGCCAAGGTTTCACAACCCGTTACAATCATCTAGTGTATGCCCTTGGCTTTATCATCACTCGTGAAATCTATGAAGATGATCAGTATGGTAAAGTAGGTGCACAAAAAGCTAAAGCTCTTGCACGTTCCCTACGTCAAACTAAGGAAATTGTAGCAGCTAACGTTTATAACCGTGCATTCACTGCTGGTTATACTGGTGGTGATGGTATTGTTCTATTATCAACTGCCCACCTTAACGTAGCTGGTGGTACTTACAGTAACAAGATTGCAACCGATGCTGATATTAGTGAAGCTGCTCTTGAGCAAGCCTCTATTGATATTTCTGGCTATCGCGATGATCGTGGTTTATTAATTGCTGCTAAACCTAAGAAACTAATCATTCCTTATCAACTACAGTTTGAAGTTAAGCGTATTCTTGGTGCAGATGGTCGTGTCGGTACTGACCTAAATGATCCAAACGTTCTTAAGCAATCAAGCATCTATGACCAAGTTGTTGTTAACCATTATCTAGCCTCAACAGGTACAGATGACTGGTTCATCATGACTGATGTTCCAGATGGTATGAAGTACTTTGAACGTCGTGCTGATCAGTTTGAACAGGATAATGACTTTGATACTGAAAACGCTAAGTTTAAGGCAACTGCTCGTTACTCATTTGGTTGGTCAGACCCGAGAGGGCTTTATGGGAGTCAGGGCGCTTAGTCCATCCAATTAATTTTTAAAGTAATTTTTCTGAATAGGAGTAGGAAATATGAATACAATTGCAGATTTAGCTTGGGCTGCTGGAATCATTGATGGTGAAGGTAGTATATTTATTATGAAACAACAACGTAAGGATCGGGAACGAGGTCATAATTATATTTTAAGAATCTCAGTACAAAGTACTGATCCTTATATGACAAAAGAACTTGGTAAATTATTTCCAGATGGAGCAATCTTTTCACAAGATAGATACAAATCTGAAAATTGGAGTGATACTTTAAAATGGCAAGTTAATGGTCGTAGGGCTGTTAATGTATTAAAACAGATACTGCCTTTTATGAGAGTAAAACAAGATCAAGCAAAAATGGCTGTTGATTTTCAAGAAACTACAAAAAAACATTGGAGGCATATGACAACTTTAGATTATGATACCCAAGAAGCTTTTTATTTTAGTTTAAAACAAGCTAAACAAGATTTAAAAATTGGAAAATCTAATTCTTAGAAAGGAATTATTATGCCACAACCAATTCTAGGACCGGCTGGTGTTACTCGTACTACGCCCCCAGCAGTGGAATTTTATCATCAAGTAGTACAGATGGCTACAAGTGCTGGTGACGCTACAGGTTTCGCTGCTTTTGTTCTTCCAAAAGGTTCTATCCCTATCCTTGCGTTAATTGTATCTAGCGGTGCTAACGTAGCTCAAACTCTTAACGTAGGTACTACCCTTGGTGGTACTCAGTTAATTAATGCGGCTACTTGTAATGGTGCTCAAGTTGCAGTAGCAGGAACAGCTGTAGGTGCTCAAATGGGTGCTCTACAAACTGCTGATACATTGTATTACGCTAAGGCTTCGGCACAGCTAACCAATCCAGTAAAGATTGTTATTTCATACTACTTCCCACAACAAGGGATGACTTGGTAAAACCCACAGATGGGATAAGTTTAAAAGGCTTATCCCATTTTCTTTTTATAAGGTTTATTTATGACTCCACAAGTAATTAGTCTAAGTTCTTTAGGGTCTACAGCATGGATACCTGTAGATTATAAACAAAATCCATTTAACATTGGTTTAGCTTGTGTGGTATCAGATACACCAAACTTAACATACCAAGTAGAATTTACATTAGATGATATCTTTAATACCTCTATTACTCCTACAGCATTTACACATAATTTGCTTGTAGGAAAAACAAGTAATTTTTCATCAAATCAAATTGTACCTGTTAGAGCAATTAGATTAACCACTACTGCCTATACAAGTGGTACTGTGACTTTGACAGCTTTACAGGGTGGTGTTAATCCTATAATCTATACACCAAATCCTGTTACATTGTTTCAATCCGGCATTCCGTTTGGGATTCTGCCAGGGGACGGCGGAGCGAACGGTCTGGACTTCACCGATAGCATCGGGAATTTCACACTGTCCGCTGCTGTGGTTACGGATTTTTACCGAGCATTCATTGGTGGAGGGTATCTATATTTCCCTGCCGGCACGGCGGGGGTTCTCGACGGATGGTATTTTGCTGTGATGTCCAGCGATACAGCTGGAAGGGTGTATGCCGAGAAGTATGAGCAAGGAACAGGAACGCCTCAAATCATTGCCTCACCAACTTCGCTGTCTGGCCTATCTACAGGGCGCATCACGCAGTCAACGTCGGAAATAACGGCATTCACCTTCACGCTTCCAGGAGGAGCTATGGGGCCAAACGGACGCGTTGTTTCCACATACGCAAGAGCTGCTGATGCAACCGGAACAAAAACGGTACGGCTGCGTCTCGACGGAACTGCATTGTTCTCGGAGCCAAAAACCACATCTAGTATAGGGGAAAGCAGCATTACTGTCCGCAACATCGGCAGTCAAGCTAGGCAATGGGGCGATCGTGGGGCGTATTCCGGGACAATATCGACAACGCAATACACAACCGTCGACACGTCAGCCAATAAAACAGTCACGGTGTCGCTGCAAAGTTCGCTCAATACGATTGGGCAGTTTGTGTGTGGCTTTGATTGCACAGCCAAGTACGGAGCGTAAATCATGGCCACACTGAATTTTGACAACACTCCAGACGGCCGTGCACAAGTCGCGGCGGTGCCTGATCCCAAGCATATTTGGGTCGTGAATAGCCAGCGAATCACTGTTTTCACCGGAGGAAATATCCCCACGGACGAAGCGGTAGCAAACCCAGCAAACATCGTCCTGACGACTCGGCAACTGATCCAGGGTGCTGATGTGATTGCCAGAGCGCACGCGCTTGCCATCGAGGGATACATCCGTGGAATCATCGGAGTCGACGCCAAAGACCCTGCAGACCGGATCCCAGCGACCGGCAACTACTCGCAGATCAAGTTTTGGCGATGGAACAATCAGACGATCCGGCGATCAGATGCGAACGTCAATGCGCTGCGCGCAGCAATCGGCGTCACTCCTGCGGTAATGGATCAGATCTTTGTAGCTGGAAGCGGTCTTGATCCATAATGAAAAATCATTTTGTTTCTGGTGAATGGAACTTAATTTGCGATGTGTGCTCTGTCAAGTACAAAGCACACAAA
>ERZ761603.1915-NODE-1915-length-14976-cov-41.105757_pt1 | contig 14976 bp, 13 predicted proteins | sample MGYA00511879_ERZ761603 | MGnify/ENA primary metagenome ERZ761603 (study PRJEB28899, sample SAMN02850040) | bioreactor sludge metagenome | biome: EBPR Sludge; feature: EBPR Bioreactor; material: flocular biomat | place: Australia: Thorneside Wastwater Treatment... | reverse complement strand
AACGTCACCAGCGCGATCTCCGGCCACGCGCCGATGAACGCCCCGCCGACGATCGCCACGGTCATGAGGAAGTTGATGTTGAGCGTGAAGGTCCGAAGCGCCACCCAGCCCTTCCTGAGCGTCGGCAGCCCGCCGAGCAGGATCGACGCCACGGACATCGCTATGACGACAGGCGAGGTCTCCCTGACGCCCGCGAAGTAGAGCGTCTCCGCCCCCGCCGCGAGCACCCCCGCGAGCACGAACGGGCCATACTTCCGCCACCACGGCCGCGGCGGCCCGGAGGGTTCGGCGTCGGGTGACTCGTCCACGCACGCGACGCCTCCGCAGGCGTCGCCGGGCGTGACTACCCCTGCGCCCCCCGGCCCCACGGCGGCCCCCGCGTGCGCGAGCTTCCCACTCCCGGGCGAAACCACCGTCGGTGTCATTCCCACCGAGCGGACCCTCTTGGCGAGTTGCTCGGGCGTCGTCGCCGCCGCGTCGTGAGTCACCGTCATCGTCCGCGTGACCACGTTGCACTCGACCGACGCGACCCCGGCCAGAGAGCCCACGGCCTTGCGCAGCACTTGCTCCTCGGCGGAGCAGTCGAGCTGGTCAACGCGGATGATGGTCGTGGTCGTGGGCATGCAATCGTCCAGCGCGGCAGCGGGCGTGTTTCGGCACGCCAGAATTAGGTTCCCAAGGCGGCCGCGAGGGCATGCGTCGCCGCGAGCAGTGTGAGTGAGCATGTGGTCTTCATGGGTAACCCGGTCACTCGTGTGATCAGCGGCGGGCGCCGCCAGTCGTCGTGGGTGCGGTGGGGAGATTGGTTGTGGGGTTGATCGAGCCCATCTCGGCCGGGCCGGAGGACGGTGCTAGCCCGATCAGCTCGTCGAGATCGACGGCGGCGATCGCCTCGTCGCGTGCCGCCTCGACAAGTCCGACCTTGGCCTCTTGCTGGCGTGTCAGGCTCTCCAGGAGCACGAGCGTGTTGACCTCGCCGAGCCTGGCCACTTGCCTCGCGTCGCTGTACTGGGCATCGACCAGCGGGACGATCTCGGTTTCGAGGGTCTGACGCCGTCGCGCCGCCGCCGCGAGCCTGACCTCCGCTGCCCGCACAGCGGCAATGGTCTGCTCCAGCGTCGTTTCTGCTCCAGCTTGCGCCACCTCCCTACGGGCACGCGCCTCGGCGATCCCTTGCCTGTTGGCATTCAGAATCGGGATCGGGATCGAGAGCCCGAGCAGCACCTGGTCCTGTCCATCCTCGCGACCATAGCCGGGGCCGATATGCAAGTCCGGATACTGCTTGCGAACCTCGAGTTCGAGCGCCTTCTCGGCGGCCTCGTATTCCGCCGCCACGACAAGCATCGCCGGGCTCCGACGCCCCAGTTCCGACGCGTCCGTGCTTCGAGAATCGCTCGCCCGCGCCGGACCGACGCCGCTGGCCTGGAACTGGAGCGGAGCGTCGGGCGACATCCCCATCAGTTGTCGGAGGCGCAGGTTGGCTTCCTGAGCCCGCGACTCAAGTACCGCGAGTTCCGCAGCCTTGGTCGCCTTCTCGATGCGGAAGAGCCTCGCCTCGGTCCTTGCCATCTCGCCCGCCTGCTCCATCTTGTCGACGACCGCGAGAATCTGATCGACACGGCCCAGGAACTCGCGCGTCGCCGCGAGCTGCGCATCGAGCGCTGACCACTCGCTCCAGGCCCGGCGGATCGACATCCGCACGGACCACTCGCGCTGGGCGACTCGCGCCAGCTCCGCCGCGTGTTCCACCCCCGTGCGTTGCTTCTCGATCTCCAGACGTCCCGAAATCGGGATCGTAATACCCACGCTGGTGAACACCTTCCACGGCTCGGGCGTGCTTTGGACGATGCGCGTCAGGTCAACGCCGATCGTCGGGTCTTCCCAAAGCCCGGCGTTTTCTGCCGTCGCACGAGTGACGCCAGCCCGCAGACGCGCGAGCCGCAGATCGGCGTTGAAGACCAGTGCGATAACCTCCGCTTCGGCGCACGTGACGCCGTCGGCGGGATCGAACCCCGAGATGTCCGGCGATCGCGCGGCCAGGCTTTCGGCAAACGCCTTTACCTCGGGGCTTTCGGGCGTACGCGCGAGGAACGCGGCGTGGTGGCCCGTCACGTCCAACGGACGACGCTCATAGGACTGGCAGCCGCCGGCGACCAAGGCAATCAGCCCGGCCATTGACAGGCTCGCAAGCCGCAGTCGAGACCTGCCGAGGGTACTGCATTTGAACGATCGACGCATGTGGAGCTCCGAACGGGTGGATGCTTAGTCACACCGGCGAACCCGAGACGCCAAGTGGCGACGAGATCCGCTGAATGCAATCCGAACCTGGTTGCGAGGGGAAGCAGCGCCAAGAACCGCTGTCTGAGCCAGAGGGCTCGCAGCAAGCAAAACGACATCGCCCTCCGCTCGGAACGGTTGTTCCCTCGGGAGGTGGGCGGAATCGTCGGCGCTAGATGATGATTCGAGTGGTCTTCAACGCGAGCACCTGCGCAGAGGTGCTGAAGTCCGGCGGCTCGAATCGCTGTGCTACCGGGAGCGGGGTATCGAAATCCCAAGCCAAAACGACGGCGACTACCAAGGGGAGGAAAAGCTTTCGCTGATCAGGGCCGCCATCCTTTGGATTGCTCGGGGCCTGTTCATCGCTTGGAATCGGTATATGCAGATGGCAACCGCACTCGTCTTCAGGATGAAATGCGGTAGCGAAGGAGCCATGCTCCTGACCAAGAACATGTTGTGCCCCCGAAGCAGTGAGGCTGCCGTGGGATTCGAACCGGTCGTACGCCGCAAGAACCTCCGATTCGTGGATTTCGCAGTCTCGAACCGGGATGCACAGCACGCGTCCAGGTGCCAACGCGATCAATCCCTGCACGGCGAGCAGGAGTATGGCGACGAGTTTGACGAGAGCAATGGGCATCTGGTTGTGGTATGTCGGTCGGAGAGTGTATACCGCTTGAGCTCTGTCTGAGGTCGTCCGAACGCCCTATCGGGTCGCGCGTCAACCGACCATTTTCCGACAATTGGCGTCCATTCACTGCGAGAATTGGTTCGCCAAGGTTGTGGATACGGAGCTTCTGACCGGCCCGCGAAAGCGGGCCGGTTTTGCTTTACGGCCCGGGCGGTTTAAGGCTTCCGGGCGGGGTGGCGGAAGCGTCGGAGATTCCGGGGCCAAACGCGGGTCGGGGTTGGCCGCCGCGCTCTCCGTTTGCGGCGGCCCGATCAGGCTGCGACGAGAACGGCGGGCGTTCGCGTCGCCCTCTCGGCCGAACCTCTCAAACTCTCTGACCCTCTCGGTTAGCGCACCCGCCGATTTGACGCGGGGTTCCGATCAGGCATCGGCAGGTGCGCAACAGCTCACAACCGGCGGGCGACGCCATCAGCGTAAAGGCCATGTGGCAAAGTCACTTCCGCGCCGCGCCAGGTTTCAGCACTATTTGTACGGGACGCGCCTCCACGACGCGGACTTGGAGAATCGTGCTATCGCTCTCGGCCCTGCCCTTTACCGCGTCGCCCGCTTGCGCCGACCACGAGCCCGCGAGCTTCACATCGATGTCCATCATGCGGCTCTTCCCTCTATCCAGGTGGAGAGCGGGGTCGCAGACGCTTATCAGGAGCGTGCCGTCAGACTGCGGCTGGGTCATGACCAGCGCGGGCCGCGAAACCAGCCGCACCGGGCAGGTGTCCATTGCGAGGTCCGTCGCTGGCCCGAAGCAGACGATTCCCGTCGCGTTGGTCTCCCGGTCCCACACCGCATGAACCCGGTCGTCCTGGCGCAGGACGCGGTATGACGGCTGTTCCGACTCGACATGCTCTCGAAAGCGGAGCATCCGCTCGATGTCGGCCCCCAGCACGATGGCGCACTCGTAGCGTCCATCCGTCGGTGCTCTGCCATGATCCAGCCAAGCCGAGGCGAAGTCGCCCTCGGTCGGTTCCTCGGTCTTGTCGTTTCTGGAGTGCTGACGCAGGCGGTTGACGACGAGGGACTGTCCTTTCGGGACGTAGTAGCCGTTGCCGTAAGGATCGACGAGCACGGAGGAGTTATCCTGCGTCATATGCCGGGTGAACGGCAGCTGCGTAAGCGGTTCCACAGCGTCGCACCAGATCGGGTCATTGGGAGCGCGAAGCGAGGACTGGAACAGCGTCGTGTGCGTGGGATGCTCTTGGTTGGGCGAGGCGATGCCGGTGCCCAGGCAGATGATCCTCGGACCGAAGCAGAACGCGGACTTGAGCGCTGTAAGGCCCTTCGAGCCGGGGAGCCGGTGGTCGAACAGATCGATGGCGAAGACGCCCAGCTTTCCGCCGAGGTTGCTGCTGCCCGAGAACGCCCGCCGCGACTTCATCATGAGCGAACCGTCGCCGGGCGCTTCGAGTTGGTCGAGGGGCAGCGCGACGCCTGTCGCACCCGGGATGTGGTTCCAGTCCCAGCCATCCTGAACAAAGCCGCTGGCGCGGTTGCCGCCCTCGCTCAGGATCGCGATGCTGCCGTTGCTCTGGTAGCGGCCGAAACGGTTGTCGTTCGTGTAGATCTCGCTCGACCAGACGTTCTCGTTGTACCCCTTCAGCGTGACGGTCCTCTCGCCGTTGCGGTGGATGCCCGCCGCGGCGTAGTTGAGCGTCCAGTGGCCCTGCGGGATCGCCTCGGCGGTCACGCGGGTTGCGACGACCCGCGGATCGGACTTGAGCTCCGGCCAGATGCGGAGCGCGGCGGCGAGCACGGCCTCATCGATCGGGCTGCCGGAATCCGGGTCGCCAGAGAAGGCGAGATGCACGAACGCGTCCTTAAGCCTGGAAAGCCCGGCGTTCTGCGGATCGTTGGTCGGGAGCGGGTGGCGGCCGGCGAAGCCGATCGCCCAGTCCGGGTTGGCGTAGAGCCGCATGGTCATCAGTGCCCGGCGGACATTTTTCCTCGCTTCGCGGGACAGCCCGAACGGCGTGCCCGAAAGCGCGTGGATCACGCTCGACCCGTTGTCAAAGGCACCGACGGCATAGGCGGGATAGTGCCCTTGGTGGTGGAACGCGGTGCCATCGGACTTGAAACCGTTCTCGGTGCCGGGCGTCTCTTGGGCCATGATCCGGCTGAGCGTCCGCTCATACTGCCGAAGTGTCGCAACCTTGGCCGGGCCGTCGGGCAGCAGGAGAATCGAGGTGAGGTGCCCCCTCGCCAGCGTGTTGTAGTAGTCCATGTTGGACGTGATGCCGTCGGGCGTGAAGACCGCGTTGGTGTTGAAGTACCACGCGACCGCCCGGGCCATCGGGTCGAGCAGCCCGTGCCGGGCGAGCACATCGCGCATCAGCAGCGCGGCGGGCGCGACCTCCCGGAACTCGTAGCCGAGATGATGAACCGTCCCGAGGGTTGACCCTTCGGCCCACCCTTGATCGAGGAAGTGCCGTGACATCAGCACGAAGGCGTCGGCGAGGCGCTGGCGGTCGTCCGCCGCCACATCGCCGGCGTGGTACGCCCGCGCGATGCGGAGCATGAGGCCCTGGTACTCCCGCAGCGAGATGAACTGATTTGCCAGTTCCTCGCGTGCGGCCGCGGGGTAGATGACGACCTGCCGCGCGATGAAGGAGAGGTGTCGTCCGCGCAGTCCGTCCGGACCATCCTGAATGCCGTACGCGGCGAACTGCTCCATGAGCGCGTCCACCGGGGTAGGCGACACATCGCGTTTGTCAGCGAGGTACAGGTCTCGGACGCGCTCTATCACCACGCTCACCGCATTGGTTTCTTCCGCACTGGCGGCAGCGGCTGCGGAGCCGGGCTTGCGTTCGAGCAGCGAGAGCCGCGGCAGCCAATGCGAGTCCAGCGCGGCGGGGTTCACGAACGGAATCTGCCGGTCGGGGTAGTGGTGCCGCGCGTCCACGATCTCGTCGATCACGATCGAATCCAGGTACAACTCGCCGCTCTCCACGCCCGGCGGCGTCTCGATGCGGATCGCGTCCATACCGGGTACCGGCCGTCCCTGCATGTCGCGCTCGTACATGATCCAAGCGGTCCGCCAGCCGGTGAACGCAAGGCCGAAGTCGAAGTGGCAGTCGGACCCCGCCTGCCCGCGCCGCCCGAACGAAAAGCGGAGAACGCCGTCGAGGGGTTGCTTCGCGTAGACCCACGGGGCGAACGTCTCACCGGCGTCTTGTCCGAAGAGCTTCTTTCGCCCCGGCTGGTACGAGATCGGACGGTGCAACGTCACCCACGCCGGGCCGCCCTCCCACGACCATCGCAGCGATCGCTGACCGTCGATGAACCGGGCGTCGCTGATCGAGAGCGTCGAGTTCGGCGACGATTCAAACCCCGCCGGGACAGCTGGTGCCTCGAACGTGATCCACCCCCCGTCGGCGCGGACCGGGTGGGACGTGTTGATGGCGCAGAACCAAGCAACGAGCAATGTCGCTGCCCGACTCCAAAGATTAGGATTGACGAGAGGCATCGGGACTCCCTGTGCTCGGGCCTGTAGAGCGAAACGTCCGGCACACAGCCGTCGTGACCAGGAACAGCATTGTATCGGCTGCAAGGGGAGTGGCCCGGCCCAGCAGCGGCCATGTCATTGTCCTGTGCCCCATCGGTCCCTCACTCACCAGGACCGTTCCCTGACGGGCCACCAACTCCGAACGTGCGCCCGTGCTCATTTCGATCGTCTCTTTCGCCACAATGTGCGCAGTTCGCGTAGATGGTGGTTAACGGCCCTCCGGTAGCGGGCCGGCACGACTGACCATCGCTGGCCCCACCGGGCTCGCGCACGGACGCACGCATGACCATCGACCTCGACGAGGGGGCCGAGCGCGATGACCTCGCGCTGCTGACCCCGATCAAGCGGCTGCACACCATTGCCCAGATTCTGGCGGATGGCATCCGTCGCCAGCGCGAGGATGCCCGCCGCATGGGCGACTCGGGCGACATCTCGGCCCCGTCAGAAAGCGAGGAAGATGGACTTGAACCCTCGGGACCGGTCCGCCTTGATCGTCCGCTTGGTTGACGCCTTGCAAACCGGAGAGTCCCGATGAACCACACGCCCGATGACATTCCCGCGACGGTGAAGGCCCTGAGCCGACTCACCGTCCCCGAGTTGAAGAAGCGCTACGCCGAAGTCTTCGGCGAGCCCACACGGACGAACCACAAGCAGTACCTGATCAAGCGAATCGTTTGGCGGATGCAGGCGCTCCGCGAGGGCGGGTTGTCGGAGCGGGCACGAAGGCGGGCGCTCGAACTGGCCGACGACGCGGAGATCCGATTGAGCGCCCCGCGTGCCGCCGACGCGGCTGCGAACGGCACTGGACGAACGGTCGCGGCGGCGTTCGACGCGGGCCGCCCCGATACGTTCCCGAAACCCGGGGCCGTGATCCGCCGCGAGTACAAGGGACGGGCGATCGTGGTGCGGGTGCTGCCCCGGGGGTTTGAGTACGAGGGCGAGGTCTACCGGTCGCTCACGGCGATCGCACAGAAGATCACTGGGGCGCACTGGAACGGGGTGAGCTTCTTCCGCCTGCCGTCGGCTCGCGGGGAGCGGAAGGCGGAGGCCCGCGCATGAAGAGACGACCCGAGTCCAAGTCGCCGGCCCAGATCCGCTGCGCGATCTACACCCGCAAGAGTACCGAGGAGGGGCTGGAGCAGGAGTTCAACTCGCTCGACGCCCAACGCGAGAGCGGCGAGGCGTACATCGCCAGCCAGAAGAACGAGGGATGGGTCTGCCTCCAGGATCGGTACGACGACGGCGGGTTCACCGGCGGCAACATGGATCGGCCGGCGCTCAAGCGTCTCATGGCCGACATCGAAGCAGGGAAGGTCGACTGCATCGTCGTCTACAAGGTGGACCGGCTGAGCCGGTCGCTGATCGACTTCGCCCGGATGATGGAGATCTTCGAGCGGAAGAAGGTGTCGTTCGTCTCCGTCACCCAGCAGTTCAACACAACGCAGTCGATGGGGCGGCTCACGCTGAACATCCTGCTCTCGTTCGCGCAGTTCGAGCGGGAGATCATCTCCGAGCGGACGCGAGACAAGATCGCGGCGGCGCGGCGCAAGGGTAAGTGGTCGGGTGGGCGCTCGGTGATCGGGTACGACGTGGACCCGGTGACGAAGAAGCTGGTGGTGAATCCGGACGAAGCCGGACTCGTGCGCGAGATCTTCGGGCTGTACCGTTCGAAGCGGTCGCTCCTGGACATTGCCCGCGAGCTCAACGGTCGCGGCCTGCGGACCAAGGCCGTTCGCACGCCCAAGGGCGCGGCGTACGGCGGGCGCGAGTGGGACAAGCCCGCCGTGCTTAAGGTCTTGACGAACATCCTGTACCGGGGGCGCGTGCGGTACAAGGCCGAGACGTTCGCGGGCGAGCACGAGGCGATCGTGGATGACGCCTTGTGGGCCAAGGTCAACGAGATGCTCCGGCACAACGGCCGCGACGGTGGGATGGTGGCGAGGAACAAGTTCGGCGCGCTCCTCAAGGGGCTCATCCACTGCGGCCCGTGCGGGCTCTCGATGGGTCACACGATGACCAACAAGAACGGGACGCGGGTGTACCGCTACTACGTCTGCTACAAGGCACAGAAGCAGGGGTGGGATTCGTGCCCGTGCCGGTCGCTGCCCGCCGAGCAGATCGAGAAGTTCGTGGTCGAGCAGATCCGGAGCATCGGAAGGGACCCGGCGCTCCTCTCCCTGACGCTGGCAAAGTGCCGCGAGCAGTTGACTGCGCAGCGCACGGCGGCGGAGGGCGAACTGAGCGCGGTCGAGCGCGAGATGGCCCGGCTCCAGGCAGACCTGGCCCGCGTCGCCCGCGACGCGGCCAGCGACGCCCACGCGGCATCGCGGCTGGCCGACCTGCACGAGAAGGTGCGGGCATGCGAGGAGCAGGCCGCGGCGTTGAACCAGAAGATCGCCGAAACGAGCGCGGGGGAGATCACGAAGGCCGATGTGGACGCCGCGCTCGGTGAGTTCGACGGCATCTGGTCCCGCCTCACGCCCAAGGAACAGGCCCGGCTGATGCGGATGCTCGTCCAGCGCGTGGATTACGACGCCACGAAGGGGTCGGTCTCGATCACGTTCCATCCGCTGGGCCTTCGGTCGATCGGCCAGCGAGGGCACGAGGAGGAGGAGGCATGAGCGACGGCATCACGCTCGACTTCAAGGTTCATATCACCACGGGCCAATGCGGCGCGCGCGTGATGCACGCGGGCGAACGCGCTACGCCGCCGACCGTGGCCGAGGGCCGCGTTCCGCGCATCTCGCGGCTGATGGCGCTGGCGATTCGCTTCGAGGACCTGGTGCGCAGCGGCGAGATGGCCGACTTCGCCGAGATCGCTGAGCTCGGGCAGGTGACTCGCGCTCGGGTGAGCCAGATCGTGAACATGCTGAACCTCGCGCCGGACATCCAGGAGGCGATTCTGTTCCTGCCCCGGGTGGCGGGGGAGCGGGAAGCGGTGTCGGAGCGGGATGTGCGAGTCGTCGCGGCGGAGGCCGATTGGGGGCGGCAGCGGGAGGCGTGGTCGCGGCTCAGTAGCCCATGCCCAGTTCCTGCGCCTGCGCTGTCACTTCGTCGAGCGCGGCGTGGCGACGCTCGACCATTGCGTCGCGGTACGCGATGAGGTCCGCTAGCGCGATGCGGCGGTGGGTGCCGACCATTCGCACCTTCAAGTGCCCAGCGTCGAGCGCCTTGATGAGGAACGGACGCGAGACGCCAAGAATCGCCGCCGCCTGATGGGTTGTCAGCTCAGCGGGAGTCGGCACAACGGTAACCGCGTCTCCATTTGCCAGACTCGATAGCACGTTACGCAGGAGCCGGACGGCGACGGCAGGCAGCTCGACCGAAGTGCCCCTTGCTCCCGGCATCCGCAGGTTCAGACTTCCCCAGGTGCGCGGCAGTAGCCGGGAGGCCTCTGCGGCGAGCCGGCGCTCGCGCTTGGTTGGGGACACCGAGCCGCTCTGTGTTGCGCGACGAGATGATGGCTTTGCGGGCATGTTGCACTTCTCGGACCACCGAGTCTATCGCTCGTGAGTCGCATGTGCAATAAGTGCAGCGCGTCGTCCCGGCCAGAACCTCATCATCGTTATCCGGCCAGGGTGAAGAGCGCTGGCAAGCGTGCCGATGAACACGATACGGCTCCCAACGCCCGGATGGCCGGCGCGTAACCGTCGCCGGGCGGCAGCGCCGGCGCTATGGGCCACCAAAGAGGCAGCCGAACACCCGACACCGCGCCGTGGCGCGAGGTTGTGGCACTCGTCGCGGAAGGCGCGCCCGTCGCCGGGGTAGCCCAGTCCACACTGCAAGCCGCCGAACACGGTCTTGAACTGGCCAAGGGAGATGAAGGACTTGCCCATGCAGTCTACTTGCTCGCGCACGTGACCATCGCGGCACGGGATGAGGCGAACTTCGTCTCCCGGCTCAAGGAACTCGGATTAGACGTCCCGACCGACGCAAACGTTTACGACCTCGCTGGGGCCTTGAGCGATGCGATTGACCGGCACCTTCGCAACACGCGATCTCGTACCGACATCGGTGAAATGGCGCAGCTCGCGGCGGTCGAGTCGCTCTCAGCGCTGACCGGCCCCGCCTCCGAGAACCTGTGGCAGACCGATTCAGCGCCCGTGCAAAGCGCGGTGCGCGACCTTTCGACCCGAGAGGGGTTTGCGTCGCTGTCCCATGACTTTTTTGCGCGGCTCATGCAGCGGTACCTCACGTATCACCTCAGTCGCGAGCTCTCGCAGCATGTTGGGCCCAACCAGCGATTCAACGACCCGACAGAGCACACGGCATTTCTTGAGCGTCTGGCCGTCCACACCCGGCAGGCCGCGCTGATCGTCCGGGACTACGCAGGTGGCTGGTTCTCCAAGTCGAAGTACGAGACCGGCATCTCCAAGCAATCGGCACGGAGCTTCGCCGCATACGCGCTCGTCAAGCTGAGAGCCGAACTCGAGGTTCGAGGTGCGCGGGATGTCGGCTAAGCACGTCATCCTGTGCGGCGGCGCGAAGCTCTCCTCCCGCGGTGGGGCGTGGAAGTCGATCGCACCTGTCAATCTCGTTCTCGGGAACGGGGTGCATGATGTGCATCTGCGCTTGCACGACCTGACGTCATCCATGACGGCCAATCTCTCTGACGTGCATACAGACCTCTTGGAGATCGCCGCCTTCATCTACGCGGCGGACCAGGCGGTCCGCCGCGGAGGGAAGGCTGAGTTCGAGTACGGCCTGAAGTGGCGACGCCACCTGTGGTTGGAGATCCCCGTCCGCAATCCGGACTTCTGGATGGCTCCGGGGGTACTGGAGCCTCTCCGCGAGGTCCTGACCTTCTTGTCGGACGACGATTATGAACTGAACTTCACCAAACTCAAGAAGCCGTCCGCCGTTGATGGGTACCTCGACTTTCGGAAAGACGGCATTGACAGCAGTGGTATCGAGGAGGTCATGCTCTTCTCGGGTGGGCTTGATTCATTTGGCGGGGCCGTCAAGGAGATCGTGGACGGCCGGCGCAAGGTGGCGCTCGTCAGTCATGAACCGACGACAAAGGTGGGTGCCCCGCAGCGCCGCGTCGTGGAGGCGCTAAACAAGCAGCTCAACGGCACGGCTCCGACTCCTTTCCACATTCAGGTCGAACTCAACAAGGGTAAGTCACTGGGCAAGGAGTACACGCAGCGAGCGCGCTCGTTCGTGTACGCCTCGCTTGCCGCCGTTGTCGCCCAAATGCTGGGGAAGTCTCGCATCCGCTTTTACGAGAACGGCGTTGTCAGCTTCAACTTGCCCCTCAGCATGCAGTGCCTTGGCGGACGGGCTAGCCGCACCACGCATCCACAAACGCTCGCTGGCTTCGGGAAGCTCTTCACCGCGATCTTCGAACGTGAGTTCACGGTAGAGAATCCCTTTTTGTGGAAGACGAAGACGGACATCGTGCGGGAGATCAAGGCATCGGGCTTTGGCTCACTCTGCGCGACGACCATCAGTTGTGCCCACACCTGGGAGCGCACCAATGCCCACACTCACTGTGGCACCTGTTCGCAGTGCATCGATCGGCGGATGGTGACCTTGGCCGCGGGGCTGGCAGCCGATGAGGACCCGCCGGGAATGTACCAGGCGGACTTGATGACCCATCCGTGGACGGACCCGGAAGAGTGCACACTCATCGAGCGTTACGTGGGGACCATCAAGGAAATCGGTACGCTTGGAACGCCGCACGCATTTCTGACCCGATTTCCGGAGGTAGCCAAGGCACTGCGGCACGCGGGGAAAGACCCTAAGGCGATCGCACAAGCCGCGTTCGATCTGCACCGCAAGCACTCCGAGCAGATATTGGGCGCGCTAGCAGGAGCAATCCGAGATCGCGCGGAAGATCTGCTGCACGGTCGCGTGGCGACGAACTCGCTCCCAGGCATAGCGGTTGGTCTGCTGGGCGCGTCCGGCGCGACCACGGCTCCGACCGCAGCACCGCCGGTCGTCGGTGCCCACCACTACGACAAGCCCACGGCGGATCGAAGTACTTTCACCTTTCATTACGGGTCTGGGTCCTGCAAGCTCGGCAATAGCGCTGAGTTCAGGCTGATCGAGCGACTGTGTCGATCGCCCGGTGTGTACCTCGATACGGGCAAATTGATGGAGGATGTGTGGGACGGACAGCGTGTTCAGAAGAACACGATTGCCAAGACAGTTAGCAGCCTCCGCCGCCAACTGAAGACGACGGTAACAGGCATCAAGATCGACGGAAGCGAGAGGGGCCACTACTGCCTCGCCACGATCTGACACCTCACAGATTTCATCACTAGGTAATCGCGCCGTCCAACGGCGGGTAATCGCGCCCCAGCATGCTTCTCTCAGTTCGAACGGCATAGCGCCGAGCGACAAGAGGAAGTCATGCATGAACAGCATTCGCAGTCCGGCACGGTCCGTCCACCAGCGTGCGTCGGCACCCGGCCGCGCGCCTCCAACGCATCCACCTCTGATCTGCTGACTGCGTAGGCACGCCGCACATGGCGGCCGCCTGTACCGCATGAGACGCCGCCGCCGTCGGCGACTGCGTCCGTCATCCGCCTGAATCCACCAAGCACTCAACGCGGCCACGCGCCTCGGCGCTGTGGCTGCGCACTGAAAGAACCAGCCAATGAAGATCGACCCCAAGCATCTCGCGTTTGCCAACGTCGTCATCCGAACCGAGGTCAAGAAGCTCCGCGAACGCGGCGTCATCCGACGCGCGGACGCCGAGGACATCGCCGGCGAGCTCATGGCTCAGTTGCTGGAGGTGTGGGACCGCTTCGATCCCGAGCGGGGGAACCGCGAGGCGTTCATCAACCAGGTCGTCAGCACGCGGCTCCTGTCGCTCCTCCGGGAGCGGCGCGCCCAAAAGCGCCGTGGCACGCCGCGCCCGCTCGACGCCAATGACGATGTCGCCATTGACCCCTCCTGGTCGGGCGACGCGTGGCGTCGCAAGATCGACCTCCGCGTGGACCTGGAGATCGCGTTCACCAAGTTGAACGCGCGGCAGCGCTCGCTCTGCGAGCAGATGCTGCGGGAGGCGCTGACCCCCGCCGCCAAGGAGCTGGGGGTGCCGCGCAGCACGCTCCGCTACGTCGCCATCAAGGTCCGTGAGATCTTCCGCGACGCGGGCCTCGAGGAGTATCTGTGAGCGTCTTCGCCACTCCGCGGGCGTTTCGCGTAGATGGCACAAGGAGAACACCATGAGCATCGGCAACCCCCGCACGGGGCGGTCTGTGTACCGGCTCGTGTTTGGATCCCACGTCGATATGGACACCGTCGAGGAGACGCTGCTGCTGGCGATCCTTGCCGTCGGATGCCTGTACGGCGAGGCGGCCGTCCGGCTCGATGCCGGATACGCGATCGATGGGGATGCGAGGGTCGTCGTCCTGGACGCTGGCACCGAGATCGGATGCGCCGTGGCCCGTGTCTTCATCGGCTTCTGCACGCGTGAGTTCGGCGACGACACCTTCGCCGTCGCCCGGGCCGACGGACCGGTGCCGAAGCGTCCAACCGCAGCCAATCGCCCGTGCGAGCCGGTCGCATGAGCCGGTGCCGTGGCAGTCCGCTCGTCCGGCTCGGCCAGGGCGAGTACGTCCAAGACATCTTCGCTCACGACCTCGATCCCAATGGAGAACCCATGACCGCGACCACGCTGATGCACCAGATCACCAAGGGCCGCAGGCCCAAGCCCCGTCGCGTGATGTTGTACGGCACGCACGGCATTGGCAAGAGCACGTTCGGCGCGATGGCCGAGACCCCGATCTTCATTCCGACCGAGGACGGCCTCGGCGACATCGAGTGCGAGTCGTTCCCGCTGGCCCGGTCGCTCGGCGACGTGATGGCGGCGCTGGAGACGCTCTACTCGGGCGACCACAGGTACATGACCGTCGTCATCGATTCGCTGGACTGGCTCGAACGGCTCATCTGGCAGGAGGTCTGCGAGGACGAGCAGGCGCCGAGCATCGAGAAGATCGGGTACGCGAAGGGGTATGCCTTCGCCATCGAGAAGTGGCGGACCGTGCTCGGCGCGCTCGACGCGCTCCGCAGCGACCGTGGCATGACGGTCATCGTCATCGCCCACGCCAAGATCGAGAAGTTCGAGAACCCCGAAACCGTGCCGTACGACCGCTACTCGCCCCGGCTGCACAAGCTCGCTTCGGCGCTGGTGCAGGAGTGGGCCGACGAGGTGCTCTTTGCCACGTACAAGGTGCTCACCGTCAAGGTGGACGAGGGGTTCAACAAGGCGAAACACAACGGCGTGGGCACCGGCGAGCGCATCGTCCGCACGGTCGAGCGGCCGGCGCACGTCGCCAAGAACCGGCTGAACCTCCCCGAGGAACTGCCCCTCGACTACCGCGTCTTCGCGGCGCACGTCGCGGCCTCGCGCGGCGAGGGCAGCAGCACCACCACCCCACTCACCCAGAACACCGACGCCGCGCCCAGCGAGGGCGCGGCCGCCACCAACTGAAAGGACTCTGACCCATGGCGAACCTGAACAACTTCGACGCGAACAACGTGGACCCCTCCGTCGCCCTCG
>ERZ761603.1914-NODE-1914-length-14978-cov-15.291228_pt1 | contig 14978 bp, 13 predicted proteins | sample MGYA00511879_ERZ761603 | MGnify/ENA primary metagenome ERZ761603 (study PRJEB28899, sample SAMN02850040) | bioreactor sludge metagenome | biome: EBPR Sludge; feature: EBPR Bioreactor; material: flocular biomat | place: Australia: Thorneside Wastwater Treatment... | reverse complement strand
GCGCCGAGATCGTCACCGTCGCCATTCGCCGCACCAACATCGGCCAGAACGCCGGCGAACCGAATCTGCTTGACGTCTTGCCGCCGTCGGAGTTCACGATTCTCCCGAATACCGCCGGCTGCTACAACGCGACCGACGCCGTGCGCACCTTGCGCTTGGCGCGCGAACTGCTCGACGGACACCCCTTGTGCAAACTCGAGGTGCTCGGTGATCCGGCGACGCTCTATCCGAACATGCCGGAAACGCTGAAAGCCGCAGCCACGCTGGTCAGCGAGGGCTTTGCGGTGATGGTCTACTGCGCCGACGACCCGATTCAGGCGAAAATGCTCGAGGATCTCGGCTGCGTGGCGGTGATGCCGCTCGCCTCGCTGATCGGCTCCGGAATGGGAATCGTCAATCCGTGGAATCTGCGCCTGATCATCGACAACGCCAAGGTGCCGGTCCTCGTCGATGCCGGCGTCGGCACCGCGTCCGATGCGGCCATTGCCATGGAACTGGGCTGTGACGGCGTGCTGATGAACACCGCGATTGCACAGGCCGGCGATCCGGTGCTGATGGCCAGCGCGATGAAGAAGGCGGTCGAAGCCGGACGCGAGGCGTTCCTCGCCGGACGCATGCCGCGCAAGTATTACTCGGCCGATCCGTCGTCCCCCGGCAGCGGACTGATCGGCTCCTAGTCTGTCCATGGAAGAGCCGGAAGGTGCCGGCGCCAACAGGCAGGCGACCACTCGACGCAGCTACGTTCTCCGTCAAGGCCGCCTTTCGCCCGCGCAGCAGCGTTATCGCGAACAGATGATGCCGGAAATCGGTATTCCCTACGCTCCCCGCCTGCTCGATTTCGAGCAGGTCTTCGGGCGCCGGGCGCCGCGAATCGTCGAAATCGGCTTCGGCATGGGCGAAACGTCGGCAGCGGTCGCCGCCGCTCATCCCGAAAACGATTATCTGGGCATCGAGGTCCACACGCCCGGCGTCGGCAATCTGTGCAAGCTGATTGCCGGCATGGATCTGCACAATCTGCGCATCATCCAGCACGACGCCGTCGAGGTCGTCCGCGACATGCTGGCGCCGGCGTCGCTGGCCGGCATCCACATTTTCTTTCCCGACCCCTGGCCCAAAAGGCGGCACCACAAACGGCGCCTGTTGCAGGCACCGTTTGTCGCGCTGCTCGCCGAGCGCCTGCAAGCGGCAGGCTACCTCCACTGCGCAACGGATTGGGAGGACTACGCCGAGCAGATGCTGGCGGTTCTCGGCGCTGAACCTCTGCTCGAAAACACCCGCGCTGACGGCGTCGCGCTCTGCGCGCAGCGACCGCAGACGAAGTTCGAACAGCGTGGCCGGCGGCTGGGGTACGAGGTCCGGGATCTCGTTTTTCGTCGCCGGAGCAAGCTAATCGAGGCGGAAGATGACCGGCAGGATCAACTCGCGTGACGGTGCCCAGCTCACCCGGCCCATGGCCCAGACGGCGCGCACGGCCGCTTGGTCGAGAAGCGCATGCCCACTGCCAGCGGCCACGCTGACCTCGACGATGCTGCCATCGTCGGCGACCCTCAACAGCAGTCGCACCTCGCCTTCGATGCCGCGGCTGACGGCCTCGGGCGGGTAGTAAAGATGCTGCGCCAGCTTTCGCTGCGCTGCCTCGACGACCCGTTTCGGCGTCGCCGGCGCGAGATGCCCGTCCGGCGGCGAGCGGAGCGGAGCCTGCTTCAGCGCCGGCGGCGGCTTTTCGGCGGCCAGCGTGTTCTTCAGGAGGGGTTCATCAGCGACCGCGCGCGGCTTGTTCGGCATCTGCAACGACGCTTCGAGCAGCCGGCGCGCTGGCGGCGCTGCTGGCGCCAGGATGTCCGGGAACAGCAGCCCCCCGTGCAAGAGCAGGGAGGCAAGCACAGCAAGAAACAGGCGACACGACATGGACCCGCTATTGTGAGGCAAAAGCACTACTGGGGTACGACGGGATGCAGGAGCCTGCCTGCGCCGCTGGGATCGACGGGAGAAAACCGGTGAGGGTGACGAACGGGTTGCACCGATGGTGTTTTCTGTGCTGGCTGGTCGCCGCTTGGGCGTGGGCGGAGGCGCCGGATCCGATCAGCTTCGAATACGCGATCGAGCGCGGCAACCTGCGCGCGGTGACGCGCTGGCTTGACGAAGGACTGCCTCCGGAATACGAGGCGGCGCACATTGGCAGTGGACTGCAAGTCGCCGCTTGGCATGGCAACATCGAAATGATGGCGCTGTTCGTTGCCCGCGGCGCCGATGTGCGGCGCGCCAATCGCTACGGCGAGCAAGCCTTGCAGCTCGCCGCCTGGGGAGGGCACGGCGAGGCGGTCAAGTGGCTGCTCGAACATGGGGCACCGCTCGAACGCGAAGGCCAGCAGTGGGGTCCCTTGCACTACGCGGCCTTCAACGGGCACGAGAAAGTGGTTCGCGACTTGCTGGCACGCGGTGCCCGGGTCAATGCGCGGGCGCCCAACGGCTCGACGCCGCTGATGATGGCCGCGCGCGAAGGGCATGAGGATGCGGCCAAACTCTTGCTCGAAGCCGGTGCCAATTCGGCTTTGCAGAGCGACTGGGGAGACACGGCGCTGACGATGGCGATGCGCAACAACCATCTGCGCCTTGGAAAAATGATCGCTTCACCGGAAGAGTTCGCGATCGCCGTCAGGACTCCGCCCGAGAGTGCTGCGGAAACGGCGCGCTCGGCCGCACTGCCGCGCGAAATCGAGGAGATCATGAAGGCGATCCGCGCCGCCGAGGCTGAGGGCCGACCGAGCGAGGAATTACATAAACAACTGCAGGCGGCGATCAAGGCCTTGCGAACGGCGAGTAGGGTCGCCACGGCGCAGCGGCCGATGCCGCGTCCGTATCAACCGCGCTCGATGCTGATTACCGCCCGCCGTGGCCAGCCGGGTGCCGAGCGCGCGCAATTGCTGGTCGACGCCAAGCCTGTCGCGGAGCGTTCAGCCCAGGCCACGGTCACGGGCGGAAGTGCGACGACTCGCGCCGCGAGCGCCAAGGCACGCAGCCAGTTTGCGGGCCGTGCCGCCGATCTGCTGCGACAGATCCGGATCGCCGAAGCACAGGGACAGCCGGCCGACGAACTCCGGCAGCAGCTTTATCAACTGGTCGCGACGAGGTCTCCCTGAAGTGCTTCCTCGCCGCCGCCTGGCGTGCCGGCGCGGACCTTCACGGGTGGTCGGCGAGAAAACGCTGGACGAGCTGATTGAGGAAACGCCGGCCGCGATCAGTGGGGACGATAAGCTCCGGCCGACGCTCGAGCAGGCCGTCCGCTTCGGCTTGGCGTAATGCTTTCTCGATCCGCTGCAGCGGCAAACCGCTGCGCAGCTCGAAGAGCGCGGCCGGAAAGCCATCGACCAGCCGCAAGGCGTTGATCATGAAATCGCCAGGGAGCTCGGCCGTGGCGACGGCAAACTCCTCGTGTACCGGCGCCTTGGCGGCAGCCTTGCTCAGGTATTGCTCGGGGCGCTTCCAGCGCATCTGGCGCAGAACGCGATCGTGCAGCGTCAGTTTGCTATGCGCGCCGGCGCCGATCCCGAGATAGTCGCCGAACAGCCAGTAGTTGAGGTTGTGCCGGCACTGCCGACCGGGCTGGGCGAAGGCCGACGTTTCGTAATGCTGATAGCCCGAGGCGGCGAGGCGCGCCTCGATCGCATCCTGCATGTCGGCAGCGGCATCGGCGTCGGGGAGCGCCGGCGGGCGGGCGGCGAAGGCGGTATGCGGCTCGATCGTCAGTTGATAGCACGACAGGTGCGCCGGCGCAAACGCCAGTGCGCGTTCGAGGTCGGCTACGGCTTCCGCGAGCGACTGTCCGGGCAAGCCGTACATCAGGTCGAGATTGATGTTGTCGAAGCAGCGCTGGGCGATCTCGATCGCTGCACACGCTTCGCGGTCGTCGTGGATCCGGCCCAGCGCCTGCAGGTGCCGCGGCTGGAAACTCTGAATACCGAGCGACAGGCGGTTGATGCCGGCGGCGCGGTAGGCTGCGAACCGGGCCGCTTCGGCGGTGCCGGGATTGGCCTCGAGCGTCAGCTCCGCGCTGGGCAGCAGTGGCAGGTAGCTGCGCACGACGGCCAGCAGTTGTTCGACCGCCGCACCGGAGAGCAGGCTCGGCGTTCCGCCGCCAAAAAAGACGCTGTCGACACGCCGCCCCCAGATCAGCGGCAAGGCCGATTCGATGTCGGCAATCAGCGCTGCCAGGTAGGCGGCCTCGGGAATCGCGACCGGCTCCGGGTGGCCGCCGCCGGGTTGCGAGAGCGCGTGCGAGTTGAAATCGCAATACGGACACTTCTGCACGCACCAGGGCACGTGGATGTACAGCGACAAGGGAGGCGGTACGCGGAAGCGAGGGTCGGCGCGTTCCTCTGCGGCCACCGGCTGCCGCAGCAGCGGGATGACTTTTTGCCCGGCACTTCCCGGCATCAGCGGCGCATTTGCAGGCGCGCGACCAGATTGGCCAGCGCTTGGCCACGATGCGAACGACGATTCTTCTCGGCGGCGTCGAGTTCGGCCGCAGTCCGGTCGAGTTCACGGAGATAGAAGAGGGGGTCGTAGCCAAAACCGGCGACGCCGCGCGCCGCGTCCATGATCTCGCCGTGCCATTCCCCCTCGGCGATGATCGGCTGCGGATCTTCGGCATGGCGGACGAAAACGATGATCGCCACGAAGTGTGCCGCACGCGACTTGCTGGTGCCGAGTTCGGCGAGCAGCCTCTCGTTGTTGCGCAGATCTGACTTCGGCTCTCCGGCGTAACGTGCCGAAAACACGCCCGGCGCACCCCCCAGCGCTTCGACGCAGAGGCCGGAATCGTCGGCAAGTGCCGGCAGACCGGCGAGTCGCGCCGCATGCCGCGCTTTCGCCAGCGCATTTTCGACGAAGGTGCAGTGGGGTTCCTCGACCTCCGGAATCGCGAGTTGCCCTTGCGGAATCAACTCCCAGCCGAGCGGCGCGAGAATGGCGTCGAGTTCCTTGAGCTTGTTGACGTTATTTGAGGCCAGAACAAGTTTCATCGTGCGATCGCTGCTTTCTGTTGTGCGATCAGATGGCCGATTCCTGTCGCCGCCAGGTCAAGCAGTTCGTCCATTCGAGCGCGGGAAAAGGGCTCGCCTTCGGCCGTGCCTTGAATCTCGACGATGCCGCCGTTGCCGGTCATGACGACGTTCATGTCGGTGTCACAGCAGGCGTCCTCCGCGTAGTCGAGGTCGAGCACCGCGAGCCCCTGGTGGATACCCACCGAAACGGCGGCCACCTGCTCGTTGATCGGGTTGGCAACGATCCTCCCAGTGCTGGCGAGGTCTGCACAGGCATCGTAAAGCGCGAGCCAGGCGCCGGTAATCGCCGCGCAACGCGTCCCGCCGTCGGCTTGCAGGACATCGCAGTCGAGCGTGATCTGACGCTCGCCGAGCGCCTTGAGGTCGATCACTGCACGCAGCGCGCGCCCGATCAGGCGCTGGATCTCCTGCGTCCGGCCACTTTGCTTGCCCTTCGCTGCTTCGCGCTGCGTACGCGTGTGCGTCGAGCGCGGCAGCATGCCGTACTCGGCGGTCACCCAACCCTTTCCTGCACCACGCAAGAAAGGCGGCACCGATTCCTCAATGCTGGCCGTGCACAGGACCTGCGTGTCACCGACTTCGATCAGCACAGACCCTTCGGCGTGGCGAGTAAAGCGGCGTGTGATACGCACCGGGCGGATCTGTGAAGGCTGGCGATGACTGGGTCGCATGGGGTGCCTGCTACTTGTATTTTTGTATCGTTGAACGAATCTCTTCGATCGCGAGCTCGATTTCATCTTCGGTCAGTTCGGTCTTGACGCTCGGGTTGCGCCCGAACTCTTCCAGCTTGGTCGTGACCGTGTCGCGCGGCATCGTCTTGGTCGAGATCAGGCTGCCGCCGCTGCTCGCATCGCGGTAGGTATCCTGCCAGCGGACGACGATCATCGACAAATTGTCGGCCGTCGGACCGCCGTGGGTCTCTGCCTGGTTGAGTAGCATGGGCACCGCGCGCATCAGATCCGCCGACTTCAGGGCCACTGCGAGGTTGTCACCCGGAACCCCACTCCAGACACCGTCCGAGCAGAGCACGAGAACGTCCCCCGCTTCGAGCGTCGCCTTGTGCGAAAACGTGATCTCCGGCGTCTGCTTGCCGCCCAGACAACCATAAATCTTGTTCCGATCCGGATGAGCGGAGGCCTGCTCCTCGCTGATCACGCCCTGATCGACGAGCAGCCGCACACGGGAGTGGTCCCGAGTCTGGGCGAGCACGCGGCCGCTACGCAGCAGATAGAGCCGTGAATCGCCGGAGTGCGCCCAGTAGGCAACGTTGCTCTGAACGATACAGGCCACGCAGGTAGTGCGTGGCGAATCCTGAAGGCAGTGCTTGCCGGCAAAATCGACGATTCCATGGTGGGCGTTGAGCATTCCCTTCTCGAGAAACAGGAAGGGATCGCGAATCCGCGGCCGAAACTCGCGCTTGAACGCTTCGGTCAAGGTCTGCACCGCGATCTGCGCCGCCACTTCGCCGTAGTAGTGCCCACCCATCCCGTCGGCAACGACCATCAGCAAGGCATCGCGCGAATAGCAATAGGCGACCCGGTCTTCGTTGTTGGCACGCTTGCCGGTGCGAGTGTCCTGATAGATGGTAAATTTCATACGTTCCAGGGTTTCTTGATCTTGCCGACCATCTGGGTCAACCAGGTGTCTCTGGGCGGCGGCGGGGGGGCCATGACCGGCTCGGTCAGCGCTTTCTGCAAGGCGAAGACGCTCTGCGGGCGATAGCGATGATTGAGGCACATGCACCAATCGATGGTCTCCAGCAGCTGGTCGGAATACTTGCCTTGCCAGAGGACCATCGCCGGCCTCAATTCATCCTTGAGCAGACGGCTGTCCGCCGGCACCGGCGTGCTCGCCGACAGACAGGCATACATCGAAGCACCAACGCTGTAGATGTCGCTCCACGGACCGAGCAGCTCGCGCTGGCTGTAGTGTTCGGGTGAGGCGAAGCCTGGCGTATACATCGGCTTCAACATCGGCGTGTCGCAAACCAGCGTCTGCCGCGCGGCGCCAAAGTCGATCAGGACCGGCACGTGATTATTGCGCATGTAGATGTTCGACGGTTTGAGGTCGAGATGCAACAGCCGATGCGAATGGACTTCGCGCAATCCATTGAGCATCTTGGTGAATACGTTGCGTATGAAATTTTCAGTGACACTCGTCCGGTTCTTCTGGATCAGCTCCTGCAGCGTGTGGCCCTGTTCGTACTCCATCACCATGTAAACGGTGTCGTTGGCACGAAAGAAATTCAGCACGCGAATTACGTTCGGATGTGACAGCCCCGCCAGCGCCCGGCCTTCCTCGAAGAAACATTTCATCCCGTAGCGAAACGCTGGCAGATGCTCTTCCGAGATCACTGGCGCCGTTTCACCTTCGCCGCGCAGCGCCAGTGTGTTGGGCAAGTATTCCTTGATCGCGACACGCTTCCCCTGGCTATCGCTGGCGACATAGACAATCGAGAAGCCACCGAGGGATAACTGGTGCTCAATGCAGTATTCGTCGAGTTGAAAACCTGCAGGCAGCGGTTGGTTCGCTTGTTGCGTGATCGACATCGAGGCCATCGTCAGTGTTTCCGCTCATTGTCGAGTTTTTTAGGGGAAGCTGTAAAGCCGACTGCTGACCGCCAAGCACTTGCTCATTTGGAATCCCATCGTCCACAGCATGAGCGACGAGGCCGCGACAAGCCCGCTCGTTGCGCAGGGAACGGTGGCTTCCAATATGAAGGCCACACTTTTACAGGAGGACGCGCTCGATACCGCCGTTGTTGACCGTCTTCACATAGTGCGTCAGCCAGTTTTCGCCGAGCAGGCGGCGGACGATCTCGACGACGATGTAGTCCGCTTGCGTGCCCGCGTCGTCGTTGTAGCGGGACAAGCCCTGCAGACACGAAGGACACGAGGTCAGCAGCTTGACCTCGCCGGCGAAGCCATCCGCCCGCAGCCTGCTGGCGCCCTTCTCGATTTCCTCCTGCTTGCGGAAGCGCACCTGGGTGGACACGTCGGGACGTGTCGCCGCCAGCGTTCCCGATTCGCCGCAGCAGCGATCGGAGAGATCAACCGGCTGGCCCATGAGTTGGTTGACCACCTTGATGCCCGGCATCGTCCGCATCGGTGCGTGACAGGGGTCGTGGTACAGGTAGCGGGTGCTGCCGACACCGTCGAGCCGGATGCCCTTCTTCAGTAGGTACTCATGAATGTCGAGCAGGCGGCAACCCGGAAAAATCTGCTCGAAGTGGTATTGCTCGAGCTGATCGAGGCAGGTACCGCAGGAGACGATGACGGTCTTGATGTCGAGGTAGTTGAGCGTATTGGCGACGCGGTGGAACAGCACTCGATTGTCGATGGTGATCGTCTGGCCTTGGTCCGCTTCACCGGCAGCCGTCTGCGGATAGCCACAGCACAGATAGCCGGGCGGCAGAACGGTTTGCGCACCGATCTCGTAAAGGATCGCCTGCGTGGCCAGAGCGACCTGTGAAAACAGACGTTCCGAGCCGCAACCGGGGAAGTAAAAAACGGCGTCGCCGTCGTAATCGACTGCGCCGACCTTGCGCGGGTCGCGGATGATCGGCACCACCTTGTCGTCCTCGATGTCGAGGAGGGCGCGGGCAGTGCGTTTGGGCAGCCCCGCGGGCATCGGCTTGTTGATGAAGTGAATGATCTGTGCCTTGACTCCCGGCGAGCCGAGCGTCGCCGGCGGCTGCCGGGTCTGCGCACGAGTCAGCCCCAGGGACCTGGCGATGCGGTGTGCCAGGCGCTGCCCGCGGTAGCCCCAGTCGATCATCAGCTTGCGCATGAGCTTGATCGTCGCCGGGTCCTTGATGGTCAGGAAAGCCATCGCTGCGGCCTTGGCCGGGACGAACTTCTTCCGCCCCTGTTCGCGCAGGAGGTTGCGCATACGGATCGAGACGTTGCCGAAGTCGATGTCGACCGGGCAGGGCGTGAGGCACTTGTGGCAGATCGTGCAATGATCGGCGACGTCGTTGAACTCGTCGAAGTGCCGCAGGGAAACGCCGCGCCGGGTCTGCTCCTCATAAAGGAATGCCTCGATCAGCAGCGACGTGGCGAGAATCTTGTTGCGCGGTGAGTACAGCAGGTTGGCGCGCGGCACGTGCGTCGAACACACCGGCTTGCACTTGCCGCAACGCAGGCAGTCCTTGACCATGTTCGCGATGTTGCCGATCTCCGACTGCTCCATGATCAACGACTCGGTACCAAGGAGCGAGAAGGAAGGGGTATACGCGCTGGTCAGGTCGGCGCCGGGGAGCAGTTTTCCCTTGTTGAAACGACCGTCGGGGTCGACCCGGACCTTGTAGTCGCGGAAGGGCTGGATTTCTTCCTCACTCAGAAACTCGAGTTTGGTGATGCCGATCCCGTGTTCGCCGGAAACCACGCCGTCGAGCGCCCGCGCGAGTCTCATGATGCGCTCGACGACCTTGTAGGCGGCCTGCAGCATTGCGTAATGGTCGGAGTTGACCGGAATGTTGGTATGCACGTTGCCGTCGCCGGCGTGCATGTGCAGAGCGACAAACAGGCGGCTGCGCAGGGTCTCGCGGTGGATCGCCGCGATCCGCTCGAGAATCGGACGATAGACGACGCCGTCGAAGAGGCTGTCAAGCCGAGGCTTGAGCTCGCTTTTCCACGACACGCGCAGCGAGTAATCCTGCAGCCGATGAAACAGGGTCGGCTCGGGTGCCCGGTTGCGCAAAATCCCGGCGCGTACTCCGTGCCTTTGGAACTGCGCTTCTGCCGCCGGCAACGGCAGGTCCAGATGGTCGAGCAGCCATTGCCAGCGTGCTCGTACGCTGGCGACGATCTCCAGCGCGGCTGCCCGCCGTTCGCCGATCAGCACTTCCTTGTCGAGGTCGGCGTCACCACGATGCAGCGGCAGGTCGCCGCTGAACAGGTCTCTGAGCGCATCACAAAGCACCAGCTTGTTCTGAATCGAGAGCTCGATGTTGATCCGCTCGATGCCGTCGCAGTACTCGCCCATCCGGGGCAGCGGAATCACCACGTCTTCGTTCAGCTTGAAAGCGTTGGTATGGCGCGAAATGGCGGCGGTGCGGGCGCGGTCGAGCCAGAACTTCTTGCGCGTTTCCGCATCGACGGCGATGAATCCTTCGCCGCTGCGCAGATTGCACAGGCGCACGATATCCGACGCGGCAGCCATCACGGCCGTCTCGTCGTCGCCGGCAAGGTCGCCGAGGAGAACCATCTTCGGCCGGCCAGCGGTCTCCGCCTTGCGCTTGGCCTTGGTCGCGTAGCCGACGGCGCGCAGGTAACGCTCGTCCAGATGTTCGAGGCCAGCGAGCACGACTCCGGCCTCTCTACCGGCACCGCCCGGTTTGAAGTAATCGGTAATCTCGACAATCGCCGGCACCGCCTCGCGGACCTGGCCGAAGAATTCGAGGCAAACGGTGCGCGTGTGCTGCGGCATCTGGTGCAGAATCCAGCGCGCGGCCACGATCAGGCCGTCGGTTCCTTCCTTCTGCACGCCCGGCAGACCGGCCAGGAACTTGTCGGTGACGTCCTTGCCGAGACCTGCCTTGCGAAACCGCGAACCCGGGATCTCGAGAATTTCCGGCTGTCCGTAAAGCGTCCGCCCATCTCTGCGCAAGCGTTTGATTTCGAAGCGGGCGACGTCCTGTTCGTGGATCTTGCCGAGGTTGTGATCGATGCGCGTCACTTCCATCTCGTGGCCGCTGGCATCGACCATCTTCCACCACGCGAGATTGTCGAGCGCCGTTCCCCAGAGCACGGCCTTCTTGCCGCCCGCGTTCATCGCGATATTGCCGCCGATGCACGAAGCTTCGGCCGAGGTCGGGTCAACGGCGAAGACGTGGCCGGCCGCCGCCGCAGCCTCGGCGACCCGAGCGGTGACGACGCCGGCACCGGTGCGTATCGTTGCGCAGGAGCGATGACACCCCGGCAGCAGGAGTTCCTCGACCGCGCTGATGGCGATCAGCTTCTCGGTATTGATGACCGCCGAAAAGGGTGTCAGCGGGACCGCGCCGCCGGTGTACCCGGTGCCGCCGCCGCGCGGGATGATCGTCAGGCCGAGCTCGATGCAGCCGCGCACCAGCGGAGCGATCTCGTCCTCGCGGTCCGGGTGGAGGACGACGAAGGGGTATTCGATTCGCCAGTCGGTTGCATCGGTGACGTGCGAGACACGGGCCAGACCATCGAAAGCAATGTTGTCCCGGCGCGTATGCCTGGCCAGCACCTTCCTGACCCGGGCACGCAGCTTTGCGGTGTCGTCGAAATGCCGTTCAAAGGCGTTGACGGCGGTCTCGGCAGCGACAAGAAGCTCGCGTACCCGGTCGTTGCCCTGACGCCGCTTCTCGATTTCCCGCAGCCGGTGGCGCAGCGCACCGACGAGAGCGACGCGTCGCTCGCGGTTGGCAAGCAGGTCGTCTTCCAGATACGGGTTGCGCTGCACCACCCAGATGTCGCCGAGAACCTCGTAGAGCATCCGCGCCGAGCGACCGGTCACACGCTCTGCGCGCAGCTCGTCAAGCAACGCCCATTGCTCTACGCCCAGCAGCCGAACGACGATTTCGCGGTCGGAAAACGAGGTGTAGTTGTAGGGAATCTCGCGCAGACGTGCGTTCATCGCTACTCGCGGCGGCTGCCAAAAGACGAATTCTAGCCTACCGCACCGCAGCATCACAGCCGGTTGTTGCGGGCCCGATCAGGATCAAGTCCGCAAACTGCTGTCAATCGGGTGCCTGGGCAGCCACCACGGCAGCACTGACGTTGTCAGGGCCTTGATCGAACACAGGAAAGCGAAGCGTCATGCGCTGGGCGGTGCACTCTTCTCCGCCTGCATCTGCCACTGGTAACGATATTGGCTGGCATTCGCCTCGATCCAGGCGAGCGCCCGAAACTCCCTCTCATCGGAAGGAAAACACTCGACATACGCTTCGATTACGGCAACCTGCCGGCGCAGAAACTCCGCTTCTGAGAAATCCGACTTCGACATTCTGGCTGCACGACCAAAGGTTAAGCAAAGGGTAGTGTCGTCCGAGATATTCATGCTGCCCCCCATCGAGGAGAGTGACTCTGTCCGCGGCTTCGATGCCCCGTCGCCGTTCCTGGCACCGCCCTGGCAGCACTGTTCCTGCTGCCGGGCACGAATTCGCCACGAGCCACAATAAGAAGCAACTTTAAGTAAGCCGACTAACGCCATGTGCTTCCTTGTTATTCTTTTCCAGCCCCGGGGGGCCGTGTCAACACCGATTGGGAACAGACACGGATCTTTCCTCATCACTGATGCAAAACTGATACACCTGGGCGTTGCCGCGCCACTACTTCGCTGCCCAGGTGCTCGACGACTACAAGCGGCTGGCTCGCTTGTCGTGTCAGCGATGTCGAGGCTATCATCCGGGTTCCCACTCATAGGCGAGTTTTTCTTGGGGAAGGTGGTCAAGTCGCTGACTGACTGCGAACCACCTGCCCGTCTGGAATCCCATGATCTACAGCATGACCGGCTATGCCGCGAGAAGCAGTGTCGTCAATGGCGGCACGCTGCACGTTGAGCTCAAGAGCGTTAACTCGCGGTTTCTCGATTGTCACTTCCGCGTCTGTGACGAGCTGCGCATGGTCGAACTGCCCGTGCGCGAAACGATCAGCCAACGCATCCGCCGCGGCAAGGTCGAATGCCGAGTCAGTTTCGTCGTCGCCGGCGACTGCGGCCCGCGACCAAACATCAACGGCACGCTGCTGGAACGACTGCGCGATCTCGATGCCGAGGTCCGGCGCATGATGCCGCAGGCGACGCCGTTGAGCGTCTACGACATCCTCCACTGGCCCGGCCTGCTTGGCGACGAGGGGCTCGAATTGGAAGCCTTGCTCCCGCAATGCCTCGATCTTGTTCGCGCAACGCTTGACGAGTTCGACGCCAGCCGTGCCCGTGAGGGAGAGAAACTGGGACAGGTCATTCGCGACACACTGGCCCGCATGCGCAGCCTGTTGCGTGAGGTCGGCCCGCGCATCCCGGCCGCCCAGGCCGCTTTCAACGAGAAAGTGCGGCAGCGCCTGCTCGAAGTGGTCGCCCCGCCCGACGACGACCGGATCCGCCAGGAAGTTGCCCTGTTTGCGGCCCGCATCGATGTCGCCGAAGAACTGGCGCGCTTGTCGACACACCTCGACGAAGTGGACCGAGTACTCCGGGCGGGAGGAGCGACCGGCAAGCGTCTCGACTTCCTGATGCAGGAACTTAATCGAGAAGCCAACACCCTCGCGTCAAAGTCGCTGGTTGCCGAGGTCTCGCAAACGGCCATCGAGTGCAAGCTCCTGATCGAGCAGATGCGCGAGCAGGTTCAGAATTTGGAGTAAAGAATCATGCCGTCGCACGACGGCGCAGAAATCCATCAAAGCCCCTATCCACGGGCTTTTTTATTCATGTCGCTGCATATCGGATCAGGGAAGCGCAAAATCCGTGTGCACCCAAACGTGCACCCAAGCCAAAAACAGGCGGGAAATTTGGGTGCACACCTGCAGGGCGGCGATCATAAGCAACTTGTCTGACGTGCAAATCCGGGGATGGATCAAGGCGAGCGAGCGTTTCGAGCAACGCGGCGACGGCGAAGGGCTGTATCTACGCTACCGGAAAGAGGACGCGACTCCCCGCTGGCTGTTTCGCTACCGGCTGGCCGGGCAGGCGCGCATTCTCAGCATGGGCAGCTATGGGGCGTTGAGCCTGGCCAATGCCCGCAAGACAGCTAAGGAAATGCGCGCCCGTGTCGCGCTGGGGTTTGATCCCGCTGGCGAGAAGCAGGAACGCAAGCGGGATGCCGTTGCCACGATCGATGCTGGCCGGCTGGCCGTGACAATGGGCCAGCTTGCCGACGACTACTTCGCGGCGCAAATCGTCGGGCGCTGGAAGCATCCCAACATCGTGCGGGCGCGGATCGAGAACGACATTAAGCCCAACATCGGCAAGCTGGCAGTGGCGGACGTGAAGCCCCAGCACATAGACGCCATGCTCCAAACCATCGTCAAACGTGGTGCGCCCACGATGGCGAACGACGTGCTGCGCTGGGTCAAGCGTATGTTTGACTACGCGATCAAACGCCAGATGGTGACATTCAACCCGGCAACGGTTTTCAGCCTGATTGATGCAGGGGGCAAGGAAGCAAGCCGCGAACGCTGGCTGACCCGCCCGGAGTTGGTCAATCTCTTTGAAGCCATGCGGACGGCGAAAGGCTGGAACATCGAAAACACCTACGCGGTAAAGCTGCTGCTCCTGCTGGCCGTCCGGCGCGAGGAATTGATAGCTGCACCGCTGGCAGAGTTCAACCTTGACGGCACAGTGTGGCACCTGCCCGGCGAGCGCACGAAAACCGGCAAGGCTATCGACATACCGCTACCCCGGCAGGCGGTGGTGATCCTGCGCGAACTGGAACGGCTGGGCGGTGGATCAAGTTGGCTGCTACCGGGGCGCGCAAGATGCAAAGCCGGATGATTCGGCATATCGACCTGAACACCGTGGGCGCGTCATTGGCGAAGAACATCCGCCCCCTGTTGAAAGACATTGCCCCCTTCACCGTGCATGACTTCCGGCGCACGGCACGGACGCATCTTGCCGCGCTGGGCGTTGCCCCCCATGTTGGCGAGCGTTGCCTGAATCACGCCGTCAAGGGCGTCGAGGGCATCTATATACGGCATGACTTCTACGAAGAACGCAAGGAAGCCTTGCAGAAATGGGCCGACCTGCTTGACCAACTGGAACGCGGTGACCTGGGCGACAACGTGATTCCCCTTCGGAAGACTGGGGAGGCATGACCATGGGGGTGCAATGGATGGAATACGACCGTTGTCGGCGCCGGCGTCAAACCGGTTCAAATTCGCCGGCGTGAAACTGGGGCGCAAAAGGGGTGGCGAGAAGCGGTGGGGCTGACGCAAAGGGACAGCCGCCGGC
>ERZ761603.1912-NODE-1912-length-14984-cov-14.223391_pt1 | contig 14984 bp, 10 predicted proteins | sample MGYA00511879_ERZ761603 | MGnify/ENA primary metagenome ERZ761603 (study PRJEB28899, sample SAMN02850040) | bioreactor sludge metagenome | biome: EBPR Sludge; feature: EBPR Bioreactor; material: flocular biomat | place: Australia: Thorneside Wastwater Treatment... | reverse complement strand
CGTCTGGAGCTGCTCGCCCGCGCCGTCAAGCCGCGGGCCAAGACCTTCGCAGACGCGATGGGTCCCGCGCGGTTCGCCTTTGTCGCCGATGACGGTTATGAGTTCGATGCCGCGGCGGTTGAGAAGAACCTGCTCGCCAACGGGGGGGCCGGGCGTGCGCTGCTCGCGGAGTTCCGCGATCGTCTTCAATCGCTCGCCTCCTGGGAACCCGGTCCGATTCACGATTTGATCGAATCGTTCGCGAAACAGAAAGGTCTCCCGAACATTGGTCCGCTGGCACAGCCCATCCGGGTGGCCATCGCCGGGGTTGCCGTCAGCCCGCCGTTGGGTGAAACGCTGGCGGTGCTCGGGCGAGATTCGACCCTACGCCGAGTTGACCGCTGCCTTTCAATGACCGGGTAAGGCGGAATCCTTGGGCGCTGCGGAGATCTCATCTCGATTCGTCCCGGGCGGCCGCTATCCGCACGAGTCGAGTCTGAGATCCACTTCGGCACAAAGTGACGAGATGACATGCAACCAAATTCCTCTCGCCGACCAACCCGGACACTGTTACCCTGATTCATGGAACCACTGCCGCTGACCAACGATGAGTCCGGCCCCTTCGCCGGGATTTACACCCTGACGCTCGAACAGCCCGGCAAGCCCGTGGTGGTGCTCGACCACGTCCTGATCCAACGACTGGAAGCCTCGCTGCGACTCGTGCCGCGCTCGGCGCGGGGCCTGGTGCTCCGCTCGGCCAGCGACCGCGTCTTTGTCGCGGGGGCTGACCTGAAGGCGATTTCAGAACTCGACGATGCCCAGCTCGACGCCTATCTCGTCTATGGCAGCCGCGTCTTTGCGATGCTGAGCGAACTCCCATGCCCGACCGCCGCGGCGATGAACGGCGCGGCGCTCGGGGGTGGGCTGGAACTGGCGATGCACTGCGATGCACTTATCGGAGCGCCGCCCCCGATGAAGGATGGTCAACCGGGCAAGCCGTATCCGGTCGGACTTCCCGAAGCGGGTCTCAAAATCTGCCCGGGTTGGGGCGGCACCAACCTGCTCCCAGCCCGCATGGAGCCGCGGCGTGCGATTGAACTGACCATGACCGGAACAACCATGATGGTCGATGAAGCCAAGGCGGGGGGCCTCTTCGACGCCTTCGCCCCCGACGCCGCGGCACTGCTCAGCACGGCCAAGACCTGGGTCGCTCAGGCCGCGGCCAAGCCCCGCATGGTGCGCGACGGCGCACCGCTTCATTGGATCGGCAGAACGGCCCAAACGGAACACACAGGACGCAGCGGCGTCGCAGCGTCCACATTGGCCGCGTTGGAGACGCTCGCACGCGAGCACGAGGCAGACCTCGCCTCAGGCGGGAGCATCGCGGCGGTCCTGGACGCTGTCAACGCGGGGCTGGTGAAAGGGTGGCAGAAGGCCCTCGAAACGGAGCGCCGACACCTGATACAATTGAGAGCGTCCCCGTCGGGGCGCGAAGCGATCGCGGCCTTCTTTGCCAAGGCCGCCGGCAAGAAGTAAGTCACGGGGCACCGCCCCTTTCGTGTGTTGCATCGGGCCTGCGCCCATTTTTCCTTTCGATCAGGATTCGACCCGCCATGGCCAGTCTTAAAGACCTCAAAGGCATTTCCGCACTCGACCGCAAGATGATCGAAGAAGCGGAGGAATGGCTCGGCGCCGAACCCGACGCCATGGGTCCGATCAAGAACTTCTTTTGGGGTCGGGTCAAAGAGGACTTTTACTTCCCGTATCCCCAGCAGGAGGCGGGGGAACAGGCCGCGTGCGATCAACTTCTTGCTCGGCTCGATGAGTACCTCCGCACCGAGCACCCCTCAATCGCCATCGACCAGGACCAGGAGATTCCCCGCTGGGTGATCGACCGCCTGTTCGACCTGGGCGTGCTGGGCATGACCATCCCCAAGGAGTACGGCGGTTTAGGAATGGGGATCACCAGTTACAACCGTGTGCTCGAGCGCATCGGCATGTACTGCGGCTCAACCGCCGTGATGGTGTCGGCCCACCAGTCCATCGGCTGCAAGGCCGTCATGCTCTTCGGCACCGATGAGCAGAAGAAGAAGTGGCTGCCCCGGCTTGCGAAGGACTGGCTGAGCGCGTTCTGTCTCTCCGAGCCGAACGTAGGCTGCGATGCAGGTGGGCAGGAGACCAACTTCACCAAGACCCCCGACGGTGAGTATTTCATCATCAACGGGGAGAAGAAGTGGGCGACCTCGGGCGCCATTTCGGGGCTGTTCACCGTGATGACCCGTGAAAAACGCCCCGATGGCAAGGGCAAGATCAGCGCCCTGGTCTGCCACCCCGACATGCCCGGTGTCGAAATCTACCAGAAAAACCGCAGCAAGTGCGGCATCCGCGGCACATGGCAGGCTCGCATCCGCTTCCACGACGTCAAGGTTCACAAATCGCACCTGCTGGGTCAGGAGGGGCGCGGGCTGCAGATGGCCCTGTCGTGCCTCAACTACGGGCGCTGCACGCTCAGCGCCGGGATGCTCGGCGGGGCCCGGCGCGTTCGCGACCAGGCGACCAAGTGGGCACGCACCCGCCACCAGTTCGGTGCGCCCTTGGCGGACAAGGAACTGGTCAAAGCGCACATCGCCCGGATGGCCGCGCTCGATTACGCGATGGACGCGGTGTTGTACATCACCACCGCCATGATGGACCGCAAGGACGAGGACCACCAGGTCGAAACGGCGATGTGCAAACTCTTCTGCTCCGAGATGGGCTGGCAGGTCGTCAACGACGGCATGCAGATCATGGGCGGCGAGGGGTACATGACCGAGAACGAGGTGGAGAGGGCCTTCCGCGATTCACGCATCAACCTCATCGTCGAGGGTGCCAACGAGGTCATGCAGAGTTACATCTTCGGCTACGGCGGCAAGCAACTCGCCGAGATGATGGTCGGCGTCAAGAACAGCCTGTTGCGCGAGTCCGATGAGCCTCTGGGTGCTTTCCTCGGCAAAGCCATCAAGAACAGTCTGCGCTGGGACATCATGAAGCGGGCCATCCCCTTGGGGCTGGAGGTCTACCTCGGGCTGCGGCCCAGTCTGCGCCGTCTCGGCAGCGTCAGAAGCCCCCTCCTGGCCGAGCACGCGACCCGCCTGGCCTCGCTCACCCGCGAACTGAGCCACCAGTTCAAGGTCATGAGCAAGAAGTTCGACGTCAAGATCCTCGACCGCCAGGCCGTCCAGGCCCGCGTCGCGGACGCGGCGATGTATCTGCACGCCTACGCCTGCACTCTGAGCAAACTCGATTCTGATCTGGCACAGCACGGGGGCAACGGAGCGAACGACCCCGAGTTCCTGCGCGACAAGGCCTCGGCACTCTTCTTCCTCGACCTCGCCGAGGGCGAGATCCACAAGCGTTTCCGCGAACTCTACGAAAACGGCGATGAGAGCATGCTCGCGTGCGCCGACGCCGTCATCCGTCACAACGACACCCTCCCCAATGCGGAGTACGTCATCCCGGAAAAGAGCCCGTCCGCCAAGGGGACCGGGCGAACGCCGCGGCAGGAAGGCATCAAGCAGTTCCCCGGAGATGCCGGCGAAGGATCACACGCCACATCCGCCGCCGCTTCGCACGCCTGAACCGGTGCCGGACCACAATGAGTCACACCAACGCCCCACCGTCAACGCGATCCGGCTCAGGCTCGGTCATCAATCAGGCGTTACGGGATGCCGCCGAAGCACTCCACCGCCTGTTGGAAAGCGGTCTGGCCCCGGCAACCACCGAGAAACTCGCGGCACTTCTCGTCGAGCGATTTCGCTCGGGACACAAGGTCATGATCTGCGGCAATGGCGGTTCGCTCTGCGACGCCATGCACTTCGCGGAGGAACTCACCGGACGATTCCGCCATGATCGCCCACCGCTCCCGGCCCTCTCGCTCTCGGATGCCGGGCACCTCTCCTGCACAGCGAATGATTACGGCTTTGAGCATGTCTTTTCGCGGGCCGTGACGGCACTCGGAAAAACCGGCGATGTGCTCATCCTCCTGAGCACCAGCGGCAACAGCGAAAACTGCATCAAGGCAGCCACGGCGGCGAAGGCCCTCGGAATCACGACCGCCGCGTTCCTCGGAAAGGACGGCGGAAGGCTGCGTGATGCGTGCGATATCGTCATCCTCGTGCCGGGCGAAACCAGCGATCGCATCCAGGAACTGCACATGCTGCTATTGCACGCCATGGTCGAACGAATCGAGTTGCTCATGTTCCCGGCTGCATCCTCGGGCATTTGATGAAGTCGCGGAGGGCATCCGTCCGAACGCTCCACGGGTCGACTGATCACGCCGATCGTTCAGGTTCGAGCCGGATTCTCGACGGGCGGTGAAAGTACCACCGGGACGACATGCCGAACTGAGAAAGTCTTCCCACGAGGGAGACTGATCAGATTTCCTTCCGGAATCCAAACATCGTTTCCACACACAACTCAGAATGAGTTTGGAATCTCTTTGGGACGGATTCAATCGATCCGCGCATCTCTATGCGTTGAATCCTTCACCGCACTTTCACCGAACCCAGGTGAAACAAAACCGATCCTGCAACGTACAATCGAGATTGAATGGATTCACCTTTTCGAACGGAACTCACATGACACACCCCGCGGCTGGCTCTCGATCAAAACTCCGGCGCGGGATGCGGTATGCCTTGGTGGCCTGTGCCGGACTGGCCGTGGGCGGTGTATACCTCGCGATTGGCGGTGCAGCGCCGCAACCCAAGGCCCCGCAGATCACAACCGACCGCACCGCGGCGAAACTGATGGGTTTTGAGATCGTCACCACCGCGACGGGCGAGCTCGAGGCGAGGAACAAGGAGGAATACCGCAACCCGCTCGATCAGGAATCGACGATCGTGAAGATTGTACCGGAAGGAACCCGCGTGAAGGCGGGCGATCTGTTGGTGCAACTGAATGTCGAGGCGATCCAGATCAAGGTGGATGAGGAGCGGCTCAAAGTCGAATCGGCCCTGGCCGACAAGGTCGCGGCCGAGAGCAATGTCGAGATTCAAAAGAACGAGAACGCCAGTCGTCTGCGGCAGGCCGAACTGAAACTGGCGCTGGCCGAACTGGCCCTGGAACAGTGGCGGCGCGGCGATGTCCAGAAAAAGCGCAACGAACTGCAACTGGACGTGGACCGGGCCGCGCTGGAGCTTGAACGCCTGGCGCAACTCTTCCTCCGCAGCCAGGAGCTCAACGCCGAGGGCTTCCTGAGCAAGGACCAACTCGACAAGGACGAGATTCTGTACATCGAGGCGATCGCCAAGTACAAGACAAGCATCCTCGCCTCGAACGTGTACGAGGATTACGAATATCGCAAGGATGAAAAAAAGTTCCTCTCCGATGTTGAGGAGGCCGCGGCGGAGATCGAACGCGTCAAACTGAACAACAGAAGCGAACTGGCCAACAAGGAGGCCGCGCTCCAGAACCGGACCGAGCAACTTGTCGGCCTGCAGAACCGGCTCGCCAAGTTCGAGCGTCAGCGCCAGGACGCGAACATCATCGCCAGGCGTGACGGGCTGGTGGTCTACAGCACCACACTCGACCGGGGCATGCGCTGGGGCGGCGGAGGCGGCGATGGCCCCCTGCAGATCGGCACCCAGGTATACCCGAACCAGTTGCTCATCGTCCTCCCGGACACATCGGAAATGGTCGCCGCACTGCGCGTGCACGAGAGCATGTCGGCCAGGGTGCGCCCCGGTCAGACAGTCGCTGTGAGAGTTGATGCGGCGGGCGGCTCGGTCTTCCACGGCATGGTTGATTCGATCGGCGTCATGGCCGAAACCGGCGGCTGGCGGGACCCCAACCTTCGGGAGTACACCGTCCGTGTCGCTCTCGATGTCAAAGGGGACAACCTCAAGCCCGCGATGCGCTGCGAGGGACGCATTATCCTCGATACCGTTGCCGAGACGCTGACCGTTCCCGTCCAGGCAGTGTTCAACGAGGGGCCGGTGCAGTACGTGTACACCCCGAGAGGGCCGAAGTTTGTCCGTATGCCCGTCCGTCTTGGCCGAAGGTCCGACACAGTCGCCGAGATCAGCAAGGGACTCACCGTGGGAGACATCGTCCTTGTTCGAGAGCCGGCTTCAGGAGAAGTCATCTCCGAGCCCTGGAATAAGGATCTGTTGATCGCGGCGGGCTACAAACTCGGCGACGATGGAAAAGTCATCGCCGAGGGTGGGCTTGGTCGTCCTCCGGTGGGTGGAGCCCCACCTGTCGGGCGGTCCGGCGGCGACCGGCCGGGAGGACGCGGCAATCGCGAAGGCGGCAGCGGAGGCCGCAATCAGGAGCGCCCGCAGGAGGGAAGCAGCCCGCGTGCCGATGCAAGCACATCGAGCACGGAGGACGCATCGAACGCACAGGCCGCATCAACAGGAGCGGACGCCGCGGCAGCAGAGACTACCAATGCCCCGGCGAACGCGAAACCTGAGACCCAGCCCGCGACCGACACACCCGCGAAGTCTGCCCAATAGCCCGCCGCCCGAGCGCGGCGGGCATCAGCAAACCTGTTACGCGGCCGCCCGCTGCCTTGCGCCGATGGTTTTCTTGCCGATCCGACCCACCGTCGCGGGGATCGGCTCTCGCTTCATCTTGCCGGTCAGAACGACCTCGACAAGTTCCAGAGGAGTCATGGCCCACAGATCGGCGTGGAGTTCCTCCGCCAGGCCCTCGGCCCGGTTGAAGACACCCCCGCCCACCACGATCTTGGTACGGTCAACCGCTCCAATCTCGCGGATCTGATCGATCACAGCGCGGATCTCAGGCAGATCGCTCGCCGCGGAGGCGAACATCAACAGGATGTCCGGGCGGCGCTCGTGAACCTGGGCCAGGATCTCATCGCCGGGAATTCCACCACCCGTGAAGGTCACCTGACACCCGCCCGCCTCGAGCAGATCCACCACCATCTGGGCGGCGAGTTCTTCGCTCTCGCTGGGGCCGCACACAGCAAAGACCGTTTTCCCGTTAGGTGCCGCCGCGGTCAGCCGGGCCGCGGTCTGATCCACCAGCATCCTCAGCAAACGGCTCGCGAGGTGGTAGGCGACCTTGGTGATCTGGTCGGCGCGGTGCAACTGCTCGATCTTTTCGTAGGCGGGAAAGAAGAGGTTGTTGATGAGAGTCGGCGCGCCGATCCCCGCATCGGCTGTCTCGCGGATCACGGCGCGGGCCGCGACCCGGTCCCCGTTGATCAGGGTCTCAAGAAAGCGCTCGACAATTATTTCCTGGTTCATGATTGGTTCCAGAGTCCGTTCCGGTCCGGGCACGGTTCCACCATGACCCACACACACAAAGAAGAAGGCAGCGCATCCCGGCCGCCCCGTGTTCCGATCGTTCACGCGGGAGAACCCCGCTCGTAGACGGCCTCATCATCGTCCCGCACCCTCGCGGCCCAATCAGTTTTGCATGTGCGATGCGCAACACCAACGCCCGAAAAGTGCGCTGCCCGATAAAGGACGCCGCTCCTGTCTGCCGCCGGATGCCGCGTTGCACCCATGCTCGAGGCGAGGCGTTGAGGTTCATGCATCGCCCCCGGGGGCGGTGGAATGGGCGCGACGGTACGTCAGTTCAACATCGCTGCCCAGCGCTTTGACCCTCCACAGTTCGTAACGCCTCGCCGCGCTCAGCGACTCGGCCAATCGCCCGACCGCCACGCTCTTGGCCAGTTCATCGCCCAGCATAAGGGGGGCGACGTACACGACCGCCTCATCGATCAGGTCGGCATCGAAAAGCGCGCCGAGCAACCCCGGCCCTGTTTCGGTGAGAACGGTTGAAACGCCGAAGTCCGAAGCCAGCATCGAGAGCAGCGCGTGCAGATCGACACCGCGCCCCCCCGCCGCGGCGGGAACGCCGATCACCGTTGCCCCTCGTTCTGCAAGCGCCGAGCGCCTGTCCGATGTGATGGCGCTGGACGCCAGTTCTTTGTCGCAGGCGATGATCGTGGGCGTCTCGCGCGCCGTGGTGAGAACGTTGGCCCGGAGAGGCACCGCGAGATCCGTATCCGCGATCACCCGGATCGGTGTACGGCGCGGGAAGGGGCAACGGGCCGTGAGGAGCGGATCATCGGCGATGATGGTGCCCAGCCCGGAGAGAATCGCATCCACACACCCGCGCAGGCGGTGAACCCTCGCACGTGAACGGTCGTTGCTGATCCACTTGCTCTCTCCGCTGCGAGTGGCGATGCGTCCGTCGATCGTCTGTGCCCACTTGGCGATCATCCAGGGCAGGCCCGTCGTCAGGCGTTTGGCGAACGGAGCCGAGAGGCCCGATGCCAGGCTGCTCACACCCGTCCGTTCCACCTCGATGCCGGCGTCCCGTAGCGCCTTGGCCCCGCCGCCCTTGTTCGCGCTGGGGTCGGGCGCTGCGTAGACCACGCGGGCGATCCCCGCGGCGATCAGCGCCTCGACGCACGGGGGCTGCTTGCCGTGCCCGTTGCACGGCTCGAGCGTGACAAAGGCCGTGCCGCCGCGCGGATCGAGGCCGCGGCGGGCACAATCCGCGAGGGCTTCACGTTCGGCGTGAAGCCCGCCGAAGCGGCGGTGATGGCCGATGCCGATGACGACGCCGTCACGCGCGATCACGCAGCCGACCATCGGGTTCGGCTCGACCCGGCCCCGACCGCGAAGAGCGCATCGCGCGGCCAGGTCGAGGGCGTAACGGGGTTGGATCATGGCCGATTCTTGGCGTCACCTACGCCACCCGCATCAGCGCCGCCCGATCAACTTGGCCCAGAACATCAGCGCCGATCTCGTCGAGCCAGCGTCTCGCGTCCGTGGCGTACCCCGCTGTGGGGCGTATGTCCCGCCCGTTGAGGTCGCGGAATCGCTCGCCCCAATAGGCGTTGAATCGGCGCATCAGCAGCTCCCGACCCAGTTTGGCGATCATCGACGCGAGTGCCACAGGCAGGTGCGCTTTCTCGCCCTCCGTCAGAAACGCGATCCCCGCCCGCTTCTGCCCCGCCGCGGCGAGATAGCGGCTACGCGCGGGACCTTCCTCGATCGTCTCAATCGAGGCCCCGGGGAGTTCACGCGCGAGCATGTCCGCGTAGGCCGCACGCCCCCCGAGCCGGTCGCAGACGATCCCGAGCCGTCCGGCCGCGTGCTTTTCCCAGACGCGGCGGAGGTGCTTGCCCAGCGCCCACACCGTCGTTTCTGCCTTGTTCCCTGTCTCTCGGATGATGGTGTTGTAATCACCCTCGGCCACGACGATCAGACGCAGATCAATGATCCCGATGCCCGCCGAGTCGAGAGCACCGCGCAACTGATTCGCGGCGATGCCCACCTCGCCGGCGCTCAGTGAGAGCGGTAGAGGCGCGGGAGCGCCTCCGTAGCAGCGGTGCAGACCCGGGACCGTCTCCTTCGCATCGGGCTCGGCTCCGATGAGCCGTCGCAGCAGGTCCCGGTCGGACGTGATCGCCTCGCCCCACAGCACACGGGCGAAGCCGAGCACGCCGCGTTCCAGGTGGATCAGCGGGTGGGCCGATTTGCAGTCGTTGGGAAGTTTGAGCGCCTTGCTGTCGGCGACGGCGATGCGCCCCTTCGCGTCGTGCCGCCCGCCCCGACCCGGTTCGCGGCAGACGCCCGCGCGAAGCAGTTCCCACAGATCGGGCGGCGCGGCGGCCTCGTCCGCATCGCGGATGCGCAGCACCGACATGCCGACGCAGAGCGGCCCGAGCATCGGGCCGTAACCGGCCTCATCAATTCCCGCAATGGTCCAGGACATCGAAAGTGAGGATAAGACGACCGATCGCGACTTTAACCAGATAAACAGTCACTTTCCCGCCCCCACCACCGCCTCCAGAATTTCCCGCGAGTTCGCGCATCGGGGGCACTTGTGCTGCCCGCCCAGTTTGCCCTTGGACTCCAGCCAGCGGTGGAAGGCACCCAGCGGGAGGGGCGTGATCGTCGGCGGGGCCATGCCCACCCCGTCGGTGCGCTTGGTGGTGTAGTCCACGTTCTGCCGCTTCAAAGCCTCATCGAACGCCGCGGCGAATGACTCGATCGCGGGGGTCCCGGCCCCGACCGCGACCTCGACCGCGAGTTCCAGCCCGGCCCGACGGCCTTCGGCGGGGTAGACCGGCGCGGCGGTGAACTCTCCCACCACCAGCCCTGTCTCTCTCGCGGCGGCCTCGACAGCGTTCTCGATGTGTTCGACGATCAGGTTCTCGCCAAAGGCGTTGATGAAGTGCCGGTGCCGTCCCACGATGCGCAGGCGGCACGGGCCATCGCCGCCCCCACCGCCACGGCTCGGGGGCTTGTCGGGGATCGTGTCAAACTCGACCACATCGCCCAACACATATCGCCACAGCCCGGCGCAGGTGGTCAGCACCACGACATATTTCTGCCCTTTCTCGACTTCCTCGCACGAGAAAGCCCTGGGCGCACTGTCGCCGATCTCTTCGAGCGGCACAAACTCGAAGTAGTTGCCCTGATCGGTATTGAGTCGCAGCCCGGGGTCGCCCGGCGTGTCCTGGATGGCGACGAATGCCTCGCTCGCTGGGTACAACTCCAACCGCGTGGGAATATCCGGCCCGTCCGCCATCCCCGAAAACATCTGACGCACGCGCGGCCCGAAGGGGGTGAACTTCACCCCGCCGTGGACAAAGACATGAAAGTGCGGCCAGACATCCCGGATGGTGTCCGCCTTGCGTCCCTTCTCACGGGCGAGCGAAAGGACACGTTCGCAGAGCACCAGCGCCCAGCTGGGCATCCCCGAGATCATCCGCACATCTTCATCGAGACAACGCTGCGCCATCGCCTCGATCTTGCTCGGCCAGTGGCTCATCAGGGCGATCTTCGGCCCCGGGAGATAAATCTCGGAAAGGGGCCAGCGGATCATCGGCGTCACAAGCCCGGAGAGGTCCCCGGTGGCGATGCCGTGCTCGTTGCGGGTCAGGTCGGTCGAGCCGCCGAGAAAGAGGCTCTTGCCGCTCAGGAGCCTCGCCAGCGAAACGCCGAAACGCGACAGATTCGCGAAGATATCGAGCGAGGCGAGGTAGTTGCTCTTCATCATCGCGGCGGAGACGGGGATGAACTTGTCCCCCGCCGTGGTCCCGCTGGTCTGGGCGAAGTCCCTCACCAACCCGGGCCACAGCACATCGCGCTCGCCTGCCTCACGCATCCGGGCGATCTCGGTTCGATAGGCGTACCAATCCGCCACCGGCACCGCGGCCCGGTAGGCCGGGGCGAGTTCAGGCCCCGGGAGTTCCGCCATGCGGGCGAAGTTGTACCGCCCGCCGATCTCGGTGTTCGCCGCCGTGCGAAGCAGGGTGCGCAACTGCGCGGATTGAATCCCCGCCGAGTTGCGCTTCCAGTGCTCGGTATCAGACAGCAGCCGACGGCGGGAATCGAGGTAGATGCGCAACGCCGCGCCGATCAGGCCGCGGGGATGAAGCGAATGACGTTGGGAATCGTGTGGCATGGCACCGCGGGCCGGGCGGTTCAGGGGAGTTGAGACAGAAACACGCCCAACGCCTCGGCGAACGGCCCGGGGCACTCGATCATCGGCGCGTGGCCGCATTCTTCGATCCAGACGACGCGTGAATCGCTGATGTCACGCCGGAACTGTTCGCACGCCTCCGGGGGTGTAACGATGTCCTGCCGCCCCCACAGGATGAGCGTGGGACAGGAGATGCGGTGGAGTTCATCACCTAGATGATTCCGCCGGGCCGACTTGCTGAGTTTGACCATTGCCCTTGCCTGCGGTCGTCGCGACAGCACCTCGTGCGCACGCGAAACATCGGAAACAAGCATTTTCGAACGGTCGTAGAAGAGTTCGCCGATCCTGCGTTCCACCCACTCCATGCTGGGCCGGATCTGTACATCGGACACGATACTCTTCTCGATCAGCCCGCTGGCCCCGGTCAGCACCAGCGCCCGCACAAGGTGCGGCTGTTCGATGGCGAGTTTGAGCGCCACATGCCCCCCGAAGGAGTTGCCCACGATCGTCGCGGGTTCCTGCACATGTTCACGAAGAAAAACTGCCGCAAGATCCGTAGCCCCATGGATTGAGCAGTCTTCTCCTTCAAGGTTCAGCAGCGGCAGTTCGAGCATGATGCACCGGGCGGGGTGCGAAAGCCGCTTCGCCACTTCTTCCCAGTGCTCGTTCTGACCTACAAGGCCGTGCAGGAAGACAATCGGCCTGCCGTTCCCAATCTCCATGACTTTCGCTTCGACAGGCACACCCGCTCGCCCGATCAGGGCGACGGTTTGGGAGCGAACGGGAGCAGGCGCGGTCGGCGGGGGCATGGATCGGTCTTCGTAATCCATGATAGTAACTTCTCGCCGCCCGGAGCGGGGGGAATCTCCACGAAAGTACGGCTCGGTCTGAAGGGTCTCACCGGCCGCCTTCCTCGGAATTCGCGATCCTACCCACCGGTTAGAGCGTATAACACCCTGATGATGTTTCGGCCAAGGGAGACTCGTGCGGAGCGATCTCCCGGCCGATAAGGGAGGGTTCCCGCGCGGGGCCAGATCGGGCTGGACGGCCCGTACCCGCGCGGAATACAGCAATCGGAGGGCAGGAGCCATGTCCGAGATTCGCGGCAGCACGGCGGACGGCAGAGACGCTTCGGGGGCGGGCCTGGTCGGCAAAGACCTCATCGGCGCGGTCGAATCGCGCCTCGACCGCCGCCGTTTCCAGGACCAGCACTGGTCGGGAACGTTCTGGGAGTACCTTGATCTGTGCGCGCAGAACCCCTCGGTCGTGCGCAACGCGTATCAGCGCCTGTACGACGCGATCCTCAGCCACGGCAGCGAGAAATACAAACTCTTCAAGAAGGACGCCACCCGATACCACTTCTTTTCCGATCCGTTCGAGAAAGGAGCGGACGCGATCTTCGGGCTGGATTTCGCGCTGATGTCCCTCGTGGACTTTCTACGCTCCGCGGCGGAGGGGTACGGCACCGACAAACGCATCCTCCTCCTCCACGGCCCGGTGGGCAGCAGCAAGTCCACCATGGCCCGTCTGCTGAAAAAGGGCATCGAGGCCTACAGCCGCACCCCCGAGGGGGCGCTCTACTCGTTCTCGTGGCTCCTGGATGAGCATTGTGATATCGCACCATCCGACAGCAATCCCCGGGAGGCATGCCGAACGCACGCCTTCGCGTGCCCCATGCACGAGGACCCGCTCATTCTGATCCCGCGCGAGGCCCGCGAGGACGTGCTGGCGAAGCTGAACGCCGCGTACAAGCCCAAGAACCACGGCGGCAAACTCCGCGTGAGCGGCGAACCCGACCCGTTCTGTCGCCGCATCTTCGAGAACCTCATGGCGTTCTACGACGGCGAGTGGCGCAAGGTGATGGACCATGTGAAGGTCCGACGCATCGTGCTCAGCGAGAAGGACCGGGTTGGCATCGGCACCTTCCAGCCCAAGGACGAGAAGAACCAGGACTCGACGGAACTGACCGGCGACATCAACTACCGCAAGATCGCGATGTACGGCTCGGACTCCGACCCGCGGGCCTTCAACTTCGACGGTGAACTGAACATCGCCAACCGGGGCATCTGCGAGTTCATCGAGGTGCTGAAGCTCGACGTGGCGTTCCTGTACGATCTGCTGGGAGCCAGCCAGGAGCACACCATCAAGCCCAAGAAGTTCGCCCAGACGTACATCGATGAGGTGATCCTCGGCCACACCAACGAGCCCGAGTACAAGCGCCTTCAGTCCAACGAAATGATGGAGGCCTTCCGCGACCGCACGATCAAGATCGATGTCCCCTACAACATCCGCCTCGATGACGAGATCCGCATCTACCAGAAGGACTTCGGCCCCGAGCGCATCCGCAACATCCACATCGCCCCGCACACGCTCGAGGTCGCCGCGATGTGGGCCGTGCTGACACGGCTGGAGGAACCCAAGAAGGCCGGACTCACCCTGCTCCAGAAACTCAAACTCTACAACGGCAAGAGCATCCCCGGCTTCACCGAGGACAGTGTCAAGGAACTCAAGGACGAGTCCAGCCGCGAGGGCATGAACGGTATCAGCCCCCGCTACATCCAGGACAAGATCAGCAACACCCTCGTCAGCCGGCAGGCCATCGACGAAAAGGCGATCAACCCCTTCATGGTCCTCAACGAACTCGAGAGCGGCCTGTCCCACCACTCCCTGCTCTCCGACGAGAACACCAAAAAGCGCTACCGCGAACTGCTCGCCGTCGTCAAGGAGGAGTACGAGGACATCATCAAGGGCGAAGTTCAGCGGGCCATCTCCGCCGATGAGGACGCCATCCGCCGCCTGTGCGCCAACTACATCGAGAGCGTCCGAGCCTACACCCAGAAGGAGCGCGTCAAGAACCGCTACACCGGCCGCGACGAGGAGCCCGATGAACGACTCATGCGCAGTATCGAGGAGAAGATCGACATCCCCGAGAGCCGGAAGGACGACTTCCGCCAGGAGATCATGAACTACATCGGCGCCCTCGCCCTCGACGGCAAGAAGTTCGAGTACAACACCAACGCCCGGCTCTACCGCGCCCTGGAACTCAAACTCTTCGAGGACCAGCGGGACACGATCAAACTCAAGAACCTCGTCTCGACCATCGTCGACGACGAGACCCAGGCCAAGATCGATGTCGTCAAGCAGCGCCTCATCAAGAACTTCGGCTACAACGACACCAGCGCCACCGACGTGCTCAACTACGTCGCCAGCATCTTCGCCAGGGGTGACAGCAAGAACCGGTAATCGGGCGGACACGCCACCGCAACGATCACCCAGCACGAACGACTACTCTCCCGCCGGCGCGAGCGCGCCGTCTCGGAAGGATCCGCATGGCGACCGGGTGGACGTGGCTTGACGACAAACTCCAGGACGGTGCCGACATCGCCGAGGCGCTTCGCCTCGGGATGTCGCACTACGCCTTCGACGCCGCCAAGCGCCGCCTCGGCGAAGGCTTTGATTCACTCATCCGCGCCATCGTTCCGTCGATCCTGACCTCCCTCGCTGTTGTCGGCGGGGCCGCGGCGCTCGGTGCCGGGCTTGGTGCCGCGGCG
>ERZ761603.1911-NODE-1911-length-14987-cov-55.983860_pt1 | contig 14987 bp, 6 predicted proteins | sample MGYA00511879_ERZ761603 | MGnify/ENA primary metagenome ERZ761603 (study PRJEB28899, sample SAMN02850040) | bioreactor sludge metagenome | biome: EBPR Sludge; feature: EBPR Bioreactor; material: flocular biomat | place: Australia: Thorneside Wastwater Treatment... | reverse complement strand
GCAGTTGTCGTAGATGGCGATCAGCGCCTGCAGCGTCGTGCGGATGTCGTTGAAGTCCATCTCCTGCGCGTGCAGTGAGCGCCCACTCGTCTGGATGTGGTACTTGAGCTTCTGGCTGCGCTCGTTGGCGCCGTACTTGTTCTTCATCGCCACCGCCCAGATGCGGCGGGCGACGCGGCCGATCACCGAGTATTCCGGGTCCATGCCGTTGCTGAAGAAGAAGCTCAGGTTGGGCGCGAAATCGTCGATGTGCATGCCGCGCGCCAGGTAGCTTTCGACGTAGGTAAAGCCGTTGGACAGCGTGAAGGCGAGCTGGCTGATCGGGTTGGCGCCGGCTTCGGCGATGTGGTAGCCGGAGATCGACACCGAGTAGAAGTTCTGCACCTGGTTATGGACGAAGAACTCCTGGATGTCGCCCATCATCTTGAGCGCGAATTCGGTGCTGAAGATGCAGGTGTTCTGGCCCTGGTCTTCCTTGAGAATGTCGGCCTGAACGGTGCCCCGCACGGTCTTCAGGGTCCATTCGCGGATCTTCTCGGCCTCGTCCTCGGTCGGCCCGCGGCCGTTGTCCTTCTCGAACTTGGCAATCTGCTGGTCGATGGCGGTGTTGAAGAAGCAGGCAAGGATTATCGGCGCCGGCCCGTTGATGGTCATCGAGACAGAGGTGGTCGGCGCCAGCAGGTCGAAGCCGCCGTAGAGCACCTTGAGGTCGTCGAGCGTGGCGATCGAGACGCCTGAGTTGCCGATCTTCCCGTAGATGTCCGGGCGCTCGTCCGGGTCGCAGCCGTACAGCGTGACCGAGTCGAAGGCCGTCGACAGGCGAATGGCCGGCATTCCTTCGGAGACCTTCTTGAAGCGCCGGTTGGTGCGGAAGGCGTCGCCCTCGCCGGCGAACATCCGGGTCGGATCCTCGCCCTCACGCTTGAAGGCGAAGACCCCGGCCGTGAACGGGAAGGAGCCGGGGACGTTCTCGCGCATGAGGAAGCGCAGGATCTCGCCGTCGTCGGTATATCGTGGCAGGATGACCTTGCGGATCTTGGTGCCGGAGAGCGACTCGCTGGTCAGCCGGGTGCGGATTTCCTTGTCGCGGATCTTCACGACGTATTCGTCGCCGGAATAGGCCTTGACGGTATCCGGCCACATGTCGAGCAGCTTGCGGGCTTTCGGGTCGAACTGCCCTTCCTTCCAGGCCAGCATTTCGTCGAAGTCTGCGGTCGACTTGTCGCAGGCCCGGAAAAGGCCGGCGGCGATGCGCAGCGACTGGCGCTCGCGGGCAATCCGCACCTGCTCCTCGGTACGGGCGTGGTAACTGCGCACGCTGTCGGCGATTTCGGCGAGATAGCGGATACGCTGTGCGGGCACGATGGCGCGCTGGCTCGACGACTGCTTGACGCTGACCAGTGGCAGCTTGCCGGCCTTGAGCTTGAGCCCGCGCTCGCTCAGGGTCGGGACCAGCGCCTGGTAGAGCGCGGTGACGCCATCGTCGTTGAAGCGGGCGGCCATGGTGCCGAATACCGGCATCTCGTCGGTCGGGGTTCCGAACAGCTCGCGGTTGCGCTGGTACTGCTTGCGCACATCGCGCAGCGCGTCCTCGGCGCCCTTGCGGTCGAACTTGTTGATCGCGACGAAATCGGCGAAGTCGAGCATGTCAATCTTCTCGAGCTGCGACGCGGCGCCGAACTCTGGGGTCATGACGTACAGCGAGACATCGACGAAAGGCACGATGGCCGCGTTGCCCTGGCCGATCCCGGACGTCTCGACGATGACGAGATCGAAGCCGGCCAGCTTGCAGGCGGCGATCACCTCGGGCAGCGCGGCCGAAACCTCGCTGCCGGTGTCGCGGGTGGCCAGCGAGCGCATGAAGATGTTCGGATGCTCGATGGCGTTCATGCGGATGCGATCCCCAAGCAAAGCGCCGCCGGTCCGCTTGCGCGACGGATCGATCGAAATCAGGCCGATCCTGACCGAATCGCTCTGGTCGAGGCGGAAACGCCGCACGATCTCGTCGGTCAGAGACGACTTCCCGGCGCCGCCAGTCCCGGTAATGCCGAGTACCGGCACGGCAACCGCCGCGGCGGCCTTGAGCAGCGGCTCCTTCAGGTCCGGTGCCGCGCCATTTTCGAGGAGGGTGATGACCCGCGCCAGCAGGCGCCGGTCACCCGCCTTGAGGCCTTCAAGAACCTTGTCGGGAGGCGGCAGGCCTTGCGCGCCGGTATCGAAGTCGGACTGCTGGACGAGATCGTTGATCATTCCCTGCAGCCCCATGTGCACGCCGTCTTCGGGAGCATAGATGCGGCTGACGCCGTAAGCGTGCAACTCCTTGATCTCGGCCGGCACGATGACCCCGCCGCCTCCGCCAAAGACCTTGATGTCGCCGCCGCCATTGGCCCGGAGCAGGTCCAGCATGTATTTGAAGAACTCCACGTGGCCACCCTGGTAGGAAGTGATCGCGATGCCCTGGACATCCTCCTGCAGAGCGGCATTGACGATTTCCTGCACCGAACGGTTGTGTCCGAGGTGGATCACTTCGGCGCCGGTGGCCTGGATGATGCGGCGCATGATGTTGATCGACGCATCGTGCCCGTCGAACAGCGAGGCCGCCGTGACGAAGCGCAGCTTGTTCTTCGGCTTGTAGGGAGCAAGTTTCTTGGCAACGGAAAGATCGGTCATGACGGCTGCCTCATTGAGTACGAGAAGGGTCCATCATATTACGGCGCTGCGCCTGCGCGGCAATTGTCCGGAATGACCCGTATCGTGCAAATTCCGCCAACATGATACGCTGTCGCGGTCGACCGTCGAAGAAGGTCAATAATGCCTCCACGTGCCAGCCGCAGCCCGACCGATACAACGCAAGCCACTGTTGCAATGGGCTTCGTGAATGGCATGCTGGCCGGGCTGGCGCGCCATGGAATTGCTGCCGGGCCGCTGCTGTCGGCGACCGGCATCGACATTGCAGATGCCGCCAGACGGATTCCGGTCGATCGCTACGCCGATCTCTATAACCGGATCAATCACCGCCTGGACGACGAAGGCTTCGGACTGTTTTCGCAGCCGCTGCGCGTCGGCAGTTTCGAGTTTCTCTGCCGGGGCTGCATCAGTGCTCCGACACTGGCAGAAGCGCTGTCCCGCTCCGCCCGCTTCCTGCGTATCGTCCTGCCCGACCTGGCGGTCGCTGTCCGGCGCCACCAGGCGCACGCCGAACTGCTGATTGCGGAGAGCAGGCGCTTGGCCGACGACACCGACGACGCCGGCCGGGTCTTCGCCTTCGAATGGCTGCTGCGGATGCTCCACGGGCTCTCATGCTGGCTTGCCGGACGCGGCCTGGCGCTCGACAGCGTCATCTTTCCCTACCGCCGCCCGCCACATGCGGCCGACTACGCACTGATCTTCACCGAAAATTGCCGCTTCGCTCCGACCTTGCCGGGTGGTGTCGGGACGCTGGTCGCCAGCTTCAATGCCAATCTGCTCGACCTGCCCATCCGCCGCGACGAGGCGGCGCTGGCCAATTTCCTCGACGGTGCGCCCGGCAAGATCACTACGCTCTACCGGCGTGACCGCGAGATGGTCATCCGCGTTCGCAACCTGCTGCGCGCCGCGCTGCCGGCGGTGCTCAGCCTCGATGACATCGGCGACCGCCTGCACCTGTCGCCCCGCACGATCCACCGTCGCCTCGACGAGGAAGGGTCGAGCTTTCGCGCGATCAAGGATGCACTGCGGCGCGACCTGGCACTGGCCCGCCTGACCAAGACCCGCGATCCGGTCAACCAGGTCGCTGCCGATCTCGGGTATGCCGACACCTCGGCGTTTTACCGTGCTTTCGTCGAGTGGACCGGCACGGCGCCAATCCATTATCGCCGGCGCTCGGCAAGCGGCGGGTGACACGCCAACCCTGGCGAGCACATCTGCCGGTTCACATCTTCCGTTGCCGCCACAAATGCGATAGGCTCTGCACTTCCGGAATTGATACCCCAAGGAGGTTTGGCCGGTCATGATCCGCAAGGACAAGCGCAAACTGCCAGACGACCGTCGCATCGAGGATGTGGGACCGCCCGCCGGGTGGCGCGACCGGCGCAAGGGGGTTGAACGGCGTATTCCCGTGACCGAAGAGGTCGACGTGACCGACAGTCAGTGGGCAACCTACTTTGGCCCCCGGTCCGACGAAGCAGCCGACGACGAGCAACCCCCGGACGATGCCGAGGGCGCTTTCGACCGGGTTCGCAAATGATCTAGCCGTGGCCGGGGGAATCCTGGCCAGTCGAATCGATGCAAGAAAGGCCGGATGACTCCGGCCTTTCTTGATTGTCCGGTGCGGCCCTACTCGTCGTCTTCGCGCAACTGGAACTTGCCGGCCAACTGCTGCTGCACGTTGGGCGGAACCGCCGCATAGCGGGCGAACTCGATGGTGTAGCTGCCCTGACCACCGGTGAGCGACTTCAGGCGCGACTGGTAGTCGCTGATTTCGGCCAGAGGCACCTCGCCGGTGATCGCGGACATCCCGTGACCGCGGCCGTCGGTGCCGGTGATGTGGCCGCGGCGGCTCGAGAGATCGCCGGTCAGGTCGCCGATGGACGCTTCCGGAACAATGATCTCGACGCTGACGATGGGCTCCAGGACGATCGGTCGCGCCGCCCGGACCGCTTCGATCACCGCCTTGCGGCCGGCGGTCACGAAAGCGACCTCCTTGCCGTCAACCGGGTGCGTCTTGCCGTCGAAAACGGTCACTTTCAGGTCGTCGACCGCGTAACCCGCCACGACGCCGCCTTCGAGACCCTGGCGCACGCCCTTTTCCACGGCCGCCATGAAGACGCCGGGGATAACGCCGCCCTTGACCGCATCGACGAACTCGATCCCTTCGCCACGGCCCTTGGGCTCGATGCGCAGATGGACCTCGCCGAACTGCCCGGCACCGCCACTCTGCTTCTTGTGGCGGTGAATGCCTTCAGCGGCGGCGGTAATCGTTTCACGGTAGGGAATCGTCGGTGGCCGGGTATTGACTTCCAGCTTGTATTGAGCGGCCATCTTTTCCAGCTTTGACTTGAGGTGAATTTCGCCGAGGCCGCGGATGACGGTTTCGTTGCTGGTCGGGTGGCGCTCGACAATGAAGGTCGGGTCTTCAACCGCAAGTTTGCCGAGAATGTCGAACAGCCTCTGCTCGTCACCCTTCTTCCGGGTTTCGACCGCAAGTCCGGCCATTGGCCGGGGAAATTCGAGCGGAACGAGGTGGATGTGATCTTCATCATGCGAGTCGTGCAGCACGCAGTCGAACTCGATCTCGTCAACCTTGGCGATGGCGCCGATGTCGCCGGGCAGCAGCTCGTCGACCTCCTGCGGATCCTTGCCCTGCAACTGGTACAGGTGGCCGACCTTGAACGGGCGCTTGCCGTCGCCCACGAACAGTTGCATGTCCTTCTTCAGCGTGCCCTGATGCACGCGGAAGACGCCGATCTTCCCCAGATATGGATCGGCGACAACCTTGAAGACGTGGGCCAGTACATGCTTGCCGGCATCGGGTTCGGCATGGAAGGCTTCGGTAGCGCCACCCGGTTCGCCCTTGTAGAAAGATGGCGGGTTCCCTTCGGCCGGATTCGGCGCCAGGCTGGACAAGACATGCAGCAGCTCCTTGATCCCGGCGCCTGTCCTGGCGGAGACGAACATGATGGGAATCAGGTGACCTTCGCGCAGCGCCTTCTCGAATGGCGCATGCAGCGCCGTGATGCTGGGGTCGGCGCCATCCTCGAGGTACTGGGCGAGCAGGTCTTCGTCTTCCTCGACGATCTGGTCGATCAGCGCGCGGTGGGCCGCAGCGACCGACTCGAAGTCGGCATCGCCGGCATCATGCTCGAGGACTTCGACGACATCCGCCGCGCCATGGGCTGGGAGGTCGAGCAGCATGCACTGCCGGCCGAAGCGCTCGCGGATGTCGGCCACCAGTCCCGGCAGGTCGAGATTGTCGGCATCGATCTTGTTGATGACGATCATCCGGCACAGCCTGCGCTCGGCAGCGTAGCGCATCATGCGCTCGGTCATCAGCTCGACGCCGTTTTGCGCGTTGATGACGATCAGCGCTGTATCGACCCCGGCCAGCGCAGCGATCGCCTGGCCCGAAAAATCCGGGTAGCCCGGAGTGTCGATCAGGTGGATGTGCGTGCCTTCGTGGGCGAAATTGACGATCGCCGAGTTCAGCGAGTGGCCGCCCTCCCTTTCCTGGGCATCGAAGTCGCAGACGGTGCTGCCTCTCTCGACACTGCCCTTGGCCGGAATCGCCCCGGTCGCAAACAACAAGGCCTCGGCCAGACTGGTTTTTCCTGACGCGCCATGACCGACCAGTGCCATGGCACGGATCGCCTCGGTATTGTACTTGGACATCCTGCTCTCCCTGAGCTCGTAAGAAATTCAACCGCGTATTTTACGCCTGTGTCCAGGCGGCGATGAACATCACTTCTGCGCCTTCTTCGGGCGCACCCAGCCCGGCACCGTGGTCTGGCGGGCGCGCGAGATGGTCAGGGCGTCGGGCGGAGCGTCCCTGGTCAGCGTCGTTCCCGCCCCCAGCGTCGCCCCGCGGCCGACCGTCACCGGCGCGACGAGCTGGGTGTCGGAACCGATGAACACGTCGTCCTCGATGATCGTCTTGTACTTGTTGGCCCCGTCATAATTGCAGACGATGGTGCCGGCGCCGACATTTACCCGCTCGCCGACTTCAGCGTCGCCGATATAGGCCAGATGATTGGCTTTGGAGCGGGCAGCAAGCCTGCTCTTCTTGACCTCGACAAAATTGCCGATATGAACCTCGGGCCCGAGTTCGGCGCCGGGGCGCAACCTGGCGAAGGGGCCAACCACGGCATCGGGCCCGATCGTTGCCTCGTCGAAGTGGCAGAAGGCGGCGATTTGTGCGCCAGCGCCGACCTTGACGTTCTTCAGTACGCAATACGGGCCCACCTCTACGGCATCGCCGAGTTCGACCCTGCCCTCGAAGACACAACCGACATCGATGAAGACATCGCGGCCGTGGGTCAGGTCGCCCCGCACGTCGATGCGATCCGGGTCGGCGAGACGCACCCCGGCGACCAGCATGGCGTCAGCCAAATTGCGCTGCTGCACGCGCTCGAGTTCGGCCAACTGCACCTTGCTGTTGACTCCCAGCACTTCCCACTGGTTGTCGGGGTGGGCGGTGCGCACCGGGATCCCTTCGGCGACGGCGAGGGCGACGATGTCGGTCAGGTAATACTCGCCCTGCGCGTTCTTGTTCGACAACCGGCCGAGCCAGTCGCCAAGGCGCGCAGAGGGAATCGCCATGATGCCGGTATTGACCTCGCGGATCGCCTTTTCTTCGGGCGTCGCGTCCTTCTCTTCGACGATGCGCCGGACATTCCCGGCGCCATCACGAACGATGCGGCCGTAGCCGGTCGGATCGGACAGTTCCATGGTCAGGACCGACAGGCCATCCCGGCCCGCTTGCAGCAGGCGCTTGAGCGTGGAGGCCAGGGTCAACGGCACGTCGCCATAGAGAACCAGCGTCTGGCCCGCGCCGGCAAGCGCAGGCAGCGCCTGGGCGACGGCATGCCCGGTGCCGAGTTGCGGCTCCTGCCTGGCCCAGGAAACATCGGGTGCAGCGACGGTCGACCGCACCACTTCGCCGCCATGTCCGTAAACCACGACCAGCTTCGCCGGGGCAAGCGTACGCGCGGTGTCGATGACATGCTGCACCAGGGGCTTGCCTGCAACGGGATGCAGAACCTTGGGCAGATTGGAATGCATGCGCTTGCCCTGGCCGGCAGCAAGGATGACTACTTGTACAGGCGTTTCAGCCATTCTTTCGACTCCGGAAATGACGAAGGCGACCACCCGGGCCGCCTTCGCATTATCGCATGATGCTCCCGCCCTTACCGGGGCAGTGTCGAGCTCCCCATCAGGAAAGCATCGACTTCGCGGGCAGCCTGGCGCCCTTCGCGGATCGCCCAGACGACCAGTGACTGGCCACGACGGACGTCGCCGGCCGCGAAGACCTTGGCGACACTGGTCGCGTAGCAACCTTCGCCATCGGTCGTCGCCCTGGCATTGCCGCGTTCGTCCTTCGCGACACCGAAGGCTTCGAGAAGCGTCCCGACCGGGTTGGTGAAGCCCATCGCCAGGAAAGCGTTGTCGCAAGGCAGATCGAACTCCGAACCTGCGACTTCGCTCATTCGCCCATCTTTCCATTCGACGCGCACCGCCTGCAGCGCCTTGACATTGCCCTTGCCATCATCGATGAACCGCTTGGTGGCCACGGCGAAATCGCGGGCGCACCCCTCGTCGTGCGACGACGAAGTGCGCAGCTTGTACGGCCAGTAAGGCCAGGTCAGCGCGACATTCTCGTGCGCGGGCGGCATCGGCATCACTTCGAACTGCGTCACCGAGGCGGCGCCGTGGCGGTTGGAAGTGCCGACGCAATCGGAGCCGGTGTCGCCGCCGCCGATGACGATGACGTGCTTGCCCTTGACGTTGATCGGATTGGCCTTGCCCTGCTGGATCTCCTTGTTCTGCGGGATCAGGAATTCCAGCGCGGCGTAGATGCCCTTCAGTTCGCGCCCGGGGACCGGCAAGTCGCGCGGCACTTCCGAACCGGCGGCAAGGAGCACCGCGTCGAAATCCTTATTGAGTTGGTCCGCCGAAACGTACTCGCCGGCGTCGTTGATGATGCAGGCCGGCACGTCCCTGCTGCCGACGATGACCCTGGTGCGAAACCTGACGCCTTCCGCTTCTATCTGGGCGACGCGACGGTCGACCACTGACTTGTTGAGCTTGAAGTCGGGGATGCCGTAGGCCAGCAGGCCGCCGATGCGGTCGTTCTTCTCGAAGACCGTTACCTCATGGCCGGCACGCGCCAGTTGCTGGGCGGCCGCCAGCCCGGCGGGGCCGGAGCCGACGATGGCGACCTTCTTGCCGGTCCGGGTCTTCGCCGGCTGCGGCACGACCCAGCCCATCTCCCAGCCCTTGTCGATGATGAAGTGCTCGATCGACTTGATGCCCACCGGCGCCGCATTGATGCCGAGCGTGCAGGCGGCCTCGCAGGGGGCCGGGCAAATGCGGCCGGTGAAGTCGGGGAAATTGTTGGTCGAATGCAGCACGTCCAGCGCCTGCTTCCAGTTGCCGCGGTATACGAGATCGTTCCAGTCGGGAATGATGTTATTCACGGGGCAGCCGTTGGTGCAGAAAGGAATACCGCAGTCCATGCAGCGGGCGCCCTGCGTCCTCGCGTCGTCGTCGTTCAGGGTGTGCACGAATTCCTTGTAGTGCTTGAGCCGGCGTTCGACCGGCTCGTACGCTTCGGACAGGCGTTCGAACTCCATGAATCCAGTCGGCTTACCCATTATGCGGCCTCCCTCTCGCCGGCGGCAGCCATCTCGGCAAGCGCGCGCTTGTATTCATGCGGATAGACCTTGACGAACTTCTCGCGGTAGACGTCCCAGTTGCCAAGAATGGCCCTGGCGATGACGCTGCCGGTGAATTCGCCGTGGCGCGTCACGAGTTCCTTGAGCTGATCTTCATCGGCATGCCCGCGATGCAGCGGCTCTCCGGCAGCGTGACGACTGGCTGGCAGCACCTTCTCCAGCGCCACCTGCGCCAGGTTGCAACGGCTCCTGAAGCTGCCGTCCTCGTCCAGCACATAGGCAACGCCGCCCGACATGCCGGCCGCGAAGTTGCGCCCGGTCATCCCCAGCACGACGACCGTGCCGCCTGTCATGTATTCGCAACCATGGTCGCCGACGCCCTCAACGACAGCCGTGCCACCCGAGTTGCGTACGCAGAAGCGCTCGCCACCAACGCCAGAAAAGAAGGCTTCGCCGGCGATCGCGCCGTACATGACGGTGTTGCCGACGATGATGTTCTCCTGGGTGTGGCCGCGGAAGTCCCTGCTGGGCTTGATGATGATGCGCCCGCCCGACAATCCCTTGCCGACATAGTCGTTGCCTTCGCCGGTCAGTTCCAGGGTCACGCCCTTGGCGAGGAAGGCGCCGAAGCTCTGGCCGGCAGTTCCGGTCAGCCGCACATGGATGGTGTCGTCCGCCAGGCCGGCATGGCCGTAACGGCGTGCCACCTCGCCCGAAAGCATGGTGCCGCAGGTGCGGTTTACGTTCGTGATCGGCATTTCTATCTGGACCTTCTGCCCTCTTTCAAGCGCCGGCCTCGCCTGCTCGATCAGTTTGTGGTCGAGCGCTCTGGCCAGACCGTGATCCTGCCCCTCGGTCTGATGGCGCGGCTCGCTGGCGGGCACTTGCGGCTGGTAGAAGATCTTCGAAAAATCGAGACCCCTGGCTTTCCAGTGGTCGATGCCGGGACGCATGTCAAGCAGGTCGGCGCGGCCGATCAGATCGTCGAACCTGCGAATGCCGAGCTGGGCCATGATCTCGCGCACTTCCTCGGCGACGAAGAAGAAGTAGTTGACGACATGCTCGGGCTGGCCGGAAAACCGCTTGCGCAGCACCGGATCCTGGGTGGCGACACCGACCGGACAGGTATTGAGGTGACACTTGCGCATCATGATGCAACCCTCGACGACCAGCGGCGCCGTGGCGAAGCCGAACTCGTCGGCACCGAGCAGAGCCCCGACGACGACGTCGCGCCCGGTCTTCATCTGGCCGTCGACCTGGACGCGTATCCGGCTGCGCAGGCGGTTGAGGACCAGCGTCTGCTGGGTTTCGGCGAGGCCGAGTTCCCACGGGGTGCCGGCATGCTTGATCGACGACTGCGGCGAAGCGCCGGTGCCGCCGTCGAACCCGGCGATCACGACGTGATCGGCCTTGGCCTTGGCGACGCCGGCAGCGACCGTTCCGACCCCGACTTCCGAGACCAGCTTGACCGAGATCGAAGCACGTGAATTCGCGTTCTTCAGATCGTGGATCAACTGCGCGAGGTCTTCGATCGAATAGATGTCATGGTGCGGCGGCGGGGAAATCAGCCCGACGCCCGGCACCGAGTGGCGCAGGAAGCCGATGTACTCGGAAACCTTGTGTCCCGGCAGTTGTCCGCCTTCACCCGGCTTGGCGCCTTGCGCCATCTTGATCTGGATCTGGTCGGCATTGACCAGGTACTCGGTGGTCACGCCGAACCGCCCAGAGGCGACCTGCTTGATCGCCGAGCGGAGCGAATCGCCGGCCTTGAGTTCGATGTCGCGCTCGATGCGGCTCTTGCCGATGATGTCGGACAGCATCGTGCCACCCGCGACCGGCGCAAAACGCCGCGCATCCTCACCGCCCTCGCCGGTGTTCGACTTGCCGCCGATGCGGTTCATGGCGATCGCCAGGGTGGTATGCGCCTCGGTCGAAATCGAGCCGAGCGACATGGCGCCCGTGGCGAAGCGCTTGACGATTTCCCTGGCTGGCTCGACTTCATCGAGCGGAATGGCGGTGCCGGTCGACTTGAATTCGAACAGGCCGCGCAGTGTCAGGTGCCGCCTGGTCTGGTCGTTGATCAGCTTGGCATATTCCCTGTAGGTCTCGGCCTTGCCGGAACGCGTCGCATGCTGCAGCTTGGCTATCGAATCCGGAGTCCACACATGCTCTTCGCCACGGATGCGGAACGCATACTCGCCGCCGGCATCGAGCATGTTGGCCAGCACAGGATCGTCCGAAAAGGCCTCGTTGTGCAGGCGGATGGCTTCCTCGGCCACTTCGAAGACGCCGATGCCTTCGATATTGGAAGGGGTCCCGGTAAAGTACTTCTCGACAAAGTCCTTCTGCAGGCCGATGGCTTCAAAGATCTGGGCGCCGGTATACGACATATAGGTCGAGATGCCCATCTTGGACATGACCTTGTTCAAGCCCTTGCCGATGGCCTTGACGTAGTTCTTGATGTACTTGTCGGCCTTTTCGGCATCACCCTTGGCCAGCACCTCGATCGTCTCGAGGGCGAGGTAGGGGTGGACCGCCTCGGCGCCGTACCCGCCGAGCAGCGCGAAGTGGTGTGTTTCGCGGGCCGAGCCGGTCTCGACCACAAGACCGGTGCTGGTGCGCAGCCCCTTCTTGACCAGATGCTGGTGAATCGCCGATGTGGCAAGCAGGGCAGGAATCGCCACGTGACCGGCATCGACCTTGCGGTCGGAGACGATCAGTACGTTGGCGCCGGAACGTACCGCATCTTCGGCGTCTGCGGCCAGCGAGGCAAGGCGGGCTTCGATGCCGGCCCGGCCCCAGGCAACGGGGTAGCAGATGTCGAGTTCGAAGGAGCGAAACTTGCCGGAGGTGTATTTGGAGATGTGACGCAGTTTCTCCATGTCGGTGCAGGTCAGCACCGGCTGGGAAACCTCCAGGCGGATCGGCGGATTGATGTCCGTGGTATTCAGCAGATTGGGTTTGGGACCAACGAAGGACACCAGCGACATGACCAGTTCCTCGCGGATCGGGTCGATCGGCGGATTGGTCACCTGGGCGAACAGCTGCTTGAAATACGCGTACAGGGTCTTGTTCTTGTTCGACAGGACCGGCAGGGCCGAATCGGTGCCCATCGATCCCGTAGACTCCTCGCCGTTCTGGATCATCGGCTCGATGATGATCTTGATGTCTTCCTGCGTATAACCGAAGGCCTGCTGGCGGTCGAGCAGCGAGGCCGTGGCGGCTTCGGCCTTTTCTTCCGGCGCCGGGACGGCGTCGAGCTTGATGCGGATCTTCTCGATCCACTCGCGGTAGGGCTTGGCCGTGGCCAGCGAATCCTTGAGCTCCCTGTCGTCGATGATGCGTCCCTGGTCCATGTCGATCAGGAACATCTTGCCCGGCTGGAGGCGCCACTTCTTGACGATCTTCTTCTCGGGAATCGGCAGGACCCCGGATTCGGATGCCATGACCACGAAATCGTCATCGGTGACCAGATAGCGCGCCGGACGCAGGCCGTTGCGGTCGAGCGTTGCGCCGATCTGGCGGCCGTCGGTGAAGGCGACCGCGGCGGGACCGTCCCACGGTTCCATCATGGCCGCGTGGTATTCGTAGAAGGCGCGACGGTTTTCATCCATCAGCGTGTGCTTTTCCCAGGCTTCGGGAATCATAAGCATGACCGCCTGCGCCATCGAATACCCGCCCATGACGAGCAGTTCGAGCGCATTGTCGAATGAGGCCGAGTCCGACTGGCCGGGGTAGTGCAGCGGCCAGACTTTTTTCAGGTCGTCGCCGAGGATCGGTGACGAGATCGCCTGCTCACGGGCCTTGAACCAGTTGACGTTGCCGCGAACCGTGTTGATTTCACCGTTGTGGGCAATGTAACGGAAGGGATGGGCGAGATCCCAGGTCGGGAAGGTATTGGTCGAAAAGCGCTGGTGAACCAGCGCCAGTGCCGAGACCGTGCGCTTGTCCTGCAGATCGAGGTAGTAGACGCCGACCTGGTGCGCCAGGAGCAAGCCCTTGTAGTTGACCGTACGCGCGGAGAATGACGGAACGTAGAACTCCCGGCCATGCTTCAAGTTGAGCGACTTGATGGCATTGGCGGCGCGGCGGCGGATGATGTAGAGCTTGCGCTCGAGCGCGTCGGTCACGAAGATGTCCGTACCGCGCCCGACGAAGACCTGCCGGATCACCGGTTCCTTGTCCCTGACGGCCGGCGACATGGGCATCTCGCGATTGACCGGCACATCGCGCCAGCCGAGAATGACCTGACCTTCAGCCTTGACCGAACGTTCGAGTTCCTCGACACAGGCGTGGCGTGAAGCGGCCTCCTGCGGCAGGAAGACCATGCCGACGCCGTATTCTCCGGCCGGAGGCAGGACCACGCCCGACTTGGCCATCTCCTCGCGATAGAACTGGTCGGGGACCTGGATCAGGATGCCGGCACCGTCGCCCTGTAGCGGATCAGCGCCCACTGCGCCCCGGTGATCCAGATTCTTCAGGATCAACAGGCCCTGTTCGACGATATCGTGACTCCTCTGTCCCTTGACATGGGCGACAAAGCCGACGCCGCAGGCATCGCGCTCATTGCCAGGATCGTACAATCCCTGCCGCTCGTATACTGCCGGTTCCATCAGACTATTCCTTCAAAATACTCGGTCAAAGAATACAGCCGCCGAAGGCAGACATGCCCACCCTCCATTGCGCCAGGCAGCCTGCAGGAAATTCGGGCAACTTTGAAATATACCGCCAAAATGGCGGCGATTCAATATGCTGCGATGCACCAACGTGGTTCATCGCGGACCCGGCGATCCCTCTTCAGGTGCATCGCGCTTCGATCGCGGCACAAATCATTCCTTCATCCAGTCCGTCCGCAACCACCGCCATGCCAATCTCCTTCAAAAGGACCAGACGCAGACTGCCGTCGCGGACCTTCTTGTCGTGGCGCATCAACTCGAGGTAGCGCACCGCGCCCAGCGGGGCTCCATGAGCCGGCAAACCGGCCTGCTGATACAGGGACTCGATGCGCTGCACCGACTGCGCCGCAAGCCAGCCGAGCCGTCGCGACAGTTCCGCAGCAATAAGCGTGCCGGCGGCTATCGCTTCGCCGTGCAGCCACTTACCGTAGCCGAGGCCCGTCTCGATCGCGTGTCCAAAGGTGTGCCCGAGGTTGAGCAGGGCGCGCTCCCCGGTTTCGCGCTCGTCCGCGGCAACGACCTCAGCCTTGTTGGCGCAGGAACGATGGACGGCGTAGGCGAGAGCCTCCGCGTCCCGCGCCAGCAACCTGTCGAGGTTCGCTTCCAGCCAGGCAAAGAACTCCGGATCACGAATCAGGCCGTACTTGATGACTTCGGCGAGGCCTGCCTTCAATTCCCTGTCGGGCAAAGTATCCAGGGTCGCAATGTCGGCCAGGACGACCTTGGGCTGGTAGAAGGCACCGATCATGTTCTTCCCCAGCGGGTGGTTGATTGCAGTCTTCCCGCCGACCGACGAGTCGACCTGGGAAAGCAGCGTCGTCGGGATCTGGATGAAGGGCATGCCCCGCTGGTAGCATGCTGCGGCAAAGCCGCCCATGTCACCGATCACGCCGCCGCCGAGAGCGATCAGCGTGGTGTTGCGCTCGCAGTGACCACCGATCAG
>ERZ761603.1910-NODE-1910-length-14989-cov-11.277153_pt1 | contig 14989 bp, 12 predicted proteins | sample MGYA00511879_ERZ761603 | MGnify/ENA primary metagenome ERZ761603 (study PRJEB28899, sample SAMN02850040) | bioreactor sludge metagenome | biome: EBPR Sludge; feature: EBPR Bioreactor; material: flocular biomat | place: Australia: Thorneside Wastwater Treatment... | reverse complement strand
GACGGTTTCGGCCAGACCGAGACGACGGCACAGGTCGGCAACTCGCCTGGCCAGCTGGTCAAACTCGGTTCGATGGGACGGCCGATGCCGGGCTACCAGGTACGTCTGGTCGATGCCGACGGACACCTCAGCGATGAAGGTGAGATCTGCCTCGACCTCTCGACGCGGCCGATCGGGCTGATGATCTCGTACGCAGACGATCCCGAGAAGACCGCCGAGGTGATGCGTGACGGTTTCTACCATACCGGAGACACGGCTGCGGTCGATGCCGACGGCTACATTACTTATGTGGGCCGCGCCGACGACGTCTTCAAGGCTTCCGATTACCGGATCAGTCCGTTCGAGCTCGAAAGCGTGCTCATTGAATACGAAGCCGTTGCCGAAGCAGCAGTGGTGCCAAGTCCGGATCCGCTGCGTCTGGCTGTGCCGAAGGCCTTCCTGACCCTGCGCGCTGGCTATCAACCGAGCCGCGAACTCGCGCGTGACATCTTCGTCTTCCTGCGCAGCCGCCTGTCGCCGTACAAGCGCGTGCGCCGGATCGAGTTCCGCGAGCTGCCGAAGACGATCTCAGGCAAGATTCGCCGGGTGGAGTTGCGCAAGGGTGAACAGGACAAAGGAACGGCGGCACGTGCCGAACTCGAGTTCTACGAGGACGACTTCGAACTCTGAAATGCTGGATCAGGGTCACAGGGAATGGCAACAGGGCTTACCAAGGATGCGGCAAGCCCTGTTTGACCCGAATGCCGACAAAAGGCGGCCAGGAAAAGACTGACCGCCATCGTCGAAGGTATTGATGCAGGAGACCTGAGCCATTTTCCTCTGAGCACCAACGGTATTTCCACATGTTGCACCCAGCACACAGACGGGCACGACCAAGCGCAAGGGAAGCCACCGTGAATCGCCTTGTATTTTGGGTTCCCCTCTTCTACCCTTCACAAGGTGCAGGTTTCGTCGCCGTCTTGGACCGTATCGCGCAACTCTTTGATTGTGCGGATATCAGCACCTCGCGAGCCGATTCCATTCGTGCTTTCCCATGCCTCTCGACTACGAAAGGAGACCGTCGATGTCCGTGATGCGGAGCTTCGTCCTAGTGACAGCTCTTTGTGGTGCAGTGACTTTTCCCTGTTTGGCCGATTCTCCGAACAGCGAGGTCCTTCCCGCGATCCAGGCTTTGGTAGAACGGCACAACAAGGCGTTTGACGCGCAGGATCTCGAAGGCGTGATGGCAACCTATTCCTCGGCGCCCGGCACCGTCCTCCTGGGTACGGGGGCTGGCGAAGCGTATTTGGGGGGAGAAGGGATATCCGCTGCCTACGCTCAATTCTTTACCAAGTTCAAGGCGAACAGTGTCAGCTTCAACAACCAGTGGATTTCAACCGGTGCCAAAGGTAACGTCGCCTGGTTCGCAATGACCACTACGCTGAAGGCCCCCGTTAACCAGGAAACGCACGAACGCGCCTTCAATATGTCTGGAACCCTGCACAAGGAGAAAGGCCAGTGGCGCTTTATCAGCGTACACTTCTCCCGGCTGGGTGCCGAGCAGTAAACCCCGGTAAAACCGGAAGAGTAAAGTGCACGAAGCCGTGGAACCAATCCGCAGGGTGCTCTGCCTCCGCTTTTGAGACCCGTCGCGAGCAGCCATGGCCGGATTAGGATTTTTGTGAGCAGCGAACCGAGGTTGAACATGAATGAAGACCTGAAATTGCAGCAGGGAAGCGAAGAAAATACAGCCGACGACACGGAGTTGCTGGGGCGCAGGGATTTCCTTCGCAGTCTCAACAAGTGGTCCAGAGTGGTCATCGGCAGCGCCCTTTTTGGTGGGGCCATTGTGAAACTGAGTGCGCTACCGGAAGCCGAAGCGGCTGCCTGGGCCAACCGCGGGGGCGGCGGTGCGGCCTGGGCCAACCGCGGAGGCGGTGGCGCTTGGGCCAATCGGGCGGGAGGTGGCGGCGCCTGGGCGAATGGTGGCGGTGCCTGGGCTAATCGTGGGGGCGGCGGCGCGTGGGCCAATCGTGGCGGTGCCTGGGCCAACCGAGGCGGCGCCTGGATCAATGGCGGCGGCGCCTGGGTCAACCGCTTTTAGCGATCCACGCCCTCTTTTCCGCGATACGCTTGGTCGTCCGCGAAAGCACGGCTCTTGACCGATTCCCTCTTATACAACGTCCCGCTTGCCCTGGTCGACGCCTATCGGGGACAACGTCTCGTCGTTCGTTCCCGGGATCCGGAGCAGATCAGCGCTGCGCTGTCCTGCAATGACCGCGAAGACCTCGCCTATGTACAGATCCTCGGTTTGAGTGCGCCGGTCGACGGCCTGTTGCGTTGGGAGTGCGGAACTCCCGTCGATCTGGTGGTGGAAAAGCCGGAGCAGGAATGGCCGCTGCTTTACCAATACTCGCCCTTGCTGAGTGAGCGAGCGGTTCGGGTATCGGTGCCTCTTGCGCCCGGCTTTGGCAAGGTGGTGAAGCTGGCGATCGCGCTCGATTTCGCGGTGAAGCTCGAAGGGGCTCAACCGGCACCTTCCCTTGCCGACGAACTGCTTGGGGTAGTTAGTGATTATCTGCATCGGCCGAGTGTCTCCGTGCCCGTCGAGTTCGTACACAGCTTGTTCCTGGCCTTTTATCGCCAGGAGTCGGTCAGTCTCTGGTCCGTACAGGAGGAAGACCCGCGCCAGGTCCGCTACGTTACCGACGCGGGCGAAGAAACCATCGGCAAGCGTTTCCTCGGTTTCCTCGATTTGGCGCCGTCATCCCATCTCGACGAGTTTCTCCCCGCTTACCGTGAAGCGTTGATTGTGGAAGGCCGGGAATGCCGAGGGTGCGAATTCGTCGATAGCTGCTCCGGCTATTTCAAATGGCCCGCGAGGGATTATCGCTGCGACACCATCAAGCCCCTTTTTCGAATGCTCGTCGAGGCGGCAAGCGAGTTGCGGCGCGATCTTGCCTCCTGTCCGCCTATGGGGACGGGAGCGACATGAAGCCTCCTTTTTCGCTCATCCTGCTGCCGACGCTACGTTGTAATGCCGACTGCGAGTACTGCTTCGAAACCAGAACCGAAGATCGTCTCACCCTGAATCAACTGGCCATCGTGCTCCAGAAGGTCATCGACCGGATGCAGGAGCGGCAGCTCGACACCTTGTCCATTTACTGGCAAGGCGGCGAGGTCATGACCCAATCTCCCGAATGGTTCGAATGCGCCCACGAGCTTGTCCAGGAGATGGCGAGCGTCCGGGAAAAGCGGGTAGTCCATTATCTGCAGACGAACCTGATCGCTTATGGACCAAAATGGAATCCCGTCATCGCGGGAATGTTCGGCAACAGCCTGGGGACTTCCATGGATTTCCCCAACTCCTACCGCCGGATCAAGGGCGGCACTCCGCAACAGTATCAGGCGCTGTGGGAAAGAAAGGTCATCGAGGCCAGGGAAGCCGGGATCAAGATTGGAGTGATCGCAATACCGAATGCCGGGACCATCGCAGCGGGAGCGGAAGCCTTCTACTCGTATTTCGTCGAGCATCTGGGAATCAAGGATTTTCAAGTCAATACACCCTTTCCGGGAGGCACAGCGAACGCGGTCAAAGGTGCTTATCCTCTGCAAACGGACGGGTTCAGCCAGTTTCTCCTCGACCTGGCCGATATCTGGGAAAAACGGGGCCGAAACGCGGGGGTCAGAATTGGACCCTTTGACAAGCTGCTCGCCTACTTCGAGCAGGGCACCAAGGATGTGCTCTGCATCTGGCGGGAGAACTGCGCAAACGACTTTGTCTGTATTGATCCGCGGGGACACGTCGCCCAATGCGACTGCTGGGTCAGCAGTTATCCTGAGTATCGCTTTGGCAACATTTTTGCTCCGCTCAGCCTCGCGGACCTGTTGCGAACAAGCGATGCGCACCGAGAGTTCCAAAGCAGACCCGGTCGGCTGATGCAAACGGAAGCGTGCCTGGATTGCGACTATCTTGCCATCTGCCATGGCGGATGCCCGGTGAGAGCCTACAGCGTTCACGGCAACCTGCTGCGGAAGGATCCCTACTGCGATCTGTACAGGAAGATCTTCGCCCGCATGGAAGCCATATCGGCTGCACGTGGCCGCGTCAGGGCGGGTTCGGATTCGTGCTGAGAAAATGCTTGGGGAAGGTCCGGCGAGATCCCCCAAGCTCACGGTTTTTTCGTTGCCGCTCGCATGGCCGCCCAGTGCATTCCCGCCATGTGGTAGGGATCCGGTTGGGTATCCGGGCACGCGCCGCGTTCACAAAGCCGGCGATCGCCGAAGCGCCAACCGCCGTTTTCCTGGTCGATGAAATCCTCGCGGATGAGATCGAGAGTCTGTTCGTAGCGGCGCCAGAGGTCGCGCCGCTTGGTCGCCACGGCAGCGGCGACCAAGGCCCGCAGGCATTCGGCCTGCTGCCACCAGTATTTGCTGCGGTCCACGCTGCCATCGGGAAAGGCCCGGAAAAAGGCGCCGCCCTCGACCTCGTCGTAACCGACCTTCAAGGCGTACTCCAAGATACGTGACGAGGCGGCGGGAAAGACGCTTCCCAGACCCTGCGCTTCCGCACTCAGGAACAGATGGATCCATTCGAATTGATGACCAAGATCGATGAACCCCCCCTCCTCCCGCGTCCGCAGAGGTTTCCAGTTTTCGTCGTACCATTCGGGGATGTTGGCGCTGCCATCGGGCATCTTCTGGAGCAGCTTATGAACTACGAAGTTGCCGACGCTGGCGGCGCCGGCCAGGGCCTCCGGATCCTGGGTCGCTTCGGATAGCGCAAGCAGCGCCTCGAACAGGTGCATGATCGGATTCTGGGTACGCTTGGCCGTGGTCGCAGCGAAGTTGCGAGGTGCCGACGGGCGAACGCCTCCCGCCTCATCCCTCAGACCGCGATCGATCTCCCGCCAGGTGTTCAAGGCCGCGTCGCGATAGCGTTCGTCGCGAGAAACCCGGTACATGTGCGAGAGGGCCAAGAGGGCAAAGGCGTGACCATAGGTGTGCTTGCTCTCATCCAGCACCTTGCCGTCGTCTGCCACCCGCTTGAAGAAGCCACCGTAGATCGGGTCGTGAAAACGCGCGAGCAACACGTCCGCCCCCCGCGTCGCCGCCTCCAGGTAACGCTTGTCGCCAGAGACCTCGTAGCCGATCAGCATCGCGTAAACCAGGCGGCTCTGACCCGTGAGATCACTGCCGGTTTTGGGTTGTGCCTGCCAGCGGCGGTCGAAAGTGGTACGAAAGAGGCCCGATTCGGTTGGTGCCGCCGCCAGCCAGCGGGCCAAATGGGTCGTCATCAGACTCTGCCGGTGCCACTCGATATCCACCGACGAACGCCCGTCGCCTCCGAAATCACATGCCGCCATTACGAGTATGCCGAGAAGCATCCCCAAGGCCGCTCGAAACTTGTTCATCAACGCCTCTCTATCGACGAACCGCATCGGAGGAGATCATAAGGTGATTGATCAAAATGAGTACAGCACTGGAACGCCGCATGACCAAACTGAAATGGGTCTCGAGTCTGAACCAGCGGCATCGCCATCATTTGTCGGCGGATCGTGTTGCCCCTCGTTCCAGAAACCGGTCGCTGGTGTTGGCGCGGGCAATCGAGTTGTTGCCCGTAGACAGACGAACCAGAGGAAGCGTTTATTGAGCTCGCCAGAACCGAAGCCGCGGCGAGTACGCCTTGCCGACCGTACCGATTGATCCGGCTTGCCGAAACCGGTGCGTCTGGTCAGTCTGTTTGGTCATCGCCAAAAGTCAGCTTCTGGCACTTGGCAGCCAAGGTGTGCGCCATGATCCTGACCTTCCGCGCTGTTGCTCTCCCTCGCGGTGCGGCGATTTCACGTCTCAGGGCGCATGAAACAGCATTTCACTTACGAGAATTGGAACATGGAAACCTTCTCTCCTTCCGATCTGAAGACGATACTGCACTCGCAACGCGCCAATCTCTACTACCTCGAGCATTGCCGTGTGCTGGTCAATGGGGGGCGCGTCGAATACGTGACGGACGAAGGCAAAAACTCCCTCTATTGGAACATCCCGATAGCGAATACGACGTCGTTATTGCTTGGCACCGGGACTTCGATTACCCAGGCGGCAATGCGCGAACTGGCCAAGGCCGGCGTACTCGTTGGCTTCTGCGGGGGTGGTGGGACCCCGTTGTACGCAGCTAATGAAGTGGATGTCGAGGTCGCGTGGTTCTCTCCGCAAAGCGAGTATCGCCCGACCGAATATCTGCAGAGGTGGGTGCGCTTTTGGTTTGATGAGAACCTGCGCCTGCAGGCTGCAAAAGCGTTGCAACGTGCGCGCCTGGATCAAATTGCCACTTACTGGTTGCGCCGCGGAGAATTCTCCGGTGACGACTTCAAGCTTGCCGACAACCGCCTCGAGCACGTGCTGGAGACCTCGCGATCAACGCTGGACGCGGCCACGGATCATTCGGCGTTGCTCGCCGAAGAGGCGCGTTTGACCAAAACACTGTTCAGACTGGCTGCCGATGCCGTCGACTACGGTGCTTTCATACGCGCTAAGAAGGGGAGCGGTAGCGATCCAGCCAATCGTTTTCTCGATCACGGCAACTACCTCGCTTACGGTCTGGGCGCGACAGCCACCTGGGTCCTTGGCCTTCCCCACGGGCTGGCGCTACTACATGGCAAGACTCGCCGCGGTGGCCTCGTTTTCGACGCGGCAGATCTGGTCAAGGACGCGCTCGTCCTGCCGCAAGCTTTCATTTCGGCTGCGCGCGGCGATGAGGAACAGAGCTTCCGGCTGGCGTGCATCGAGCGCTTCGCGCGCAGCGAAGCACTCGATTTCATGATCGAGACTTTGAAAGCCGTGGCTGCCGATCTCGGCAAGGGTGCCTGATGAACATCCTTTTGGTTTCCCAATGCAGCAAGAATGCCCTGACCGAGACGCGCCGCATTCTTGACCAGTTTGCCGAGCGGCGTGGCGACAGAACCTGGCAGACGGCAATCACGCAGCAGGGGTTGGAGACGCTGTATCGCTTGCTGCGCCGAAGCGCGCGCAAGAATACGGCAGTGGCCTGTCACTGGATCCGCGGTAAAGACCATAGCGATTTGCTCTGGGTCGTCGGTGACGGTCGCCAGTTCAACGCGCTCGGCGCGACACCGACCAATCAGACGCGACGCGACCTGCTGCGCACCGGCGACGAAAATGACTGGCATACGGCTGAGGAGATTCGCTTGTTGGCCAGCATGGCAGCGCTGTTCCATGACTTCGGTAAGGCCAGCGAGACGTTCCAGAAAAAGCTCAGGGCAACGGTCCGAGACGCTGTTTCCGACGCCTTTCGCCACGAGTGGATCTCGCTCCGGTTTTTCGCCGCCTTTGTCAGGCTATGCGGCAATCGCGATCGCGACTGGCTGAACCGGCTCGCTACGCTCGCCGACGAGCCAGGCAATGCCGCGTTGATCGATCTGCCACCCGACGCCGTGGGCGGGTGTGCATGGCTCAGCCCGTTCAAGGGCTTGCCGCCATTGGCACAAAGGATTGGCTGGCTGATCGTCAGCCATCATCGCTTGCCGACGCAAGCGCTATCACTGGGCGACCCTACGCTGAACCGGGGTCTCCTCGACCGACTACTCGAACAAATCACGCACGACTGGTGCGGCTCACGCCCCGCAGAACCCAATGCCGCAGGCTGCTGGCAGTTCAAGCATGGCTTGCCGATCGATAGCCGCCACTGGCGCCAACACGCAGCCAAGCTGGCACGCGCCATCCTGCTCCGGCCACGACTCGTCAATGACGGGGAAGCTGCCAGACAACTGGACAGTCCGTATCTCCTGCACCTGTCGCGGATGGCTTTGATGCTGGCCGATCACTACTATTCGGCGCAAGCCAGTCACACGATCTATGGCGATCCACCCGGTAAGCGACGCCCTCTTCTTTATGCCAATACCACCATCGGCAGCGACGGGCAGCGACAGCTCAAACAGCGGCTCGACGAACACCTGATCGGCGTCGAGGTCAGCGCCAGTCGCCTTGTCCGCTCCCTGCCGCGGCTCGCCGGCGTGCTGCCCCGTATCGCACGGCACAAAGGCTTCCGCGAACGCAGTAAGGAACCCTACCGCTGGCAAAACCGCGCTTTCGACGTCGCCGAAGCACTACGCGAACGTTCGCTCGCGCACGGCTTTTTCGGCGTCAACATGGCGTCGACCGGTTGTGGCAAGACGCTGGCCAATGGACGCATCCTCTACGCGCTGGCCGACGCGCAGCAGGGAGCCCGTTTCACCGTCGCGCTCGGTCTGCGCACCCTGACGTGGCAGACCGGGGACGCGTATCGGCAGCGCTTGCGTCTCCAGCCCGAGGATCTGGCCATGCTCGTAGGTGGTGTGGCCGCGCATGAGTTGTGTGAGGATCAGAAAGGGGCAGAACGAGTCGCCACTCATGACAGCGGTTCTGAATCGGCTGCACCACTGTTGCCGGAGCACAACTACGTGCACTACGAGGGCAGCCTGGCAAGTGGCCCGCTGAAAGAATGGTTGGGAGCGCGCAGCGACGCACTGCGCCTCCTCGACGCACCCATTCTGGTGTGCACGATCGACCATTTAATGCCGGCGACCGAAGGGGTGCGCGGCGGTCACCAGATCGCCCCGATGCTGCGCTTGATGACGGCCGACCTCATCCTCGACGAAGCGGACGACTTTGCCATCGAAGATCTGCCGGCACTGACGCGGCTCGTGCACTGGTCTGGGCTGCTCGGTGGACGCGTCTTGCTCTCCTCGGCAACGTTGCCACCGGCTCTCGTCCAAGGACTCTTTCAGGCGTATCTGGCGGGGCGTGACGAGTACCAGCAGCACCGTGGCCGTCCCGGCGAGCGGTTGGCTGTGGCTTGCGCGTGGTTCGACGAATTCGGCGCGCTGGCGAGCGACCATAGCGACGGCTTAGGGTATCTCGCCGCCCATCGCGAGTTCGTGGACCGGCGTCTGCGTCATCTTGCTACGGCCGCACGCAACGAGGTGCGGCGGCGTGCGGCGATCACGCCACTGCCAATCGGCGAACAACGTCCGCGCCACGAGGTTTATCGCGATTTCGCCGACGAAGTGCGGCGGCACCTGCATCACTTGCACACAGCACACGGCTCGATCGATCCCCACACCGGCAAGCGTGCAAGCTTTGGCCTGATTCGCCTCGCCAACATCGATCCGCTGTTTGACGTCGCGCGCGAGCTGTTCAGACTCGGCGCCGCGGAAGGTTGCCGGATCCATCTGTGTGTCTATCACTCGCGGCATCCGATGTTGGTTCGTGCCGCCATCGAGCGAACGCTCGACGCCACCTTGCAACGCAGCGCCGAGAACGCGGTTTTTGATCTTGCCAGCGTCCGCGAACGGCTCGATACCTACGCGGAGAACGACCATCTTTTCGTCGTTCTCGCCACTGCTGTGGCAGAAGTCGGACGCGATCACGATTACGACTGGGCAATCGTCGAGCCTTCGTCGATGCGCTCGATCATTCAGCTTGCCGGGCGCGTTCGTCGCCATCGGCCCGGGTCGTGTCCGGTCGAACACCCCAATCTCTATCTGCTCGACACCAATCTTGCCCATCTCCGCCACGGCGACGGTCAACCTGCCTTCCTCCGTCCGGGATTCGAAAACGCTCACTTCAGGCTCAACAGCCACTATCTGAGCGACCTTCTGGTTCCGGCGCAGTGGCGAACAATCGACGCCAGCCCGCGGATCAAGGAACGCGAGCCGTTGCAGCCGCAAAGCAAGCTCGCCGATCTCGAGCATGCCCGTCTGCGCGACCTGATGCTCGGCGCCGAACCCGGGCAGCCGCAGGTCGACCAGTCCGTTCGCGACTGGTGGCTGACGCGCGCGCACCTCAGCGGTGAGCTGCAGCGCCGCGCACCGTTTCGTCGTGATCTCCAGGGGCGGCTTAGCTACGCTTTGCTGCCCGACGACGACGGCCATCTGAGCTTCTACCGTCTGGATGACAAGGGCGGGCCGACCGACCTCGGACTCTCGCCGCGCGGAGGCGCGCAGGAGATTGAGGTCGAATGCGGACCGCGCATCAGCGCCTGGGCTGTGCCACGCTATGAGCAAGAGCTGAACCGCATCGCCGAGGACAAGGGGATGCCGCTCAGAGCCTGCGCCGAGCGCTACGGCGTGTTCGATCTGCCCGGAAGAGCAGGCGATTACTTGTGGCGCTACCATTGGGCGCTCGGATTCAGTCGCGACCTTGGACAATGACCAAACTGCATAGAGGATAGTCAATGCAATCAACCAACGCATGGCCAGACCGGTCCACAGAAAGCGTACAGATTCGAGAAACGATCGAGCGCTTTCTCTACGAGCGTTCGCAGGAGAAGGAAGGCTCGGTCAAAACCGGTGGCGAAAACCAGGATCTCAAGCTGCAGGGAAAGTACGAGCCGCGTTCCTGGATTGCAGACGCGGCCCGACGTGTCAGCCAAATTCAGCAGGTCACGCACGCCATCAAGTTCAGTCATCCGGATGCCCGCGGCTCCAGCCTGAGCGCTCCTGGCAATCCGGGGGCTGGCGACCACGTCGTGGGCTCTCACAGTGTCGCTGCTGCCCTGACTGCGGACGTCGTCGGGAACGCTGCGGCGCTGGATGTTTATAAATTTCTCCGTCTCGAAGTCAACGGTCGGTCACTGCTCGAGCGCGCGATCGCGCGCGATCCGGCGTTGAGCGCGGCGCTTTCCGACAACCTCGCAGAGGCGGAGAGCTGGATGACGGCTTTCGCCACGTTGCCCGAGCCGAAAGGTGAAAAGGCGACGCACAAGTTGGCGAAGCAGGTGTATTGGCCGCTCGAGGGCGGTGGCTATCATCTGCTGGCGCCGTTGTTTCCAACTTCGCTGGCGCATGCCGTGTGGACGCGGATACGTGACGACCGTTTTTCCGAGCGCGCGCAAGCCGCGCGTATTGCCCGCTGCGAGCGGCGGGCGCACGCGCACGGGTATTGTGAGTACCCGCAACTGGCGATACAGAAGTTTGGCGGCACCAAGCCACAAAACATCAGCCAGCTTAACAGTGAGCGGCACGGCGAAAACGGCTTGCTCGCTTCGCTGCCTCCGACTTGGCGGTCGCCGCCCATCCGTCCGCCATTCTTTGTCGAGAGCGTCTTTGCGCATCGCTTCGGCAATCGTTTCGCCGTGCAGGCAAAGACGCGGACCCTGCGCGACTTCCTGCACGATGTGCCAGAAGAAAAGAGCACGCTGGCTATTCGCCACCAGCGTGCGCAACTAGTGCGCGACATCGTTGTCGAGCTGCTGCAGTTTGCCGCGGAAGTAGGCGAGTTGGAAGCGGGATGGAGCAGCGACGCACGCTGCCGGCTCAATTTCGCCGAACAGTGCTGGCTCGACCCAGGGCGTGCCGCCAAGGACGAAGCTTTTGCCGTTTCTCGGCGGCCTGGCGAATGGGTGGACGAGATTGGGCGGCGCTTTGGCCACTGGCTCAATAGCGTGATCAGCACCTCTTCCACAGCCATGGGGGTGATCGAGGCGACGGCCTGGCAAGCAGTGCTAGAGGGCGAATTGCGGATGATCCGGCGGGAGCTGACGGAAGATGAGTGAGAGGCTGATCGAAGGGGGAGGTTTGCTGCTGCTGCCGCGCTTGCAGGTTCAGAACGCAAATGCCATTTCCGGGCCGCTGACCTGGGGATTCCCGGCGCCGACGGCCTTCACCGGTTTTGTTCATGCCCTCGAACGCCGGCTCCAAGGCCGCGCGCGAGACGAAGCCTCGCACCTCGAACACGGGCTGGGTGGTGTTGGTATCGTCTGTCATCGCTGCGATGCCCAGGTGAGTCAGCCGGCTGGCCGCCGTACGCAGGTCTTCTCGCTGACCCGCAACCCGCTTTTCGCCGGCTGGAAACGCTTTGAAAACAAGCCGGCGGCAATTGTGGAAGAAGGGCGCATTCATCTCGAGATCAGCCTCGTGATCGTCGTCAAGGACGTTCTCGGTCAGGTTGAAGGCGATTGCTGGGCGCAAGCCGCCCATGAGATCGTGCAGGGAATGCGACTCGCGGGGGGCAGCGTCCTCCCCGTGCGTCAGGGGGAGCGCTATCAGGCGTCCTGGTGGATGCTCCCCGATAACCGGGTCGACCAGGAAAAAGTGTTTCACAAGCTGCGGCGGCGTCTGTTACCCGGCTTTGCCCTGGTCCAGCGCGACGACCTGCTGGCCGCGCGCCTCGCCGAGCTACGCGCCGCGGCGGCAACGGCCTCGGCGCTTGACGCCTTTCTTGATCTCTCCCGTTTGACCATCGAACCGGCAGGCATCAACCCCGAGCGGCCCGATGAAGTGGTCTGGCGGGCGCGCAGCAAACCGGGCTGGCTGGTGCCGCTGGCGATCGGCTATGCGGGCTTGTCTGACCTCTATTCCCCCGGCGTGGTCGCCAATTCCCGCGACCAAGAGACCCCTTTTCGCTTCGTCGAAAGCCTCTATTCCGTCGGTGAGTGGGTAAGCCCGCACCGCCTGGAGCAGATCTCACAACTGTTATGGCAGACCGAGGAAGACCTCACACAAGGGATTTATCGTTGCTGCAACCGCTACGTAGAAACCTCTCCCATCCCGCCGATTCCGGCATCGCATAAGGACGCTACCCCATGACATTGATACAGACCGCCTCGGTTCTCGCGTTTGAACGCAAGCTCGATCCCTCTGACGCGCTTTTCAGCGCTGGCCAGTGGGAAGACCGGAACAATCATTCACACTGGCCGGCAGTCAGTGTGCGTGAAAAGTCGGTGCGAGGAACGATTTCCAACCGGCTTTCCGACAAGGAGCAGAAGAACCCTGCCAAGCTTGATGCATCGATCCAGTCACCGAACCTGCAGACGGTAGATGTGGCGACGCTTGCCAACGATACCGATACGCTCAGTGTCCGTTTCACACTGCGTGTTCTTGGCGGCGCAGGAATCCCTTCGGCGTGCAATAGCGCGGCTTATCTCGATCGGCTGCGGCAGACGGTCCAGCAGTACGTCGCTAACGTCGGTTTCGGCGAACTGGCCCGCCGCTATGCGTGCAATCTGGCCAATGCGCGCTTTCTCTGGCGTAACCGAGTGGGCGCCGAACAGGTCGAAGTGCGTGTCAGCCTGATCAGAAACGGTGCGCTGTGCGAGACCTGGACGTTCGATGCCAGCGCCTTCTCATTGCGTCACTTCGATGCGCCGACGAGCAGCACCAGTGACCTGACGGTGCTCGCGCTAGTGATCGAGCAGGGTCTGAGCGGCGAGTCGCATGTTCTGCTGGAGGTCGTCGCATTCGCCAGGGTAGGCGATGGTCAGGAGGTCTACCCATCGCAGGAACTGATACTCGATCGTGGCGACAAGAAGGGTCAGAAAAGCAAGACGCTTTACGCCGTACGCGAGGTTGCAGCCCTACACAGTCAGAAAATCGGTAACGCTTTGCGTACCATCGACACTTGGTACCCCGACGCCGACCTTACCGGTCTCGGGCCGATTGCTGTGGAACCGTACGGTTCGGTGACCTCTCAAGGAAAAGCTTATCGCCAGCCGAAGCAGCGCGCGGACTTCTACACGCTGCTGGATCGGTGGGTGCTCGACAACAAGGTGCCGGAGGCAGATGACGCGCACTACGTGATGGCGACGCTGATCCGCGGCGGTGTCTTCGGTGAAAAGGAATGATCGGTGGACTGCTATCTCGACATTGAACTGCGAGCAGACCCCGAATTTCCTCCCTCGTTGCTGATGAGCGCACTGTTTGGAAAGTTCCATCGGCGATTAGTCGAGTACGGTGCAGGCAGAATCGGAGTCAGCTTTCCTGACGTCGGAACAGGCATCGCATTGGGAGAGCGGCTGAGACTGCACGGGAGTCAGGCCGATCTGCAAATGCTAATGAACGACAACTGGCTGATGGGGATGCGCGACCACACCGTGCTGGGCTCGATCTCACCGGTTCCGGTGGATGCCAGGCAGCGACTGGTCAGACGGGTGCAGGCCAAGAGCAGCCCCGAGCGCCTAAGGCGTCGCCTGATCGTACGCAAGGGAATCAGTGAGCACGATGCTTTGCTGGCAATTCCTGACCACGCAGCCGAAAAGCTTAGCCTACCGTACGTGGTTTTGAAGAGCCGCAGTACAGGCCAGCAATTCCGTCTTTTTGTTGAACATTGCCCGCCTCAGGATAAAAAGGTCGTTGGACTGTTCAATACCTATGGACTTAGTCCGTCAGCGACTGTCCCGTGGTTCTGACCCTTTTTTCTTTGGCCATTGGTTGATCTTGATTAATCAGTGAGTTGGGAGCGTACTTGGTATTTTGGTGTTTTCTGACTGCATGGCTTATAATTTTATGAATCAAGACGTTAGCGGTTAAGGCTTGTGGTTCACTGCCGCACAGGCAGCTCAGAAAATCGATCACCGCCGCCAAGCTGGACAAATCAAGTTCACTGCCGCACAGGCAGCTCAGAAAATCACGCGCAATGGCTTCGCGGCGCTTATGGAGTTCACTGCCGCACAGGCAGCTCAGAAACTGATGCCGCCGTAGACCGCCCCTAGCCCGAGGTTCACTGCCGCACAGGCAGCTCAGAAATGTTTGAGTACGCGACAGTGCAGTCAAAAATCGTTCACTGCCGCACAGGCAGCTCAGAAAAAAGGCCGCGATGGAGTCCGACAGGATCGCATGTTCACTGCCGCACAGGCAGCTCAGAAAAGCCGAAAATCCGCATCCAAACCCGGAGTCGCGTTCACTGCCGCACAGGCAGCTCAGAAAATCAGCGCAAGCTGAGCGTCCAAAGCCGTGATGTTCACTGCCGCACAGGCAGCTCAGAAAAGATCGAGGCCGCCATCGCTACGCATCCGCCGGTTCACTGCCGCACAGGCAGCTCAGAAACCCCACGTATCTCGTTTCAGCTACAAACCCAAGTTCACTGCCGCACAGGCAGCTCAGAAACAGGAGACCGACCCATCGCACTGACCCGATGCGTTCACTGCCGCACAGGCAGCTCAGAAAGTACATGGTTTCCCCTTAGGGAACCGCTGATCAATGCACCTCGATAGGAGGAATTTCCGCGCGGCAGGGGG
>ERZ761603.1904-NODE-1904-length-15008-cov-5.258075_pt1 | contig 15008 bp, 6 predicted proteins | sample MGYA00511879_ERZ761603 | MGnify/ENA primary metagenome ERZ761603 (study PRJEB28899, sample SAMN02850040) | bioreactor sludge metagenome | biome: EBPR Sludge; feature: EBPR Bioreactor; material: flocular biomat | place: Australia: Thorneside Wastwater Treatment... | reverse complement strand
CGAGATTACAAGGTGACTGGAGTTCAGACGTGTGCTCTTCCGATCTCCAGTCCTTAAGCGCAGTGCGTACTTCCTCCATTGCCCCGGACCGAATTACATAAGGTTTTACATTGGTGGTGTTTCCGATCATTTCATTAAACTCAGCTACATCACCCAGAAGAATTCCCGAAATAATGGTGCGCGTATAGGAGATGAGGTGTTTGTTATCCCTACGCTTAAACCAGGATGAATACAAATCACCAACTTTTCCATTTACGACCATATAGGTAACGCTAATTCCTTCTGTTTCGAGTCGGAGAAAACCATTGCTTTTGTTTTTCATTACAACATCCACAGGAACACCGGTCATTAAATCATATGAACCGATGATTTCGCCGCGAAGGTTATTGTAATTCTTTTCTCCTTCAAGTGCCACATCACCAAAAGAAATATCGAACCAGGTTGCAGAAAGCAGAGCCTTTTCCTTAACAACACCAACAGGAACAAAGCGAAAACTACCTTCTGTTTTTGCAACACCTTCTTTGGGAAGAAAATCTTCGATAGCGCGATTGGATGAAAGCAATTGAACATAAGGTTTCATCCTGAATTGTTCACCAGCAGCTTGCCCGCTATTATGTGTTACAGCCACATTTTGCGGGGCGGCAAGGTAGTAAGCCGAACGGAGAGGATCCTCTCCATTGAGTCCATCGATCCAGCACACATCCACTATCCGATCCTCTCCGTTCAGTCGTACTACATTCCACATGTGACCCTCTCCTCCTGTGGCCAAAGCCAGGGCGACATGATTGGGAACGTTACCTGTTTCTTTTCTCACTTCAATTCCATTAGCAACTGCCAACTGAAAAAACACTTCTGCATATCCCATACAAACGAGACGGGGTTCCTGCTGCGCCAAAATTTTACGCAAATCCTTTTGTTCACCTTCACCGTATTTGAATTGTCCGCACATATATTGAACAATGGCTGCTATTTTTTCTTCTTTCGATTCAGCTCCTTCGGTAATGGCCAACGCAAGTTCATCCACCTCCAGCTGAGCGGCAAAATCTTTATCGCGTATTAAAGTATTTGTTACCGGATCGATATAGCACACCTTACGAAAACGGCTATCCTCATTCGCTTCTATATCGGCTTCTTCACCCCGAATAGCATCTACCATGCTGTAGTGCAATCCGTTTTTACTTTTATAGAGTTTCGAAGGGAAAAAATTGATTTCAGAAGTATTCTTCCATTGAAATGAAATAGACCGGCGCTTATCGCGGAATTTTCCGGTAACCTGACGGAATGCCGGTTTTTTGCCGTTGGTATATTTGTTGAGTTCCGCTGTACCACTCTCATGCAGGCGCATCACATAGGTTGCATGTGCACGCGGATTCTCCAGAACAAATACTTTGATTATTGCATCTCCCTTAAACGTTGAGAACGTAAGCTCTTTCTTTTTTGAAAAAGCAGCAAGAGGTAAAAACAGGAAAAAAATAAGAATACGCATAAAACTCCCTCCGTTAAATTGTACCAGATAAAAAATCAAAAGAGTAGCGTATTCCCATGACTTGGTTTTGGGAAGTAGAACGCAGAAAAGAGAAACAGGTTACAATTATTTCGAAAAATTCTTAAGTTCCCTTATTTCACAAAAGGAGATTTGGCACTTAAAGCAGGATAAAATACTTTATTTGGCCTCCTGAACTGTGGATTTGGTTTGCCTGAAAACAAATAGAAGGATGGCAAAACCAATGAGGATACCGGATGCCAAAAACGAAACCCCTGGAAAGTGGACCGGAGCAGCCGGGGATGTGAAATAGGAAAACAACCAGGTCATTAGCAAAGGAGAAACCACTGTTGCAAGACTCATCAAACTTGTGAGCATTCCCTGCAATTCGCCTTGTTCGTTTGCGGATACCTGCGAACTGATGATCCCCTGCATGGATGGAGGACCAACTCCACCTAAAGCATATATAAATGTCCAGGCATACATCATCCACTCCTGATCTGCAAAAGCAAACAACAACAGACCCGTGATGTATAATCCGAGTCCAATATAAATGGATCTTACTGCTCCAAATGCTTTTTGCGACCAGCCGATCAATCCTCCTTGTACAATGGAAACCATAACACCAACAAATGCGAGTGAATAGCCCACTGCCTTATCACTCCAATCAAACATGTATTTGGTATAAAATGTCCAGATAGCAGGCATTACTTGTCCGGCAAGATAAAGGAGAAACATACAGGCAACAAGCAAACGCACACCTCTCATTTTCTTCAACTGCAAAAACGCACCAAATGGATTAGCGCGACGGATATCGAATGGCCTACGGTTTTCTTTTGCCAATGATTCAGGAAGAACAAATAGTCCGTACAGAAAATTGAGCAATGACAAAACTGCTGCTGCTACAAACGGGGCTCTTGAACCGAGATCACTGAACAAACCACCTACAAATGGTCCAACAATAAACCCAAGTCCAAACGCAGCTCCCATCAAACCAAAAGCCTGAGCACGCTTTTCAGGTGCAGTAACATCGGCGATATAGGCATAAGCAGTGGTAAAACTTCCACCACATAAACCGGCAATGGCACGACCAACAATCAGCCATGTGTAGGAGTCTGCGAAACAGAGAATAAAATAATCGAGTCCTAAGCCAAGTAAGGAAAGCAACAACACAGGTCGGCGTCCATAGCGATCACTTAATCCGCCAAGAACAGGCGCAAAAACAAACTGCATTCCCGCATAAATTGCCATAAGCAATCCTCCTTCTGCTGCTGCATCGTTAATGGATTCACCGGTGATTTCGGAGAGTATGGTTGCCATAACCGGAAAAATGATTCCAATTCCAAGGCTATCGATTAGCAGTGTAAGAAAAATAAAATAAACGGGACGCATAAATGACAAAGTGAAAGCGCAATATTACAGAATTGTTTTAGATCATAGCAACTTTATAGCGAATGGAAAAACTCAAATACTATTTATTGGATTCTTAAAAACCTTTGTCATCTTTAGAAAACTCATTAAAAGATTAATTGTGCCACTAAAACTTCATAAACACATAAAAATCAATAAATACATTCAACAAACCATATATCTAAAATTTTAAATCATTGAAAATCAGTTAAATCAACTGTTTTAAAAGTTGTTTAAGACACTCGCTTGAAAGGTTTTTAATACTCTAATATTTATTTGAGTTCGATAATTTATTATATTAATGACTTATTAAGTAGTTTTCATGCTACAAAATGTTGGCATAATTCAAATAATAAAAAGATCAAGTATGACAAAATTTAAAACAATATTCACTATTTTTTCCATAATCGCGATTCATTTCAGTTCCTGCACATTGGAAAAACGGCATTACAGACCTGGTTTTTATATCCAAAAAAAAGGACATCTTCCTTTATCAGTCAAACCTAATTCTGCCAAGACTGATATTATCTCAGAAAATTCTATTCCTATACCCAAAACTGACTCGATGTCAATTCTTTCCGATTCACAACAAAAATCAGTGGAAATTAAAATCACAAAGGATCCATCACCTGATAAAGAAACAAATCATCCTTGCTTTAAAGGAAATGATAATACAAAAGCTACAAATGAATCGAAAAGAACAATTAATATGATTGAAAATACATCAAAAACTGAATTGAAGGAGTTTCCGGTCAATATTTATTCACAGAATAATTATTCATTGGATAAAGGAGACTCAGGTGGTTCAAAAAAAGGCATTATTGCAATTATTATTGGTCTATTGTTTCTAGTATTGGCCTGGTTGCTATCCGGGCTTGGAGTGTTTGGCGTGATATTGGCAATAATTTTTCTTATAGCAGGAGGCATTTATATTGTTATTGGTATAATAAGTATTATTTTCTAACTCAAAGAACAATATACATAAACAAACCTTTGCTAAATTTGTTTGTATTCAATGTGTTCAGATACCCTTCTACATCACACATCAGAATGACTATTTAAAGTAAGATTCGACTATAATTATATCTGATTCCCGGGCGGTAACAGATTTAGAATTCCTATTCACAGTTCATTCAGCCAACTAATCAGAATCGAATTGAATTCGTCACTATGGGTTTCCATAGGACAATGCCCTGCTTCAGGAAAAAAGTAACCTTCAACATCAGGATTTGCCTTTATAAAATTTCTGCCGCCCTCAACAGGAATCCAACTGTCCTTTTCACCCCAAAGCAGGAGTCGCGGTTTGGACTGCAACAACCGATGATCAACCCGGGCAAAACCTGCATTTGAGGAAAAGCGAAAAATGGAGGAAGCACTCCCATAAAAAGAGAAGGGGCGCATATATCCTTGTACCGCATCGGCATCAGGATCTTTGCCGTATGCAGAGCGCAGCAAATCAGTGAAACGTTTTTCATTAAAAATGAATTGCTCCATAGCCACATCTGCCCAGCGTTGAATGAATCCCAAGCGAAGAATAGAACCTGCAGCGCGCAAAGAAAAAGGACGTTTCCCATCACTATCCGGTGATGTACCATCCACATAAACCAGTGCACGTGAATAGCTCGGATATTCAGTTGCAAATGCACCGATTACCATTCCACCCATAGAATGTCCGATGAGAATCCACTGTTCCTGTCCCATTCTCCGTTCGAATGAAACCACATCCATTACTGCAGCAATCATGTCGGGCCAGATTGAATCACAAACGTTTGCACTTCGACGTTTATCGCTAAAACCAAAAGGAGGCAAATCAATTGCAGTAACAGAATAACCGGAATTCAACAATGCAGGAATGGTATAGCGCCATGAAAAAGTAGATCCGGAGAAACCGTGAACCAAAAAAACGGGTTTTGCATTGGAATCATTCCTGGGTTCAAATGTGCGGTAATGCACCCAGGTACCAAACATCCTCAGGTAGCGGCTTTCAGGAAATGGTTTCTCGAAAAAAGTCTGCGACCCCGCTGTTAAAGGAATGAGATAAGGCAATAACATAAACATCCAGCCACTAATGAAAACAGTAGTCAGAACAAATCGAAAAAAACGGCGCAGGCGATGGTGAAGCTTCATTGTGTACATTTGAACTATGATACCTTCCGGACACCTACTTCTTCCCTCTCCTTTGGAAAAAATCATTCACCCGGTGGCAGAGGACAAAGGTATAGAACTCCTTGTGAAAAGGGATGACCTAATTCATCCGGAAATATCAGGCAACAAATACCGAAAACTCCATTACAATCTTGCACAGGCAGAATTACTGAAAAAAGAGACCGTTCTGACTTTTGGCGGAGCCTTCAGCAACCATATCGCAGCAACCGCATCTGCATGTGCGTTGGCAGGCATAAAAAGCACTGGCATCATACGGGGAGAAGAAGCGGATCTTGAAAACCCCACTCTTAAAAGGGCTCGTGAAAACGGAATGATTATTCACCCGATTACCAGAGAACGATACGACCAAAAGGAAGAGCCCTTGTTCCATGAAGAATTGCGTGAACAATTTGGAAATATTTACATTATTCCGGAAGGTGGCAAAAACTATTATGGTGTAAACGGATGCATTGAAATACTGCAGGAAGTCAAGGAAGAATTCGACCTGGTTTGTTGCGCCGTTGGAACGGGAACAACAATAAGCGGACTTTCAATCGCATTAAACGAACAGCAGCGCATTATTGGTTTTCCGGCAATTAAAGGCGGAGAATACCTTTTGGAGGAGGTAAAATCATTATTACACTGGAGTCTGTTTGATAAAGAATGGGTAGAGAGTATTGTAAAAAAGATATCCTTGCAATGTGATTTTCATTTTGGGGGTTTTGCAAAAAGCAATCCGGAATTAATGGAATTCATCAGCGATTTCGAAAGCATCACAGGAATTCCACTTGACAAAGTATATACCGGAAAAATGATGTTTGGATTGATGGAAATGATTCGAAACGGTTCCATTGCCGGAGGAACCCGCATTCTCATTTATCATTCAGGAGGATTACAGGGAAATTGATTGGAACAGTTTTAATTCAACTTCATTCGCTGCTGAAATAATTTAAAAAGTGAAAAACTATCATCTCCGATCTTTCTTTCTTCAACCCCATTTTTGATTGTTACATATTCAAACGAAAACGTAATCTCTGTATACTTTTCAAGATCAAGATCGAAAAAACTATTTCGGCTAAAAACGAAAGCTTCGACAAATACACCTTTGCTGCATAAAATAACAGCTTCTGATACTATTGATTCACCGGCATCGCCAAAGGAAATAGCAAGATTAATGGGTTCACCCATCAATGAGGAGGTAGTTTTATCGTACACAAAACCGTCCACTTCGGCAGCATAGCATTCGAATGGATTCTGGAAAATCAACAAATCGAATCGATCATCAAGAATAACTCTCCCGGTAATATAAAAAGGGTCGGAATGACAATCGTGGTTCTGTCCAAAAAACGCATTTAACTTATCTGGTAGAAAAGGTGGTTCATCTTTACCTTTAAAATCTCCTGGATACCTTACCTTAACAAAAATGGAATCTTGCTCCAAAAGAGGAAATGACTCATTTATCATTGAAGCAATTGACTGCTCATCGATTTCTACAGAATCCGGTTTGTCCTCATCTGGAGTTTCAGAAGAAATAGCCGCTTGCTCATTGGAGGTTGAACTACATGAATAAAAAATTGAAACAGTAAACAGTAGAACAACAATATGTCTCATAATCGCTTGTTCGAGGATAAGTAATTACAAACATAATCCTTCACTCCCTCTTCAAGCGTGTGAAATGGCTTTTCATATCCAATAGCGAGTAACTTACTCATATCTGCCTCCGTGAAATACTGATACTTGTCGCGGATGTCGGCCGGAGTATCTACAAATTCGATGGACTCGGTTTTCCCCATTGCTGAAAAGGTATTCTTAACCAGATCGAGAAATGTACGCGCCTTTCCTGATCCTAAATTGTAAATCCCGCTGTTTTTTCGGTGATGCATCAGGAAAAAACAAACTTCTACCAAATCCTTTACATAAATAAAATCCCGTAATTGTTCTCCGTCTTTAAAATCGGGATTATGCGATCGAAATAATTTCATCTTCCCGGTTGCATTGATCTGGTTAAAAGCATGAAAAATAACGGATGCCATTCGCCCCTTATGGTATTCGTTTGGACCGTAAACATTAAAAAATTTCAATCCCGCCCAGAAATATGGTTTCTTTTCCTGCGTGAGGGCCCACTTATCGAAATCATTCTTTGAATGACCATAGGGATTAAGTGGTTTAAGTTTAAACGATAATTCGTGATCGTCCTTGTATCCGTATTCACCCAAACCATAAGTAGCTGCCGAAGATGCATAGACAATTGGAATACCATATTTCACACAACTGTTCCACATATTTTGGGAATACCTGACATTGAGTTCATCAAAAATTGCCTTATTGAATTCGGTAGTATCTGTTCGGGCTCCTATATGAAAAACAAACTGCACTGTGCGGTGATGCGCATCGAGCCATAAAAAAAAATCGCTACGTTCAACCCGTTGGGATATTGCTTTCCCTTCCAGATTCTTGTTCTTTTCCGGAAAAGAACAAGAATCTGGAAGGGAAAGCAATATCCCAACGGGTTGAACGTAGCGATTTTTTTTTATGGCTCGATGCGCATCACCGCACAGTGCAGTTTGTTTTTCATATAGGAGCCCGAACAGATACTACCGAATTCAATAAGGCAATTTTTGATGAACTCAATGTCAGGTATTCCCAAAATATGTGGAACAGTTGTGTGAAATATGGTATTCCAATTGTCTATGCATCTTCGGCAGCTACTTATGGTTTGGGTGAATACGGATACAAGGACGATCACGAATTATCGTTTAAACTTAAACCACTTAATCCCTATGGTCATTCAAAGAATGATTTCGATAAGTGGGCCCTCACGCAGGAAAAGAAACCATATTTCTGGGCGGGATTGAAATTTTTTAATGTTTACGGTCCAAACGAATACCATAAGGGGCGAATGGCATCCGTTATTTTTCATGCTTTTAACCAGATCAATGCAACCGGGAAGATGAAATTATTTCGATCGCATAATCCCGATTTTAAAGACGGAGAACAATTACGGGATTTTATTTATGTAAAGGATTTGGTAGAAGTTTGTTTTTTCCTGATGCATCACCGAAAAAACAGCGGGATTTACAATTTAGGATCAGGAAAGGCGCGTACATTTCTCGATCTGGTTAAGAATACCTTTTCAGCAATGGGGAAAACCGAGTCCATCGAATTTGTAGATACTCCGGCCGACATCCGCGACAAGTATCAGTATTTCACGGAGGCAGATATGAGTAAGTTACTCGCTATTGGATATGAAAAGCCATTTCACACGCTTGAAGAGGGAGTGAAGGATTATGTTTGTAATTACTTATCCTCGAACAAGCGATTATGAGACATATTGTTGTTCTACTGTTTACTGTTTCAATTTTTTATTCATGTAGTTCAACCTCCAATGAGCAAGCGGCTATTTCTTCTGAAACTCCAGATGAGGACAAACCGGATTCTGTAGAAATCGATGAGCAGTCAATTGCTTCAATGATAAATGAGTCATTTCCTCTTTTGGAGCAAGATTCCATTTTTGTTAAGGTAAGGTATCCAGGAGATTTTAAAGGTAAAGATGAACCACCTTTTCTACCAGATAAGTTAAATGCGTTTTTTGGACAGAACCACGATTGTCATTCCGACCCTTTTTATATTACCGGGAGAGTTATTCTTGATGATCGATTCGATTTGTTGATTTTCCAGAATCCATTCGAATGCTATGCTGCCGAAGTGGACGGTTTTGTGTACGATAAAACTACCTCCTCATTGATGGGTGAACCCATTAATCTTGCTATTTCCTTTGGCGATGCCGGTGAATCAATAGTATCAGAAGCTGTTATTTTATGCAGCAAAGGTGTATTTGTCGAAGCTTTCGTTTTTAGCCGAAATAGTTTTTTCGATCTTGATCTTGAAAAGTATACAGAGATTACGTTTTCGTTTGAATATGTAACAATCAAAAATGGGGTTGAAGAAAGAAAGATCGGAGATGATAGTTTTTCACTTTTTAAATTATTTCAGCAGCGAATGAAGTTGAATTAAAACTGTTCCAATCAATTTCCCTGTAATCCTCCTGAATGATAAATGAGAATGCGGGTTCCTCCGGCAATGGAACCGTTTCGAATCATTTCCATCAATCCAAACATCATTTTTCCGGTATATACTTTGTCAAGTGGAATTCCTGTGATGCTTTCGAAATCGCTGATGAATTCCATTAATTCCGGATTGCTTTTTGCAAAACCCCCAAAATGAAAATCACATTGCAAGGATATCTTTTTTACAATACTCTCTACCCATTCTTTATCAAACAGACTCCAGTGTAATAATGATTTTACCTCCTCCAAAAGGTATTCTCCGCCTTTAATTGCCGGAAAACCAATAATGCGCTGCTGTTCGTTTAATGCGATTGAAAGTCCGCTTATTGTTGTTCCCGTTCCAACGGCGCAACAAACCAGGTCGAATTCTTCCTTGACTTCCTGCAGTATTTCAATGCATCCGTTTACACCATAATAGTTTTTGCCACCTTCCGGAATAATGTAAATATTTCCAAATTGTTCACGCAATTCTTCATGGAACAAGGGCTCTTCCTTTTGGTCGTATCGTTCTCTGGTAATCGGGTGAATAATCATTCCGTTTTCACGAGCCCTTTTAAGAGTGGGGTTTTCAAGATCCGCTTCTTCTCCCCGTATGATGCCAGTGCTTTTTATGCCTGCCAACGCACATGCAGATGCGGTTGCTGCGATATGGTTGCTGAAGGCTCCGCCAAAAGTCAGAACGGTCTCTTTTTTCAGTAATTCTGCCTGTGCAAGATTGTAATGGAGTTTTCGGTATTTGTTGCCTGATATTTCCGGATGAATTAGGTCATCCCTTTTCACAAGGAGTTCTATACCTTTGTCCTCTGCCACCGGGTGAATGATTTTTTCCAAAGGAGAGGGAAGAAGTAGGTGTCCGGAAGGTATCATAGTTCAAATGTACACAATGAAGCTTCACCATCGCCTGCGCCGTTTTTTTCGATTTGTTCTGACTACTGTTTTCATTAGTGGCTGGATGTTTATGTTATTGCCTTATCTCATTCCTTTAACAGCGGGGTCGCAGACTTTTTTCGAGAAACCATTTCCTGAAAGCCGCTACCTGAGGATGTTTGGTACCTGGGTGCATTACCGCACATTTGAACCCAGGAATGATTCCAATGCAAAACCCGTTTTTTTGGTTCACGGTTTCTCCGGATCTACTTTTTCATGGCGCTATACCATTCCTGCATTGTTGAATTCCGGTTATTCTGTTACTGCAATTGATTTGCCTCCTTTTGGTTTTAGCGATAAACGTCGAAGTGCAAACGTTTGTGATTCAATCTGGCCCGACATGATTGCTGCAGTAATGGATGTGGTTTCATTCGAACGGAGAATGGGACAGGAACAGTGGATTCTCATCGGACATTCTATGGGTGGAATGGTAATCGGTGCATTTGCAACTGAATATCCGAGCTATTCACGTGCACTGGTTTATGTGGATGGTACATCACCGGATAGTGATGGGAAACGTCCTTTTTCTTTGCGCGCTGCAGGTTCTATTCTTCGCTTGGGATTCATTCAACGCTGGGCAGATGTGGCTATGGAGCAATTCATTTTTAATGAAAAACGTTTCACTGATTTGCTGCGCTCTGCATACGGCAAAGATCCTGATGCCGATGCGGTACAAGGATATATGCGCCCCTTCTCTTTTTATGGGAGTGCTTCCTCCATTTTTCGCTTTTCCTCAAATGCAGGTTTTGCCCGGGTTGATCATCGGTTGTTGCAGTCCAAACCGCGACTCCTGCTTTGGGGTGAAAAGGACAGTTGGATTCCTGTTGAGGGCGGCAGAAATTTTATAAAGGCAAATCCTGATGTTGAAGGTTACTTTTTTCCTGAAGCAGGGCATTGTCCTATGGAAACCCATAGTGACGAATTCAATTCGATTCTGATTAGTTGGCTGAATGAACTGTGAATAGGAATTCTAAATCTGTTACCGCCCGGGAATCAGATATAATTATAGTCGAATCTTACTTTAAATAGTCATTCTGATGTGTGATGTAGAAGGGTATCTGAACACATTGAATACAAACAAATTTAGCAAAGGTTTGTTTATGTATATTGTTCTTTGAGTTAGAAAATAATACTTATTATACCAATAACAATATAAATGCCTCCTGCTATAAGAAAAATTATTGCCAATATCACGCCAAACACTCCAAGCCCGGATAGCAACCAGGCCAATACTAGAAACAATAGACCAATAATAATTGCAATAATGCCTTTTTTTGAACCACCTGAGTCTCCTTTATCCAATGAATAATTATTCTGTGAATAAATATTGACCGGAAACTCCTTCAATTCAGTTTTTGATGTATTTTCAATCATATTAATTGTTCTTTTCGATTCATTTGTAGCTTTTGTATTATCATTTCCTTTAAAGCAAGGATGATTTGTTTCTTTATCAGGTGATGGATCCTTTGTGATTTTAATTTCCACTGATTTTTGTTGTGAATCGGAAAGAATTGACATCGAGTCAGTTTTGGGTATAGGAATAGAATTTTCTGAGATAATATCAGTCTTGGCAGAATTAGGTTTGACTGATAAAGGAAGATGTCCTTTTTTTTGGATATAAAAACCAGGTCTGTAATGCCGTTTTTCCAATGTGCAGGAACTGAAATGAATCGCGATTATGGAAAAAATAGTGAATATTGTTTTAAATTTTGTCATACTTGATCTTTTTATTATTTGAATTATGCCAACATTTTGTAGCATGAAAACTACTTAATAAGTCATTAATATAATAAATTATCGAACTCAAATAAATATTAGAGTATTAAAAACCTTTCAAGCGAGTGTCTTAAACAACTTTTAAAACAGTTGATTTAACTGATTTTCAATGATTTAAAATTTTAGATATATGGTTTGTTGAATGTATTTATTGATTTTTATGTGTTTATGAAGTTTTAGTGGCACAATTAATCTTTTAATGAGTTTTCTAAAGATGACAAAGGTTTTTAAGAATCCAATAAATAGTATTTGAGTTTTTCCATTCGCTATAAAGTTGCTATGATCTAAAACAATTCTGTAATATTGCGCTTTCACTTTGTCATTTATGCGTCCCGTTTATTTTATTTTTCTTACACTGCTAATCGATAGCCTTGGAATTGGAATCATTTTTCCGGTTATGGCAACCATACTCTCCGAAATCACCGGTGAATCCATTAACGATGCAGCAGCAGAAGGAGGATTGCTTATGGCAATTTATGCGGGAATGCAGTTTGTTTTTGCGCCTGTTCTTGGCGGATTAAGTGATCGCTATGGACGCCGACCTGTGTTGTTGCTTTCCTTACTTGGCTTAGGACTCGATTATTTTATTCTCTGTTTCGCAGACTCCTACACATGGCTGATTGTTGGTCGTGCCATTGCCGGTTTATGTGGTGGAAGTTTTACCACTGCTTATGCCTATATCGCCGATGTTACTGCACCTGAAAAGCGTGCTCAGGCTTTTGGTTTGATGGGAGCTGCGTTTGGACTTGGGTTTATTGTTGGACCATTTGTAGGTGGTTTGTTCAGTGATCTCGGTTCAAGAGCCCCGTTTGTAGCAGCAGCAGTTTTGTCATTGCTCAATTTTCTGTACGGACTATTTGTTCTTCCTGAATCATTGGCAAAAGAAAACCGTAGGCCATTCGATATCCGTCGCGCTAATCCATTTGGTGCGTTTTTGCAGTTGAAGAAAATGAGAGGTGTGCGTTTGCTTGTTGCCTGTATGTTTCTCCTTTATCTTGCCGGACAAGTAATGCCTGCTATCTGGACATTTTATACCAAATACATGTTTGATTGGAGTGATAAGGCAGTGGGCTATTCACTCGCATTTGTTGGTGTTATGGTTTCCATTGTACAAGGAGGATTGATCGGCTGGTCGCAAAAAGCATTTGGAGCAGTAAGATCCATTTATATTGGACTCGGATTATACATCACGGGTCTGTTGTTGTTTGCTTTTGCAGATCAGGAGTGGATGATGTATGCCTGGACATTTATATATGCTTTAGGTGGAGTTGGTCCTCCATCCATGCAGGGGATCATCAGTTCGCAGGTATCCGCAAACGAACAAGGCGAATTGCAGGGAATGCTCACAAGTTTGATGAGTCTTGCAACAGTGGTTTCTCCTTTGCTAATGACCTGGTTGTTTTCCTATTTCACATCCCCGGCTGCTCCGGTCCACTTTCCAGGGGTTTCGTTTTTGGCATCCGGTATCCTCATTGGTTTTGCCATCCTTCTATTTGTTTTCAGGCAAACCAAATCCACAGTTCAGGAGGCCAAATAAAGTATTTTATCCTGCTTTAAGTGCCAAATCTCCTTTTGTGAAATAAGGGAACTTAAGAATTTTTCGAAATAATTGTAACCTGTTTCTCTTTTCTGCGTTCTACTTCCCAAAACCAAGTCATGGGAATACGCTACTCTTTTGATTTTTTATCTGGTACAATTTAACGGAGGGAGTTTTATGCGTATTCTTATTTTTTTCCTGTTTTTACCTCTTGCTGCTTTTTCAAAAAAGAAAGAGCTTACGTTCTCAACGTTTAAGGGAGATGCAATAATCAAAGTATTTGTTCTGGAGAATCCGCGTGCACATGCAACCTATGTGATGCGCCTGCATGAGAGTGGTACAGCGGAACTCAACAAATATACCAACGGCAAAAAACCGGCATTCCGTCAGGTTACCGGAAAATTCCGCGATAAGCGCCGGTCTATTTCATTTCAATGGAAGAATACTTCTGAAATCAATTTTTTCCCTTCGAAACTCTATAAAAGTAAAAACGGATTGCACTACAGCATGGTAGATGCTATTCGGGGTGAAGAAGCCGATATAGAAGCGAATGAGGATAGCCGTTTTCGTAAGGTGTGCTATATCGATCCGGTAACAAATACTTTAATACGCGATAAAGATTTTGCCGCTCAGCTGGAGGTGGATGAACTTGCGTTGGCCATTACCGAAGGAGCTGAATCGAAAGAAGAAAAAATAGCAGCCATTGTTCAATATATGTGCGGACAATTCAAATACGGTGAAGGTGAACAAAAGGATTTGCGTAAAATTTTGGCGCAGCAGGAACCCCGTCTCGTTTGTATGGGATATGCAGAAGTGTTTTTTCAGTTGGCAGTTGCTAATGGAATTGAAGTGAGAAAAGAAACAGGTAACGTTCCCAATCATGTCGCCCTGGCTTTGGCCACAGGAGGAGAGGGTCACATGTGGAATGTAGTACGACTGAACGGAGAGGATCGGATAGTGGATGTGTGCTGGATCGATGGACTCAATGGAGAGGATCCTCTCCGTTCGGCTTACTACCTTGCCGCCCCGCAAAATGTGGCTGTAACACATAATAGCGGGCAAGCTGCTGGTGAACAATTCAGGATGAAACCTTATGTTCAATTGCTTTCATCCAATCGCGCTATCGAAGATTTTCTTCCCAAAGAAGGTGTTGCAAAAACAGAAGGTAGTTTTCGCTTTGTTCCTGTTGGTGTTGTTAAGGAAAAGGCTCTGCTTTCTGCAACCTGGTTCGATATTTCTTTTGGTGATGTGGCACTTGAAGGAGAAAAGAATTACAATAACCTTCGCGGCGAAATCATCGGTTCATATGATTTAATGACCGGTGTTCCTGTGGATGTTGTAATGAAAAACAAAAGCAATGGTTTTCTCCGACTCGAAACAGAAGGAATTAGCGTTACCTATATGGTCGTAAATGGAAAAGTTGGTGATTTGTATTCATCCTGGTTTAAGCGTAGGGATAACAAACACCTCATCTCCTATACGCGCACCATTATTTCGGGAATTCTTCTGGGTGATGTAGCTGAGTTTAATGAAATGATCGGAAACACCACCAATGTAAAACCTTATGTAATTCGGTCCGGGGCAATGGAGGAAGTACGCACTGCGCTTAAGGACTGGAGATCGGAAGAGCACACGTCTGAACTCCAGTCACCTTGTAATCTCG
>ERZ761603.1901-NODE-1901-length-15015-cov-6.496925_pt1 | contig 15015 bp, 14 predicted proteins | sample MGYA00511879_ERZ761603 | MGnify/ENA primary metagenome ERZ761603 (study PRJEB28899, sample SAMN02850040) | bioreactor sludge metagenome | biome: EBPR Sludge; feature: EBPR Bioreactor; material: flocular biomat | place: Australia: Thorneside Wastwater Treatment... | reverse complement strand
AAGGATTCTCGGGCGGTGTCATGGTGCGTGCTCTCCGGCGGTCGATTGGCGGCGTCGCGACGGTGGGCATCACCGAGACGTTTATGTTTCTGCTTTACTCCGTGGCGATGGGTTTGGCCACCGGGGTGACGGCCTTGGTGGCGCGGCGCACGGGCGAACACCACCGCCACGAGGCCGCCGTCACGGCCATGCAGGCGGTGTGGCTGGCCGTGCTGGCATCGGTTCCGTTTTCCGTGCTCGGGATTTTCTTCGCCCGCGATTTGCTGGAATTGATGGGGGCGGATGCCTGGACGCTCGAGCACGGCTACCGGTACACGCAGTGGATGCTGGGTGGGAATGCCGTGATCATGCTGCTGTTCGTGATCAACGGCGTCTTTCGCGGGGCGGGGGACGCCGCGACGGCCATGCGGGTGCTGTGGGTGGCCAACGGGCTGAACATCGTGCTGGATCCGTTGCTGATTTTCGGATGGGGGCCGGTTCCGGCGATGGGCGTGGAAGGGGCGGCGATCGCGACCAATATCGGGCGCGGCGTCGGGGTGGCGATGCAATTGTGGGTATTGTTCCGGGGCGGGCGCCACATCAAGGTCGAGCGTCGCCAGTGGCCGTGGAACGGCGAGGTGTTGGGGCATTTGTTCAAGACCTCGTTGGGCGGCATCGGGCAAATGATGGTCGGCATGTTGTCATGGATCTTCCTGATGCGCATTTTGGCCGAGGTGGGCAGTGTCGCGGTGGCGGGAGCGACCATCGCGGTGCGCATCATGATGTTCACCTTGATGCCGGCGTGGGGGCTTTCCAACGCCGCCGCGACGCTGGTGGGACAGAATCTCGGGGCCGGCTTTCCGGACCGGGCGGAAGCATCGGTGTGGCGGATCGGATGCTACAACATGATCTTCATGGTGGCGGTGTCCGTCACCTACTACTTCGCCAGCGATGTATTGGTCGGCATCTTCACCGATGATGCGGCGGTAATTGCCGTCGGCGCGGAGTGGCTGCGCATCGTCTCGTTCTCCTATTTCGTCTACGGTTGGTGGATGGTCTCGGTGCAGGCCTTCAACGGGGCGGGCGACACCATGACCCCGACGAAGATCAACCTGGTCTTTTTCTGGCTGATCCAGATCCCGTTGTGCTACGCGCTCGCGGTCCGGCTGGGTTGGCAGGAAAGCGGGGTGTTCTGGGGCGTCTTCATTTCGGAAACCGCGGTGGGTTTGTTCACCCTGTGGTTGTTTACGCGCGGGAAGTGGAAGGCGGCCAAGGTGTAGCGGTGTTTCCGTGGCGCTTGACAACGGCGGATGGATCACGATGAAGCCGGGCAAATCGAACAAGGATGATGCGCATGGAACGTTTTATTGAAGTGATGATGTACCGGTCGCGTTGGTTTTTGGCTCCGATTTATCTGGGATTAAGTCTCGCCGTCGTGGCGTTGGGCATCAAGTTTTTCGTCGAGTTGTATCACCTGCTCGCGCATTGCGTCACCATGCCGGAGGCCGATCTGATCCTGATCATCCTGTCGCTGATCGACATGGCGATGGTCGGGGGATTGATCGTGATGGTCATGTTCAGCGGCTATGAAAATTTCGTATCCGCCCTCGACGTCCGGGAAACCGACGAAAAGCTCGCCTGGCTGGGCACGATGGACAGCTCCTCGCTCAAGGCCAAGATCATGACCGGCATCGTCGCGATTTCCGCCATCCACCTGCTCAAGGTGTTCATGAACGCCAATAACGTGGGCAACGACAAAATGCTCTGGTATGTCGTCATCCACATGACCTTCGTTGTTTCCACGGTGGCGATGGGCCTCTTGGATACGAAAATGCGCTACGCGAAGAAGCACTGAGCGGATCGTTCTTGTCTCGGCTGAAAATCGAAAGTGATCGCGACGACGACAGCGATGAAGAGGTGCCTGACGGCCCGGATTTGACAAGCGCTCCATGATGACCTACGTTGCAATTGCCGTTAGGGGTGGTCCGCGGGACCTGAGAACATACCCTGACGACCTGATCCGGGTCATGCCGGCGTAGGAAAACGGCGTCCATTCTTGTCGCTCGTGAACCGTCGTCCGGCCGGACGGCGGTTTTTTCGTTTGAGGTGATACATGCATGCAACCGAGATATGGACGAACGTCGAGGCCATTCGGGCCCGTAATCCCCTGGTGCACAACATCACCAACTATGTGGTCATGAACAACACCGCCAATGCCTTGCTGGCGTTGGGGGCCTCGCCGGTGATGGCGCATGCGGAGGAGGAGATGGAGGCGCTGGCCGATCTGACCCGGCTGGTGGGCGGCGCGCTGGTGATCAACATCGGCACCTTGAGCCGGGCATGGATCGATGCGATGGCCACGGCGATGCGCGCGGCGGTCGCGCGCGGTATCCCCGTCGTGCTGGATCCGGTGGGCGCGGGGGCGACCGCGTATCGCACGCAGGCATGCCGGGATTTGCTGGCGGCGGCCCGGCCGGCGGTGATCCGCGGCAACGCCTCGGAAATCATGGCGTTGTGGAAAGACGGTGTGACCACCAAAGGCGTCGATAGCGCCCACGGGACCGAGGCGGCCGCCGAGGCGGCGCGGGAGCTGGCGTCGCGTCATGCCTGCGTGGTTTGCGTGAGCGGGGCCACCGATTTCATCACCGACGGTGGGCATGAGGCGCGGGTGCACAACGGGGTTCCAATGATGACGCGGGTGACCGGCCTCGGCTGCACGGCCTCGGCCCTGACCGGCGCGTTTCTCGCCGTGCAACCGTCGGCTTTGCCGGCCGCAACCCATGCCATGGCGGTGATGGGCATCTGCGGCGAGGTCGCGGCGGAACGGGCAGCCGGTCCGGGCACGCTGCAAACACATTTTCTCGACGCCTTGTACAACCTTGATCGCGAGACGATCGAAACCAGGTTGCGTTGCTCATGAACAAATTCGCCCAACCGATCCTCTGTCTGGTGACCGACCGTGGACTTTGTCGCGACCGGCCGTTGGAGCAGGTGGTCGAGCAGGCGCTGGCGGGCGGCGCGACCATGATCCAACTCCGCGAAAAGCACGCTCCACTCGAGCTGTTTCTGCAACTTGCCCGGACCTTGCTCCCGTTGGTGCACCGTCATGGCGCCCCGTTGATCATCAACGACCGGGTCGATGTGGCGCTGATGGCGGGGGCGGATGGCGTGCATCTCGGGCAACGCGACATGCCGTGCATCGCAGCCCGCCGTATGCTTGGGCCGGAGAAGATCATCGGGCTTTCCGTGGAGAACGTCGAGCAGGCCGTCGAGGCGGAGTCGTTCGACGTCGACTACATCGGGATCAGCCCGGTATTCGCCACGGCCACGAAAACCGACACCGCGCCGGCGCTGGGATTGGAAGGCGTCGCGGCGATCCGGCGGCTGTCGCGGCATCCGCTGGTCGCCATCGGCGGTTTGCACGAGGGCAACGTGGCGTCGGTGATGAAGGCCGGGGCGCATGGCGTGGCGGTGGTATCGGCCATCTGCGCGGCGGATGATCCGAAGCACGCCGCGCGCTCGATTCGCGAACGCATCGACGGCGTATCGGAGGGGGCGACATGAAGATTGGCGAACTGGGCGAGTTTAACATGATCCGGCGGATCCTGCCGCGTTTTCCGGCGCCGAGCGGGGCGATCAAGGGTATTGGCGACGACTGCGCCGTGCTGCCCGGCGCGCCGGGGCGGGTGCAGTTGGTCACCACCGATCTGCTGGTGGAACGCGTGCATTTCCTGCTCGACCGCATCACCCCGGAAGAACTGGGCCACAAGGCCCTGGCCGTCAACGCGAGCGATATCGCCGCGATGGGCGGGCAGCCGACGGCGGCGTTCCTTTCGATCGGCTTGCCGCCTACGATCGAAGTGGAGTGGATCGACCGGTTGTTCGCCGGCATCGAAGCCTTGTCCCGACAGATTCGTTGTCCGCTGCTGGGCGGCGACACCACGCGGTCGATGACGGACATGGTGATCAATTTCGCGGTGCTGGGCGATGCGGCCGAAAACGAAATCAAGTTGCGCTCCACCGCGCGGCCCGGCGACGTGGTCGCGGTCACCGGCTTTCTTGGCGATTCGGGGGCGGGGTTGCGGTTGCTGCTGGAGCGTCATCGGACCGACCGGCCCGACTGCGATTATCTGGTCCGCGCGCATCACGCGCCCATGCCGCATCTCGCCGAGGGCGGGTGGCTGGCGCGCCGGATGGGCGTGCATGCGATGATGGATGTATCGGACGGCATCGACTCGGATATCCACCGCATCATGGAGCAGTCCGGCGTCGGCGCCGGCATCGAGCTCGAGCAATTGCCGCTTTCCGCGCCGATGCGGAATGTATGCCATGCGCATGGCTGGGATGCGTTGGAACTGGCCGCGACCGGAGGCGAGGATTACTGTTTGCTGTGCACGGTGGAGGGCGCGGCGTACGAGGCGGTTTCGCTGGATTTTGTCCGCACGTTCGGCAAGCCGTTGCATGCGATCGGGACGATCCGGAGCGAGCCTGGTTTGCGTTACACGCGGGGCGGCCGGCCGGCGCGATTGGCCGGACATGGTTTCGATCATTTCGCGTCGCCGGGGTGATGCCATGGAATACGTGCGGTTATTGACCATTGCCGGTTCGGACAGCGGGGGCGGGGCGGGCGTGCAGGCGGACCTGAAGACGTTCGCCGCGCTGGGCGTTCACGGGATGTCGGTCATCACGGCGTTGACGGCGCAAAACACGGTCGGCGTATCGGGCATCCACGACGTGCCGCCGGATTTCGTGGCGGCGCAGTTGGAGGCGGTATTCACCGATATCGGGGTGGATGCGGTCAAGATCGGGATGTTGTCGCATGAGGCGGTGATCAGGGCGGTGGCGGCGGTCCTCGTGCGTGAGCAACCGCGCCATGTGGTGCTGGATCCGGTCATGCTGGCGACCAGCGGCGAGGCGTTATTGCGCGACCGCGACGTCGGCGTGCTGGCCTCCGAATTGATGCCGATGGCTTCGGTCATCACGCCCAATTTGCCGGAAGCGTCGCGGTTGCTGGGTCGGGACGTGGGCAACGGATCGGACATGGAAACGGCGGCGGTCGCATTGTTGTCGCTCGGATGCCGGGCCGTCTTGATCAAGGGCGGGCATGCCGGGCTGGACTCGTGCGACGATGTGCTGGCGTGGCGGAACGGGACGGTTGTGCGGACCCGGCGGTATCACGGTAAACGCGTGGACACACACAACACGCACGGCACGGGGTGCACCCTGTCGGCGGCGATCGCCGCGTACCTGGGCCGAGGGCTCGACCTGGTGGACGCGGTGCATGCGGCGAAACAGTATCTGGAAGGGGCCCTGCGCGCCGGGGCGGCGTATCGACTTGGCCGCGGACATGGACCGCTGGGTCATTTTTACGGGCCGACGGCGCGAGGTGGACAGGTTTCCTGAACAAAAACGCTCCGGCAAGGTCTATTCTGCACGGAACAAAAGCAATGAACGGGTATTCACGACAGGAGCAGGACATGACCGGCAATACCAACACCATCGCGGTGCGCCGCGCGAACGAACGAGGATTGGCCGATTTCGGCTGGTTGAAAAGCCGGCACACGTTTTCGTTCGGCGAGTATTACGATACCCGGTTCATGGGTTTCCGGACCTTGCGGGTGATCAACGAGGACCGGGTGCGGGGGGGCGAGGGTTTTCCGACGCATCCGCACCGCGACATGGAAATCTTCAGTTATGTGCTGGAGGGTTCGCTTGCGCATCGCGACAGCATGGGCAACGAACGGGTCTTGCAGCCGGGCCAGGTGCAGTTGATGAGCGCCGGACGCGGGGTCACCCACAGCGAGTACAATGCCAGCGCGGACGTCGAGACCCATTTCCTGCAGGTCTGGATCCAGCCGAACCGTAAAGGGCTGGAGCCCGCCTATACGGAGTGGCATCCCGGCGCGGATCAGGTCGGCCGGGACAAGGTGTTGATCATTTCGCCGGACGGGCGGGATGCGTCGGCCACCATCCGGCAGGATGCGTATGTTTACCGGGTGCGCTTGGCCGGCGGGGCGTCCGTCACGCACGACGTGGCCGGGGGCCGGGGCATGTGGCTGCAGGTGATGCGCGGGTCGGTGCGGCTCGGGGCGGTTCGCCTCGACGCCGGCGATGGCGCGAGCACGGAAACGGCGGGCGCGCTGACGATCGAGGCGGAGAGGGACGCCGAGGCGTTGTTGTTCGACCTTGCGTAATCTGGCGCGTTCGCGCTGGCCAGGCGGCGTGGCCGGTGGTATGTCATGGGGCCGGCAGGGTTGACGTGGATGAAGACACCTTCAATTGAAATTTATTACGCGGACATCTGCGGGTTGTGTCACAAGGCGATGGATTATTTCCGGTCGCGCGGCTTGGCGTTCACCGCGCACGAGGTGCATTGGAACGGCGAGGCGTTCGTCGATTCGGAAAACAGCCGAGCCATGCACCGGCGTTGCGGGCGGCCGGTCGATTTCGTTCCGCAGATCTTTGTCAATGGGCGACACATACCCGGCTGGCGTACCCTGGAGCCCATGATTCACAGCGGGGAGTTCGACCGGTTGCTGGCCGGGTCATCCGATGAACCAGTTTGAACTATTCAGCCTGCTCGGCGTGGCGGTATTCGCGATGAGCGGGGCCTTGACGGCCGGGCGCAAACGATTCGACGTCTTCGGCGTCGTGGTGATTTCGGTGGTCACGGCGATCGGCGGCGGAACGATGCGCGACCTGCTGCTTGACCGCAATCCGGTGTTTTGGATCCAGGACCCGCGTTACCTGTATGTATCCACGGCGGCGGGTTTGATCACGGTCATCTATGTGCGGTACCGGCCGCTTTCCTACCGGTTGCTGTTATACGCGGATGGATTGGGGTTGGCGTTGTTCACGATTACCGGCACTCGGATCGCTGAAGCGGCCGGGGCGCCGCCGAGCGTATGCGTATTGATGGGCTGCCTGACCGGCGTGGCGGGCGGGGTGATGCGCGACGTGTTGTCCGGCGAGATTCCCCTGTTGTTGCGCGATCGCGAATTATACGCCACGGCGGCGATTGCCGGGTCGGGGATCTACCTGGCGCTGGTGCGGTGGTGGGGCGTGGAGGATTTACCGGCGGGCTTGGCCGGCATGGGTGTAGTCGCGGCGCTTCGTTTCTCTTCCATATCGTGGAACCTGCGGATGCCGGTGATCGAGATTCCGCATCCGCCATCGAACGGATGACCGCTGGCAATTTCACTGCGTCCGCGTTATCTTCCACCGCGATGGACAACGGACAACAATCGATTCGCCGCTGGTTGATGGCGGTCATGGCCATGATCCTGCTCATGGTGGCGGTGGGCGGCATCACGCGGTTGACCGAGTCGGGTCTCTCGATGGTCACGTGGGAACCGATTCTGGGGGCGATTCCGCCGCGAAACGAAGCCGAGTGGGTTTTCCGTTTCGAGCAATACAAGCAATTTCCCGAATACCAGCAGTTGCGGCGGGGCATGACCCTGCACGAATTCAAGGTCATCTACTTCTGGGAGTACCTGCATCGTTTGCTTGGGCGCCTGCTTGGCTTGGTGTACGCCGTTCCGTTGGCGTATTTCTGGTTGTGCGGGCGGTTGTCGGCTCGGCTCAAACGATGGTTGTTCGCCGGCCTCGTGCTGGGCGGCGCGCAAGGGTTCATGGGTTGGTACATGGTGAAAAGCGGTTTGTCGGAAAACCCGTATGTCAGCCATTACCGGTTGGCCGCCCATCTCGGCCTGGCATTCTTCCTTTTTGTCTACCTTCAGTGGATCGTCATGAAGCTGAATCCAGCGAGCGGGATCGGTGAACCGGCTTCGCCGGCAGCCCGGCGGTGGGCGTATGGGCTGTCGGCTCTTCTGGTCGTCCAGATCCTGTGGGGGGCATTTGTCGCCGGGCTTAATGCCGGCTTCATGTACAATACCTTCCCGACGATGCAGGGGCACTGGCTGCCGCCAAGCGGCGGCGTGCTGGCGCCCTGGTGGCGGAATCTGGTCGATAATCCGGTCACGGTGCAGTGGATGCACCGGGTTTTCGGGACCTTGTTGATCGTGGCGACGCTGACGGCCTGGTGGCGGTTGCGGGGCGATCCGACGATCGAGGGCATCAAGCGCACCGCCCTGCATCGCGTGGCAATCCTCATGGTGTGCCAGTTCTGGCTGGGTGTCTTCACCTTGGTGTTGATGGTGCCTGTGGCATGGGGGGCGGCGCATCAGGTGCTGGCCTGTGTCTTGTTGGGCGGCATGGTTCACCTGTTGTTCACGTGGGGTGGCGCGCGCGAGGGTTTCGAGTCGGAAGGGGGGCGCCGTCATGCGTGAAGTAGGCCGGATCGACAATGAGTTGGATGCCCGGCTGTTTGCGGATTTTCTCTATAACCAGGGCATTGAGGCGGAAGTGGAGGCGTCGAAAAGCGGGGAGTGGTCGGTGTGGGTGTTGGACGACGACCGGTTGGCCGAAGCTGATCAGTGGCTGGCGCGTTTCCGGGCCGATCCGACGGAGCGCCAATTCGTGGACGGCGCCCACGGCGCCGAGGCCAAGCGTGAGCGGCGCGAGAAGGAGGAACAGGCTTACCGGAAATCGCTGCGATCGCGCGAGCAGGTTTTTTCGGCCTTCAACATCCTCCATGCCGGCGGAGTGACCCTGGCGTTGATTGTCGCCTGCGTGGTGGTATTCGTCGCCATGGGCATTGGAGACGAACGGATCGTTGTCCGCTCCCTTTCCATTTCGGGATGGAGCGAAGGGGTGGGCGGGATCATCACCTATGATGGGCATTTGAAAGAGATAAGACAGGGCCAGGTTTGGCGCCTCGTCACGCCGGTCCTGCTTCATTTCGGCATCATCCACCTGTTGTTCAACATGATGTGGCTGCGCGACCTCGGCGGCATGATGGAGCAGCTCAAGGGCTGGCGCATGCTGGTGGTATTCGTCCTGGTAACGGCGGCCTTTTCCAATCTCGCGCAGTATGCGTTTTCGGGTCCGGGTTTTGGCGGCATGTCGGGGGTCGTCTACGCACTGCTTGGCTATGTATGGATGCAAAGCCGGTTCAATCCGTGGTCGGGATTCGTGCTGCATCCGGTCACCGTGCAGATGATGCTGATCTGGTTCGTGTTGTGCTTGAGCGGGCTGGTCGGCAACATCGCCAACGCCGCACACGGCGCGGGGCTGGTGATCGGCGTCGTGTGGGGCTATGTGGCCGCCCGTCGCGGCGGATGAGATTCCATTTAACAAACGCCCGGCGACACGTTACTATGACCCCATAAACAGGAGAGCCATCATGAAGCGTTTATCCATGTTGTTGTTGACCCTCGCATGCTGCGGCATGTGGACTTGGGCGCAGGAGCCGGCGGCGATCCCGGCATCCGTGATCCAGGATCAGATCGATCTCGCGCAGGCGGGCGATGAAGTGGTGGTGGCGCCGGGGCTTTATCACGGTTCGATCACGCTGAAGGACATGGTGACCGTGCGGGGCGCCGGCGAAGGGTTGACGATTCTCGACGGGCAGGGCGCGGGCGAAGTGGTGGCCTTCGGGAAGGAGTCCGCCCTGGTTGGTTTCACGGTGCGCAACGGCCAGGTGCTGGTGGCGAGCAAGGGCAACTTCATCGGGTTGTTCGAATGCACGCTGGAGCAGTTCGCGCGGTTTGGCGTGTTTTTTGACGGGGGTTCGGGCGTCGTCGCCCACAACATCATCCGCGGCGACGGGCGCGGCGTCGGCATCATGTGCGCCTCGGCGAATCCGCTGATCATCAACAACATCATCGAGGGCCATCGGATCGGGTTCCAGTGGGTGCATCATTTGATTCCCTCGGTGATCGGCAACCTGTTTCGCGGCAACGTAACGGCCGTGCACGGGGCGGGTGCGGCCGGTATTGTGCTGGAGCGGAATGTGTTCGACAACAACCAGCAGGTGGCCAGTTTCGGCGAGGTTCCGGACAGCAACGAGGTGCGGGCGGTGGAGCCGGGTGAATTCGTGTTGACGCGTGGCGGCGCGATCGAAGCCTATCGCAACCTGATGGTGCAGACCTATGGCGAGGCGGTATCGGATCATCCGATCATCATTTACGACCTGCATGCCGAGCCGGGCGTCTTCGATGCCATAACCCTGTTCCCGTGGGCCAGTTTCGTGGTCAGCGCCTCGACGCTGGATACGAAGATCGAGCAATACGAGGCGTACGACTGGGTGGGCGACCGGGCCTTGCATGCCGAGTATTTTCAGGGCGGCGACAGCCGGCCCGGCGTGAAGGTGCATAACCCGGAAATCGCGGAAAAGATGCGCGAACGGTATGTGCTGGAAAACGTGTATGTGCATCCCGGTTCCTATTACGACGAGGCCGGCGGACGGCGCGTTTTCAAACGCATGACCAACCTCGCCCAAATCGAGGTGGTCATCCCGGCGGGTTACCGGGTGGTGTCCTGCGTTCCGGAAGGGGTCCTGCATGACCAGTCGACCCGGACCACGATCAGCATCCATGATGTCGGGGTCACCCACATCGAAGTGGTCATGGAGCGCTTGCCGGCGCCGTAAATCATCGCCAGGTCCTTCGCTTAGCCTATGGCCCGCGTGGCGTCATGTCGCGCGGGCCATCGATTTTTTCCGGAATCGCTTGGAAGCCTGACCGGTGTAGGTTATAGTGGAACGTTGCACCATGAACCAGGCGAACGAACAAAAAACGGCCACCGCCGATCAGGCCGCGGGGCCCTACATCAACCGCGATGCGCTGCTCAAATGGGCGGGCGTGCATCAGGTTCAGGAAGGTCGCCGCCTGTTCGAGTCGGGTTCCGTCGCCCGCATGGAAGTGGAAGGCAACTTCGTGCGCGGCATCCTGGCCTTCGGCACCCGCGACATGGTCACGCGTTTCAAGATCCTCAAGGACGGGTCGATCGAGAATCTGTGCCCGTGCCGCGATTCGCGCGAGCGGGGCCTGGTATGCTCCCACGCCATGGCGTTGGGCTTTGCGTATGTGCAGGCCTTTGCCGATCACCGGACAGACCGGGCGATGCGCATTCAGCGCCGCAAGGAGAAGCATGCGCGGACCGGCGTCGAGTACGGTTGCATCCGCCGCGCGGTGGGGAAGTCCCCGCAGGCCGTGCCGGCCGCGCTGCGCATCAAGCTGGAAAACGGCTGGCGTGAATCCTGTCCGGCCGGGATCATGCCGCTTTCGGTCTGGCTGCACGTTCGCGACAAGCATGTGCGGATCGACAAAGCCTCCACCGACCTCTTGTATGGATTCAGTGAAGATCATCATGAAATGCTGTACACCCTTGAGGATGTGATCGGGGTTCCGCTCAAGGGCCAGGCGGCGATCACGGTGGACGATTTCATCGACATGCTGGAGCATATTCCGGCGAACCAGTTGGTCGACGGCGAAACCAACAAGGTGGTCAAGCTCGAGAAGTCGGAAGTGGTGCCGATGCTGATGACCGACCTGGTGAAGGACACCGGCGAACTGAAATTGACGCTGGACCTGGATTGGCCGGGCGTGCCGGTTTCGGAGCGCGTCATGCTGCCCGGCCAGCGGGCGGCGTGGATCTACGGGAAGGGCGTGATCCGGCCATTGGCGCTGGCCCTGCCCAAGGAGTTGGCTGATCTCTACCGCGAACCGATGGTGCTGGATCGGACCGAGCTGATGCCGTTCATCCGGCAGCAGTTGCCGGCGCTGCAAAAAAACTGGTTGATCGAGCATCGTTTTCCCGAAAATCGGCTGGAATGGGCGGTGGGGAACCCGGATTTCCGGGTGCTCTTGTCGGGAGATTACGAGCGCATGCGCATCATGTTGCATGCGGATTACGATGGCATAGCGGGTCCGGTGGCCGCGTCGCCGGAGACGGATCCGCCGTTTTGCGTGCCGGACCGGCGCCAGCCGTTGCGGTACTGGACGCGCGACCACGAAAAGGAGAAGGCCGCGTCGGTCTGGTTGAAAGCGCGGGTGGCCGGGTATGCGCGGGACGAGAACGAGCTGGTGGTGGAGGGCGCCCGCAGCATCATGGATGTGCTCGGTACGGTGATCCCGGCCCTGCGCGGCAACGGGTGGAGCATCGCGTTCGAGGGCTGGCTGGAGGCGCTCAAGCAGGGCGTTTCCTGGATCATGCCGGAGGTCGAGTGCACGGCCGGAGCGGAGGGGAACTGGTTCGATTGCGCGTTGACGTTCCGTGATTCGGATGGGCAGACCCTGGATCCGGTTCTGATCCAGCAGGCCTTGTTGCGCGGCGACGGCTGCGTGCGTCAGGGCGAACGGATCTGGCTGATGGACCGGCATAATGTGCAGACGCTGCAGGACATTCTGGATGAGTGCGACCACAAGGGATCGTTGCACCAGCAGCACCACCGGCTCGATGCGCTGCATGCCGGCTTTCTTAGCAATGCGGTTTCCAGCCTGACCAATGTGCGGTGGCGCGGCGACGAGGCGTTTTCGGTGCTGGCCCGCACCCAGAACCGCGAGGAGACGATGGAGCCGGTGGCGCTTTCCGCCTCCCTCGAAGGCATCATGCGCGGATATCAGAAGGAGGGCGTGAGTTGGTTGCGCTTCCTGGAAAAATGCGGTTTTTGCGGCATCCTGGCCGACGAAATGGGTCTCGGCAAAACCATCCAGGCCTTGGCCTGGTTGACGCTCCAGCGGCATGACGCCCGGGCCCGCGGAAAGCCGGCGATCGTCGTGTGTCCGACCAGCCTGCTGGAAAACTGGGGCGATGAATGCCGGCGATTCACTCCGGATTTGCGGGTGCAGATCATTCACGGCCAGGATCGCAAGCGTCAACTCGACGCGTTGAGCGACGCCGACCTGGTGATCACCTCGTACGCGTTGTTGCGGCGGGACATCGAGCATTACCAGCGGCACGAGTTTTCCGTGGCGATTCTCGACGAGGCGCAGCACATCAAGAACCATTCGACCCAGAATGCGCGCGCGGCCAAGAAATTGCGGGCGGTGCACCGGCTGGTATTGACGGGTACGCCGGTGGAGAACGGCGTGAACGATTTGTGGTCGATCGTGGATTTTCTCATGCCGGGCTATCTTGGGCATCATCAGCATTTCCGCCGCACCTATGAAATGCCCATATCGGGAGGCGGTTCGACGGCCGAGCAGGTGCAGCAACGGCTGCGACAGAAGGTACATCCGTTTCTTCTGCGCCGCCTGAAACGCGATGTGGCCAAGGAGTTGCCGGAACGCATTGACCGGGTGGCGTACTGCACGATGACGCCGGATCAGCGGGCGGTGTACCAGCAATTGCTGGAAAGCACCTCGCGTCAGATATCCGGCCTCGTCAACGCCCAGGGTTTCACGCGCTCGAAGTTCATGATCCTGAAGACGTTGACGCGTTTGCGCCAGGTGTGCTGCCACCTGGATCTGCTCAAGATGCCGGACCTGCACACGAAAAATCCTTCCGGGAAGCTCGATCTGTTCATGGAGTTGCTGGACGAGGCGATGGATGGCGGGCACCGGGTGCTGGTGTTCAGCCAGTTCGTGTCGATGTTGCACATCATCCGCCAGGAATTGACGAAACGCAAAACTCCGTTTTGCTATCTCGACGGATCGACCATCCACCGTTGGGAGGAAGTGCAGAAGTTCAACGGCGATGCCGGCATTCCGCTGTTCCTGATCAGTCTCAAGGCGGGCGGCACCGGCTTGAACCTGACCGGGGCCGACATGGTGATCCATTTCGATCCGTGGTGGAATCCGGCGGTCGAGGACCAGGCGACGGACCGTGCCCACCGTATCGGCCAGCACAAGACGGTGTACAACGTGAAGCTGATCACGCGGGACAGCATCGAGGAGAAGGTGCTGGAGCTCCAGAAGCGCAAACGATCGGTGATCGATGCCACGCTGACCGCCGATGCCGACATCATCCGCACGTTGTCGTGGGAGGATGTGCAGAGCCTGTTGCAGTTATGAGCGCCCTGGCCGATCGCATCATGCGCTGGGCCTCCCGGTTGCGGGTGGTGTCCTATGCCGCCGGCGTGGCCGGGGCGGTGATGATGCTTGCCGCGAAAGGCATGGAAGAGCCGGCGCGCGGCGTGTGGGCGTTACGGGCGTTGGGGTGTTTCGGGCTCATGATGGGGTCGTTCCTCGCCTATTATACGCTGGCGGCCTTGCGGTACTACCGCCGGTGAATCGAGCCATGCCGCCCCTTTATCGCCAAAGCATCCGCCGCGCCGCCCTTTTTCTGATGGCTTCATCGGCGGTGTTTTCCGGGGTGGGGGCGCTGGTGAAGATGTTGAGCGCGGAATTGCCGATCGAGATGCTGGTGTTTTTCCGGAATGCCGGCGGATTGGCGGTGCTGTTGCCGTGGATCGTGTTGCAGCGCGGCGGGTCGCTCAAGACGCAGTGCTTCTGGAATCATGCCGTGCGGGCGTTGTCGGGCGTGCTGGCAATGTATTGTTTTTTTTATGCGATCACGAAGCTGCACCTTGCCGAGGCGATCTCGTTGAATTTCACCTCGCCGTTGCTGGTTCCGATTTTCGCTTACCTCCTGATCGGCGAGCGCATGCCGGCGCGGGCATCGTGGTTGCTGGCGGCGGGTTTTGCCGGCGTGCTCCTGATTGTCAAGCCGGGGGCGGGGGTGTTCCAGCCGGCCGCGGTGTCCGGCATTGTATCGGCGGCATTCGCCGCCTTCGCGCTGGTCAATATTCGCAAACTCACCCGCACCGAGCCGGCGACCAGGGTGGTGTTTTATTTCGCCTTGATCGCGTCGGTCCTCACGTTCGTTCCGATGCTGCGGGTCTGGCTGATGCCGGATACGCGGCAATGGGTGTTGCTTCTGCTGATTGGCTTGCTGGCTACGATCGGTCAGTGGTTGCTGACGCGCGGTTACGCGTCCGGCCCGGCCGGGCAGGTCGGTATTTTCCATTACAGCGCGGTGGTGTTCGGCGGGGTGGTGGACTGGGTCTTGTGGAAGGCCCGGCCTGACGGTTTCTCGTTGGCGGGGGTGGCCTTGATCTGCGCGGCGGGCATCGGGATGAGCATCTTGTCCGCATCGCGGGGCGCGGACAGGGTGGCGGCGACGGCGGCGCCACCGGCCTAGTCTTTCGTTCCGAGATGGGATACCCATCCAACCGATGGAACTTCCGCATCG
>ERZ761603.1898-NODE-1898-length-15025-cov-48.818704_pt1 | contig 15025 bp, 15 predicted proteins | sample MGYA00511879_ERZ761603 | MGnify/ENA primary metagenome ERZ761603 (study PRJEB28899, sample SAMN02850040) | bioreactor sludge metagenome | biome: EBPR Sludge; feature: EBPR Bioreactor; material: flocular biomat | place: Australia: Thorneside Wastwater Treatment... | reverse complement strand
CGAGGCCGTCGACCGCCTACGCCGCTACTTCGGCCGGTAATTCGAGCATCGGGTAGCGCTCGCGAACCGCCGCCCAGTCGAAACACGGCCCCGGGTCGGTCTTCCGCTCCGGGGCCACATGGCAATGGCCGGCAACCGCGGCAATCGGATAGCGTGCCCGCAGGGCGTCGATGAGCGCCCACAAGGCGGCATATTGCGCCGGGGCAAAAGGCCGGAAATCGGACCCCTCGAGTTCGATACCCACCGAATAGTCATTGCAGTTGCCGCGTCCGCGCCACTGCGAAGGCCCGGCATGCCAGGCACGCCGGTCGCAGCCGACGAACTGGACGACCCGCCCGTCGCGCCGGACATAGAAATGCGCCGAAACCTGCGTCCCGGCGATCGTCGCGAAATACGGGTGACCCTGCGGGTCGAGCTGGTTGAGGAAGAACTTCTCGACCCAGGCGCCGCAGAATTCGTCCGGCGGCAGACTGATGTTGTGCACCACGATCAGGGAAACCGCTTCATCGCGGGGCCGCTCGCCGAAATTCGGCGACGCCAGCCACGCGACCCCTTCCAGCCAGCCCTCGCCCCGCCAGCCGCTCATTCGATGCCCAGGCGTTCCAGCCGGTAGCGCAGCGAGCGGAAGGTAACGCCCAGCTGGCGCGCCGCCGCCGTGCGATTCCCCTCGGTCTTCTGCAGGGCCTCGAGGATTGCCTGACGTTCGAGGCGGTTGAGATAATCGTCGAGCGTCTCGCTGCCCCGCCCTGGCGTCTCGCTGCCCATTTCGTCGGGCGCCAGCCGCAGGTCGCCGGTTTCGATCGTGTCGCCCGCGCAGAGCGCCGTCGCCCGCTCCAGCACATTCTCCAGTTCGCGCACATTGCCCGGAAACGGATAGTCGCCCAGCGCCCGCAGGGCGGCAGAAGAGATTCGCGGCCCCGTATCGCCACAGAGCTTCTTCAGCAGCGAGTCGACGAGCGCCGGTATGTCTTCCACCCGTTCGCGCAGCGAAGGCATGCGCAGTTCGATGACGTTCAGCCGGTAGTAGAGATCCTGCCTGAATGTTCCCCTCTCGACCCCGTCGCGCAGGCTCCGATGCGTCGCGCAGATGATGCGCACATCGACCGGTTCCTCGGTCGCCGCGCCGACCTTGCGCACCCGCTTTTCCTGAATCGCCCGCAGCAGCTTGACCTGCATGGCCAGCGGCAGATCGGCGACCTCGTCGAGGAACAGCGTCCCGCCGCTGGCCGCCTGGAAAAAGCCGTCACGGTCGCTGTCGGCGCCGGTGAAAGCGCCCTTGCGGTAGCCGAAGAATTCGCTCTCCATCAGGTTTTCGGGTATGGCGCCGCAGTTGACCGGAACGAAGGGACCGCCACCGCGCGCGCTGCGGGTGTGGATCAGGCGCGCCGCCAGTTCCTTGCCGCTGCCCGATTCCCCGGAGACGTAGATGGGCGCCTGACTGCGCGCGAGCTTCTCGATCAGCGCCCGCACCTGCTGCATCGCCGACGATTCGCCGGTCAGCGATTGCAGGGGGCTTGGCTGGCCCGCGGCATCCGAGACGCGCAGCGCCGACTTGACGAGGGCGCGCAGCTGTTCGAGACCGACGGGCTTGGACAGGTAATCGAAGGCGCCGGCCTTGAGCGCGGCAACCGCATTCTCGGTACTGCCGAAAGCGGTGATCACCGCCACCGGCATCTGCGCATGATGTTCGGTGATATGGCGGACGACATCGAGTCCGCTGCCGTCGGGGAGCCGCATGTCGGTGAGGCACAACTGGAAATCGCCGTCGGCAAGACAGGCCCGCGCCTCGCCGACCGAGCCGACGCAGGCTGCCGCCAGTCCCATCCGCGACAGGGTGAGATCGATCAGTTCGCGGATGTCGGGCTCGTCATCGACGACGAGAACCCGGTTCAACTCGCCCCGGGGGCGCCGTTCGCTTCGGGTAACAGACATGTGTTGCTTCTCCCAACGATGATGAAATGGGCATGACCGGGATCGGACGCCAGGTCGAGGGTGGCTCCGTTCGCAGCGCACAACTCGCGGGCAATGAAAAGCCCGAGTCCCGTCCCGAGATGATGGGTGGTGAAGAATGGCTCGAAGATCTGTGTCCTCGCCTCGTCGGGCACTCCGCCCCCGTCGTCGATGACATGCAGTTCGACCGTGGCCGTGCCGGCGCTCGCCCGCAGGCGCACGCTGCCGGGCGTGCCGCTGGCATGGCGGACGGCATTGGCCAGCAGGTTCCACAGGACCTGGTGGAGGTGGGTCCGGTCGAACCAGAGCACGGGTTCGCCGTCCGTCTCGAGGGCGATGATGTCCGGTGCAACACCCTGGACGCCTTCGAAACCCTCGACGAACTGGGCGCAGAATGACTCCAGCGGCAATGCTTCGGCCTGCATGCGGTCGCGCCTGCCGAGTTCGAGGACATCGGCGACGATCCGGTCGAGGCGCGCCACGTTGTCGGCGACGATCTTCAGCAGACGCTCCTGCATCGCGCCCCTTCTTTCCTCACGCAGCAATTCCCCGGCATGGCCGATGGCCGACAGGGGATTGCGGATTTCATGGGCGATGCTTGCGGTCAACCGTCCGAGAGCGGCCAGCTTCAGTTGCTGGGCACGCTCCTGGACACGCCCCAGATCCTCGAGAAAGACAAGCACCTCGCCGGCGCTGCTGCTCGTCTGTTCGAAGCGGGCACGCAGTTCGGCCCCCGTCGGCGGCTTGAATTCCTGTGTCGCCACGGCCCGCGAACCTTTCCAATCCGCCAGCGCGCCAGCCAGCGGCGGGCAATAACTCGACAGTTGCGCGCCCGGCGCGGGGGCGGCCCCAAGCATTTCGGCCGCCATCGGATTGTGCCGCTCGATCTGTCCGGCGCTGCCGACGACGAGAACCCCGTCCTGCATCCGCTCGATGACGCGCTGGCTGATCCTGCGCTGGTTCTCCAGACCGATGCCGCGCTGGCGCGCCAGTTCCTCGTTGGCCATCAGACGCTGCCCGAGCAAACGCGCCAGGATGGCCGTGGCGAAGAAGCCGGCGGACAGCAGTCCCGCCTGGACGATCGTCGCCGGTTCGAGGCCGCGCACCAGCACCCCGAAGACCTGGCCGCCCAGCGTGACCAGCGTCGCCAGTGCTGCGTAAAAGAGGACCAGGCGGCCGCGTCCGACCAGGCTCGCCGTCGCCAGCGAGACCAGCAGCAGCGTGCCCATGCCGCTGCCGATCCCGCCAGCGACGAACATCAGCAGGCCCAGCACCGCGACATCGGCCAGCACCTGGGATGAGAGTTGGAAATTGAAGCGATGCCGCCAGTGGATCGAAGCAAGAAAACCCGCGGCGACGACCAGCAGATAGACGGCCGCCGCCGGCAGGAACAGCGGGCTGTCGGCCACATGCAGCACGGCGATCCAGCTCTGCGGCCAAATGGCGGCCAGCAGCGCGAGACCGGCAAGAATCAGGCGATAGAGATTGAAATACTGGAAGGGACGCCAACTCGCCTCCCAGGTTGTCGCCAGCCAGTCAGTCATGGGTCGCTGGCGGATTCGCGGCCAGCCGATGCGCCTCGCAACAGAAGTGGGCGCCGTTGGCCGCGATACTGTCGCTCTGCGGCAAATGCACGCCGCAGTGCGCGCAGACGACCATCCGCTCGGGATCGCGGGCTCCTCCTGGCGTCCTTGGCGCAGGACGTTGCGCGCGCTTTTTCCAGACCCACCAGATCGCGGCGACGAGAGCAATGAGCAGGAGGTATTTCATGACAGACCGATCACGAATTCGCACCGCCCCGTTCGATCAGTTCGATCCTGTAGCCGTCTGGGTCTTCGACGAAGGCGATGACGGTCCTGCCGTGCTTCATCGGACCGGCTTCGCGCACCACCTTGCCGCCGCGCTGGCGGATGGCGGCGCACGCGGCAGCGGCGTCCGGCACGGCGACGGCGACGTGGCCATAGCCGCTGCCGAGATCATAGGCCGCGGTATCCCAGTTGTGGGTCAGTTCGAGCGCGGCGCCTTCGCTTTCCGGACCATAGCCGACGAAGGCCAGCGTGAACCGGCCCTCGGGGTAGTCGTTGCGACGCAGCAGTTGCATGCCGAGGACTCCGGTGTAGAAGGCGAGCGAACGGTCGAGATCGCCGACCCGGATCATGGTGTGCAGGATGCGCATGGGGAACTCCTGGTTTCTAGAACTGCGGAATCTGGCCCGCGAGCCGGCGCAATTCGCACCGGCGCGTCCGCCAGTCGGGGCAGAGTTGCTCGACCACGGACCAGAAAGCCGGGCTGTGGTTCATTTCCCTGAGGTGCGCCAGTTCGTGGGCGACCACGTAATCGACGACCGGCAGCGGCATCAGGATCAGGCGCCAGTTCAGCGAAATGCCGCCGTGATGGCTGCAGCTGCCCCAGCGCGTGCGCGCAGCCGAAAGGCGCAGGGGCGGCGGCGGAACGCCGAGTTGCGGCGCGTAATGCGCGAGCCGCGCGGCAAGGATGGCGCGCGCCTTCTCGCGCAGCGCCTTTTCGAGGACCAGCCGGGCGTCGACCGCCGGCGGCACGAAGAGATGCAGCTTCGCCTCGCCGAACAGCCAGCGCTGGCGGCTGCCCGGGGTGACGGTTACGGTCAACGCCTCGCCGAGGACAAAAATGACCGCGCCCTCGGCAACGGCCAGCCTTTCCGGAGGCGGGCGGCTCCGCCAGTCGGCGAGTTTGTCGAGGACCCATTGCCCATGCTCGCGGATCAGCGTCTCGATGTCGCCGATCCGCGCCTGCAGCGGGGCGCCGACCCGCAGCCCGCGCTGGTCGATGGCCAGACCGATGGTGCGCCGCCGGCTGCGCCGCAGATGGTAGTCGACGGCCTGTCCGGAAATGGCGATGCGCCGCGGCGCTTCAGCCGGCGCTGGTCTTGGCATCCCGGTAGCGGTGCGGGGAAATCCGGTGCATCTCGCCTTCAATCCAGCTTTCGACACGCTCATTGACTTCCGCTTCGCTCATTCCGGTCGCGTCGAAGGCCGGGCCGATGCTGATGGTGACGATGCCGGGCTTCTTGATGAAGGCGCGGCGCGGCCAGAGTTCGCCGGAATTGTGGGCGACCGGCGCCACCTTGCAGCCCACGTGGGTGGCCAGATAGGCGCCGCCGGCCTTGTAGCGCCGCGTCTCGCCAGGCGCGACGCGCGTCCCCTCGGGGAAGATGATGACGTAGAAACCCTTCTTCAGACGCTCGCGCCCCTGCTCGACGACCAGGTCGAGGGCCTGCTTGCCGGCCGCGCGGTCGATCGAGATCATCTTCATCGCACCCAGTCCCCAGCCGATCAGCGGCACGCGCAGCAACTCCTTCTTGAGCACGAAGACACAGTAGGCGCCGTGCGGAACGTAGTCCTGGATGGTCATCGTCTCCCAGGCCGACTGGTGCTTGGACAGGATGACGCAGGGCTCCTCCGGCATGTTCTCCAGGCCGACCACCTTCGGCCGGATGCCGAGCAGGTTCTCGACACCCCACTGGATGCCGAGGCGCCACAGCTTCCCCAGGTGATAACCCCAGAGCCCGCGCAGGACGATGGCGCCGAGGATGACCAAGGGAGCGACCAGCAGGGTCCACAGCCCGCCCCAGATGGCGAACAGGACCGAACGGAGAACGTTCATTTCTTTTTCGCCGCCAGAATCCGGTCGACCGCCGCCGCCAGATCGTCGAAGACCTCGGTGCCCTCGGGAAGGTCGCCTTCGTCCAGCGTCACCAGACCCTTCCCGGTGCGCACCAGCATCGGCAGGCAGCCGGCCGCGGCGGAGGCCTGGAGGTCGCGCAGCGAATCGCCGACCGACGGGACGCCCTTGAGATCGACGTTCATCGTTTCGGCGATTCGCTTGAACATCCCGGGCTTGGGTTTGCGGCATGCACAGGCGGAATCCGCCGTATGCGGGCAATAGAAGATGGCGTCGATGCGGCCGCCGGCGGCAAACAGCGCCTTGTGCATCTTTTCGTGGATGGCGTTCAGCGTTTCCATGTCGAGCAGGCCGCGCCCGATTCCCGACTGGTTGGTCGCGACGACGACGTGATAGCCATTCTGGTTCAGCCGGGCGATGGCCTGCAGGCTTCCGGGGATGGGCTTCCATTCCGCCGGGGACTTGATGAACTGGGCGGAATCGAAATTGATCACGCCGTCGCGGTCGAGAATGACGAGTTTCATGGCCTGGCCTCTCCGGGGTTAGGCGGACAGCTTCGAAATATCGGCCACGCGATTCATCGCGCCGTGCAGCCTGGCGAGCAGCCCAAGGCGGTTGGCGCGCAGGGCCGGATCGTCGGCATTGACCATGACGCCGTCGAAGAAGGCATCGACCGGCGCGCGCAGGGCGGCCAGCACCTGCAGCGACTCGCCATGGTCGCCGGTTGCGAAGGCGGCGTCGGCGCGGGGAACGACGTCGACCAGGGCATCGTGCAGCGCGATCTCGGCGTCTTCCTTGAGCAATCCGGCGTCGACCACGGCTTCGACCGCGTTGCCGACCTTCTTCAGGATGTTGCCGACGCGCTTGTTGGCGGCGGCCAGGGCTGCGGATTCGGGCAGCGCGGCGAAAGCGCGGACGGCGGCCAGGCGCTTGCGGATGTCGCCCAGGCGCTGCGGGCGCTGGCTGACCACGGCATCGACTTCCTGCGGCGTGTACCCCTGCTCGCGCAGGTTGCCGGCGAGGCGTTCGTAGATGAAATCGGCCAGCGTGGATTCCGCCGCTTTGAAGCCGTCGACCGCGGCAAACGACGAGTTGGCGGTTTGCAGCAGCGCATCGAGCGGCAGGTCGAGATCGTTCTCGGCGAGCATGCGGATGACGCCCAGCGCATGCCGGCGCAGCGCGAAGGGATCGCGGTCGCCGGTCGGAATCTGGCCGATCCCGAACATGCCGACCAGCGTTTCCAGCTTGTCGGCGAGGGCGACGATGGTGCCGACCCGGTTGCGCGGCAGCGTGTCGCCGGCGAAACGCGGCTTGTAGTGATCCTCGATGGCGTCGGCGATGTCCGCCGACAGGCCGTCGTGCAGCGCGTAGTAGCGCCCCATGATGCCCTGCAGTTCGGGGAACTCGCCGACCATGTCGGTCAGCAGGTCGGCCTTGGCCAGCAGGGCAGCCTGCTCGGCCTGCAGCGCCAGTCCTTCGCCGCCGAGTTGCTCGCCGATCGCCTTGGCGATGATGCAGACTCTTTGCACGCGCTCGCCCTGGCTGCCCAGCCGGTTGTGGTAGACGACCTTGGCCAGCCCGAGGACGCGCGACTCCAGCGTCTTCTTGCGGTCCTGATCGTAGAAGAACTTGGCGTCCGCGAGGCGCGGCCGGACGACGCGCTCGTTGCCGCCGATCACCGCGCTCGCGTCGGCGGGGCGGATGTTGCTGACGACGAGGAACCGGTTGCTCAGCTTGCCGGTCGCGTCGAGCAGCGGGAAGTACTTCTGGTTGGCCTTCATGGTCAGGATCAGGCATTCCTGCGGCACGGCGAGGAATTCCTGCTCGAACTGGCCGGCCAGCACGTTCGGGCGCTCGACCAGCGCGGTGACTTCGTCGAGCAGCGCATCGTCGTCGACCGGTATCAGGCCGGGACCGGCCTTGGCGGCAGCGGCGGACACCTGGCGGGCAATCTCGGCGCGGCGCTCGGCAAAGCTGGCGATCACCGCGCCATCAAGCCTCAGCGTCTCCGCGTAGCTGTCGGCATCCGCAAGGACGACCGGATCGACGGCGGCTTCGAAGCGGTGCCCGCGCGTCTCGCGGCCCGCGTTCAGCCCGAGGACGGAAACCGGGACGACATCGCCGCCGTGCAGCGCCACGAGCTTGTGCGCCGGACGGACGAAATGGACGCTGCTCCAGCCATCGTGCAGCTGGTAGCTCATCACCTTGGGGATCGGCAACCCCGCGAGCGCGGCTTCCAGCGCCTTCTGCAGGCCCTCGGCCAGTGTCGATCCCCTGGTCAGGCTGTCGTGGAACAGCACCTCGGTCTTGCCGTCATTTTCGCGGCGCAGACCGGCCACGGCGGAACCGTCGGAGCCCAGCGCGGCCAGTTTCTTGAGCAGCGCCGGGGTCGCCTTGCCGCCGCCATCGAGACCGACGGCGACCGGCATCAGCTTGTGCGTCACCGGCTTGTCGGCGGCGATGTCGGCAACGTCGGTGACATGGGCGGCCAGACGGCGCGGCGAGGCGTAGGCGGTGACGATTGCGGTCGACGGCGCCAGACCGGCGTTTTTCAGGGCATGGACCAGGGTCTGGGCAAACGCTTCCCCGAGTTTCTTCAGCGCCTTGGGCGGCAATTCCTCGACGAACAGTTCAACGAGCAGGTTCTTGGACGACATGATCAGGCAGCTTTCCTTTCGATCTGGGCGAGGGCTTCGGCGGCCCATTCCTTCGGCGCCATCGGAAAGCCGAGGCGGGCCCGGCTCTCCAGGTAACTCTGGGCGACGGCGCGCGCCAGGTTGCGGATGCGGCCGATGTAGGCGGCGCGTTCGGTCACCGAAATCGCGCCGCGGGCGTCGAGCAGGTTGAAGGTATGCGCGGCTTTCAGCACCTGTTCGTAGGCGGGCAGCGCCAACTGGGCGCCCATCAGGTGCTGCGCCTGCTTCTCGTGGGCGGCGAAGGCGTGGAACAGGAATTCCACGTCGCTGTGCTCGAAGTTGTAGGCCGACTGCTCGAACTCGTTCTGGTGATAGACATCGCCGTAGGTCAGCCCCTGCGTCCACGTCAGGTCGAAGACGTTCTCGACGCCCTGCAGGTACATGGCCAGACGTTCGATGCCGTAGGTGATTTCGCCGGTGATCGGCTTGCAGTCGATGCCGCCGACCTGCTGGAAGTAGGTGAATTGCGTCACTTCCATGCCGTTCATCCAGACCTCCCAGCCGAGACCCCAGGCGCCCAGCGTCGGATTTTCCCAGTCGTCCTCGACGAAGCGCACGTCGTTCTTCTTCAGGTCGAACCCGAGGGCTTCGAGCGAGCCGAGATAGATCTCGAGGATGTCTTCCGGCGCCGGCTTGAGCACCACCTGATACTGGTAGTAATGCTGCATGCGGTTGGGGTTCTCGCCGTAGCGGCCGTCCTTGGGCCGGCGCGACGGTTGTACGTAGGCGGCGTTCCACGGTTCGGGACCGATGGCGCGGAGGAAGGTCGCGGTGTGGCTGGTGCCGGCGCCGACCTCCATGTCGTAAGGTTGCAACAGCGCACAGCCGTGCTTGTCCCAGTAGTCCTGCAGGCGCAGGATGACTTCCTGGAACGTCGGTTTCTTGCTGGTGGTCATCGGACACGCTCGGAAAGACGGAAGACGTTGAATTTTACTAGCTTTTGGCCTTTTCCGGCAGGCCGCCCGGAGCGTTCCCGCGCCCGCGGGCCGTCGCGAAGGGCGGCGCCTCCCGCGGCGATCGAACGCAGGCCAGCGTCGTCGCAGAGCATCGCCGCGCAACAGCCTAGGCGGCGACCTCTAATCTTCCATTTGACGAAACTCCGTTTAATCAATATCATGCCCCCATGTTGCGGTGCAACACCGGGTCTTTGCGCGCCAAACGCGGCGCCATGCCGGGGCGGATCTGGTTCTTTCGCGCCTCACCGGTGTCGTTCCCCCTGTAACCGTTCGCTGCCGCTGGTGTTCTGCGGCAGTGGCAACAGTCAAGGAGGTCGCATGTTCCCTACGACCGTTCTTCCGCCCGCCTTTCTGCGGGTGTCGTTTGCCTTTCTTGCCCTGCTCCGGAAGTTCCTGATGGTGGTCGGGCTGGTCTTTCTGATGGGCCTGGTCGGTCTGCAAGCCGGTCATTCGGGCCTGATCGAAGGGTTGAAATCCCTGATTCCCGCCTCCGAGGCCGCGGATGCCGCGGAGGAGGAGGATGAGGGCGAGTCCGTGGCGCCCGCCGAGCCATCTGCGCCTGCGCTGACCCCGAAGATGCGCGGCGCCCTCGACTACGTTTCAAAGCGTTACCGGGTGTCGACCGAGGCGCTCGAACCGATCTTCGCCACCGCTCAGGCGGCGGGCAAGGAACTGCGCATCGATCCGTTGCTGATCATCGCGGTGATCGGCGTCGAGTCCGGGTTCAACCCGTTCTCGCAGAGCGTGATCGGCGCCAAGGGCCTGATGCAGGTGGTTCCGCGCTATCACATGGACAAGTTGCCCGACGAGGCCGACCATCTCGGATTCCTCGATCCGGTGATCAACGTCCGCGTCGGCGCGAAGGTGCTGCACGAGTCGATCCGCCGTTCCGGTGGCGTCGAGAATGGCTTGCAGCAATTCGGCGGCGCGGTCAACGACCCGGATCGCCGCTATTCGTCCAAGGTGCTCGCCGAGAAGCAACGGTTGGAGCAGGCTACTCAGCGTCTCCGGGCCTGAGGGGCGGACCCGCCTGGCCGCGTCGCGGCCAGCGGCTGACCAGCACGCAGAGGCCGGCCAGCACCAGGAAGGCGAGGTTGCCCGTTCGGGCATAAGGCGTCATTCCCTGGTGCGCGCGGACCTCGGCCCTGAGCACGCCCTGCGTGAATGCCGGAAGACTTGCCTGGACGGCGCCGTCGACGCCGATGACGGCGGTCATGCCGGTGTTGGTGGCGCGCAGCATCGGGCGCCCGGTCTCGACGGCGCGCAGGCGGGCAATCTGCAGGTGCTGCGGCTGGGCCAGCGAGCGTCCGAACCAGGCCGTGTTCGACAGGTTGGCGAGAATGCCGGCCTGCGGCAGGGAGCGGATGAGTTCCTCGCCGAAAACGTCCTCATAGCAGATGTTGACCGCAAGCTGCTGGCCGGCGACGGCGAGCGGCGGCTGGATCTCCGGCCCGCGCGAGAACGACGACATGGGAATGCTGGCGAGACGCATGAACCACGCGAAGCCGGGCGGTATGAACTCGCCGAAAGGCACCAGGTGCGTCTTGCTGTACCTCTGGGTCGGCGAAACACCGAGGCTGACCGCGCTGTTCCAGTAGTACTCGCCGTGACCGGTGATGGTGCCGAAGACGAGGTCGCCGCCATGTCGCTGCGCGGCAGACTTCAGGAATTCGGCATGGTCGGGCGGGAGCTGGTCGAAAAAGGCGGGAACCGCCGTTTCCGGCAGCAGCGTCAGTTGCGCCGGGTTTTCCGCGACGAGGCGCTGATAGAGATTCAGGGTGCGGAGGAAGGCTTCCGGCCGGAATTTCATCTCCTGCGGAATGTTGCCCTGGATCAACGCGACACGGACCGGTTCGCCGACGGGCTCCGTCCATTGCACCTGTCGCAGCCCGAGTCCGAGGACCGCAGTTCCGGCGAGAAAGGCCAGTCCGGACTTCCAGCGCAACAGCAGGGCGCCGCATAGCGCCACGAGCAGCGACAGGCCATGCACGCCGAACAGGGGCGCGAACCCGGCCAGCGGACTGGGCGGCGCCTGCGAGTAACCGGCGGCCAGCCACGGGAAGCCGGTGAAAATCCAGCTTCTAAGCCAGTCGACCGCGGCAATCAGGGCGGCGAAGAACAGCGCCTGGCGCCAGGGCTCCGCCGGCTGCCAGCGCTTGAAGAGCCAGCCGGCCAGCGCCGGGAAGACGGCCATCACGGCACAGAACAGGAATGCGGCGATCCCGGCCAGCCACCACGGCATGCCGCCGAAGACCGAGAGGCTGACGTAGACCCAGGAAACCCCGGTCAGGAAGAAGCCGAGGCCGAAGGCAAGCCCGCTCAGCGCCGCCTCGCGCGGAGAATGGGCGCGCCGCAACACGAGGAACAGCCCCAGCCAGACCACGGGCGCCAGCCAGAACAGGTCGAACGGGGCAAAGCAGAGGACGCCCGCTGCGCCGATCAGGGCCGTCAGACCCAGCCGGTTTTGCGCCCGCTCAGGCAGTCTGGTCGTCAACACCAGGTGGCAGCTTGGGCGGCGGGGTCACCAGCAAGGTGTACAGTCGCCGGCTGTCGGCGCGCAGCACCTGGAAGCGCATGCCGTCAATACCGACGATTTCGTTGCGCTTCGGAACGCGGCCCAGATGGCGGAGGATCAGGCCGCCCACCGTGTCGAACTCGGCATCGGAGAAATTCGTCCCGAAGGCCTGGTTGAAGTCGGCGATCTCGGTCCGGGTCTTGACCCGCCAGCAACCGGGCGAATCGAGACGGATGTTGTCGTAGGCTTCGTCGAAGTCGTACTCATCCTCGATGTCGCCGACGATCTGCTCCAGCACATCCTCGATGGTGACCAGCCCGGCGACGCTTCCATACTCGTTGACGACGATGGCCATGTGATTGCGCGAGACGCGGAATTCGCGCAGCAGTACGTTGAGCCGCTTGGATTCGGGAATGAAGACCACCGGCCGCAACGAGGCGCGGAGATCGAAATCCGCGTCGATCTGGAGCCGCAGCAGATCCTTGGCGAGCATGACCCCCAGCACATTGTCGCGGTCGCCATCGACACCGGAAAGCGCGAGTGGGCAGCTTCGATGACGGCGGAAACAATCCGGGCCATCGGCTCATTGATATCGACGACGTCCATCAGGGCGCGCGGAACCATCACGTCGATGACCCGGGTTTCCGAGGCGGCAAGCGCCCCCTCGATGATGGCCAGCGCGTCGGCGTCCATCAGGTTGCGCTCGTAGGCGGCGCGCAGGATGTCGGCAAGTTGCGCGCGGTCTCCGGGCGCCCCGAGAAGAATGGCCGCCAACCGTTCGATCAGCCCGGGTTTGCCGTCACTGCCCATCATGTCCAGGCGGCATAAGGATCGGGATAACCCAGCGCGGCGAGAATCGCCCTTTCTTCGTCTTCCATGGCCTGCGCATCGCCTTCATTCTCGTGATCCCAGCCTTTCAGATGAAGCATACCATGCACCGTCAGGTGCGCGTAATGCGCCGCCAGCGGCTTGCCTTGCCCGGCCGCCTCACGCGCCACCACGGCCGGGCAGATGACCAGGTCGCCCAGCAGGCGCGGCCCGGTTTCATAGGGGAAGGACAGGACGTTCGTTGCGCAATCCTTGCCGCGATACGCGTTGTTGAGCGTCCGCCCCTCCTGCTCTTCGACCAGGCGGATGGTCACCTGGCCGCCTCCCTTCAGCGCCGCACGCGCCCAGCGCACGAAATCCGCGCGCAACGGCAAGCCTTCGCGCCTGCAGGCATATTGCACCGCGAGTTCAAGGCGTCGGCTTGCTCTGCGACTCATAGGCGGCGACGATGCGCGCGACCAGCGGGTGGCGGACGACGTCCTCCTTCAGGAATTCCGTGAAGGCCAGTCCGCGCACGCCCTTGAGGATGCCATGCGCTTCGCGCAGGCCGCTTTTCTGGCCCTTGGGCAGGTCGATCTGGGTCAGGTCGCCGGTGACCACCGCCTTGGCGCCGATACCGATGCGGGTGAGGAACATCTTCATCTGCTCGGGCGTCGTGTTCTGCGCCTCGTCGAGAATGATGAAGGCATGATTCAGCGTGCGTCCGCGCATGAAGGCCAGGGGCGCGATCTCGATGGCGTGCTTCTCGTGCAGCTTGCTGACGCGGTCGTGGCCCATCAGATCGTAGAGGGCGTCGTAAAGCGGCCGCAGGTAGGGATCGATCTTCTGCGTCAGGTCGCCGGGCAGGAAACCGAGGCGTTCGCCGGCTTCGACGGCGGGGCGGGTCAGGATGATGCGCTCGACCAGGTCGCGCTCGAAGGCATCGACGGCGCTGGCGACCGCCAGATAGGTCTTGCCGGTGCCGGCCGGACCGATGCCGAAGGTGATGTCATGCTCCTGGATTGCCTTGAGGTAGGCCACCTGACGCGGCGTGCGCCCATGCAGCTCGGTTTTCCGCGTCAGCAGTTGCGGCCCATCGACCGGCCCCTCGGCAGCACGGGCGATGCGGCGCAGCGGCGCGTTGAGCAGTTCGATCACGCCAAGCTGGATTTCATCGACCGACAGCGGTTCGCGCGCCATCGCATAGAAGTGGCGGATGGCTTCCGCGGTCAACGCGGATTTCTCGCCAATAATCGAAAAGCGCTCGTTGCGCCGCCGGATGGTCACATCGAAGCCCGTTTCGATCTGCCGGATGTTCTCGTCGAGCGGGCCACACAGATTGGCGAGAAGGACATTGTCGATCGGCGCCAGCACCACGTCCACCGCTCGGCTCTTCGGCGGGGGCCGGCTATTCAAGGATGACAATCTCGCCTCGCAGGCTGTGAGGCAGTGCCCGGGTGATCCGCACATCGACGAAGGTATCGATCAGGCGCGCGCTGCCGGCTGGACCGCCGACAAAATTGACGGCGCGGTTGTTGTCGGTTCGGCCGGCCAGTTCGGTTGCGTCCTTCTTCGACCTGCCTTCGACCAGCACACGCTGCACGCTGCCAACCATCGCCTGGCCGATGGCCTGCGCCTGTTCCTCGATCCGTTTCTGCAGACGACTCAGGCGTGCCGACTTGACTCCGGCCGGCGTCGTATCGTCCATTTCGACGGCGGGCGTGCCGGGGCGCGGACTGTAGATGAACGAGAAGGACGTGTCGAAACCGACGTCATCGATCAACCTCATGGTCTTTTCGAAATCCTCGTCCGTTTCGCCGGGAAAGCCGACGATGAAATCCGACGACAACGAAATGTCGGGCCGCGCCACCCGCAGCTTGCGGATGATCGACTTGTATTCGAGCGCCGTGTAGCCGCGCTTCATCGCCGCCAGCACGCGGTCCGACCCGGCCTGCACCGGCAGGTGCAGATGCGAGACCAGCTTCGGTACGCTGGCGTAGGTGTCGATCAGGCGCTGCGACATTTCGCGCGGGTGCGACGTCGTGTAGCGGATGCGCTCGATACCCGGAACCTCGGCGATGTACTCGATCAGCAATGCCAGATCGGCCTGGTCTTCGCTCCCGGCCATGGCGCCCCGGTAGGCATTGACGTTCTGGCCGAGCAGCGTCACTTCCCGGACGCCATTTGCCGCCAGCCCGGCGACTTCGGTCAAAACGTCCTCGAAGGGCCGCGACACCTCACCGCCGCGGGTGTAGGGAACAATGCAGAAGGTGCAGAATTTCGAACAGCCTTCCATGATCGATATGAAAGCCGATGCGCCCTTGACCTCGGCGGGAGGCATGGCGTCGAACTTCTCGATTTCCGGGAACGAGACGTCAACCGCTGCCTTGCCCTGGCGCTTGCGTTCCGCGATCAGTTGCGGCAGGCGGTGCAGGGTCTGC
>ERZ761603.1894-NODE-1894-length-15058-cov-12.869693_pt1 | contig 15058 bp, 13 predicted proteins | sample MGYA00511879_ERZ761603 | MGnify/ENA primary metagenome ERZ761603 (study PRJEB28899, sample SAMN02850040) | bioreactor sludge metagenome | biome: EBPR Sludge; feature: EBPR Bioreactor; material: flocular biomat | place: Australia: Thorneside Wastwater Treatment... | reverse complement strand
CGCCAAGACGCAGGAGAACGGCCGGCACCCGCCAGGACGCGGGCGGTTTGCCCAGCGCCGCGCGGATGGCCGCGCTGATCTCGCTGCCGGAATAGGCCTGGCCATCGGCGACGATGTAGGTTCGTCCGCTGGCCCGAGGTTCCTCGGCGACCCGACGCATCGCCGCCACCACGTCATCGACGTGCACCAGCGAGCGGCGGTTGCCGGTGTCCGGTAGTGGCGGGAACCAGCCCGCGCGGATGCCGCGCGCCATGCGTTCGAGATTGCCGCGTCCGCCGCAGCCGTAGACCATCGCCAGGCGCAGGTTGACGACGTGCATGCCGTATTCGCTGCCGGCGGCCAGCACCGCGGCTTCCGCTGCGCGCTTGGCGCGGCCATAGGGCGTACAGGGCTCGCCCGGCCAATCTTCGTCGGCACACGCGTCACCGGGTTCAGCCATCGCCTTGACGCTGGAGAGGAAGACGAAGCGGCGCACGCCGGCCTCGCCCGCTGCTTGCAGCAGCTGGCGCGTACCCTGGTCATTGATCCGCCAGTGCGCGTCGGGATCAGAGGAAGTGAAGGCATGCGCATGGCCGGCGCAATGAAACACGCAATCGATACCCGCGCAGGCTGCCTGCAGCGAAGCCGGATCGAGCAAGTCGCCGACCGTCGCCCCCGGCAGCGTCGAAAACGTACGCATCAGGACGCGAATCGGTTCGTGCCCGGCGAGCGTCCTTCTCAGGCGGCCGCCGATGAAGCCACTGCCGCCGGTGATCAGGGACGGCATTCGCTTTCCTCGGTCTTGGTTGCGGCCCGTGTCTGCGCGTAGTGGCCGTCAGTCTCCGCTGCCGTCGTCGTCAGGTAATGGCTGCTGCGGAACAGGAAGCGCTTCTCGACCAGATGCCACATCAGCACGGCAGCGACCGCGACCGCGAGGACGACAGCGCTCAGGAAAAGCCAGGGGCTGTCGTTGAACCAGCCGGCCTGGACGAACAGCTGGGTGATCGGGAAATGGAGGATGTAGGCGCCGTAGGAAAAATCGCCGCACTTGCCGAAGTTGCCGAGGTAGGGGAAGAGCCCGAAAAACACGACGATGACCGCCAGCGCAAACGGTTCGCAGGCCGGCAGCGGGGAACTGCGGTGGATGGCGAGGATCACCACTGCCGCGAGCAGAAAGCGTGTCCTGTAGCGGGCGAAGAAGGCGCGATGGTAGTAGAGGAATGCGCCAGCCATGAAGTAGGAAAGCTGTCCGGGAAGCTGCCGCGCCAGCTCGCTGTAGAGTCCGACACCCGTACGCTCCGCGGCCGCCGTCAGCCATGCGTGATAGGTCACCGAGGCGCCATAGATCAGCACCATCGCCGGCAGGCGCGGGACCCGTCGGAACAGACAGGCGAACAGCGGCACCGCAAGATAGAACATGACCTCGACCTTCAGCGTCCACAGCGCACCGTTGACCGCGGTCAACGGGTTGGTGGCGAAAACGCCGGGGAGCGTCGGTTGCAGGAAATTCAGGAAAGCGAGATTGGCGAGCAGATACCTCAACCAGGCCAGCGAGAAGTAGTCCGCCGCCGGCAGCGTGCTCGCCGCCGCCAGGCCCAGCGCGCATAACACCACCACCGTGCCATAGGCAGGGTAGATACGTCGAAGGCGCTTGCTCGCGTAGGAGGCAAGCGACGTCGAACGCTCGTAGCTCATGAAAATCAGGAAGCCGCTGACGACAAAAAAGGCCTTCACCGCCACCGCCGTCGACAAGACGTCGGCCAGCCATTTCAGTTGCGGCAGCCCCGAAAGTTCGTGCACATGGACCAGACAGACGGTTCCGGCGAAGAGGAGGCGCAACAGGTCGAAGTTATTCTCGGCGAGCGCCTGATCCGATTGCACCACGCTTCGCCTCGTCACTGCCGCCCGCCGCCCACAGGCAGTCTGCCCCAGTAGCGAATGAAGTAGCGCGCCATGCTCCGCAGATGCCAGGCCTGATGGCGCAGGCTGTGTCGGCTTGCCCGTTGGGCTGCATGCACCACGCTCGCCTGCGGACAAAGAACGATCTGCCGTCCCGCGCGCCACAGGCGAACGCAGAAATCCACATCCTCGTAGTAGAGAAAGTAGGCCGCGTCGAACCCCCCCAACGCGGCGTAATCCGCCGCTGCAAACAGCATGAACATCCCGGCCACCCAGTCGGGATGAAAAGGCGGGCTCGTCCGGTCGTAGTGGTAACGACCGTCAGCCAGTCCCAGCAGTTTGGCGAACAGGCTCAGCAAGCCGGGGAAGCGGCGCGCACTGTCCTCGATCTCAGCCGTCGGGCTGATGACCGCCGGCGCGCACAAGGCGACGCGTTCGCTCAGGCAGTCGAGCAGCGCCGGAAAAGGATTGCTGGCGAAGCGTACGTCCGGATTGAGGACGCAGTAAAACGGCGTCGCGCAGTGCGCGAAAGCCGCATTATGGTTGGCGGCAAATCCTTTGGGCACTGCGTTGCGCAGCACCACGACCCTTTCCGCGAGCAGAGCGGGAACGACGGCTTCCGCTTCCGGCACGTTGATCGTCAGCACGACACGGGTGACTTCCGGGCAGACAAGCAGGTCGCCCAGGAGCGCGTCGACCATGCGGCCATGGCCGTGGCTGACAATGGAGACGGTAATCATGAGCGCTCTCCGGCGACTGTCGCCGCGATCACCTGGCGATAGACGGCGAGGACTTGCGCCGCGTTGGTACTGGCGTCGAAATGCGTTTTCGCCAGCTGCGCGGCATGGCGACCCATCGCGGCCCTTTGCTCCGGGTTGGCGTACAGGAACAGAATCGCCTCGGCCAACTGCTGGGGCTCGCGTGGACGAACCGCCAGCCCGGTGACGCCGTCGACCAGCGTGTCGCCGAGCGGCGCTGTCACTGCGGCGACGCTCGGTACGCCAAAGAACGCGGCTTCGAAGATCGGTCGCCCGGGCGCATCGAGATGGCTGGGAAAGCAGACCACGTCGAACTGCCGGTAGATTTGCTCAAGATCGGTGGCAAATGGCCAGAACTCGACCACGTCGGCCAGCGCCAAGGCGCTGATCCGGGCTTGCAGTTCCTGTTCGATCTCCTGTGACAAGCCCAGTCGGCGCAGGACAAAGTCCCTCAGCGGCGAGCGGCGCCGCATGCTCTGCCCGACGAAGACGAAGCGGATGTCAGCGCCTTTCGAGCGGCACCAGGCCGCCGCTTCGACAAACTCGAGACAGCCCTTGGCGCGAGACAGCCCGCCCACCATGCCGACAGTGAAGCGCGCGTTGCCCGCCACCCGCGGCGACTGCTCGTCGCAGGCAACGCGCAGACCGTTGTGGATCACCACCGTCTTCAGCCGCGGGTCGAGCGTCGAACGGACGGTCTCGTCGATCGCAATCAGCTGCTGCGCCTGCGTGTGCAGCAGCGCAAAGATCAGGCGGCCGCGCCAGCCGCGCAGGGGTTGTTGTAGCGAGCGGACATGCACGATCAGCGGACAGCCAAACAGGCGCCGCGCCAGCCAGACCGCCGGCAACAAGGTGACGTCGTTAACATGCACCAGGTCCACCCCACCCCACTGGCGTTTCGCCGCCCATAGTCCGAGCAGCGTCGTCGGCAGGTAGGCCAGTTCGCGCAGCAGGACCAGCCAGCGCCAGCCCCGGTAGTGGCTATAGCGCGTATGGTCGAATTGCGACACGCCGCGGCAACCCAGTACCGGGATGCTGGCTGCTGCCAGCATTTCCTCGAACTGTCCGCGCCGGGTCAACACCAGCGGCTGGACGGTTGCAGGGGGAAAACTCTCGATCAACTCGAGCAGGCTGCGAGCGGAGCCGCCGAAAGGCGCCGCATGGTGCACATAAAGCACCCGGATCGCCTGCTGATGCTCGCGCTCGCGCTGGACCACACTCATCGGGCTAGCGGGACAAAGTCAGGTTCTGGTTCTTGCAGACAAGGTACCTGGTGCGTGGCGACCGCTGCCTCACGGCGCGCAGCACGCTGTCGACAGCCACTGTTGACGGACACGCCGGTGATGGCGGGCGAGCCAGAACAGCGCGATCAATGGCCAAGCGGAGTCGATGCCGCCGTTGTCGACGCGCGCCAGGGCGTCGACAACGGGCAGACAGACAACGCGAATGTCTTCTCCTTCGTCGGCCAGACCGTGGATGCCGCAGGCGCTGGTGCTGTCCACCCGGCCAAGAAAGAGGTGGGTGCGTTGCGCGGTCTGGCCCGGGCTGGTGTAGAAACTGGTCATCGGCAGCAGGTCGCCGATCGTGCAGCCGGCTTCCTCGGCGGCTTCGCGCTGCGCGACCTCGGCGGCGGTCTCACCCGGCTCGATGAGGCCGGCGACGATTTCGAGCAGCCACGGCCCGCGTGGGTCAGCGTGGGCGCCGACGCGGAACTGCTCGATCATCACCACTTCGTCGCGTCTGGGGTCGTAGAGCAGGACGCCCGCGACGTCGCCCTTGTCGACGACTTCGCGCACCAGCGGCGGGCTCATGCCGCCGGCGAACAGGCGGTGGCGCAGGCGCAGGCGCTGCAGCCGATAAAAGCCCTGGTAGCAGACGGTGCGTTCCAGAATCTCGAGATCCGGGTCCTTCATTCCTTTTCTTCTCACTCCTGCCGTAGCACCGGCGGTGCCACTGTCCGCAGACTCGGGCATACTCCCAGGCCAACAATCACCCGCCATCGGTGCGCGTTGGCCACTTCGAGATCCGCATGCGCTTCTTCAGTCCCTCGACCCGCAAGGTGATCCGCCATCCCGCCGCCTTCGCCCTGCGCACCCTGCACAGCTTCAACCGCAACCAGGGTCTGTTGTTGGCCGCGGCAATCGCCTATTATGCCCTGCTCTCGGTCGTTCCCTTGTTGATCCTGTCGGTGATCGCGCTCTCGCATCTGGTCAGCGAAGCCGAGTTGCTGGCGACCCTGGGGCGCTACCTCGAATGGCTGGTGCCAAGCCAGTCGGCGGCCTTTTTGCGCGAAGTCTCGATTTTCCTCGATAACCGTGCCGCGATCGGCGTCGTTCTGCTGGCGACGATGCTTTTTTTCAGCTCACTGGCGTTTTCGGTGCTCGAGAAGGCGATGGCGGTGATCTTCGCGCATCGGGCAGCCGGCGAGCAGCGGCATTTTCTGACCTCGGCGCTGCTCCCGTATTGTTTTGTCCTCCTGCTCGGCGTCGCCTTGCTGGCGGTCACCCTGGCCGCGATTGCCGTCGAAGCCATCGCCGACGAGAACCTCCGCCTCCTCGGCAGCGAGTGGTCGCTGCGCGGCGTCTCGGGTACCTTGCTCTACCTGCTCGGACTCGGCGCCGAAGTGCTGATCCTGACCGCCATCTACGTGATTCTGCCGGTGGGGCGCGTGCCTCTGCGTCACGCGCTTTTCGGCGGGATTACCGCGACGCTGATCTGGGACGTGACTCGGCACGGCCTGGTCTGGTTCTTTACCACGCTGTCGAAGGCGAGCGTCGTCTACGGACCGCTGGCGACGGCAGTCGTCGCCATGTTCAGCATGGAAATCGCGGCGACGATCGTCCTCGTCGGCGCGCAGGTGATAGCCGAGTACGAGACGTTCGCCGACAAATAGGCGCCGCTTCCGAGGCGGGTGAGCGATCCCCGCAGGCGCGCTGCTCAGGCAGAAGACCTGGAAAACAGCGCACCCGCGCCTACTTCTTGCCCCGCTCGCCGCGTGTCTTGTTGATGACCTCATCGGTGAGCGCGAGCAACGGCCCGAAGCCCTTGGTTTCCTTGCCGGTTACCAGGTACTTGCCATCGACGGCGAGCGCCGGAACGCCCTGAATCCGGTACGCCTGTGCCATCTGGTCAGCCCGCTTGGCCTTGCTGACGACGCCGAAGGAGCTGTAGGCGTCGGCAAACTTCTTCGCGTCGACGCCCTGCGTGCTCACCCAGTCGATAATCGCCTTGTCGTCGTAGAGTTTGGCCCCGTTGTTGTGCAAGGCGTTGAAGACGGCACCGTCGAGCCTGGCGAGGTCGCCGGTGGCTTCCAGCGCGTAATAGAGCCTGGACAGACTCGCCCACTGCGGCCGGTTGAAGGAAATCGGGACGCGCTTGAAGACGACGTCGGCGGGTAGGGCGGCGGCCCATTTGCTGACTGCCGGATGAAACTCGTTGCAATGCGGGCAACCGTAGGAGAAGAACTCGATGACTTCGATCTTCGCGGGATTATCGGTGGTTTGTACCGGAGCGACCGGGACGTAGTCACGCCCGACGACCAGTTCGGCGCGTGCCGGCAGGGTCACTGCCCACAGGGCCAGTGCCAGTGCAAGCCCCCATCCACTCAAACGTCCAGACATGACTCGACTCCTCAAGGTTGCTAGTCTTTGCGTACCAGATTGGCGTCGATGCCCTGACGGGCGAGATCAGCGCGCAGGTGATTGACGTCGTCCAGCTTGTGATAGGGCCCCAGGCGCACGCGGTACCACACCTTGTCCTGCAGCATGACCTGCTGGATGCGTGCCTCAGCGCCCAATAACGCCAACTTCGCCTTTTGGTTGTCGGCTTCGCTGGCGCTCTGGAATGATCCCGCCTGCAGATAGATCGGTTCCTTCAGCGGCGTGTCCTTGCTTGTCCTGGCGCTATCCGCTGCCTTGCCCTCGCTCGGTTTGACCTCGGCCGGCCTGGCGACCGCGACCTTGGTTTCTACCGGCTTGGTCTCGGGCGACTTCGCTTCTGCCGCCTTGACTTCCTCGTGTTTGGGCTCGACCGGCTTGCTGAGCGACGGTTTCACTTCTTCGGGCTTGGGATCGGGGATCGCCTCGGCCTGTCCGGGGAGGATCTTGTAGAAGTCAAAGCGTGGTTTCTCGGGCGTAATCGGGTCGCCCGGCTTCCCCGGCAGCGCGGCCACGGTCGACGCTTCCGGCGATGTCCCCGCCGGCCTGCCCGACGTCGGCGGCGGCAGTTTCGGCTGCTGCCCGGTGGTCGTGAACGGGAGCGGCGCCTTGTTGATGTACCAGACGACGGCGGCAACACCGATGACGCCAACGACGAGGCCGATGAACAGGCCGAGCAGCGTTCCGCCGCGAGACTTCTTCGCCGGCGGCACCTTGCGGGGTTTGAGGTCACGACTCATGGTACACCTCTGTCCTTCAGCTACATCGATTCCGGACAACTGACGCCCAGAATTGCCATCCCGTTGCGAATCACCTGCCCGACAGCAGACGCCAGTGCCAAACGCGCGTTCCTGATCGCCAACTGGTCGACCAGGACTCGTTCCGCATTGTAGTGGCTGTGAAATTCGGCGGCCAGATCCCGGAGATAAAAGGCGATCAGGTGCGGCGCCAGCTCCGCCGCTGCGGTCTCGACGACCTCGGGGAACTCACCGATCCTTGACGCCAGGAGCAGCTCGCGTGCCCCGGTGAGTGGGCCGAGGTCGGCCGTGGTCAGCGTTCGCGGATCACCGCCCCACTGCGCCAGCAGCGAACGCACGCGCGCATGCGCATACTGGATGTAATAGACCGGGTTGTCGCTGGACTGGCTTTTCGCCAGGTCGAGATCGAAGTCGAGGTGCTGATCCGATTTGCGCAACACATAGAAGAAACGGCAGGCATCGTTGCCGACTTCTTCGCGCAGCGTGCGCAGGGTGACGAAGTCGCCGGCGCGGGTCGACATCGAAGCCTTCCAGCCCGAACGATAAAGTACGGCGAACTGCACCAGCGCCACTTCGAGGCGGTCGGCGTCGAGTCCGAGGGCACTCAGAGCACCCTTGACGCGGGCGATGTAGCCGTGATGATCGGCACCCCAGACGTTGATGATGCGCTCGAAGCCGCGCTCGTACTTGTTCAGGTGGTACGCGATGTCGGACGCGAAATAGGTGTACAGGCCGTTGTCGCGCTGGACGACGCGATCCTTTTCGTCGCCGAAGGCGGTCGACCTGAACCAGCGAGCACCGTCCTGGACGTAAAGATGGCCCGCCTTGTCAAGTTCGGCGACTGAGCGCGCAACGAGACCGGTCGCGAACAGCGACTGCTCGGAAAACCAGACGTCGAAAAACACCCCTGAAGCCTCGAGGTCGCCACGGCAATCGGCGAGCTGCTCGGTGAGCACGAAGTCATGCACGTAGCGCCAGTCGGCAGCGAGCAGCTGTTTGGCGTTGGCGATCAGGGCGTCGAGCTGTGCTTCTCGCTGCTGCACGGCGGCGTGATCGGTGCGCTCGACGCTGGGCAGTCCGGGTGTACCGGCGACGATGGCGGCAGCGGGTCGCCGGAAGCGTTCACCGTGCGTGGCCAGCAACTGGCGCGCCATTTCCCGCACATAGTCGCCCTGATACGCGTTCGGCGGAAACAGAGCCTGTGCAGCGTCGCCGTCGCTCAGTTCGAGGTAGCGCAGCCAGGTGGAGACGGCAAGGATGTCCATCTGCCGCCCGGCGTCATTGACGTAATATTCGCTGGTCACATCCCAGCCGGCATACGCCAGCAACTTGCACAAGCTGCCACCGTAGGCCGCACCGCGCCCGTGTCCGACGTGCAACGGGCCGGTCGGGTTGGCGGAGACGAACTCGACGAGGACCTTGCGCCTGCCGCCGCTGTGCGAACGGCCAAAGTCGCCGCCTTGTTCAAGCGCCTCGCGCACGACGCTGATCTTGGCCTCAGGCGTCAGATGAAAATTGATGAAACCCGCACCGGCGACCGCGGTTTCACTGACCAGCGGCGAGAAAGGGATCTCGGCGCGCAGCAGATCCGCAAGTTGTCGCGGATTGCGCCGTAGTGATCGTGCCAACTGCAGCGCCAGATTGCACGAAAAGTCCCCATGCGAAGCCTGCTTTGGCCGTTCGATGTGAATCGGGCAATCGGTTTCGGCGGGGGCGACGCTGTGCAGCGCGGTCCGCATCAGCTCGGCAAGGTGGAGCTTGAGATGGTGACTCATCGGGGCGTGGTTGGCGGATCGGTCAGGCCGACCATTATACGACGGGCGAGGGTCTCTCGAGCGGAGCGCTGCGGCCGGCGTAACAATAGCCAAAACTGATCGATTTTATGAAAACAATCAATTTGCGCTACGACAGTTGCGATTCTAGAATCCAGATGTCGGGCTGGCCAACGCACAGATCGTGCGCTGCAGGCTTCCCCCGCAGGCCAGGCGCGAACGGCGCCGGGATCGATTTCTGCCACCGAGGAGCATGATGATGAATGCCAAGAAAGCCACTGTCCCGTCGATCAACATCGGCATTGCGGCCGGCGAACGCGAAAAGATCGCCAAAGGGCTCTCCGCGCTGCTGGCGGACAGCTATACCCTGTACTTGATGACGCACAACTTTCACTGGAACGTCACCGGGCCGATGTTCAACACGTTGCACCTGATGTTCATGGCGCAGTACACGGAGCAGTGGACCGCTCTCGACGTCATCGCCGAACGGATTCGTGCGCTCGGCCACCCGGCGCCGGGAACTTACCGGGAGTTCACCAGCCTGGCTTCGATCAAGGAAGTCGAGGGTGTGCCCAAGGCCGTCGAGATGATCCGCTACCTGGTCGCGGCGCAGGAAGCCACTGCGCGTACCGCACGCGAACTGTTCCCGGTGGTGAACGCAGCCAACGATCAGCCAACCGCCGATCTGCTGACTCAGCGCCTGGAAGTACACGAAAAGACGGCGTGGATGCTGCGCAGCCTGCTCGAAGAGTAGGACGCCGGCGCAGGTCGGGTGCTCGACCGGGCAGTCGGCCTGCAATTCGGGGCGCTCAGCTCGAGCTGGGCAGACGCAACTGGAAACGTGTGCTCTGCGCATCAGAGCACACGCTGACTTCGCCGCCATGCGTGCGGGCGATCGAGCGCGTGATCGCGAGCCCCAGCCCCGAGCCTTCCGCGCCCTGTTGTCGCGAGGGATCCGCTCGATAGAAGCGATCGAACAAGCGCGGCAAGTGTTCGGCTGCGATCGCTTCACCGTCGTTGTCGACGCCCACCTGGGCCATGCCTGCAAACTCTTCGACGTAGACCGCAACATGGCCCTGCCGCGGAGCATGGTGCAGCGCGTTCGCGAGCAGGTTGGCGATCGCGCGTCGCAACATCAGGCGATCGCCGGTAACGAAGGCGGCTCCGGAACAACGCAGAGCAAGCTGCTTTTCCTCGGCCAGCGGCTCGTAGAACTCGCACAGGCTGGCCACCTCATGGGCCAGGTCAACCCGTTCCCGGTTCGGGATCAGGAGATCGCTGTCGGCCTTGGCGAGAAAGAGCATGTCGGCGATTGTTCGCGACAAGCGTTCGAGCTCCTCGACGTTGGAAGCAAGCACCTCCTGGTACTCGGGCAGCGGTCGCGCCCTGGACAGCGTGACCTGCGTCTGCGTGAGCAGGTTGCTGACCGGAGTCCGCAACTCGTGTGCGAGGTCGGACGAAAAATCGGACAGACGGCGAAACGATTCCTCCAGCCGCGCCAGCATCGCGTTCAGCGTCTGCGCGACCTCGGCCAGTTCAGGCGGAACGGTGTCGGCGGCCAGACGTCGATCGAGGCGGTCGGCGGTGATGCCGGCGGCCTCGCGGCAGATGGCGCGCAGCGGCGCCAGTCCCTTGCGCGCAACCAGCCAGCCGAGAGCGCCGCTGACCAGGGCGGCGACCACGACCACCGACCACAAGGCGACGCGGAACGACGCCATGAAGTGCTCGTGGTGGCTGAGATCGGTCGACACGGCAATGACCAGCGGCGCCGCACTGGCGACACCGGTCGACGCACGGGCCGAGACGCCGCGCTGCAGGCGGCCATCGGCAGCGGACCACTTCTCCGGTCGCCCGCCCGGCACGCTCGGGGCCAGGCGCAGCGCCGCCGGAAACTCGGCACCGGCGGTGACGTAAACCGCGTCTCCGGCTGCGCTCCAGATCGCCACCGACAGGCCGTGATGGCCGACCAGAGCGGCATCCAGCCTGGTCTGGAGCGCCGTCCAGCCGCCGGCATCCTGTGCGCCGGCGATCGCGTGCCGTACCAGTTCGAGTTTTCCGTCCAGCAAGTCGCTGTCCATCTCCTCAAAATGCCGTTCGACGAGCGCGCCGACCAGCAGTCCGAGCAGCAGCAGGACAGCCGTCGATACCGAGGCGAAGAGCAGCGTCAACCGAGTGGTCACCGAACGCGTCATGCGGGGACTTCGAGCACATAGCCCATACCCCGGACCGTGCGGATCAGCTTGCTCGGGAAGTCGTCATCCACCTTGGCCCGCAGGCGGCGGATGGCCACCTCGATGACGTTGGTGTCGCTGTCGAAGTTCATGTCCCAGACTTGCGAGGCGATCAGCGAGCGCGGCAAGACTTCGCCCTGTCGCCGCAGCAGCAGTTCGAGCAGCGCAAACTCCTTGGCCGTCAGGTCGATCGTGCGACCACCGCGGGTGACGCGCCGGCGCCGGAGGTCGAGCGCCAGGTCTGCCGCCCGCAGCACGTCGGCCTCCTTCGCCTTGCCGCCGCGGCGCAGCAGCGTGCGCACGCGCGCCAAAAGCTCGGAGAAGGCGAAAGGCTTGACCAGATAGTCGTCAGCGCCAAGCTCCAGGCCCTTGACCCGATCGTCCACCGCGTCTCTCGCGGTCAGGAAGAGTACCGGCATTTCACCGCCGGCGTGCCGCAGCCGCTGCAGAATCTGCCAGCCGTCGACGCCGGGCAGCATCACATCGAGGATCACCAGGTTGTACACTTCGGTCAGCGCCAGATGCAGGCCATCCGGACCGTCACGCGCCAGATCGACGACGAAACCGGCCTCACTCAATCCTTGCCTGAGGTAGTCTCCGGTTTTCTGTTCATCTTCGACCACCAGTATCTTCATCGCCGTGCCCGCCCGCGCAAGGTTAGCTTTGTCGACATTTTGCGCCGGCAGCGGCAGTGGATACAAAAGCTGACGAGAATGTAATCTTGCCGTCAGCGTCTTGTTAGCCACGGCGCCCGACAATGGCCTGCCCCCCCGTTGCCCCCCTCTTTGCCCATGTGCCCATGAAAGTACGCTTCCTCAACGCACTCCGCTTCGCTCATCTGCCAGCGGTCGCCGGCGCCTGCCGTGCAGCGCCCGATTGCCATCCGCGCAAAGAACACCTCGGGCTCACCCTCACAAACACCGAGTGGCGGTAGAGAATGGAGGCCAGAGGTGGGATCCGGATGACGCGCCTGGCGCGCCGCCGACCCGAAGCCCCGATCGACCGCCAGGAATAGTCGCAATGCCAAACCGTCGTCCTTCAAGCCGCGTCCTGCTCACCGCGGTCGCTGGCCTGTGCTGCTGGGCTGCGCACGCCACGGAGCTGCCCCCGGGCGCCAGCGTCGACAGCCTGCTCGCCTACGCCCAGACTCGCAATCCCGAATACGCGGCCATGCGCGCCGAGGCCGCTGCCGCAAGCGAGCGCATCGCCGTCGCCGGCGCCTTGGCCGATCCCAAGTTTCGGGCCGAGCTGCGCGATATCACGCGCATGGGGGATCAGAACGTCACGCTGTCGCCGAGTCGGGTCGGCAGCACACGCTATTTGTTGTCGCAGGATCTGCCGTGGTTTGGCAAGCGCGACTTGAAGCGGGAAATCGCCGAGCTGGAAGCGGCAACTGCCAGGGGGCGCGCGCTCGGTACCTGGGCCGAGATCGCGGGCCGGATCAAGGTGGTCTACGCGCAGCTCTACTACGTCCATGGCAGCGAACGACTCACCCGCGAGCTGCTCGACCTGATGGCGCGTCTCGAGAAGATCACGCTGGTACGCTACGCGGGCGGTCTGGCGGCGCAGCAGGACGTCGTTCGTGCCCAGGTTGAACAGACCACGCTGCGCAATGAGCTGATCACCCTCGACGCCGAGCGCCACCATCTGCATACGCGGCTCAATGCCCTGTTGGCGCGACCGGCGACGGCCCCGCTGGCGCCACCGGCTCGCCTGCGACCCTTGCCGCCGCCAGCGAAACTCGACTACACGGCGCTGGCCGAGCGCGTACAGGCGAACAACCCGCAGCTTTTTGCCGACGAATCGCGAGTCAAGGCGGCGGAGAAGACGCGCGACCTGACCTACCGGAACCGCTATCCCGACTTCACGCTCGGTGCCGGGCCGATCCAGTATCAGAACTCGGTCAAGGAGTGGGAAGTGATGATCGAGTTCAACCTCCCGCTCCAGCAGACCTCGCGTCGAGCCCAGGAGCGCGAATCGGAAGCGATGCTCAATGCCGCGCGTGCCCGTCGTGAGGCGACCAGCAACCAGGTGCTCGCCGATCTCGCCGAGGGACTGGCGGCGATCGAAGCCGCACGCCGCAGCGCCGACCTCCTCGCCAACCGTTTGCTGCCGCAAGCCGATCTGACCTTTCAGGCGGCGCTCGCGGGTTACGAGAACGGTCGGATCGACTTTGCGACGCTGCTCGACGCGCAGCGGCAAATCCGGCAGGCGCGACAGAATCAACTGAAGGCAGAGACCGATGCCGAGATGCGCGTTGCCGAAATTGAACGACTGTTGGGGGACGACCTATGACCAAGGCAGTACGACTGGCGTTGGCCGCGCTCGTCCTGGCGGTTGCCGGCGGCGGGGGGTACTGGCTTGGCAGCCGGAGCGACGCACGCCGGCAGGAAGCGGCGGCCAGGCACGCAGACCCTACGGCGCAGGTGACGAAGAAGGAGAAGAAGCTCCTCTACTACCGCAACCCGATGGGACTGCCCGACACCTCGCCGGTGCCGAAGAAGGATCAGATGGGGATGGACTACCTGCCCGTCTACGAGGATGAAGGGGACGCCGAAGCTCCGGCCGGCGAGATCCGGATCAGCACCGAGAAGCTGCAGAAGCTTGGCGTGCGTACCGAAACGGTCGAGCGCCGCGTGCTCGACAAGGTCGTCCGTGCGCTCGGACGGATCGAGGCCGACGAGCGGCGCAGCTACACGATTGCGCCGAAGTTCGAAGGCTACGTCGAACGGCTGCACGTCAATGTCACCGGTCAGGCAGTCGGCAAGGGGCAGCCGCTGTTCGAAGTCTACAGCCCCGAGCTGGTCTCGGCGCAGCGCGAGTACGCGATCGCTGCGCAAGGCGTCGCCGCGCTCAAGGACGGCGGCGACGCCGCACGCGACGGCATGCAGCAACTGGCCGACTCCAGCTTGCAGCGGCTGAAGAACTGGGACATCTCCGAGGAGCAGGTGAAGGCGCTCGCAAAGTCGGGCGAGGCGCGGCGCACGCTGACCTTTCGCTCGCCGGTGGCGGGCATCGTCACCGACAAGAAGGCGATGCAGGGGATGCGCTTCATGCCCGGTGAGGCGCTCTATCAAGTCGCTGACCTCTCCGCAGTCTGGGTCGTCGCCGACGTCTTCGAGCAGGATATCGCGCTGCTGCGCAAGGGCGCCCAGGCCAGGGTGCGCATCAACGCTTATCCGGACAAGATTTTCAATGGCATCGTCAGCTACGTCTACCCGATGCTCAAGGCGGAAACGCGGACCGTTCCGATCCGCATCGAACTGGCCAATCCGGACCACTTGCTCAAACCGGCGATGTTCGCCGAGGTCGAACTGGCGGCAGGCGGTGCGGACAAGGTCGTGACCGTTTCCAACTCGGCGGTGATCGACAGCGGCACCCGGCGCATCGTCCTGGTGCAGGTCGGCGAAGGGCGTTTCGAGCCGCGCGAGGTCAAGCTCGGCCGGCGCAGCGACGATCGCGTTGCCGTCCTCGACGGCGTTCGCGAGGGAGAAGCGGTGGTGGTGGCGGCCAACTTCCTGATCGACGCCGAAAGCAACCTCAAGGCGGCCATCGGCGGCCTCGGCCACGCCGCCCACGCGGGCGGTGCCATACCACAGGACAAGGCGGCGTCCGGGGGTGAGCACGCCGGACACACGATGAATCCGCCCGTTGCCGTCGGCCACCAGGCTGAGGGCCGCATCGAGGGCATCAACGCCGCGAAAGGCAGCGTCACCCTCAAACACGGCCCCGTCGCCAGCCTCAACTGGCCGGCGATGACGATGGACTTCCTGGTTGCCAACCCGGCCTTGCTCGCGGGAGTACAAGCGGGGGCCAGCGTCCGCATCGAGTTCGTCGAGCGCAAAGCGGGTGAATGGGTGATCACCGGTCTGGCTCCGCTGGCGAGCACCGCGGCAGGTCGCGGCGCACCTGCCCACGCCGGTCACTGATGGAGGACGCATGCTCGCCAGGCTGATCGCATGGTCGGGGAATAACCGTTTCCTGATCCTGCTGGCGACGGTCTTC
>ERZ761603.1893-NODE-1893-length-15059-cov-12.074513_pt1 | contig 15059 bp, 21 predicted proteins | sample MGYA00511879_ERZ761603 | MGnify/ENA primary metagenome ERZ761603 (study PRJEB28899, sample SAMN02850040) | bioreactor sludge metagenome | biome: EBPR Sludge; feature: EBPR Bioreactor; material: flocular biomat | place: Australia: Thorneside Wastwater Treatment... | reverse complement strand
TCGAAACGCACGAGCGGCGCTTCGCCGGTCGTGCCATGACGACGGCGGCCGGCTTTTTCGACGCTCCACATCGGCATTGGCGATCCCGTGAACCATTGTCCGTGTGTCGGGCGATGAACCGCCTCGTCCTTTTCGCGGGTTCGGCCGCCGCGGTCTTCCTGCTGCTCGTGCTGCTCGATAAGCGCAAAGCCCTCGACCTGGGAGCGGCCGCGGGAGGAGCCGTCATCGATGCCGCCGCCGGTGGCGTCATCGCCCTGGGCGAAGGCCTCAGCATCCCGCGCACCAATCCCAGCGCATGCGAACGCGCCCTCGCCGAAGGGCGGACTTGGGACGCCTCTTTCGCCTGCCCGGCAGGCACCTTCATCAAATCATTCTTCTCATGATCACCACCTTTCTCTCGCCGGACAACGTCTTCAACCTCGTGTGGACGCTGCTCTCTGCGGGCGCGGTGTATGGCGGCATTCGTGCTGACATCAAATCCATGCATGAGCGCATCAACGCCGCGCAGGCTGCCGCCGCATCCGCCCATGCCCGGATTGATACCCACTTGGAAAAAAGCCTGTGAAAGACTTCATCCCGACGCTGCCCGAGCTGGGGCGTGAAACGATCATCGTGATTTGCGGCGCGCTCTTCGCCGCCCTGCTCATCCGCCTGCTGCCGAAAAACCTGCAGGCCTATTTCTACATCCCTGGACAAGGCAAACCCGCCATGAACCGCCGACTCCCGCCGCGCAACGCCAAGGGGCGTTTTCGCCGCCGCAAGAGCTGATACAATCCTCGGGAAACAACCGGGGATTGTTCCATGCCGACCGTTACCAGCCGCCCGCCGGCCCCAGCCAAGCCCTCAAGAACCCATCGCCTCGCGTTTGACGAGGGCGAAGCACTGGTCTACTCGCATCGTCCGTCCCGCGAGAAGACCGCAAAAGCCATTGCCCGTATCCGCAAGATCATGAAGGACACGCCGGAGGGGGATGTGGTCGAATCCCTTAAGGCGTTCCGCGACAACCCGCGCGGATGAGCGACTTCGTACTTGACGCCAGCGTCAGTCTGGCCTGGTTTCTGCCGGCATCGAACGAACAAGACCGCTACGCCGACAAGGTTCTGACGCTCATCCAAAATGGTGCGGTGCCGGCCGTCCCCTCGCTGTGGGTGCAGGAAATGGCCGCCCGGCTATTGCGAGCCAGGCGAAGCCGAGAAATCCCCCTTGCCACCTTCAATCAGGCGGTCAAGATTGTCGAAGACATGCCCTATGAAACGCACCATATTGCGTACAGCCTGCCGCAATTAATCGCGCTGGCCAAAGCCTACAACCTCCAAGGCTACGACACCGTCTATGTCGACCTCGCCCAGCGCCTGAGCATCCCCGTCGCGACCGTCGACAAGGGCATTCGCACCGCCTGCCGAAACCACGCGGTTGACCTGATCTAGCCCGCTGCGTCGTCCAAGCCCGGTCAGCCACTGCTTGACCGCCGGCGACACCTCCACCCAATCCGCCACCATCCGCAGCTTTGCCACCTCGCACCGCAGCAATGGCAGTTCCTGCAAAGACAGCCACGTCGACCGCAGTGCGGCCCCGCTGAAGGGCTGCCGCACGCCGGGCAAGGTCACAAGGTATCACCGCTGACAAAAAAATCGCGCCACGACGCGCCCAGCAAGTCGGCGAGGTGTCCGTGACGGCGAAAGCTCGCCAACCGATACGCCGCGATCGGCACGCGTGGACCTTTGCCGGCGACGATGGCGCTCCAGGTTGCGCGCGACAATCCCACATGCGACAGCGCCGCATCGGCGGGATGGCTGCCCATCAGTTCGACCCATTCCTCCCGGTCCGCCCGGATTTCTGTCGCCCAGCCCTCTTTTTTTCCATGATTTTTATTCATCTATAAAGTTTTTTTGATAGTTATAAGCTATTGAAAAGGGCAGAGCCGAGCGACATGAACGGCGATCGCCGGACCTATGCAAAGAGCATCAAGTTTGTCGGGAAGGGGAAAGTCGACCAAAATTCGGTAAAGCCGCAGAAACGGGCGCTTTCCCCTTCCTGCGCGAGTTGACATAATACAAATTATGCGCAATAAGCTGGGGATCAGCGTTGGTTTGCTGCTTCCGCGTATGGTAGATTCGAGAACATCATTTGTTGTATGGCTTAGCTCGAGTGTTCTTGGATGCCCCAGATTACCGCCAACGATCTTTACTTCGAATACGAGAGCTTTGGCGACGAGTCGTCTCCGGTCGTGTTGCTCATCATGGGACTCGGTGCGCAGCTGTGTCGTTGGCCCATGCCGTTCTGCCAGGCGCTCATCGACCGCGGTTTCCGTCTCATTCGCTTCGACAACCGGGATTGTGGCCTGTCGAGCAAGCTTGATCAGGCTGCAATCCCGGACATCGGGGTGACGCTGCGGACGGGAGCGCCGCTGACGGCACCCTATACACTCGACGACATGGCTACGGATTGTATCGCCTTGCTCGACGCTTTGGCGATCAGCCGGGCGCATCTCGTCGGCGCCTCAATGGGCGGCGCCATCGGACAGATTGTCGCTGCCCGTTATCCGCAACGCGTGTTGTCCTTGACCTGCATGATGACCACCAGTGGACATCCGGACCTGCCGCCACCGACTCGCGAGGCAGCGCAAGCGCTGTTTGCTCCGCTGCCCGCGACACGCGATCGAGAGAGCCTGGTCGAAGATGCCCTGCAACGCCAGTTGGCCGTCGCCAGTCCAAGGTTTCCAAGCTGCCCGCAGCAGCTGCGCGAAGCCATCAGCGAGGAGCACGTACGCAGCTTCCACCCACGCGGTGTCGCCCGCCACTTGGCAGCGTTTCTGGCGAGTGACCAGCGGCGCGACTTGTTGCAGACGATCCGTGTGCCGACGCTGGTCATTCACGGTGCCGATGACCCATTGATTCCGGTTGCCTGTGGCTACGATGTTGCCGCACACATTCCGGGAGCCGAGCTCAGGGTCATTGACGGAATGGGACACGATCTTCCCGTCTGCTTGAGCGAAATGTTTGCCGATGCGATCGCGGCGCTGGCACGCCGCGTTGTGGCTTGATCCGCAACCCTTCCGTCACCCGTGGCCGGCAGCCATGATCGCCGCCTGGACACCCGGTCCACTCGTCTTCCTCGATCTGGAAACGAGCGGCGCCAACCTTGCCAACGACCGGGTGATCGAAATCGGGCTGATTGCAGTCGACGCCGACGGGGCCCGAGAATGGAGTGTGTTGGTCAATCCGGAACGATCGCTCTCTCCCTTCATCACGCGGCTGACCGGTATCGACGACGCAATGCTCAGCAAGGCGCCAACTTTTCGGCAGCTGGCGGATGAACTGTTGTCCTGGCTGCGTGGACGCTTGCTGATTGCGCACAATGCCCGCTTCGACTACGGTTTTCTCCGCTCGGAATTCCAACGACTGGGAATCGAGTTTCGAAGCGTCACCCTGTGCACCGTGAAGCTTTCGCGCCGACTGTTTCCTGAGCACCCCAGACACAACCTCGACGCACTCATCGCGCGCCACGGTCTGCGACCTGGAAGTAACCGGCATCGCGCCCTGGGCGACGCGCGACTGCTTTGGGAACTGTGGCGGTGCTGGCACCAGCTGCTGCCGACCGCTGCGGTCCGCGATGCCGTCGCGGCCATCCTCGGACAACCCGAACTGCCGGTGCAGATTCCAGCGACGATCATCGACGATTTGCCAGAGGCGGCGGGTGCTTACGCATTCCTGGCCGCCGGTGAGCGTTTGCTGCTCGTCAAGCGCAGTACCAACATCCGGCGCGACGTGCTGGCGCAACTCGCGAACGCAGACCGCCAAGCAGCGTTGTTCCGGGAAACCGTTCGCATCGAGTGGCGAGAGGCCGCCGGAGAACTCGGCGCCCGATTACAGGTGAGACTGCTGGCCAAGGCAGGCAGCGTTGGCAACCGCGACCTGCGTCAGATGCAGATCAGTGGCGAGCTCTGCTCGTGGCAAGTCCTGCCCGGCCCCGAGGGAGACTTCCAGCCGAGACTGGTGTTTGCCGATGACGTCGACTTTGCCGTCACCGAGCATCTTTTCGGTCTTTATTCCACGCGCGCCGAAGCGATCCGGGTCCTGCGCCGCCTAGCCGACGCGCAGCGGCTGTGCTACCGACGCCTGGGGCTCGAAGCGGGCCTCGCCGGACAGCCCTGCTCTGCTTACCGGCAGAAAACCTGTCGCGGCGCCTGCATCGGCAAGGAATCCGCTGCCGTACATGGCTCGCGCCTGCTGAACGCAGTCGCCAAGTTCAAGCTCCAGTCCTGGCCGTATGAGGGCCCGGTAGCGGTGTTTGAGCGTGACGACTTCGGAATGCGTGAAGACATTCATCTGCTGGACCGCTGGCGCCACATCGTCACCCTGCGCGCGGAAGAAGAGGTGCACGCCTTGCTGCGACAAGGACTGGACGCCTCTCATCCGTTTGAGGCCGATACTTACCGCCTTCTGGTTCGCGGCTTGCAGCAGGGCAAAGTGCGGGTTCTTCCTCTGCCCGTCCCGCACTTACCTTGACATCGGCGCTGCGGTCGGGTCGCCAGCGCGACCTCCCGCCTTGCGCAACAGATCGGCGATGTCGGTGTTCTCGGTTTTCAGCGCCCAGTCGATGGCGGTTGCGCCCCGATCGTTGGCAATGTTCGGATCAGCCTTGTTGCGCAAGAGCACCTCGACTACCGCCATGTGGCCGAAGCGGGCGGCAAAAAGCAGGGCCGTCGAACCGTTTTCGGTCCTGGCATTAACTTCGGAGCCGCGCTTCAACAGGTACTCGACGATCGCCGTGTGGCCGTTGAAAGCCGCGTAAATCAGCGGTGGCCAACCATAGAGATTGACGTCGGCGCCGGCTTCGACAAGCTTCTGCACAAAGTACAGTTTGCCGTGAAAAGCGGCCAGACTCAGAGCGGTTTCACCGTTGCGGTTGCGCGTGTTGATGCGTGTCCGACGCTTCAGCAGAAAATCGAAAAACTCCGGATTGTCGCGGATCACTGCCTGCATCAGCAGCGTGTTGCCGGTCGCATCGACCGAGTTGACGTCCATTCCCCGATTGACAAGCTGTATTGCCCATGAAGTGTCGCCGGAAATCAGCGCCTCCTCCATATCTTCGTAGACACCCGCCAGCAAGGGGGACGATAAAAGCAGAGCGAGCAGCAAAGCGAGGATTCTGATCATGGGTCAACCTTCATGCGGGCATCAGGAAACAGGCGGAAAAAATTCTCGGTCGTCGCGTCGACCACCTCTTCATAGCGCAGTCCACGCAGCAAGGCGATCTCTTCGGCCACGTGTTTGACGTAGGCGGGCTCGTTGGTCTTACCGCGGCGGGGGACGGGTGCCAGGTAGGGTGAATCGGTTTCGACCAGCAGCCGATCGAGGGGGACACGCTGGGCCACGTCGCGCACCGCAGACGCCTTCGGAAAAGTGACGATTCCCGACAGTGAAATGTAGAAATCCTGCGCCAGAGCAGCCTCGGCGACTGTCCAGCCTTCGGTGAAGCAGTGCATGATGCCGCCCACCGCAGCAGCGCCCTCTTCCACCATCAGCCGCAGCGTGTCGGCTGCGGCGTCGCGGGTATGGATGACCAACGGCTTGCGCGCTTCGCGAGCGGCACGGATATGGACGCGAAAACGTTCGCGCTGCCATTCCGGTCGATCCTTGTGCCAGTAATAGTCAAGGCCGGTTTCTCCGATGGCGACCACCCTGGGATGGCCAGCCAGGGTGATCAGTTCGTCGACCGACGGCTCACGAACCGCCGTGACCTCGGGGTGAACGCCGACCGTCGCCAGCAGCACGGGCCAAGTCTCGGCGAGGCTCAGAACGCGCGGCAGATCCTCGAGCGTGACGGCGATGCACAAAGCGCAACCGACTCCATTTGCGCGCATCGCGCCAATGATCTCGGCGGTGCGCGCCGCAAGCTCAGGAAAATCCAGGTGGCAATGTGAATCGACCAGCATTGCCCAACGGTCAGATGGTATGCGTCGGGCGACCAGACTGCATGACGCCGCCGAGCAGGGCCTCGATCCGTCGCCTCGCCTCGGCGCCGGCTTCATCGTTCTTGAAATGGACGCCGATACCTTGCGCTTTATTATTCTGCGCACCGACCGGAGTAATCCAGACCACGGTGCCGGCGATCGGCAGCTTTGCCGGATCATCCATCAGCGACAGGAGCATGAAGACCTCGTCGCCGAGAGAATAATTGCGCGTGGTTGGCACGAAAATGCCGCCATGGCGCAGAAAGGGCATGAACGCCGCATAAAGTGCGGATTTCGAGTTGATGTTGAGCGAAAGTACCGTCGGGCGTGGTGCCCCCGGTGCGCTCGGCTTGGGCTGTTGAGGTTCAGGCATAGGCCCTCATGAGATCCGGAAGAGGTTTGCGTAGTTAAGGAAAAAGTCTTCCAGAAACAATCGGCTATTCAAGGGTTGTTCGCATTGGCCGCGGTATTGTAGCGTTTTTCGGTTGAATGCCAAGAGTTTGCCTGCGTCGCTCGCCCGCGCCAAGCGCTGCAAAAGAGATTCGTGTCCGAGAAAATATCGCGGCGAGAGGCCATGGCTGGCAAGGCTGAGGTCGAACAGCCACTTCTGCGCCCACTCGATCGTCCGCTTCAAGGGCAACGGTCGCTTGTCGGCCTTGACCAGTTTGTCGAGCAGCGCTGCCGCAGACAAAGGTTCCAGGTTCTCGGCGCGCGAGAATTGTGCGAGGAGCGAGTCGAGCAAGCTGCGCTCGCTGCTACCGGCCAGCTCGCACGCGAGTAGCGGGGCTCCGCCCGCCAGTGCCAGCCATGTTTCCGCTTCGTCGCCGACGCCGGACTGCCGCAGCCAGGCGACGGCTGCCGCACGCGAGGGCGGCCGCACCAGGATCGACTGGCAGCGGCTACGGATCGTCGGCAGCAAGCGGTTTGCTTCGCTACTGACCAATAAAAACAAAGTACCTGCAATAGGTTCTTCAAGTGATTTCAAGAGAGCGTTGGCGGTCGCACGGTTCATGGCCTCGGCCGGGTTGAGGAGCACGATACGCGCGCCGTGACGGTGCGTACCGACCTGCAGAAAATCGTCGAGAGCCCGAATCTGATCGATCGTGATCTGTTGGCTCGCCTTCTTCTTGCCGGGACTTCCTTCGTCGCTCGCTGTGGTAGTGTCCTCATCATCCGCCAGAGTCTTCGGTTGCACCAAGCGCAGGTCGGGATGGCTGCCCTGCTCCAGCCAGTGGCACGCCCGACACCTGGCGCAGGCCTGCCCACTCGCCGCTGGTGTCTCGCAGAGCAGCGAGGTGACCAGCTCGCGCGCCAGATCGAATTTGCCGATCCCTCGCTGGCCTGCCAGCAGCAGCGCGTGCGGCATCTGCGGCCGCTTGGCCTGAACTTGTCTCCAGACCTCGCTGTGCATATCAATAACATTCATAAACAGTATGTTATTACAATATTCTCTAGTGTATTCTGAACTTTTTCTGGTGTCTGGTCCGCGTCGATGACGTGGATTCGTTGCGGCTCGGCAGCGGCACGTTCGAGGTAGGCGCGGCGCACGCGTTCATGAAAGTCGAGGCGCTCCCGTTCGAAGCGGTCGAGTGCTCGCGCCTGGGCGGTGATTCGCCTCTGCGCGACCAACGACGGAAGGTCGAAAAGCAAGGTCAAGTCAGGTTGCAAATGTGCATGAACCCATTGCTCGAGTTGTTCGCATTTGCCGCGTGCAAGACCACGGCCACCGCTCTGGTAAGCATAGGTCGCGTCGCTGAAGCGATCGCACAATACCCAATCGCCGCGCGCGAGCGCCGGTTCCACGACGCGAGCGAGGTGTTCGCGACGCGCAGCGAACATCAGCAGTGCCTCGGTCTCGATGTGCATCGTCTGGTGCAGAAGCGTTTCTCGAAGCTGTTCGCCGAGCGGAGTCCCACCAGGCTCTCGGGTGGAAACCACCGAAACGTCGTGGCGGTGAAGAAAAGCAATGGTTTGGGCAAGATGGCTGCTCTTGCCGGCGCCATCGATTCCCTCGAAGGTGATGAACCTCGCGCGCCGCCGGTTCGCTGACGAGTTCATGACTTGTCGCCTCGCTGGTAGCGGGCAACCGCTTGGCGATGCTCGTCGAGCGTCCGCGAGAAATGGCTGCTGCCATCGCCGCGGGCGACGAAATAGAGCGCGTCCGTCGGCGACGGATGGAGTGCTGCGTGCAGTGAGGCCAGTCCCGGCATGGCGATTGGAGTCGGTGGCAAGCCACTGCGCGCATAAGTGTTGAACGCATTGTCGGCGAGCAGGTCGCGTTTGCGCAGATTGCCGTCGAAGCGCTCACCGAGTCCGTAAATCACGGTGGGGTCGGTCTGCAGGAGCATTCCGAGGCGCAGGCGATTGACAAAGACGCCTGCAATCTGTGCCCGATCCTGCTCGCGTCCGGTTTCCTTCTCGATGATCGAAGCCATGATCAGCGCTTGATAAGGACGGTGATAGGGCAGCCCGTCCGCCCTCGCCTGCCACTCACGCGCGAGATGGCGCTGCATTGCCCGCTGCGCGCGTGCCAACAACTCGAGATCGCTGCTGCGTCGGGCGAACAGGTAGGTATCAGGGAAGAAGGCGCCCTCCGCGGCATCGCCGGCTGCTCCGATGGCGCGCATGATCTCGGCTTCGGAGAGACCACGCGTGTCGTGGCGCAGGTTGGGGTGGCTATCGAGCCGCTCGCGCAACTGGCGGAAGGTCCAACCCTCGATAAAAACAAGTTCTGCCTGTGTGACATCGCCACGACTGAGTTTTTCCAGCAGGCCGAGCGGCGTGATGCCAGCGTTGATCTGGTAGCTGCCGGCCTTGATCGAGCTCTCGACCCGCATTGTCTTGGCCAGGAGCAGCAGCAGCCAAGGCTTGACGTGCGCGCCGGCGGCGTTGATTTCGCCAGTGGCGGCGCGCAGGCTGCTCCCCGAGTCGATGGTGAACTCGACCGGATCGTGCTCCAACGGGATGGGCCGATGCACTGTCCACACCAAGGCGCCGGCGACGAGCGCGACGACGGCCAAGGCGAAAAGAGTACGAAGGTGTCTGCGCATCGGTCCGGCGCAGCCGGGAAGGGCTGCGGCTGGGGCGGGGAATGAGCCTGGAGAGGCTCTATAATAGCCGAACTGCCAGCACTGCGCCGCGACCGCCGCTGCCGGTCCGCACCCCAGACGAGCGTGCGCGAATCAGTCATACGCAGGATGGCCAGTCACTTGATGAGAAGACGACGACAACCATGGATCCGATCTGGCAGAACTCACTGACGGCCACCGGTGGCCACATTGTCAACGGTGAGATAAGCGACTTTGGTGACGCGGAGGCGGAGCTGGCAGCGGCAGAGCGGCTGACGGTTGCCGCGCCGCTCACCCACCTGGGGATCATCGACGTCGCCGGCGTCGACGCAGGGGCTTTTTTGCACAGTCAGTTAACCAGCGATGTCAAGCACTTGGGGCCTGACGCCGTACAGCATTCGGCGTGGTGTTCAGCGAAGGGCCGCATGCTTGCCAGTTTCCTGGTGTTTCGCAGCGCTGCAACTTATCGTTTGCAGCTCGCAGCGGACTTGATGGCGCCGATCAGCAAGCGCTTGCAGATGTTCGTTCTACGCAGCCAGGTCACCATCGCTGACCGCTCGGGTCGCGAGCAATTGATCGGGGTATCGGGTCCGCAGGCCGTCATCGCGCTTGAGAAAGTCGGCCTGCCGGCGCCAGAGATGGCGATGACGAGCGCGCCATTCGCTGCCGGCATCGTCGTTCGTCTCGACAGCACACGTTTCGAGATTGTCGTCGACGGCAACGCAGCGCCCAACCTCTGGCCGCGGCTGCTCGCGCACGCTCGCCCAGTGGGAACGCCTGCTTGGCAGTGGCTCGACATCCGCGCCGGCGTTCCCTTGATCACGCGCCGCACAGCGGAAGAGTTCGTCCCCCAAATGGCCGACTTCGAACGTCTCGGTGGCGTCAGTTTCCACAAGGGTTGCTATCCAGGCCAGGAGATCATCGCCCGCACGCAGTACCTGGGCAAGGTGAAGCGCCACCTTTATCGGGTGCACGCGGCCAACTCCCTCGCGCCCGGCGACGCCATCTTTTCACCGGCGGCGCCGGAACGGCCCTGTGGCATGGTCGCCAATGCGGCTCCCGCACCGGGCGGCGGTTACGACGCTCTGGCGGTGGTGCAGGAAGCGTTTGCAGCCGGGACCCTCGATCTTGGTGCTCCCGGCGGTCCGTGCTTGCAGCTTGAGCCGGTCGACAGTTGAGGCGACGGTCGCTGCGAACCCTTTCCGATGTGTCTGATCGTCCTCGCTTGGCGGGTGCACCCCGCTTATCCGCTGGTCGTTGCCGCCAACCGCGACGAGTTCTACACCCGTCCAGCGGCAGCCGCGGCTTTTTGGAGCGAAGCTCCCCATGTACTCGCGGGCCGCGATCTGGAGGCCGGCGGCACCTGGTTGGGAGTCAGCCGTCAACGTCGTTTTGCGGCGTTGACCAACTACCGAGAAGGGGGTGGGCAACTGACGACGGCGCGTTCCCGGGGTGGTCTGGTCGCCGACTTTCTGACCGGCAACGAGAGTCCGCACACACATCTCGCACGGGTCGCGCAGGACGCCGCTGGCTACAACGCTTTTAACCTGTTCGCCGGCGATGATCGCGTGCTTGGCTACTACTCGAACCGTGACCCTGCGGGGCCACTCTGGCTGGCGCCCGGCATCTACGGACTGTCCAATCACCTGCTCGATACGCCGTGGCCCAAGCTGGCCAGCGCGAAAGCGCGCTTTGCCGGCGCGCTGGCCACGCTGCCGGAGTCGGCACCGTTTTTCGCTCTGCTTGCCGACCGGGAAATCGTCGCTGATGCTTCGCTTCCGGCAACCGGCGTCGCGCTGGAATGGGAGCGCATTCTGTCGGCGGTCTTCGTGACTTCGAAAGATTACGGTACTCGGGCGGCGACCGTTGTCTACTGGCACCGTGATGGACGCACCTCGCTGGTCGAGCGCAGCTTCGACGCCGAAGCGCAGATGACTGGCGAGGTCGCCGTGTCGTTTCAGTCCTCGCCGATCACCACTTCCGTGTAAGGCGACACCAGATCAAACAGTTCGACGATATCCGCATTGCGCATGCGGATGCAGCCAATCGACCCCGGGCGCCCCATCGGCGTGCTGTCCGGGCTGCCATGGATGTACACGTAACGGCGCATGGTGTCGACCTTGCCCAGCCGGTTGCGCCCCGGCTCGCAGCCCGAGAGCCAGAGAATGCGGGTCAGTATCCAATCCCGTTGCGGGAAATGTTGGCCGAGTTCCGGCGTGTAGATTTCGCCCGTCGGTCTGCGGGCGACGAACACGGTATTCTCAACCGCGGCGGCGCCAATCTTCGCGCGCACCAGATGCCGGCCGCGCGGCGTGCAGTGGCTGCCGAAGCGTTCACCCGGCCCCTTCGCCGCTGTTGACACCGCGTAGGTGCGGATGACTTCGCCGCGATCGTCCGACAGGGTCAGGGTCTGAGAGCCGAGCGAGACGTCGATCCGCAAGCAGATTCTCCTCTTTCGTTGCGTCTGGCAACAAAGAAGTCCGACAGCAAACGGCCGCACTGCGCCGCCAGGATACCGCCGACAACGGCGGTATGATGATTGAGGCGCGCGACGGCAAAGAGATCGACGACGCTGCCGTGAACTCCGCTCTTGGGGTCGCGCGCGCCGTAGACCAGGCGCGAGATGCGCGCCTGCAGGATTGCTCCCGCACACATCGCGCACGGTTCGAGCGTGACGTATAGTTCGCAGCCGGGCAGGCGGTAGTTCTGCAGCACCCGCGCCGCGTCGCGCAGGGCCGCAATTTCGGCGTGCGCAGTCGGGTCGCTTGCGCCAATCGGCGAGTTGAAGCCACGGCCGACGATGACGCCATCGCGCACGACGACGGCGCCAACCGGCACCTCGCCGAGACACTCGGCGGCGTGCGCCAACGACAGCGCTTCGCGCATGTAAAAGGCGTCGTCCATGGGCGACATTCTAGCTCAGCACGGCGCCGCGGCAGCGGCGGGGTCAGGCATGCCTTCTCATTCTTTCCTGCGCGGTGCAGAATCAGTACCCATGCCCGAAACCTGACCGCGAACGATCAGGAGGAGCCGATGAAATCAGCCCGATTTCTGCAGGAACAGCCCGTGTTCGGTGGCGTTGATGATCACGCAATGGAGGCCATCATGCCGCTCCTGCGTGAGGTTGACTTCGCCGCCGGCGAAGTGATCGTTCGCGAAGGTGACGACGGCGATGCCATGTTTGTCATCTGCAGCGGTTCGGTCGAGGTCCTCAAAGCCGGCTCAGGGGACAGCTCGCTTGGAAAACGCATCGCAGTTCTCCACGTGGGTGACGTCTTTGGGGAAATGGAACTCATCGACATGCAACGTCGATCAGCGACAGTGCGGGCGATCGAGCCGGTGTCGGCGTTGGCGCTTGCGAACGGCGATCTGTTTCGGATCTATGAGTCGGACATGCCGACTTTTACCCTGATCGTTCTTAACCTCGCGCGCGAGCTCAGTCGCCGCCTGCGTGGAATCGACGAACTGGCTGTGCGCTGCATGATGTCCGCGGATGCAGAGCGGTCGTCGAGCAAAGCCAACGCGCATTTGGACGGCGAGGATTGACACGGGAGTATTCGGTCCGCGTCACGGCGCGTGACGCAGTCTCGCCTGCCAGGCACGCATGGCGATTGCCAGTCTGCCGGAAACGGTCACGTAATCACCATAAAGCAGCCCATAGGCCTCGAGCGTCCTACCCGACGCGGCCAACTCGACGATCTCTCCCGCCAACTGGTGAAACTCGGCATGCACGCGCCGCACTTCCTCGTAAGACGCGCTTGCGCGCTCTGCACTCGACCAGCTGGATCCATACAACCAGCGGCCGAATGCGCAGCGATCGTCGGCGCGGATGCTCTCTACATCGATGCCCGCCGGTGCATGGAGGACCGCCTGTCGAAGCTCCGACATCCACAGAGCATGTTTGCCCAGGGCCTCTTCAATCTCTGCGACCTGATCCACTGGCTCCTCTCCACGTTGTCACACACCGGCCTCGCAACCATTCTACACATCTCATCGCCGTTCTCGTCACCACTCGAGACGGTCAGTGCGGCGACGCAGTGCCGTTTGACCGCCTCTGCGGGATCGGAGATACTCACCGATCCTTTCTCGTGACCGCAGCGCCAGCCGCAGAAAAGCCGCTCCCATGCGTACCCGTCGCCTGTTTCTCAACCGCCTCGATCCGGCAGCGCGTGAGCCGGAGGATGCCGTCGTCGTCATTGACGTCCTGCGTTCCTTTTCGACCGCTGCCTACGCGTTTGCTGCCGGCGCCAGCGTGATCTATCCGGTAGACACGATCGCCGGAGCGTTTCGCCTGCAGCGAAAACTGCCGCACGCACTGACCACCGGCGCCGTCGGCGGCGGTGACCCGATACCGGGCTTTACCTTCGGCAACTCACCGACAGCCCTCCAGGGCGCCGATCTCGCCAAGCGGCCCTTGATCCAGACCACGGCCGCCGGAGTGCGGGGCTTGACACGCTTTCGTCACGCCCGTGCACTCTTCGCCGGGAGTCTGGTCCTCGCGCGTGCCACCGCTCGTGCTCTGCTCGATTTGCAGCCAGCCGAAGTGTGTTTTGTGATTACCGGTGAATGGGTCGATCGCGACGGCGATGAGGACGTCGCCTGCGCCGATTATCTCGAAGCCCTCTTGCACGGTGAGGAACCGGCCCCCGAGCGGTTCGCCGAGCGGGTGCGCAACTCCGATTTTGGCCGCTGCTTCCAGGCCGGCCGCAACCCTCACCTGCCGGCCGCCGATCTTGCGCTATGTGCGCACCCTGACCGCTTTGACTTCGCCCTCATCGCCTCTCCCCGTGATGAGCAGCTGACCTTGCAGCGCTTCCAGGGCGATGCCGACGACCACGGCAGTCAGATCCGTCACCCCGGCGGCCGCCGTCGTCTGGCGCAGGACGAAAGTATTCCGGCCGCGATCTGAAACGCAAGAGAAAGACCTCCCGCCAGAGGCTCAGGGCTCAGAGGTGTCGGCAGGCACCTGCTTCGCCGGCTGCGGGTTCGACAGTTGCCGCACAAGACGCCGTGCCATCCAAGCGAGGAGCGCGACCGCGATGATCAGGCTCGCCCATAAGCTCCAGCGCCGCCAGTCCAGCGCTTCGCGCACCACCCGTTCACCGGCCAGCGTTCGGGACGCACCGGCGCTGGCCCGTCCGAGCGTGATCGCAGCCGGCCAACTCGCGTCCTCGACACGATATCCAGGAACCAGCGTCGTCATCGGGTAGGCAGTGGCCTGTGCGCCACGACGGCCATAAGCAAGCTGAAACGGCGCCGCACCGCGAGCAGCAAAGACGATGCGCCGCGGCAGCCAGCCCGCGAGCAGTTCGACTTCCCCGTCGCCGAGCCCACCCCCACGCTGGTCGACGCGAAGCAGCCAGTAACGGTTTGTCGTCGGTGCGAGCACGATATCCTGACTGACGACCTCCGTTCCGCCGGCCAGCAATCGGTAGGCTGTTGTCCCGGCCGCCGGCCGCCAGGGGTCACTGGCCCGGGCGCGGGACTGGATCGCGATCGAAGCGACGGTGTTTGCTTGCGGCAAGCGCAGGCGCAAACGGTCGACAGGAAACTGCCCGCCAAGATCGGCCGCATACTCGGTCGTCGTTTTCTCTTTCGTGACCAGGATACTTGCGGGAACCTGTTTCCAGCGGCGGGACGCTTCAATCACGGTTTCACCAGGCTCCAGCGTCAGACCGGTCACCACCAATGACTGCTCAGGCGGCCACGAGACGCGAAAGTACTTTGCTTTCCGCGCTGGGAACTCGACCCGCAGTTGTTCGAGACGGTACTCGCCAGCAACCAGACGCACCAGTGGCGCACCGGCGACGAGCGTTGTCCAATGCTTGAGGTCATCGCTGGCATCGACGCGCAGTTGCGTAAGCAGATGATCCACCGCCGGTGCCAGCTCAAGCGCGAGGGCATGCAGCGCCTCGCTCGTTGCGCTGGCATCGATGACGTAACCGAGCAATCTCGCATCACGCCGCGGCTTGCCACCCGCGTTCATGGTCAGCAGCGCCTTGCCACGCACCTGCTCGACGCGCACCTCGATCGCG
>ERZ761603.1892-NODE-1892-length-15061-cov-7.387845_pt1 | contig 15061 bp, 14 predicted proteins | sample MGYA00511879_ERZ761603 | MGnify/ENA primary metagenome ERZ761603 (study PRJEB28899, sample SAMN02850040) | bioreactor sludge metagenome | biome: EBPR Sludge; feature: EBPR Bioreactor; material: flocular biomat | place: Australia: Thorneside Wastwater Treatment... | reverse complement strand
AGGCCGATGCTCAACCGCGCGCTCAACGGCACCTATCCACCGGGTTCGACGTTCAAGCCCTTCATGGCCCTGGCGGCGCTGGAAAGCGGCAAACGGACGGCCGGCCAGACGATCTCGGACCCCGGCTTCTTCAACTTCGCCGGGCACAACTTCCGGGACGACAAGAAAGGCGGCCACGGTACGGTCGACATGTACAAGTCGATCGTGCAGTCCTGCGATACCTATTACTACATGCTCGCCAACGACATGGGCATTGATGCCATCGCCCGTTTCATGGGGCAGCTCGGTCTGGGCCAGAAGACCGGCGTCGACATCGACGGTGAATCGGAAGGCGTGCTGCCGTCACCGGAGTGGAAGAAGCGTCGTTTCAGGCGGCCCGAGCAGCAGAAGTGGTTCGCTGGCGAAACGATCTCGATCGGCATTGGTCAGGGCTACAACGCCTACACGCCGATCCAGCTGGCGCAGGCAACGGCGACCGTCGCCAACAACGGCGTGATGTTCCGTCCGCATCTGGTCAAGTACATCACCGACAGCCGTACCGGCGAACAGACGATGATCGAGCCCGAACCCTTGCGCCGATTGCCCTGGAAACCGCAGCATATCGAGATCATCAAGAACGCGATGATCGGCGTCAACACCCAGGGCACCGGTGCGCGCGCTTTTGCCGGTGCCGGCTACACCTCGGGTGGCAAGACCGGTACGGCCCAGGTCTTCAGCCTCAAGGGGACAGACTACAAGGCGTCCCGGCTCAAGGAACACTTGCGCGATCATGCGCTGTTCATTGCCTTCGCGCCGGCAGAACAACCGAAGATCGCGGTCGCCATCGTCGTCGAGAACGGTGGTTTCGGCGCCCAGTCGGCGGCACCGATCGCGCGCATGGTTTTCGATTATTATTTGCTGGGCAAACTGCCCAAGGGGGCCGCCCCGGAAGACGATGTCGAGGAGGACTAGCTGATGTTGCAGCAGTTCCTGGCCGCCGCAAGGCAGCGTCTGGTCGAGCACATCGACCCGACGCTGCTGCTGATTACGCTGGCGATCATGGCGACCGGCCTGACCACGGTCTACAGCGCCACCTACGACGCCAACAATCGCCTGTTGGCACAAGCCCTGAACATGGCCGTCGGCATCTGCGCGATGTGGGCGGTGGCGCAATTGCCACCGCAGAAGCTGATGCGTTTCGGCGTACCGCTCTACGTTATCGGCGTCGTCCTGCTGGTTCTCGTGTTCTTCTTCGGGATCAAGGTCAACGGTGCCAGGCGCTGGCTGTCCTTGGGTTTTACGCGCATACAGCCGTCCGAACTGCTGAAGATCGCGGTGCCGCTGATGCTCGCCTGGTATTTCCACAAGAACGAGGCGCTCCTCAGGTTTCGCCATTTCGTGGTCGCCGGCGTCCTGCTGTTGGTGCCCTTCGCGCTGATCGCCAGGCAGCCCGACCTGGGCACGGCAATTCTCGTCGGCGCTGCCGGTTTCTACGTCATCTTCTTCGCCGGTCTGCCCTGGCGGGTGATCGGCGGCATGCTGGCGCTCGCCGCCGGTGCCGCGCCGTTTGCCTGGACGATGCTCCACGACTATCAACGGAAACGCATCCTGACCCTGATCGACCCCACCACCGATCCGCTCGGGTCGGGTTATCACATCATCCAGTCGACCATCGCCATTGGCTCGGGAGGTCGTTTCGGCAAGGGCTGGCTGGAGGGTACGCAGACCCACCTGGAGTTCATTCCCGAGCGTCACACCGACTTCATCCTGGCCGTTTTTTCGGAGGAACGCGGCTTGCTGGGCAACAGCATCCTGCTGGTGCTCTACCTGCTGTTGATCGGTCGCGGCCTGGTCATCGCCGCCAAGGCATCGACGCTGTTCGCGCGGGTGCTGGCCGGCTCGGTCAGCCTGAGCCTGTTTACCTACGTCTTCGTCAACATGGGGATGGTCAGCGGCGTATTGCCGGTGGTCGGCGTGCCGCTGCCGTTCATGAGCTACGGTGGCACCGCGGTGGTGACGCTGTCCGTCGGGATCGGCATCCTGATGGGCATCCATACCCACCGGATGCTGGTCAGGACCTGAGGCGAGGCCGGATGAGCGTGACTGATCGATCGCTGTCTGTAGTGCTGTCGCTGCTGGTCGTGCCGGTACTGCTGGTGGCCTGCGGCGGCCAGCCATCGCGATCGCCTGAAGGCGAGCAGGCGAAAGCTTCAGCGCGGAAATCCGGCGTCGTTCAGAAGCGCGGCGGCGGTTACTACAAGGACGACGGCCCCGGCGAAAGCATCCCCGACAATCTCGACGACATCCCCGAACCGCAGCCCAAGGCCGAACCACTGCATCGCTTCGCCAACCGGCCCTATGTCGTCCTCGGCAAGGCCTATGAACCGAACACCACGGTGGCGCCGTATCAGCAGCGCGGGGTGGCGAGCTGGTACGGCAAGAAGTTTCATGGGCAGAGGACTTCGATCGGTGAGCCCTACGACATGTTCGCGATGACCGCGGCACACCCGACGCTGGCGATTCCCTCGTACGTCCGGGTGACCAACGTCAGCAACGGCCGCTCGGTGGTGGTGCGGGTGATCGATCGCGGTCCCTTTCACGCTGACCGGATCATCGACCTTTCCTACGTCGCGGCCTATCGCCTGGGCTACGTCGACAACGGCAGCGCCGTCGTTCAGGTCGAGTCGATCCTGCCGGAGGAGGCGACGACGATGACCTACGCGCAGGTGATGCCGGCGCCGCGTTCGCCGCGGCCGGTGTCGGCCGGCGGCCGTGACGAGATCGAATTGCTGGCCGCAAGCCTCGGCCTCGATACCACCGCGGCGCCGCCGCTGGTCAGCGAACTCAGGCCGATTGCCGCACGTCCGTCGCCGACACCGCCGTCCGAAGCCGCGACAAGCGGTGTGTCGCCGGCGCTTTCCGGGGTGTTCCTGCAATTGGGAGCGTTTGCCAGTGCCGACAACGCCGAGAGCCTGCGTTCGCACCTGCAGCGTGAACTCGACTGGCTCAACGAGGGCATCCAGATCAATGCCGGCGGCGGCATGCACCGGGTGCACATGGGACCGTATCGTAACCGCGCCGACGCCGAACGCGTCGCCGAGCGGATTCGTCTGGCGCTGGGTTACAAGCCAACTTTCGTGACCCGCTGATCAGGACTTGGTGGGGCTCGCCGGCAGTGGCCGGAAGACACCCTGCACGACGTTCTTGCCTTTTTCGAGCCGCACTTCCTGGCCGACGATCTCGACCGGGATGACCGTGCCGTCGAGCTTGACCACCGCGCTGTGTACGGCGGCACTGCCTGCGGTGGTGATCAGCGTCAGCAGTTCGCGAATGTCGAGACCGGCGCCGGCCGGTTGCAGATCGCTCTGGACGACGCCCAGCAGTTGCGGCCGTTGTCGCCCGAACAGTCGCTCGGCCTGCGGATTGGCGTCGAGAATGTGTCCGGTGCGCGCGTCGGAGATCAGGATCGCGTCGGGCGCGCCGGCGAACAGGGCCTGTCGCAGGCTCTGGACGTCACGCAGTTCTTGTTCGATCAGTTGCAACTGGTGTTGCAGCAGTGCCAGACTGACCAGGCTGGCGACCGAATGGGTGAACAGCCGCTGCACGGACGTCCACGCCGAGTGCGGTCCGACCTGCTCGACGCAGAGCGCGCCCTGCAGTTCGCCGTTGACGTGAATCGGCGAGTTGATGACCGCGCTGATGCCGTTCATCAGCAGGTAGTCTTCGGTCAGGGATCGTGTCGTCGGATGGGTCATCGCGTCGTCGGCGACGATCGGCTCGCCTCGTTCGAGTGCCCGGAAGTACTCCGGACAGCGTGCGGCTTCGAGGCTCACGCCGCTGCTGTGTCGGTTGCGCGACAGCTCGTAGAGATCGATGCATTCGAGCCGCGTACGCTCGCCGGTCAATCCCCACAGGCTGACGCGCTCGATGCCGAGCATGCAGCCGGTGGCGGCGGTGAGTTGACGCAGCGTGGCGTCCAGGCCGTCGCTGGAAGCCCGCCGCTTAGACAACTGCGCAAAGGCGCTTTGCAGGTCGAGCGAGTTTGACAGGGGTCGAAAGGGTGGCAGCATGGGGTCCGGCGAACCCACTTTCACGTCGGCCCGCATACCAGGAAATTGCCCCCATGGTACGTTTCGGCCAGCGACGCGAGCTGTGCGTTAAGTCACGGTGGACGGGAATCTCGGCGTCGGCCTGGTCAAAAATGTGTACCGGTCGCTTCCGGCGGGCTTGCTATAATCCGCCCTTTGCCAAGAATCCAGTCATGCTCAAGCTTCGATCCCTGCTCTTCGCTCTCGTCTGCCTTCCCGTTCTTGCCTTTGCGCAGCAGTTGCCAACGCCACCCGCGCTGGCTGCCAAGTCGTGGCTGCTGATCGACATGAGTTCCGGGCAGGAACTGGCCGCGCAGGCGCCAGACGAGCGCCTCGAACCGGCGTCGCTGACCAAGCTGATGACTGCCTACCTGAGCTTCGCGGCGCTCAAGCAGGGCACCATCAAGCTCGACCAGGACGTGCTGATCTCGCGCAAGGCGTGGAAGACCGGCGGTTCCCGGATGTTCATCGAGGTCGGTAGCGAGGTGAAGGTCGACGATCTGCTCAAGGGAATGATCGTGCAGTCAGGCAACGATGCCTGTGTGGCGCTCGCCGAAGCGATTGCCGGCGACGAGGAGAACTTCGCGCAGATGATGAACCGCGAGGCGCAGCGTCTGGGGATGAAGGGTTCGCATTTCCGCAATTCGAACGGCTTGCCCGACCCCGACCACTACACCACGGCGCGCGACCTGGCGATCCTCGCCGGTGCGCTGATTCGCGATTTCCCGGAGCAGTATGCCAAGTACTACTCGATGAAGGAGTTTCGCTACAACGACATCACGCAGCCGAATCGCAACCGTCTGCTGTGGATCGATCCGACCGTCGATGGCCTCAAGACCGGCTATACCGACGCCGCGGGCTACTGCCTGGTGTCGTCGGCTAAACGTGGTCCGCGCCGCTTGCTGTCGGTGGTGCTTGGCGCGAAATCGTCAAGTGTGCGCATCCAGGAATCGCTGAAGCTGCTCAATTATGGCTTCCAGTTCTACGATGGCGTGCAGCTCTACGCGAAGAACGAAGCGGTATCCAGCCTGCGGGTATGGAAGGGCAAGGAAAGCACCGTCAAGATCGGTTTTGCCGACGATCTGGTGATCGTTGTACCCAAGGGCTTCGGGCCCAAGATCAAGACCGAACTGCTCTCGCAACAGCCCCTGCTGGCACCTGTGACGCTCGGCCAGCCGCTGGCGACGCTGAAGGTGAGCCTCGACGGCAAGCCGTACGGCGACTACCCGGTGCTCGCGCTCGAAGCCGTGCCGGCGGCGGGCATCATCGGCCGGATGGCCGACACCGTCCGCATGTGGTTCAACTAGTCCTGCTGCCATCGGCGGCGGTGGCGCGTGCTGGCCGCGCCTTGCCGGACGGCCGCCAGGCGCGACGCTGCCGATGAGCGCGTATCTGAACGGCTGCTTCCTGCCGCTCGAAGAAGCCCGTATTTCGCCGCTGGACAGGGGATTCCTCTTCGGCGACGGCGCCTACGAAGTGATCCCGGTGTATCGCCGGCAGCCGTTTCTCGTCGATCAGCACCTGGCGCGCCTGCAGCGCACGCTTGACGGCATCCGTCTGGCCAACCCGCACAGCCTTGCCGAATGGCACGAAGTGCTGCAGCAGGTGATCGCGCGCAGCGATTTCGACGATCAGGCGGTGTACCTGCAGGTGACCCGCGGTGCAGACCGCAAGCGCGACCACGCATTTCCGGTCGGCGTGCTGCCGACGGTTTTCATCTTCTCGAAGCGGCTTGAACCACTGTCACTGGCGCAACGCGAGTCTGGCGTCGCCGCACTGAGTGTCGTCGACAAGCGCTGGCAGCATTGTGATCTCAAGACCGTTTCGCTGTTGGCCAACGTCCTGCTGCGTCAGCAGGCGATCGAGGGCGATTGTGGCGAGGCGGTCCTGCTTCGTGACGGCCTGCTGACCGAAGGAGCGTCTTCGAGCATTTTCGTGGTCATCGGCGGCCGCTTGCTGGCGCCGCCACAGGACCACCGGCTGCTGGCCGGCATCACGCGCAAGCTGGTGCTCGAACTGGCGGTCCGGCACGCGATGCCGGTCGCGCTTCGCGACATTCCGGATGCCGAATTGCGCGCCGCCGACGAGCTGTGGTTGACTTCGTCGACGCGTGAAGTGCTGCCGATCACGACCCTCGACGGCCGCCCGGTCGGCAGTGGACAGCCCGGTCCGGCGTGGCGACGGATGTCGGCGTGGTACGCCCGGTATCGTGATCAGGCGACGGGGTGTGCCGATGGCTGACGAGCGCGAGAGCCTGTTCGACTTTCCCTGTGCCTTTCCGCTCAAGATCATGGGGCTGGCCAACACCGCGCTGGCGCAGGAGGTGCTCGCTGTGGTGCGGCGGCACGCACCGGATTTCGACGGAGCGACGATGGTCATGCGCCCCTCGACGGGCGGCAAGTACGTCAGCCTGACGTGCACCATCAACGCCACCAGCAAGGCGCAGCTCGATACGCTGTACCGGGAACTGAGCGGCCACCCGCTGGTCAAGATCGTTTTGTGACGCACGACGGGCAGGGCATGACGGCTGACAGCGGGCAACTCGGCGACGGCCACGCAGCGCTGCCGCCGCTGGTCCGCCATCTGGGACGCACCGACTACCAGCACACCTGGCGCGAAATGATCGAGTTCACGGCGATGCGTGGTGCGTCGACGCGCGACGAATTGTGGTGCTGCGAGCATTCGCCGGTGTTCACCCTGGGGCAGGCCGGCAAGCCGGAGCACCTGCTGGCCGATCTCGGCATTCCCCTGGTAAGAACCGACCGCGGCGGTCAGATCACTTATCATGGTCCCGGTCAGGTGGTGATCTACCTCTTGCTGGACCTCGGTCGTCGGCGCCTGAAAGTTCGCGACCTGGTGTCGGCGATCGAGCAGGCGGTGATCGATCTGCTGGTCGAGCATGGCGTCAGCGCCGAGCGGCGCGGCGGCGCGCCGGGGGTCTATGTCGGATCGGCCAAGGTTGCGGCGCTTGGTTTGCGGGTACGCAAGAACTGCAGTTATCACGGCGTCAGCCTCAATGTCGACATGGACCTGTCGCCTTTCGCGGCAATCAACCCATGCGGCTACCCCGGCCTGGCGGTCACCCAGACCAGCGCTCTCGGCATTGCGCTGAATCCTGCGGCGGCGGCGACGGCGCTGCTGCGGCATCTCGCCGCACAACTGGAGCGAAGGCAATGAGCAGTCAGAACGAAGAGCGTGATGGCAGCAAGCCGGGCGCCCGCATCGCCGGTGTCAAGGAACGTGGCGAACTGAAGACCGCACGCATTCCGATCAAGATCGTCGCGCAGGCACCGCAGCGCAAGCCTGACTGGATTCGCGTCAAGGCCGGCAATGCCAGCGGTCGTTTTGGCGAGATCAAGAAGATGCTGCGCGAGCAGAAGCTGCACACCGTTTGCGAGGAAGCGGCCTGCCCGAACATCGGCGAGTGCTTTGGCCGCGGCACCGCCACCTTCATGATTCTCGGCGACATCTGCACGCGCCGCTGCCCGTTCTGCGACGTTGGCCACGGCAAGCCCCTGCCACCCGATGTCGATGAGCCCGCCAATCTTGCCGACAGCGTCGCCAGGCTCAGGCTGCGCTATGTGGTGATCACCAGCGTCGACCGCGATGACCTGCGTGATGGCGGCGCCCAGCACTTCGTCGACGTCATCGGCGCCGTACGCCACCGTTCGCCGGCCACGACCATCGAAACGCTGGTTCCCGATTTCCGGGGTCGCATGGAACTCGCCCTCGAGGTGCTCGGCAAGTCCCTGCCCGACGTCCTCAACCACAATCTGGAAACGGTGCCGCGCCTTTACCGGCAGGCGCGTCCGGGTGCCGACTACGCGCATTCGCTGGCGTTCATGAAAGGCTTCAAGGAACGCTATCCGCAAGTTCCGACCAAGTCGGGACTGATGGTCGGCCTCGGCGAAAGCGACGAGGAAATCCTCGCGGTCCTGCGCGATCTGCGGGCCAACGACGTCGAAATGCTAACGATCGGCCAGTACCTGGCGCCATCCGGCCACCATTTGCCGGTGGCGCGCTACGTTCATCCGGAGGTGTTCAGGATGTACGAGCAGGAGGCTCTGGCGATGGGCTTTTCCGGCGCCGCCTGCGGACCGATGGTGCGCTCGAGCTACTGGGCGGATGTGCAGGCCGAAAGCGCCGGCGTCGCTTGAGCCGCGGCATCGGTTTCCGGTCTGCCTGGCGACGCGCCAAGGGCCGGGCGCGGCTCAGCCATAACGTATGAAGCGCGCCGGATAGTGCGCCGTGGCCCAGGCCATGAACAGGTACTTGGCGGTCTTGCCGATCGCCACGGCGACCAGGATACCGAGCGACGACACGTCGGCCAGAGCGCAGAACAGCAGTGCGGGTGTCTGCGGCATCGGCGATCCGGCGATGATCAGGATCGCCAGCAAGCCCCAGCTTTGCAGCCACTCGCTGGCCAGCCGCCAGGCTTCCATGGTCAGCAGGTCCGGGTAGCGGGCGAAGACAAACTCACCGCCCAGGTACTGAAAGATCTCGACCAGCGCCGCCGCGCCGCAGCCGCTGGCGATGCCACAGAGCAGGCCAAGGGTGCGCCAGCGGCCCGGTGCCAGCAGCACTGCCGGGATCAGCACGGCAACGAAGGGGAAGCTGAAAGTGATGGTGGTGACAAAGGCGATCGCCGCGACCACCAGCGGATAGTAACGATGGGCGACGCTGCGCATCAGCAGATGGCGCAGCCAGTCGGGAGCAAGGTGGGTTTTCATCGTCGCCGCCAGATCGGGCAGCGCCGGTGATGCTCCCGGAATGCAGCGGAGAGCCGGCCGCGGTGGCCACCGGGCGGCGATGATCGCCGCCCGGCTTGTGCGTGCGTCTGCAGGCAGGCTATCCTTGCGGGCTGGTGCCGCCGAGCGCTGTCGAAAACCATCGAGGACGTCCCTGCCATGCGTGTTGTCAGGCAAATGATTGCCATTGTAAGCGCTCTGCCGCTCAGTGCGCACGCGGCGGCGTCCGGTGTCGGCAGGCGACCCGGCAAGAAACTCATGACGGCAGTTTTCGGCGAGCAGGATGCCCATCCGGGCGGCCGATCGGCGACGCCGCAGCGTCCCGATGGCCGGCTCCTGGCCGTCGCTCGGCGACGGCAGCCCGGCGTTTGCGCCGCTGCCGTCGGGCGACGGCCAGTGAGCGGAAGCGATTGCGCAGGACCGAGCGCTCCGCGCTGGTGGCCACCATGAAGGGCAGCGTGCCGTGCGATTGATCATTGCGCTGCTGGCATCGGCATTATCCGGACTGGCGCTCGGCGAATCGGTGCCGGCGCTTCACAGGCCGGCTGAGTGGCGCGAGTCGCCGCCGATCATTTCCGGCCGAGCAAGCTTCTACGGCAAGCGATTCACCGGCCGCAAGACCGCCTCCGGCAAGGACTTCCATCACGAGAATCTGTCGGCGGCGAGCAATCGCTTTCCCTTGGGCACGATGGTGGCGGTACGGCGGCCGTCGTCGGCTTACTGCATCGTCGTCCGGATCAATGATCGAATGGGCCATCGGGGGCGGGTGATCGACCTTTCGCGTGCGGCCGCCGAGCAGCTGGGAATGGTCGAGGTTGGTGTCACCGACGTTGAAATCGTGCCGCTTCCCAGGCCGCTGATCGGTCACGAGCGCGCGTGCACGCTCGCTTTCCTACCGCCGACGCGGCTGCCTGCCGCCGAGGGACTGATTTCGGATCGTGCCGACGACGCGCTGTCGGCAGACAGCCTTGCCGGCGGACAGGCGTCAGACAATTCTGGCGAGTGATTCGAGCCTGGCCAGCGACGGCTGCGCAAGCGAGCGAGCGGTAGAGGTCAGGCGAGTGGCGTCGACTCGTTGACCGCACGGGCCAGAGTCGGGAATACTGGTCAGCACGATTTCTCGTGCGAGGCGCCGGTGTGACCGACGAATCTCCCGTCTGCCGTTTCGCCGCTGCGCGGGCGAGGGGTCGGGGCAGAGCGGCCAGCGAACCGCCGCTAGCGATCGGACTGCCAACCAGGGGAGGAGATGATGGAGACAGAGGGCGAGACCTTGCAGCGCGAACTTCCCAGGGCCAAGAAGTCGGTCGCCCTGTCCGGCGTGGTGGCCGGCGATACGGCAATCTGTTCGGTTGGCCGCAGCGGCAACGATCTGCACTACCGCGGCTATGACGTGATTGCGCTCGCCGAGCATGCGACCTTCGAGGAGGTGGCCTATCTGCTGCTCTACGGGCGTCTGCCCAGTCTGACGCAACTCAATCAGTACCGGAAGAAGCTCAAGACGCTGCGTGGCCTGCCGGTACGGCTGCGGCCGGTGCTGGAGAACCTGCCGGCGTCGGCGCACCCGACGGACGTGCTGCGCAGCGGTTGCTCGGCACTGGGAACGATCCTGCCCGAGGCACAGGATCACAATCCGGGCGCCGCGCGCGAAATCGCCGACCGGCTGATCGCCAGCTTCGGCTCGATGCTGCTCTACTGGTACCATTGGTCGCACAACGGTCGGCGCATCGAAACCGAGACCGACGACCCGTCGATCGCCGCCCATTTTCTCCATCTGCTGTGCGGCAGGCCGCCATCGCCACTGCATGCCGCCAGTCTCGACAAATCGCTGGTGCTCTACGCCGAGCACGAGTTCAACGCCTCGACATTCACCGCGCGGACGATTACCGGCACCGGCGCCGATATCTATGCCGCGATCAGCGGCGCCATCGGTGCCCTGAGTGGCCGTCGGCACGGCGGCGCCAACGAGGTCGCTTTCGAGATCCAGAGCCGCTACAACGACCCGCAACAGGCCGAGCAGGACATCTGCCATCGGCTCGAGAAGCGGGAGATCATCATCGGTTTCGGCCACCCGCTGTACACCATTGCCGATCCGCGCAGCAAGGTGATCCGCGCTGTCGCCCAGCAACTCTGCAGCGATGGCGACAACCAGGCGCTGTTCGACATCGCCAGTCGCATCGAGCGGGTAATGGCCGAGCGGAAAGGGATGTTTCCCAATGTCGACTGGTTTTCGGCGGTCGCCTATCACATGCTCGCCGTGCCGACGCCGATGTTTACCCCCCTGTTCGTGATCGCCCGAACCAGCGGCTGGGCGGCGCACGTCATCGAGCAGCGCATCGACGGCAAGCTGATCCGTCCGTCGGCCAATTACGTCGGGCCCGAGGTGCAGGAATTCCTGCCGCTGGACCAGCGCAACTGAGGTCCGGCCACGCTTCGCTGCGGTTGGCGACATCGTTTTGATTGCCCGAGTGGCACGACAGGAGAGCAGGAGAAGCCGCGATGTCCTCACGCATCCCCGCTGCGCGACCCGATCCGGACCAGATTCTGGTCGCCATCGCGGACTACGTCCTCGACTTCAGGATCGAGTCAAGCGCCGCCTTCAATACCGCGCGCTATTGCCTGATCGACGCCCTCGGCTGCGGCCTGGAAGCGCTCGCCTACCCGGCCTGCGCCAAACTGCTCGGGCCGATCGTCCCGGGTACCATCGTGCCGCACGGCGCTCGCGTGCCGGGCACCAGTTTCCAGCTCGACCCGGTACAGGCGGCATTCAACATTGGCACCCTGATCCGCTGGCTGGACTTCAACGACACCTGGCTGGCGGCCGAGTGGGGTCATCCTTCCGACAACCTTGGCGGCATCCTCGCCACGGCCGACTGGTTGTCACGGACCCGCATCGCCAGCGGCCAGCCACCGCTGCAGATGCGCCAGGTGCTCGAGGCGATGATCAAGGCTTACGAGATTCAGGGGATCCTGGCGCTGGAAAACAGTTTCAATCGCGTCGGCCTCGACCATGTGCTGCTGGTCAAGGTGGCGACTGCGGCGGTCTGCACCTGGCTGATGGGCGGTGGGCGCCAGCAGATCATCAACGCGGTGTCGCAGGCGTTTGTCGACGGCCAGCCGCTGCGCACCTATCGGCATGCGCCGAATACCGGCTCGCGCAAGTCCTGGGCGGCAGGCGACGCGACCGCGCGTGGTGTCTTGCTGAGCCTGTTTTCGGTCAAGGGCGAGATGGGCTATCCGACCGCCCTGACCGCCCGCACCTGGGGTTTCTACGACGCCCTGTTCAAAGGGCAGGCGTTCGTCGTCTCGCGACCGTATGGCAGCTACGTGATCGAGAACGTGCTGTTCAAGATCAGCTTCCCGGCCGAGTTCCACGCCCAGACGGCGATCGAGTGCGCGATCGAACTGCATCCACAATTGCTCGGGCGGCTCGACAGCATCGTCAAGGTGGTCATTCGCAGCCATCAATCAGCGCTGCGGATCATCGACAAGCAGGGGCCGCTGCACAATCCGGCCGACCGCGACCACTGTTTGCAGTACATGGTCGCCTACGCACTGATCGCCGGCCAGCTGACTGCCGAAGCGTACGAGGACCAAGCAGCGGCCGACCCGCGAATCGACGTCCTGCGTGCGAAAATCGAGGTCGTCGAGGAGCCCGCTTTCTCGCGGGACTATCTTGATCCCGGCAAGCGCTCGATCGCCAACGCCGTACAGGTCTTCTTTGCCGACGGCACGTGCAGCGAGGAACTGGTCGCGGAATACCCGCTGGGTCATCGGCGCCGCCGTGCCGAAGGGATTCCGGTGCTGCTCGAGAAGTTCAGGAAACATCTGGCGCGCCGTTTTCCGCCGGCGCAGCAAGCGACGATCATCGAATCTTCGCTCGACGTGCGCGGTCTCGGCGCGCTGGCCGTGAACGCCTACCTTGATCAATACCTGCCGTGAAGCCCCGGTCAGGCTTGGCAGCGACGAGTTGTCGAATGTTCGGTCGGTTTCATCTGGAGGGAAGGACATGAGAGGAAACTTTGGTGCCATCGCGCTGATCGTGGTCGGTGTCGTCGCGCTGGCGGTCAACCTGGGAATCGTCGACATCGATTTCGCCCGACTGCTGGGAATCTGGTGGCCGCTGCTGCTGATCGCACTGGGAGTCGGCGTGTTTCTGGCGCCGGGAACCGACCAGCGGCGGAAGTCAGATTAGCCGGTCGGTGGTTTCCGCAGCGCAATGTTCTGGCGGCGCCCTGCCGGCTCCCGCTCGGAACGCCTGCGGGTATGATGCCGGCCGGCGAAGAAGACTCTCGATCCGCCTTCCAGAGCCGCCGCCTTGCTGGCGCTGGTGCGGCGTCTGGGCGGTCGTCGCCGCGGCAAGACGGTGATCGGGCTGGAGGCGCTGCCGTGCATCCCGGTGGCGGCGGAACGCTGCCGCTCCCTGCCTGGTCCGGCAGCGTTCCGCGAGACCCTGCTGCAGTTGATCGCCGGCGCCCGCGAGCGACTTCTGCTGAGCACGCTCTACCTGCAGGACGACGATGCCGGTCGCGAGGTGCTGGCGGCGCTCCACGCCGCACGGCTGGCGCGGCCGGAACTGCAGATCGCCGTCTTTGTCGATTGGCATCGTGCGCAGCGGGGCTTGATCGGCCAGGCCGCAAGTGCCGGCAATGCCGCCTTGTACGCCGACATGGCCTCGCGCCTTGGCCCGGGCGTGCCGATTTACGGCGTGCCGGTGCAGCAGCGCGAGTTGCTCGGGGTGATGCACCTCAAGGGCTTCGTGGTCGACGACGCCGTCCTCTACAGCGGTGCCAGCCTCAATGACGTCTACCTCTACCGGCACCAGCGCTATCGACTGGACCGTTACCACCTGATCGAAAATCGGCCGCTGGCCGACAGCCTCGCCGGCCTGATGACCGGAACCCTGCAGGGCGATCCCGCCGTTCGGCGTCTGGATTCCGGCGCCAGGCCGAAGACGGCTGCGCTGCGCCAGGCGATCGTCAGCCTGCGCCGGCGGTTGGCGCAAAGCAGTTACCCGATCGCTGCGGCGGCGATCGGCGACCGGCAGGTCGGCATCACGCCGCTGCTCGGACTGGGTGGTCGTGACAACCCGCTCAATGCCGTCATCGTGCAGCTGATCGAGCGCGCAGCGCGACGCCTGGTGCTGCTCACGCCGTATTTCAACCTCCCGGGGCCGGTTCAGCGCGCCATCGACGAAAAGATCAGGCAGCGTTGCCAGGTCACCATCGTCGTCGGCGACAAGACAGCCAACGACTACTACATCCCCGTCGACCAGCCTTTTTCGACGATCGGCGCCTTGCCCTACCTCTACGAGGCCAACCTGCGCCGTTTCTGCAAGACGTACCAGAAGGCCGTCGAACAGGGCTTGCTCGATCTCTACCTGTGGCGCCATGAGCAGCACAGCTTTCACCTCAAGGGCCTGCTGGTAGACGACGATTACGCATTGCTGACCGGCAGCAACATCAATCCGCGCGCCTGGCGCCTCGACCTCGAGAATGGACTGCTGATCCACGATCCACAGCACTGCCTTGTGGAGCAACACCGACGCGAACTGGAGCAGGTCCTGACGCACGCGCGCCGACTCGCAAGCCACCAGGCACTCGACCGCGTCGACAGCTACCCGGCTCCTGTCCGGCGGCTGATCAAACGTCTTGCCCGCACGCGCGCCGATCGGCTGGTCAATCAGCTGCTCTGATCGGCAGTGGCGAGTCGTCTGCGGCAAGGCCCGTCGAGCGGCCACCCGGTGGTGCGGCGCAAACAAAAAAGGGCAGGGCCGAAGCCCTGCCCATGTCTGGTTGAGCCGGAGCCTGTTGCCTACTGCTTGGTCGCCTTGACGTCGGCGTCGGCACCGAAGCCCATGGTGTAACCCATCGACACGTGGTGGAAACGGCCGGTGGCGTGGTCGGCGTGGACCGCGACGCCGAACGGTACCGCCTTGCCCTCGGCCAGCGCGCCCGACAGCTTGCGGGTAAAGGTCACGGTATAGGTATCGCCCGACTTGCCGCCTTCGACCTGGACGTTGGCGGTACCGCCTTCCATCTTGCGCGAGTCGCTCACCGAGCCGTCGACCGCTTTGGCGCCGGCAGCGCTCTTCCACTGCATCAGCTCGTAGGCGCCGGTGCGGGTGTACTTGGTCTTCTTGTCGTCTGCCCCGGGCATCGTCCGTGCATCGCCGTGGCAGGTTGCCCAGCAGCCGACCTGCTCGCCCTTGGGAACATCGGCGTTGGCGAACATCATCGCCACCTTGAC
>ERZ761603.1885-NODE-1885-length-15086-cov-7.252478_pt1 | contig 15086 bp, 11 predicted proteins | sample MGYA00511879_ERZ761603 | MGnify/ENA primary metagenome ERZ761603 (study PRJEB28899, sample SAMN02850040) | bioreactor sludge metagenome | biome: EBPR Sludge; feature: EBPR Bioreactor; material: flocular biomat | place: Australia: Thorneside Wastwater Treatment... | reverse complement strand
GCCAAAGGCATGCTCAAGTCCGCCATTCGCGACAACGGCCCGGTGCTTTTTATCGAGCCGGTGGCCCTGTACACCTCGCCCAAGGTGCGCGACGAAGTGCCGGACGAGGAGTACACCGTCCCGCTGGGTGTGTCCGACGTGAAGCGCGAAGGGTCAGACGTCACCATCATCACCTACGGCGAAGGGCTGCACACCTCGCTGGACGCCGCCAAAAGCCTGGCCGCCGAAGGCATTGAAGCCGAAGTGATCGATCTGCGCAGCTTGCAGCCGCTGGACATGGGGCCAGTGGTGGAATCGTTCAAAAAGACGTTTAAAGCGGTCGTGGTAGAATTTGGGCACCAGACCTACGGCGTCGGCGCAGAAATCGTAGCCCGCCTGCAAGATGAAGCCTTTGACTACATCGATGCTCCCATCAAGCGCGTGGCGCAGTATGATGTCCCGGCCCCGTACTCTGGCGAGTTAGAGCGTTCGGCCCTGCCCAACGCGGAGCGGATCATTGCCGCTGTGAAGGAGATTTTATAATGGCTGAATTTATCAAGATGCCCACCCTGGGCTTTGATATGGAAGAAGGCACAATGGGCACCTGGCTCAAACAAGTGGGTGACCGCGTGCAAAAAGGTGATGTGCTGGCCGAAATTGAGTCAGACAAGGTTACCCAGGAACTGACGGCCCGCGTGGAAGGGGTGCTGCTGGCCCAGTTGGTTAACACGGGCGACCAGGTGCCGGTTGGCAACAACCTGGGCATCATTGGCGAGGAAGGTGAGGACATTTCCGGCATGGGGGGCGGCAACGGAGCCGCCGCGCCCAAACCCAGGCCAGCTGAGGCCGCAGCCTCAGCCGAACCCCGGCCAGAAAGTGGTGCCGCAACGCCGGACCAGGCGAGCCAGACGGCCGAACCTGCCCCCGTGGCCCAAGGCGAGCTGTCTGGCGAATTCCCTGGCGGCGTGAAGGCCACCCCGGTGGCCCGGCGCATGGCGGAAGGTCATGCCGTGGATTTGGCGCAGGTGGGCGGCAGCGGCCCTGGCGGGCGCGTGCGCAAGGCGGACGTGGAAGCGTTTATGGCCAGTCCCCCGGCGGCAAAAGTGGTGGAGAAGGGAACGGCCGTTTCCCCTTCCACCCCACAAGCTGCCCCACTCCCCACCCCGGCAGGGGCAACCGACAAACCGCTCACCCGTATGCGCCAGGCCATCGCCCGCCGCATGAGCGAGAGCAAGGTCACCGTACCGCACTTCTACGTCACCACCGACATCGACATGGGCCCGGCCCTGGCGCTGCGCAAGCAGATCAACAACTCGCTCGACGCTGAGCGTAAGGTGTCGGTGAATGACCTGGTGGTGAAGGCGGCGGCGCTGGCCCTGCGCCAGTTCCCCAACATCAACGCCAGCTTTGGCGGCGACAAAATCATTCTGCACAACGAGATCAACGTGGGATCGGCCGTTGCCGTGGACGGTGGCTTGCTGACCATCGTGCAAAAAGGCACCGACAACGCCAGCATCTCCAAAATTGCCCAGGACCACAAAGAGATGATCGCCCGGGCGCGCGAGGGCAAGGTGAAGCCAGAGGACGTTGAAGGCTCCACCTTTACCGTCAGCAACCTGGGCGCGTTTGACGTGGATCACTTTATCGCCATCATCAACCCGCCCAACGCCGCCATTCTGGCCGTTGGCTCGGCGCAGCAGGTGCCGGTGGTGGTGAATGGCGAGCTGGCCATCGGCACGCGCATGAAGGCCACTATTTCCGCCGACCACCGGGTGACCGATGGCGCGGAAGCGGCCCAGTTTATGCAGCTTTTGAAGGGCATTCTGGAAGAACCGCTGAAGCTGTTAATTTAGCGCGCCCTAAAACCTTCGCCGCAAAAGCGCCCCTTCGGTTGTTTGTAATTTTGTGGCGAAGGTTTTTTGTTGGAAATTGTTGCTTATTCGCGGAAGTTTCGCTTTTCCCAAATTAACAAACCTATCATCAGGCAAAATCTGCTATACTACCGGCGGCAGATTCACATAAGATGATGCACATTAACTTTATTGCCAGACGGCCGTTGGGCCAGAGGAGTGTACATGGCCACCATTCTTGTGATTGATGATGATGAACTCGTTTCCCGAACCCTGCAGCGCGCCCTGAAACTGTACGGTTACCATGTTATGGTATCTAACAGCGGCACAGATGGGCTGCAGCTGGCGCGTCGCCACACCCCCGATCTGTTCATTCTAGACATCATGATGCCCGGGGCCGATGGCTACCAGGTTTGTCGGCAGATTCGCGGCGATCCGCTGCTGCAAGACTTGCCGGTGCTCTTCCTGACGGCCAAGGCCAAAGACGAAGACAAGATTGAGGGCTTTCGTGCCGGGGCTGACGATTATTTAAGCAAGCCGTTTAACATGGAAGAACTTCAGCTGCGGGTGCGGGCTATTTTACGCCGGGCCGTGGTGAAACCGGCCAAGGAACAAAAGCCCAACGAGGTCATTGCCGGGAATGTGACACTGGACTGCCGCAGCTTTAAAGTAACGACGCCCAACGGTACGGCCCTGCTAACCAACGTGCAGTTTGACTTACTGTACCATTTAATGAGCAACGCCGACCAGGTATTTAACAGCCAGCAGCTGCTGCAAGACGTCTGGGATTATCCGCGCGACACGGGCAGTCCCGAACTGGTGCGGGCGCACATCAAAAATTTGCGCGAAAAGATCGAGCCAGTCCCCAGCGATCCGATTTATATTCGCACGATCCAGGGGCACGGTTACACCTTTACGACCAATCCTTAGCGGAAGAAGATTACAGGCATGGCGGTTTTGGAGAAAAGTGGGGTGGAAACGGCCGTTTCCACGCCCATCCCCCCCGAAAAAAGATCCCACATCCTGATCGTCGACGACGAGCCAGAAATTGCCGAGTCCCTGGCCGACTTTTTGGTCAAAAAGGCCAACTTTCTGGTCTCGGCCGCGCGTGACGGCCAGGAAGCGATTGATCTGCTGCAATCCACCGTGTCTGGCCCCATGCCCGAAATTGACCTGGTGCTGTTGGACATGCGCATGCCCAATCTTTCTGGGCTGGACGTGCTGAACTGGATCCGCGAACACGCCACGCTTCAGTACACCCGCGTGGTGCTGCTCACCGCCGCCGCAGGCAGCAACGAAAAAGTGGAGGCGCTCACCGCTGGTGCCGACGATTACATCACCAAGCCGTACCGCCCGCAGGAGCTTCTGGCGCGGGTCAACACCATTTTGCGCACCCAGCAGCTGGAAAAACAGCTCCAGCGCCAGAGCCAGCAGCTGGCCGCGCTCAACCGCATTGGCCAGATGGTGGCCGCGACCCTGGAATCAACGGAAGTGCTGGCTACGGCCGTTCAAGGCATCGACCAGCTGTTGGGCATTCAGCTGGCCGGGGCGCTGATGGTGGAAGGGGGCAGCCAGCTGCGCTACCAAAATTTGCAAAGCCGCACGGGACCGCTGCCGGTAACGGCCGTACCCGCCATCCCGGTAGGTGAAGGCATTCTGGGCACCGTTTTCCAGGACCAGAAGGCGGTAATTTTGAACGATCCGGAGGGAGACGGCCGTTTCCATGTGGAAATCGACGCCCCGCCCAATTTCCAGGTCAGCTCACTTATTGCCGCGCCGCTCGTGGTACGCGGCCGTCCCGTCGGCGTCATCAACGCCTTCAACAAAATCGATGGTCCCTTCACCGAAGTCGACCTGGACCTCTTTGCCTCCCTCGCCAGCTCCATCAGCGAGGCGGTAGAAAATGCCTGGCTCTTCACCCGCATCCGCCAGCGCCAGCAAGAAATGCTGGAAAGCCGCAACACCCTCCAGGCGCTCATCGATGGCATCCCCCACCCCATCTACACCATCAACGACGACTGGCAGCTGGTTGGCATCAACAAAAGCAAAGCCGACGAACTGGACACCGTGCCCGAACACCTGGTGAACAAAGTCTGCTACCAGACCTTTTTCAACCGGAGCCAGCCCTGCCCCCACTGCCTGGCCGCCAAAACACTGGCTCACAAACAGGCCCAGCGCTGGACCATCAACTGGAAAGGTGAAGACCACCTCCCCCGCGAGTGGGACGTCAACGCCTACCCCATTCCCAGCAAACAGGCCAGCTCCGCCCGCGCCGTCATCCTCTGGCAAGATCGCACTGAGGAACGACGGCTGGAAAGCTCCCTGCTGCAAGCAGGCAAACTCGCCGCCATCGGTCAGCTGGCCGCTGGTGTAGCCCACGAAATCAACAACCCACTCACCGCCATCAACGCCAACGCCGAAATGCTCAAAATGTTCATCCCCCCCGAGGATGAAAATTACGAAGCGGTTGATCTCATCGCCCGCGCCGGGGATCGTGCGACTAAAGTCGTACGTGGTTTACTCGATTTTGCCCGGCAAGAACATTACAATTTAACCGCAGGCGATGTGAACAGCTCCATTCGGCAAACCCTGGACCTGGTTCGGTATCAGCTCATCACCGCTGACGCCGAAGTCATTCAAAACATGGCTGATGATTTACCACCGGTTGTCGCCAGTTGGGAACATCTCAAAAGCGTCTGGCTCAACCTCATCGTCAACGCCCGCGACGCCGTGCATGAGATGCCGCCCAAACGCCAAATCTCCATCACAACCCGGCTGGCGGCCGAAAAAGACCATGTGCAAATTATCGTTCAGGACAATGGCAAAGGGATGTCGGAAGCCGAACTGGTTCACATCTTCGAGCCTTTTTATACAACAAAAGACCCGGGAAAAGGAACCGGTCTGGGATTGGCAACCACCCATCGAATCATTGAACAGCACGGTGGCGACATCAACGTTGTCAGTACCCCAGGTGAAGGCAGCACCTTCATCATCCGCCTTCCCGTCAATGGAAATGGCAAATCAAACGCATGAACGAGCAAGCATTAGATCAAATTACCATTAGCGATTTGCTGCGACTGGCCTTGCCGCTCAACACCACCACCTTGGGTGGCGCGGAGCAGGCCCGGCGAACGGTCGAATGGGTTGTGCTACTTACCAGCTGGGACGCTGTTGAAGACCAGGTTCAGGTGAATGATCTGGTCATCGTTCCACCCTCTTTACAGGCAAAAATCAACGAGGCGGCGCTAAAGCAGAAAATGGCCGTCGTGGCCAAGGTGAATGCAGCCGGTATGGTGCTGTTCAGCCCCGTCTCGGAAGATGTGGGTGAGCAGGCCAACCGGCTCAATGTGCCCATTCTCATCGTGCCCGATAACCTGTCTGTGCGCGAAATTAACCGCGCCGTGGCGGCGCTGCTGGTTGACCGGCAGTCGGCCACCAGCGAACGTGGCATGCAGCTCTACCGCACCCTCTCGGAAATGTCCCGCGAAGACCAGGGCCTCACCGCCATGACGGAGCTCATTGCCAAGCTGACGGGCAAAATTGCCGTGGTGCAAGACAAGCGCATGGAAATTCAGGCCGTGGCCCTGCCGCAAAACAACCAGATTGAATGGGAGCCGCTGCGCGAGCTGCTGGAGCAGCGCGACGAGCTGCCACCGGTGCTGCGCAACCGCAAGGCTGCGGCCCACGCCCGGCAAAGCCACTGGCAGCAATTTTTCCCAATTGAGAACCTGGGTCGCCTGGTCAGCCCCATTATTTCTGGTGACCGGGCCAGAGGCTATTTATCGGTTATTGGGCCAGCGGACAAGCTGGATTTGCTAGACAAGCTGGCCGTAGAGCATGGGGCGGCCGCCTGCGCCCTGGAAATGGCCAAGGCCAAGGCGATTAGCGAGGCCAAAAAAGCGCTGCGGGGCAACTTCCTGGAAGGGCTGTTGGCGGGCACCATGCCGCGCAAGGAGATCGAGCGGCTCGAAGGGCGGCTGGATCACAACACGAACCAGCCCCATGCGGTTCTTGTGCTCAAATGGGCCGATCCGCCCGCCTACTCGCTGCGCCGCCTGGAAACCACAATCCATTGGGTACTCAACAATCACAGCCGGGCGGCCCTGGTGCACGTGTACGGGGACAAGCATGTGTGTGTTTTCCAGGAGCTGAAACACGCGGAAGATATGGAGTCGGCCCAGGAGTTGGGCCGACGGATTGAAGAACAGGTAAAAACGGAATATCCCGATGCCGTTTTGGTGGCCGGGATGAGTGGGCCAGCGCCCACGCTGGCCGAATGGCCCAAGGTATACGACGAGGCGCTGCAAGCGATGCAGCTGGGGGAACGGTTGCAGATCAAGCAGGTGGTGCCGTTTAGCAGCCTGGGCGTCTACCAGCTGCTGGTGCAGATGGAGGAACATCCCGCCGTGCGCAACTTTACCGACCAGGTAATTGGCCCCCTGGTGGAGTACGATGATCAGCACAACAGCAGCCTGGTGAAGACGATGGATGCCTACTTTGAGCATCACGGCAACATCAGCCAAACGGCCGAATCGCTCTTTATCCACCGCAATACCCTGCTCTACCGCCTGGACCGCATCCAGGAGCTGACCGGGCACGACCTGAACCAGTCGAACATGCGGCTGGCACTGCATTTGGCGTTGAAGTTGTGGCAGTTACGGCCGTAATTCCGTGAGCGGTAATCGGTAATCGGTGGCCGGTAAACGGTCCTCTGTGCAAATCTCACAAACAGGTCCGTAATGATTTTGGCCATAATAACCGTAGAAACAACACTTCATATCCCTTATACTCCTGGAGACTTGTGCTGAAATGCGCGGTTCAGTGGGAAATAGTGGGAATCAAGGCGGAAAATGGCAACATTTTCCGCCTTGGTGTTTTTGGGCAAATAGTGCAAATTTTTCCACCGGGCGCGGCCTTTGTACAAAACAGCACAAACAAAATCGCCTCAGATTTGTAAATATTGTCCGTAGAGTTGACCCGAAAAATCCCTTATACTCCTGGAGACTTGTGCTGAAATGCGCGGTTCAGTGGGAAATAGTGGGAATCAAGGCGGAAAATGGCAACATTTTCCGCCTTGGTGTTTCTACAGCCGCCGTGATTTTGTGAAACACTGGCCAAACGGCCGTCACTCAGTATAATTTCGAGTAGTTGTGCAAGTTATACAAGATTCGAACAGTTTCTTTTGGCAAAATGTCACTGGTCGAAGGTTAAGCAGCCGGTACACTTGTGTGATACATCGGAACTGCAAAAATAGTATGTTTACACTCTTTCACATCATTATTAGCCTTATCCTTCTTAGCCTGGTCCTTATTATTGTCGTCAATAAGGATACATTGCCTGTTGGGTAAGGAATGAGTGAAAGCAACACACTCTTTGGATAAAACCAAGCCGCCCAACAGGGCGGCTTTTTTTTTGCCATTTTACAGTTGAAGCACACAGATGCAGGTGTTGGATTGATAGACCACAAACAGCGTAAACACAGTTGGCAGCAGAAGCGAAACATGGGGGCAACGGCCGTTTCCCCCACGTCTCCCTGCTCCCAGCAAACCAACACCGCCACTTCCCCTTGTCTACCCAGGCAGCAAGCAGAACATTTCTGTTTGCTGCCTTTTTATTTGGTTGAAAAACCGTAAAAGGAATGTTTTAGCAAGGAATGGTTAGAAATCCGGGGGTAGGGCATCCCATCTCCAATCTCTAATCTCCGAATCGAGGAGAAGATTCTATGAGCGAAATCAAAACTGGTGGACAAATCATCTGGGAGAGCCTGATGCACGAAGGGGTTGAGGTGGTGTTTGGTCTACCCGGTGGGGCCATCTTGCCCACCTACGATGACCTGGCCAAATATGAGTACCCCATCCACCACGTGCTGGTAACCCACGAGCAGGGTGCCGCCCACATGGCCGATGGCTATGCGCGGGCCACGGGCAAGGTAGGGGTTTGCATTGCCACCTCTGGGCCAGGCGCTACCAACCTGATTACCGGGCTGGCCACCGCTTACATGGACTCCACCCCCATCGTAGCCATTACCGGGCAGGTCTCCACCTCGCTGCTGGGACGCGATGGCTTCCAGGAAGCAGATGTCCAGGGCGTGAGCCTGCCGATCACCAAGCACAACTACCTCATTACCGACATCCGGGAGCTGCCCGATGCGCTCAAAGAGGCGTTTTACATTGCCCGCACGGGCCGCCCTGGCCCGGTGTGGTTGATGTGTGTAAGGACGTGCAGCAGGCGTCGATGCCGTTTAAGTACCCGGAAACGGTTAATTTGCCCGGCTACAACCCGAACATTAATGCGCCAGAGGCAGCGGCCGTTTCCCGCGCCGCCCGCCTCATTAACGAAGCCAAAAAACCAGTCATCGTGGCCGGACAGGGCGTGTCCATCGCCAAAGCCGAAGCCGAACTGCGCCAGCTGGCCGAAAAAGCCAACATCCCCGTGGCCACCAGCCTGTTAGGCATCGGCACCTTCCCGGCCACCCACCCGCTCTCGATCAGCTGGGGTGGGATGCACGGCGAAGCGTACTGCAACTATGCCCTGCAAGAGTGCGACGTCCTCTTTGCCATCGGTGCCCGCCTGGATGACCGGCTCACCGGGGCCTTCGATACCTTTGCCCCCAACGCCAAAATCATTCATGTGGATCTGGACCCGGCCGAAATGGGCAAAAACATCACCATCGACACCCCGGTGATTGGCGATGCCCTGCTCACCCTGCGCAATTTGCTGCCTCAAGTTGAGCCAAATGAGCACCTCACTTGGCTGGAGCAAATCGCCGAGTGGAAAGCGGATACCAGCGGCCGTGATATTTTGGCCCAGGAAACCGACGAGCTGATCGCGCCATACGTCATGCGCACGCTGTGGCATGCCACCGACGAGGGCGCGGCCACCGTCGTCAGCGACGTGGGCCAGCACCAGATGTGGGAAGCGCAGTATTACCACCACACCCGGCGGCGCAGTTTGCTCACCTCCGGTGGGTTGGGCACGATGGGTTATGGTCTGCCTGCGGCTATCGGCGCACAAATGGGGCTGCCTGATGAAGAAATCTGGGTGGTGGCTGGCGACGGCGGCTTCCAGATGACGATGATCGAGCTGTCTACCGTGGTGCAGGAAAAGCTGCCCATCAAAATCATCATCATCAACAATGGCTACCTGGGCATGGTTCGCCAGTGGCAAGACGTGTTCTACAACAAGCGTCACGCCGGAACGCCATTGTTCAATCCCGACTTTGTGAAAATTGCCGAAGCGTATGGTATCCCGGCTCGTTCCGTCACTCGCAAAGAAGATGCCTTTGGCGCGATCAAAGAAGCGCAGGCATACGATGGCCCCTACCTGCTGGACTTCCAGGTGGAGGAATTTACCAACGTTTACCCGATGGTGACGCCCGGCAAAAGCAATGCCGACATGATTCGCCGTCCCGCATCCGGTGAACGGTAATCGGTGAACGGTAATTGGTAGGGGCGAGGCAGGTGGGTAGATCAATGGGTCAGCAGGACGCCTTCCCCCCACCTGCCTCGCCCTAAACGCAAAAGGAAAATGACAATGACAGAAAATGGGTTCAAACGACACACAATTAATGCCTGGATGGAAGACAAGCCGGGCGTCTTAAACCGGGTAGCGGGCCTCTTCCGCCGCCGCAATTTTAACATCGAGAGCCTGGCCGTGGGGCACAGCGAAACACCCGGCATCAGCCGCATGACCTTTGTAGCCTACGGCACCGACCGGGACATGCGCCAGGTCACTACCCAGCTGGACAAGCTGATCAACGTCACCCGCATCGAGGATGTGACCCATCTTCCGGCGGTTAAGCGTGAACTGGCGCTGATCAAGGTGCGGACCGACAGCCAGACGCGGGCCGAGGTGATGCAGCTGGTAGATATCTACCGGGCCAGCATTGTGGATGTGGATATGGAATCGCTCATCATCCAGATTGTGGGCAAGGAAGACCAGGTGGATTCGTTGATCCGGCTGCTGCAAAGCTTTGGCATTGAAGAGATGGTGCGTACTGGCCGGGTGGCGATGGTGCGCGGTTTAGAAAAATCAGAGGGGACAGGGGCGACAACGGCCGTTCCCGCCCACCAAAACGGACATCATTAATTACCTAATTACCCAATTACCAGCCAGTAATTGGGTAATTGAGTAACTGATCAAACAAGGGAGACAGGAATCTTGGCTAACATTTATTACGACAAAGACGCAGACCTGAGTCTGCTCACTGGCAAAAAGATTGCCGTGCTGGGCTACGGCAGCCAGGGGCACGCCCATTCGCTCAACTTACGCGACTCCGGTGCCGACGTGCGCGTGGGGCTGTACGCGGGCAGTCCGTCCTGGGGGAAGGCCGAGGCGGCAGGCTTGAAGGTGATGGAAACGGCCGCTGCCTGCGCCGAAGCCGATGTCATCATGCTGCTGGCCCCAGACACAATGCAAGCGGCCATCTACAAAGAGGCCATCGCGCCCAACCTGGCACCGGGCAAAACCCTCATGTTTGGCCACGGCTTTAACATTCGCTTTGGCCAGATTGTGCCGCCCAAAAACGTCGATGTGAGCATGATTGCCCCCAAAGCACCGGGCCACCGGGTTCGCGAGGTGTTTATGGAGGGTATTGGTACACCCGGCCTGCTGGCGGTGGAGCAAGATGCCAGCGGCAACGCCAAAGCGTTTGCCCTGGCTTACGCCAAAGGCATTGGCTGCACCCGCGCCGGGGTGATTGAAACCACCTTTGCCGAAGAGACCGAGACGGACCTGTTTGGCGAACAGGCGGTGCTGTGCGGTGGCGTGGCGGCGCTGGTGGAAGCTGGCTTTAACACCCTGGTAGAAGCCGGGTATCAGCCAGAAATCGCCTACTTTGAGTGCCTGCACGAGCTGAAGCTGATTGTGGACCTGTTTTACCAGGGCGGCCTGAGCTACATGCGCTACAGCGTCAGCGATACGGCCGAACATGGCGACTACACCGGCGGCCCCAAAATCATCACCGACGAGACGCGCCAGGCGATGAAGCAGATGCTGCAAGACATCCGCAGCGGGGCGTATGCGGAAGAGTGGATTGATGAGAATGTCAACGGCCGTCCCTGGTTCAACGATCGCCGCAAAGCAGCCCGCAGCAGCCAGATTGAGCAGGTCGGCAAAGAACTGCGCAAGATGATGCCGTTTTTGAAAGCAGTCGAAATAGAGTGACAAGGTGACGGCGTTCTGCGAACGCTGGTGACAGGGTGACAAGGTGACAGGGTGACCTGGAAAAAGATGTCACCTTGTCACCCCCTCACCTTGTCACCTTGTCAAAAAAAGAGGAGTGGAAAAATGGACGACGATGGTGTCGAGATTCAGGAAACTGTGATTGTTTTTGATACAACGCTGCGGGATGGCGAGCAGTCGCCTGGGGCAACGCTAAACGTAGACGAGAAGCTGGAAATTGCCCGGCAGCTTTCCCGCCTGGGCGTGGATATTTGCGAGGCAGGTTTCCCCATTGCCTCCCCCGGCGACTTTGACGCCGTGCGGCGCATCGCTGAGGAAGTGGGGCCGCTGACCGACGGCCGTAAAAGTGGTCAGCCGATGGTCATCGCCGGGCTGGCCCGGGCCAACAAGCAAGACATCCAGCGCGCCTACGACGCCGTGAAGGTGGCTCCGCGCCACCGCATTCACACCTTCCTGGCCACCAGCGATATCCATCTGCAACACAAGCTGAAAATCGACCGCGAGACGTGCATTGAGCAGACGATCGAAGCGGTAACTTTCGCCCGCAGCCTGTGCGACGATGTCGAGTTTTCGCCCGAAGATGCGGGCCGCTCCGACCCGGATTTCCTGGTGCAGGTGCTGACGGAAGCAATCAAAGCGGGCGCCACCACGCTAAACATCCCGGATACGGTTGGCTACGTGACGCCAGAGGAATACGGCCGTCTCATCACCTACCTCATCGCCAAAACCCCTGGAGCAGACAAAGTGGTCTGGTCCACCCACTGCCACAACGACCTGGGGTTGGCCACAGCCAACACCCTGGCCGGCGTCAAAGCCGGGGCGCGGCAGGTGGAAGTGACCATCAACGGCATCGGTGAGCGGGCGGGCAATACCTCGTTGGAAGAGGTTGCGATGGCCATTTCGACCCGGCCCAACTTCTTCAACTTCACTACCAACATCGACACCACGCACATCACCCGCACCAGCCGCATGGTCAGCGCCTACACCGGCATGGTCGTCCAGCCCAACAAAGCGATCGTGGGGGCTAACGCCTTTGCCCACGAAGCGGGCATTCACCAGGACGGCATGCTGAAAAACCAGCTCACCTACGAAATCATGCGGCCAGAAACGGTGGGGCTGCACGCCTCCACCCTGGTGCTGGGCAAACATTCCGGCCGCCACGCCTTCCGCGTGCGCCTGGAAGATTTGGGCTACGATGACCTGGATAAAGAGGAGCTGGACCAGGCATTCCAGCGCTTCAAGCGGCTGGCTGACAAGAAAAAAGTGGTCACCGACGCCGACATCGAAGCCATCATTGCCGATGAAATTTACCAGCCGCCGGAAATCTGGAAGCTGAACCACATCCAGGTGTCGTGCGGTGACCACAGCATACCCACCGTGTCCGTCAGCCTGACCGGGCCAGACGGCACAACCTACATGGACGCCGCCCTGGGCACCGGGCCGGTGGATGCCGCCTACCAGGCCATCAACCGCATCATCGGCGAGTCACCCAAGCTAACCGAGTTTTCGATCAACGCGGTGACGGAAGGGCTGGACGCCCAGGCGGAAGCGACGATTCGCATCCAGCCGCACAACGGCGAGGGCAAATATGCCCTGAATCCGCAGACCAGCCAGCATTACGCCCGCACCTTCAGCGGCCACGGTGCCAGCACCGACATCGTCGTCGCCAGCGCCCGCGCTTACCTGAGTGCGCTGAACAAGATGCTGGCCGCCAGCAGCGAGACATCCAGCCGAGTGGAGCAGGTGGCCGTCGCCGGAGATTAGACAGATAAAGTAGCCGCGGATTCCAATCCGCGCATTTTTATGACATGGAAGCGCGGAAAGAATCCGCGGCTACGAAATTTCGGAAGGAAAGTATATGAGTAACCAACCAAAGACCATCATCGACAAAATATGGGAAAACCATGTGGTCATTGACGAGCCGGGCAGCCCGGCGGTGCTGTACATTGATTTGCACCTGATCCATGAGGTGACCTCGCCGCAGGCTTTTTCGGGCCTGCGTGAACGAGGGCTGACGGTGAAACGGCCGTCCCAAACCATCGCCACCATGGACCACAGCATCCCCACTACCCCGATTGGTGTGCCCATCCAGGACGCCATCGCCGCCAAGCAGATTGCTACGCTGGAAGAAAACTGCCGCGAATTTGGCATCCAGCTGTTTGGCATGGACAGCCCCAACCGGGGCATTGTGCACGTCATCGGGCCAGAGCTGGGGCTGACCCAGCCGGGCATGACGATTGTGTGCGGCGACAGCCACACGGCCACGCACGGCGCGTTTGGCGCGTTGGCTTTTGGCATTGGCACCAGCGAGGTGGAGCATGTGCTGGCGACCCAATGCCTGCTGCAAACCAAGCCGAAGACGTATGCCGTGAATGTCAACGGCCGTCTCCCTGAAGGGTGCGCCTCCAAAGACATCATCCTCGCTTTGCTGGCCAAAATCGGCGTCGGCGGCGGCACGGGGCACGTGTTTGAATATCGCGGCGAGGCGATTCGCGCCCTGACGATGGAGCAGCGCATGACCATCTGCAACATGAGCATCGAAGGCGGCGCACGCGCCGGGCTGGTCGCCCCGGACGACACCACGTTGGCGTACATCAAGGGCAAAAAACATGCGCCAACCGGGGCCGCCTGGGATGAAGCGGTGGCCTACTGGCGCAGTCTGGCCTCCGATGAGGGCGCTGTTTACGACAAAGAGATCGACATCGACGCCAGCGCCCTGGAACCGATGATCACCTACGGCACCAATCCGGGCCTGGGCATGAAGATCACCGAAATGATTCCCGACCCGATGGCCATTGGCAACATCAGCGAGCGGCAGACGGTGGAGAAGGCGCTGGCCTACATGGGGCTGCAAGCAGGCAAGCCGCTGCTGGGCCAGCCGGTGGACGTGGTGTTTATCGGCAGCTGCACCAATTCGCGCATTTCCGATTTGCGCGAGGCGGCGGCGATTTTTAACGGCCGTTCTGTTGCCGAAAACGTGCGCGTGATGGTCGTGCCGGGGTCGCAAGACGTGAAGAAGCAGGCTGAAGCCGAAGGGTTGGACCGCATCTTCAAAGCGGCCGGGGCCGAGTGGCGCGAAGCGGGCTGCTCGATGTGCATCGCCATGAACGGCGATCAGCTCCAGCCAGGGCAATATGCCGTCAGCACCAGCAACCGCAATTTTGAAGGCCGCCAGGGCAAAGGCGGACGCACCTTCCTGGCCAGCCCATTGACGGCGGCGGCAACGGCCGTTACCGGCCGGGTGACGGACGTGCGGACCCTGTGAAAAGTTAAAAGTAAAAAGTGAAAAGTAGGGGCGAGGCAGTCGGCCGCCAATTTGGCAAAACAAGGCATCTCGTCACCGACTGCCTCGCCCCCCTCCGGAGGAAAAATATGGACCACCCAACCTATCAGGTCAACGTTCGCTACGCTGTGGAGTTTATCAAACATTTGCTGCCGCACGTCGATGCGGCGACGTCGCTTGTTTTGGTTGGCGACCTCTCTCAATGCCGGGGCAAGCTGGATGGCGCGGTACGCGAGGCAGTCGAGGTGGCAAACCCGGTATTTCATGAAAGCCACGGCCGTCTCATCATCCCCTTGAGCGGCGTGAATAAGTACGAGCTGAAAAAGAACCTGCTGCACCGCATCGGGCTGCGCCAGCTCATTACTGAGGTGCAGCTGGAGCGATACGGCCGTCTCCTCGTCCACGCGCCCAACCAGTTTAGCGATCCGGCCCAGCTGAGCGACTGGTTCCGCCCCCACTTCATCCAGGAGCTGGAACACGAGGGCATTGTTACCCTGGCGGCAGCGTCTGTGGAGCGAGTGAGTGCGGTGCGGGAACGGCCGTTCCGCTTCCAATTTGCTTATCAGTAGATAGTAAATAGTGGCTAGATGTTAGTTTGTTGGTTACTAGCAACTAACAACCAGCCACTAACCACTAACAACCAATTCGAGAGATTTTTATGCAACCATTCACAACCTTAACCAGCCACATGGTGGCGATTCCCACGGAAAATATCGACACGGACCAGATTATTCCGGCGATGTTTTTAAAGACGATTAGCAAAAAAGGGTTGGGCCAAAACCTGTTCCACC
>ERZ761603.1884-NODE-1884-length-15088-cov-25.648773_pt1 | contig 15088 bp, 14 predicted proteins | sample MGYA00511879_ERZ761603 | MGnify/ENA primary metagenome ERZ761603 (study PRJEB28899, sample SAMN02850040) | bioreactor sludge metagenome | biome: EBPR Sludge; feature: EBPR Bioreactor; material: flocular biomat | place: Australia: Thorneside Wastwater Treatment... | reverse complement strand
GGCATCCTTCGCCACAAGACTGGGGAAGCGCGAAGCGAGAACGGTGATGAGGTCTGAGCGTGTCATGACGCTGATTTTACCTTCTCGGATGCAGAAGGCCATGTGTGGATGATGCCCTGCTCTTGCCGCCGGCTTGCGTACCAGCTCCGGCTTTCAGATGTTTCCATATAGACCAAACAGAGCAAAATAGGTTGCCGGTGAAGACACCCACCGGGGCTTGGCCCAGTTCCTTTCGCCCCGTGCTCAGGGCTGCTTAAGTTGGTCGAACACAGGATATCCCAGGTTCCTGGGCAATCCATCCCATACCTCTGCCCCACTCTCAGATCCCGGCCGGCCCGTCATTGCATCACCGTTGTGGCAGCACGGTGCTGTCCCCAGGCACTTGACACTGAAGACGCCAACATTAGCGATTTCGAGACTCAATCACGCGGCTTTGATATCTGCTGCCTACGCTTCAAGTAGTGCGTTACCGTGCTCGCATGCAAGGCTCGCTTCCAGCTGGTGGTTAGCCTTTACCGGACGGGAGTCGAACCCGCTGGATTACTACGAACGGTTTCCGTTGTCACCTCCTCCGTTCCTAGGCTTAGCCTGGCGCTACAAGGGTACGCTGCGCCGGGCTGCAAAACAGCAGCCCGCCCTTGACCCCGCCCCGAGGCGAAAATTTGAGTGTTGGCGCGCGCCAACGGTCGGTCAATTTTCGTGAGTGTTGAGGCCGCAAAATGAAAACCACGAGCCACGTGCGGGCGAGCAGCGGGATCTTCCACCACCCAGTCGATTTGAAGACGTCATCGATTGCTTCGCGCGCGACCAATCGACAACAGTTCGGCATCAAGAGCATCGCTGACATCCAGAACCTCAAGGTGGGCCAGTTTGTTGCGCAGTCGCCGCCACTTGTCTGCCGTCTGGCGTATAGCGTGACTAAGGTGGCGAGTAACAGCCAGATGGGCAAGTTGCCCAATTTCCAGGTCATCGAGATCGGAAAACTGCTCATCACCGAGGTTGAATGGCACCGAGACCATGGTGCGCATGCGACGCGCCAGTTCTCTGCGATGCAGTTCAAGCGCCGGCAGGATTTCAGCTGCTTGTGCAGCCCATATACGCATGGCGAGTTCGCCCGAGCGGTCACCACCCGCCAGTACGAGAAACGGATGTGCCAGTTCCACACCATCGAACCGTTGCAGCCCTCCTGATTCCCAGTTCAGTTGAAGATGCGGAGCATATTCAGCTGCGGTCGATGCGACTCTCACAATCTCAGCAGGGCGAAACAGTTCAGCTGGCCTCTTATCGAGTAAGGTGTCTGCCAGCGAAAGGTCCCACAACGCCAGCCGACCGATGATCCGAGCCACAAGCTTGGACTGGTAATCCAGAGTCCCTCGCTCACGAAACGTGTTAGTTGCATAGAGCAGCACATCGAGTTCACCCACAACGTCTTGCCATGGCAGCACCTTCAACGCGGCTGCCCTGCCAGGAAGCGCGGACATCGGGACGCCTTCCGTCAGTATCACGAGCAGCGGGCGGTCAAAGGACGACACGCCACGGCTCGCGACCTCATACTCCTCAAGCATTCGTTTCCATGCCGGCCAGCCCGCAGGGCCGACACCACCAATGAGGACGGTTTGACCGGATTCCAGACGCTGTCGAAGCAGCGAAACGGATCGGCGTGATGCACCACCATCGTCCAGGCCAAGAGAGGCGAATATTTGATCCACGGGATCCGAGACGTCGTCGGCGACAGGCCCGGCAACACGCCAGCCCTCGTTGTGCAGGTGGTGCTCAAGGGCCCCACACATACCACCCAGCGCATGAACAGGGGTTGCCAAGACTAGGTTCTGACCCTCGCGCAAAGCTTCGGCCGCCTGTCGTAGAAAGTGCGCGGGCCCTGGGAGAGACCAACGATTCATCAATCGTCCAGCTTCTGAAAGATCGCCTTTACTAGCGGATCAAGACTCCAAAAGTCACCTCCCCCACGCCGCGCCAAGCCCAAGAGATCAGCCCACCGCAACACTCGGTTGACCTCCTTTAGATCGCATTCCGCAACGATCGCCAATTCGTCTGGCTCCACGGGGTCTCCCCACATGGTGAGTGTCTTCAGCACCAGATGAGGCTCGTGGAAACTCAAGCCCAGTTCAGCTGCATATCGGGTTGCCGCCTCCCCAGTGAGACTGCTTAAGTCAGCCGCCTCAATGCGGCGCTTGAGTTCGCGCGCCTCGGTGCATTGCGCGACGATCTCCTGCAGCAGTCCGGCCCAGAAGCCAGTAACCTGCAAAATCTGCTTTCGCTGCTCGACATCGTTGGGGAGTTGTCGCTCTTCAAGCCAATGCCTGACGAACTCGTCAGTCCAGGGCAGAAGTGACATCCAGGGCACGTCCATCCCAGCGAAAGTCGTCTCGTCGCTGATCGCGCCCCAAAGCGTGAGGGGGTCGGCCACGAACACCAGCGACACAAATTTGCTGGAATGGCGAAGAAGCGCCAGCTTTTGCTTGGCGTCCTGCACCCAAAGCGCACTCCACGGAACAGAGCACGGCACCAAAATCACCGTAATCCCGTCCGTTGTGCGACCTTTCAGCTCCCGATCGAGGGATCTCGAAAACGACGCTCTGTCTGAGCAATCATCCAGCAGTACAAAGCTCGCGCTTTGGCCGAGGTAGTCCTGCAGTCCCGGAACCAGGTCCTCCACACCACCTGCGCGGCTGCCCGCGATGGCCGTAATCGTGTTCGATCGGCGCATCAACTCACTCAGCTGCTGGTAGGTCAACGGGTTGCGGCGCGGGCTGGCTGGCTCAGACCGCAGCGGCGGCCTGAAAATGGCGGACTCGAACTCCACCGTAGGTTCCCGGTCCTTGATGAGTACGGCCTCAATCTCTTCCTGGCTTCCAAGCAGAAGCAGGACATTCGGATTGCGTAGCGTGTATCGGCCTTCGCGTAAACGGCTCAGCACGCCGAGCTCGACCATTTCGTCCAAGAGAACCCGGAAATCCAGTTCGCTCGTGTCGTGGAAGCCCTCAGGCCACCAGTACATCGCTCCAGCTTGTCGGATGCTCTGCCAGTCCATGCCATCGTTGTGGGCGTAGCGTCCCCGAAGAGCATCCAGCGCAAGCGCATAGGCGACGACCTCGTATCGAGGGTCCAACTGCAAGGTAAGCCGAAATTTCGATCTGATCTCTTCACGCAACGCCCCGCTGGAGTAGACAGTTTCTATGTCTCTGTCGGTGATCCGGTAGCGGGGACCGGCAGGCCGCTGGGAACCGCCCAGCCTTGACAGCATGTGCCGCAGGAGATGGGAGCAGTAAAGTTGGATCAAGCTAGGGTAGTAGTTGGTCTGAGCCAAGATGCGTATGACTAGACTGCGTGTCTCGAACTCGAAGCCAGCCGCCTCCATAGGCCGGCGCACCAGATCCTCAGCCTCACGAACCTCGTGTTCATCGACGAACGGCCCAATCTTGATGGGTTCGCCAAAGTGGGCCAAGGGATGGTTGGCGCGCTCTGTCATGCGAAGCACGTTGTGCAAACCGGCAAAGACGACCTTGAATCGCCGTCCCGTGTCGTCCATCAACTGTTTGAGCCGCCGTGTCTCAGCAAAGTCGTTACGGCCGTCCTGCTCAAAGAACCGGTCCGCCTCATCCAGGAGGAGCAAGACCCGCCGGTCAGAGTCATCACCAAGGAACCGTCGCAACTCCGATACCACAGCCTCTACGCTACCTTTTTTCGAGGGTGTGGGGACTGCAACCGAGGTACTGAATACGTTGATGCTCTTGAGTTGCTCGGTGAGACAAACCCAAAGATCGCTGGCCTCCCGGCTCACGCCGATTCCCTCGGCGCGCAAATCGACCCACCGTGAGTAGCGCCTCGCCGCAGGCGCGTGGAAGGACAGCTCAGCCCTCCTGAGCAAAGCAGTCTTGCCGAGCTGACGCCCACCGTAGATGAAGCATCTCCCGTTGAGGCCGCGAACGGCATCCAGTTCGGCGCTTCGTCCGTAGAACATCTCCGGTGGCACGAGCCCCGCTGTGGCGTCATAAGGCGTCGAATAGGAAAACGGCAATGCCAGATCGAAGAGCGCGGAAAGTCTGGATCCCGCCTGGGCGCAAAGGTAGACCAGCATCACCTCGTCGATGAGCAAGAAGCTCTTGCGACTCGTCTTCGCAAGACGAGAGGTGTCGCGCCACTTTCGATCGGTCATGCGACCGAAGTACAGAACGATGGTTGCACGCTGCAAGGTCGACTCACCGACCACCTGCAAGATGGCATCTTCGGTTGGTCGTTCCCAAACGCAGACCAGTCGGTACTTGCCCTTGGCGCTCGAGCCGAACTGGGGTATTGGGCACAGACTTCTGTCCTCTAACGACGCCGAATCCACTTCCCACAGCTCTCGGCCCGACTTTCGTTCCGATACCGTGAGACGCTGGACAACAAAGCCTAGCCCAGCCATCAAGGTCTCAAGTCGGTTCGCTTCAACTTGCTTTCTTGACTTCAAGTCGGACCAGGCCGCGAACATCTTTGCCGCTTGATCACGCTGCGCCCCCGCGACCTTTCGAAAGTCTAGCGACGGGACGCTCTGTCCATTCTTGATGACCGATTCGACCAGGTCGCGCGACCGTTGCGCGTCAAGCCAAGACTCCAGCGCCTGCATTCCCGCCGGGAAAAATTCGTTGAACTTGTCAGGCAGACGGTTGTCCTCTGGCCATGCTGGCAAGCCGGCACGCAATCGCTGCAAGAGTTCGTTTGCGGTCGCTATGTCGCCCTGTGCCAGAACCTTAGCGACTTCTTCAATCCCGGCCTCGTTTTCAGGCGAACGGCTCAACTCGGCGAGTGAGCGCTGCACCACAGCAGTCTGTTCATCACGGTTGCGAAGCACGGTCTGCCGAAAGGTGGTCACTGCGCTGGTGGCTTCGTCAAACCGGAGTGTCTGCTCGACTTTCACCTCCCAACGAACCAGCTCACTCTCGATGGATCCACGGTCGGAGTCGGACAAATAGCCATAGGCAGATCCAACCTCCACTTCCCTGCGAGCGTCGTCGGTTACACGCCGAAACGCCGCGCGCCATGACTCAAGTTCTCTGCGCAGCTCGGATTGCCAGCCGTGCTTCATGGCGAGGTCCTCCTGCGCCTGCAGGATGAGTTCGGCGCCGTACAGGTCACCGTCGTGAACACGTGCGTCAAAAGCGTTGCACCAATCGTTAGGGTGTCTTGCCCAGTCCGACATCGCCGCAATCGCAACCACTCTTTCGGTACTGACGCGCCAATCGTCAGCAAGGCGCAGCTGCGGAACGAGTAGCACGTCGCGCGCCAGAACCTCAGCAGCCGTAGGCTCTGCTGGTGGCAACTTGACCGCGGGATCGAATAGACTCCACATGGCCCGCAGCTCGGACAGCACGACCGACTGCGCAGCGGAGATCAGGCCCCATGAGTCCCCGTCTTCTTCGCACCTCAGCTCGCTCTCCAGGGGCCGCAGCTTGCTCAAGAGCACGGTCCTCACATCTTGAAGCAGCGAGCGCACGCGATCAGCGGTCTGACCGTTGGCCTCCACCAGGGTGACCCACCGCCGCGCAATCGCAACGGCCCCCTCGGCGCAACGTGCCAGGTGTTGGAGCGCTCCGGCGTGAATGTCCTCGCCGCGTGTTCGCCTCAAGTCCTTGCGATCCGTGTCTCGGACGATTCTGGGAAAGTCACTCGCGTCCGACATCTTCACGATCAATTCCTTGACGCCCTGTAGATCCCCTAAGCGATTGGACATAACCGGCGCCACGAGTTGCGAAACAACGCCCTGTGGCTTCAACCAGTACAGCCATACTTTCGTCGCAGGGGCGTATCTGATCGTCACCGCTGGCGCCTGAACCGTCAGCCAGTCGCGCGCCTCGCGCTCCAGTGACTGCAAATCCAATTGGATCCCAGCCTCGTCGCGGGCAAGCTTCAAGGTGGCTGGCTCAATCCTGAAGCCTTGTAGAAGATCGCTGAAATGGCGCAGCTGCTGCACCAGCGAATAGAGCTCAGGGTACTTTGCGTCAAGATGAAGGTAGCCGGCGATTGAAGAGGCCCCAACGTCAGGCACAAGGATCATCGGCCTGAGCGTGCCGGCGACAAGCAGCAAGTTAAGGGCGGTGTGCCAGGCCCTCGGACCCTGCTGCACGAAAGTATCTGCAGAAAGCTTTGCAAGGTTCTCTGCCAAAAGCTCCTTGACGCCGCCATCCGGTAGCACGAGTTGATTGGCGAGTGCCACACTGGCGAGCAACTCGGGCGGCGGCACTTTCAGCGCGCCGTCTCCCTCAGACAAGGCACGCGAAAGCTGAAATGCCAAAGACAGGTGCCCCTGCTTGAGCAGCGCCCAGACTGGCCGGCAGGCTTCGCCCACATCAACGGAATAGGCATCTTCGTCAGCGCCGTTCTGCGTCACCTGCGGTGCCACTGAGAAGTCGCGCGTGGCAGGTGGAGCTTCAGCTTTCGGCGAATCGGGCTCATGCTGGATTTGAGCGGCCAGGGCAGACGGTTCTTGCACCGACAGACCCAGTACTGGAACTTCATCCGAGACGACATCGGCATCTGAAGAGTCAAGCGCCTGGGCCCGTACTTCGCCTTCGATGATTCGGACTGCCAAGAGCTCCCCTGGTGTTGCCGTGATCGTCTCGCCGTCCAAGTCAGACGATTCCGCGCGGTCACTCGCTGCCGCAGCGTCCGGAAGATCCACGGCCCCAACTACCCCACGGGCTGAGAGGCGATAGTCCACGTCGTGATCGAATGTAGCCCCCTCTGGCGATGCGGCAGCCAGCAGTGCGTCCTGCAAAGTGGGAATCGCAGCTTCGGCATTGATCAATGCCTGTTGATGCTCAGTCTTGCGTCGTTCGGCGACACGGCGTTCGGCCATTGAACGAGCCGTTGCCAGCACCGCTCGTGACGCTTCGACTTGGATTTCGACAGCCGATCGTTGAACCCACGCAGCGCGGTACAACTCTGCAGCGTCGCGAATACGCGCGGCGGCGCAAATGGCCTCGTCAGTCAGCGCTGCAACGCCGTCGTTCGCAATCGCCTGGTGTCGGGAGTCAAACCATCGGACCTCGATCTGCTCCAACAACGAATCATCGAGCCACTCGAATTCACTACCACCTTGAAGGCCTCTGCAGATCGCCACCAACTCAGCGATCTTGGTTCCCAGATCCGCCAGCGCAGCTGACGACTCGTCAGGCATCTGTGCCGCGGCCACCTCGAATTCGTTGCACAGGTGCGCCAGGTCAGCGACGGCTTGCTTGTTGGGCGCTTCTCTTAGCGACTTAACCAGTGCCTCAAGCCGATCAAGTAATCCTGGCCATGCCTCCTTCCAAAGGCGGGCGGGTTCCTTATTCTGATCAGGCAATTCGGTGGGCTCCGACAGAGGCGCTTCTTCTTGCGTTGGCAGAGTATCCTCATGACGCTTCAGCAATTTTCCTAGTTCCGGTTCCAGTTCCGGACAACGCCCGATGGCCTCGCGGATGAACCAATCCGTCCAACTGACGGAAGAAAGCGAAAAGATGGCGCGTCCGACAATCTGCTGACGCTCGGCATCCAAGGTGTCCCATCGACCAAGGTCATCACAGAGTCGAGGCCACAGCATGAACAGGCCAAGCGGCGGTTGCTTGACGATGCGCTTGACCGCATCCTCTAACCGATCCCGAATTACCGGCCATTCGGGACAGGCCGCAGCGAGCGCCGGCTCATCCAGCGTGAGATCGTTCCAATCGGGTGCGTACGCCGCCAGCAGCTGAACATCCAACGCGAACGCATAAGCTTCCGTCCCACGCGCTCCGTTGCGGTCTCTCAGCTTCGTGACGACGTGCCAGAAGGCGCCAGATCGCTTGCCGGCACTCAAGTAGTAGCTCAACAGGTTCATCTCAGACTTGGGCAGGTCGGCGCCAATCGCGGCAGACACGTCTTTGAAGATTTTGATACCACTTAGCCCCCGGCGCGTTTCACGGTTCAGACCGGCATGCCGCTGCATCAGAGCGATCGCGGCGCAAGTTTTCCCTTCCTTTGCGATCAACGACGCCGGTAGACCCTGAACGCACCGATGCACATAGGGCTCTTTTTTTTCCACTTGTACTCTCCCAGTTCTCTTGTCTTTCGGTTTATTCGCCATTGGCCACCGTCGCTTGCATGCCGCTTGGGCAGCTACTTGCAACGTCTAATCGATGTGAGGATTCCTCGTTTGCACCAGGTCATGGATCGCCCTCAGCATAGCGGCCACGCAGCTCATATACTGAGCTTGCAAGCGCGGTCCCTTTGGCAAATAGAGGTGGCCCCGTTTGTTTGGACAGGAAATGCTCTTGGCTGAGTGGAGCCCTGCTAGTTGCGGTCGACTGACCGATACTGCGGTTGGTTTTGACCTTCCGGGATTTTATACGAACCGAATAGCGCTCGTTGGAGCTTGTGGGCGAAGGGACGCGCGGTGAGAAAGTCTCAAGAAGCGCGTCATTCGGACACTGATTCGCGAGGTGGTCGTCGACGTAGATGCGCAGGCCAGTGAAGTCGTCCTGGTCATTCACTGGAAAGGCGGCGTCCATACCGAGCTGCGTTTGCCGCGACGTCGGCGCGGCCAGAGCAGCACGCAGACCCCTACCGAGGTCCTGGAAGCCGTGCGCGTGCTCGCGCGCATCTGACGCCACGATAGCGCTTGCCGGTGGTCGGGTTGATCGGGAGCAGGGAAGCTGCCTCGCCGGGTTCCCACGACCGCTGCTCGGGCGCAGTGCCCTGCCTCAGTTGCTCGATCAGCTTCTCGGCCACCTGTTCGTGAAATGCCTTCTTGGTGTCGGCCATCGTCCTTACCTCCTCGCTGCAGCGGTGGTCGTGACGGCCGGCGCCGTGGCGTCCACCAGGTCGATGTCGCTTTCGACGGCGTCCTGCTCGCTCAAGGCATCCTCGACGAAGGCGCCGGCCTGCTCGGCTTCGGCACCAGCCCGACCCGGGGCAGCGCGTCCTGCGACGCGCCGAAGGCCGACAGTGCCGCCAGCGCCAGCCCGCAGGCCACCGACTTGAATGTGATCGACAGCAGAGTCACGCATCGATTGTGACGCGGGCGGGCACGCCTGCGAGCCGCTCACGCGCCGACCTCGACGTGCCCCGGATCGACCCGGCAACGCGCCGTGCTCACGACGCGCGTGCGGCTTTGCCTATGTGGACTGCACCACTCCCCCTGGACGGGCGCGCTGCCGTCGCTTCGTCGAAGGCTTCCATCGATGCCCAGTCCGATGCCACGCTGTCCAGACTCTACGGCGCAATGCCGGGGGCTTGCGAGATGGGTGCCACGGCCAAGGGCATCCAGGTGCTTCCCGCCGTGGTGGGCGGCTCGGCTCCACATCAACGTGATCGGCCTGCTGTTCCGGCGAACTCCACTGCCGAAATGTTTGATCACCCGACCATTTTGGCGCTGGCCTGCATCGATTGCTGTCTTTGACCCTCTGCTGCCAATTCCCGCGCAGGCCTGAGCGGCGGCATTGCAGCGGTTGAGGCCCGGACCGCCGAGCCCGTAGCTCACAGTGACGTCTACCTTGAAGTCGTTCGTCGGCGCTACAGCCTGTCAGCCCGAATGATCGGTATCGACGGCGTTGCGGTCCCTCGCCATCTGATGCGATCCGGGCGGCGCGACTAACCGCCTGCTTGCCGCTCGAAGCAGCAATGTCGACCCGTCGCCGACGAGAGATCGGCTCCCGCGGACCAGACACTCCAACGGGCGAGCCTTTGTAAATTCTGCCAACTTCAGGCGATGCGGAGTCTCTGCGGGTTGGCCTGCGCGCCAGCACATTGACGAACCGTAGACACTTGGTTACTGTGCTTGAAGGGGAAGACAAAGATACAGATGGCACTAGACCAATTCCAACTTCAGCGCGCCGCTCAGCGGCAGCCTCTGCGCAAATCACAGCCATACACCGGCCGTCAGTACACCGCATTTCTTTGCCACAGTCACCTCGACAAAGAGCTCGCCGAGGGACTGCAGGTCGTGCTATCTGAACAAGGTGTGGATCTTTACATCGACTGGAAAGACACATCAATGCCGGACACTCCAGACCGCGAGACGGCGCAGCGGATTCAGAACCGCGTCCGCGACTGCAACTGGTTCCTCTTCCTCGCGACTGCCAACTCCCGGGCCTCACGCTGGTGCCCGTGGGAGCTTGGCTATGCCGACGGCAAGAAGCAGTGGGACCAGATCGCCATCGTTCCTACGGTTGACGGCCGTGGCACGCACGGCAACGAGTACCTCCAGCTGTACCGCCGCATCGACGCAACCAGCCTTGGGGAGTTAGTCTGGCTCGCACCTGGCGTGAGCCGAGGTCCGCGCGTGCGCGACATCCCCTTCGTGTAGAAGCCGACATGGCGCTCTACCAATGCCTCCTGGTTGGCGCGCCGACCGACGGACAAGCCGCAGCCTTCTCGGCGACCTTCGATGACTGCTTGGCGCTGTTCGGGCTGCAGCGCAGCCTCGACTACACCATCGATCTTGGCATCACGGCTGACTTCAGCGATACCACTGCGACCGTGGCCGTCTTCTTCGGCGCAGATAGCGCCCAGTATCCAGAGGCCACCAGGCTGACGCGCCTGGGGGTGCCGGTTGTCCCGATGGTCAGCGCGGCCGCACGTGTCAACGCAGAGTTGCCTGCCGCGCTGCGGAGCATCAACGCGCTGATCCACGATCCTGCTGATACTGCCTTGCGCCGCGTCGTCACGGCGGCGCTGCAGTGCCTGGGCTTGCTACCCGCGCAGCGGCGCGTCTTCGTCAGCTACCGCCGCGACGAGTCGGCAGAGGTCGCCCTGCAGCTCTACGAAACGCTGTCCGCGCGTCATTTCGACGTGTTTCTGGACACGCACTCGGTTTCGGTGGCCGCCGACTTCCAGGCGGCGCTATGGCATCGGCTATGCGACTCGGACGTGCTGGTCATGCTCGACACGCCGGGCTACTTCACCAGCCGGTGGACCACGGCCGAATGGGGACGGGCTATTGCCAAGCACATCTCCATGCTGCAGTTGGTGTGGCCTGGCCACACGCCCGTGCGTGAATCGCACCTGGCGACGGCCAAAAAGCTGACCAATGCAGACTTCAACGGTTCGCGCCTCACAGCAGGCGTGGTCAGCGACGTGGCGCTCGAGTTGGAGCGCGTGCGAAGCGTCAGCGTTGCGCTGCGGCACTCCAACATGGTCGGGACTCTGCGCACCGCGGTCGAGGACCTGGGCGGCAGGGTCGAGGGCGTTGGCCAGAAGCGTTCGGTCATATTGAAGCTGCCGTCTGGCAACCCGCTCGTCGTCTACCCCGTGGTGGGCGTGCCGACGTCCCTGGACGTCCACGATTGCATCGACCTGAGCGACTCACGTGCTGCAGCTGTGGTCTACGACCACCTCGGCATCAGCGATGAATGGCGGCGTCACCTTGACTGGCTCGCTTCTCGTGTCGGCGCTGTCAAGTGGCTGCGAAGCCGCGAGGCTGACTGGCAGTTGGCCGACATCGAGCTGTAGCCGTGGGCGCGATCTTTCTTTCCGCCAGCGTGCCAACGCGTGCGCCCTACGACGCGGATTGCCGCCCCCAGGCGATCCAGGCCGCCGTCAACGCGCTGGCGCAGGTAGTGCTGGGCCGCAAGAAGCTTGTGTGGGGTGGACATCCCGCCATCACGCCTTTGCTGTGGTCGGCTGCCCAGGCGGTGGGTGTTGAGTACACCGTCGCGGTGGAGCTCTTCCAGTCGCGACTGTTCCAGAAGGTGCTCCCCGCCGAGAACAAGCACTTCGCCAACGTGACCTTAGTCAATGCCGTCGGTGAGGACCAGGAGAAGAGCCTCCTCGCGATGCGCGAGGCCATGCTGACGTCGACTGAGTTCGAGGCGGCCGTTTTCATTGGTGGGATGCATGGCATCCTCGATGAGTACAAGTTGTTCGTCAGCCATTGGCCAAATGCCATGTGCATCCCCATTGCACAGACCGGTGGCGCCACCGTCCAGCTCGCCGCCGATCTGCAGTATCAGCCGCCTGACGACCTGGCGCCGCTGGATTTCGTGGCGCTGCTGTATCGTGGACTGGGCATCCGGCCCAGTCAGAAGCGAGAAGCCCGTGTAGACCAAGGAGGAGACCATGGCGCGAGTTCCGGTGTTCTATAGCTTCCACTTCGACAACGACGTCATGCGGGTCCAGCAGATCCGCCAGATGGGCCTCATCGACGGCGACGAGCCGGTCTCGAAAAACGATTGGGAAACGGTCAAGCGCGGCGGCTCGGGTGCCATTGAGCGCTGGATAGACAGCAACATGAAGTACAAGCGCTGCGTCGTTGTGCTGATCGGCACCGATACGCACGCACGGCCCTGGGTACAGCACGAAATTAAGAAAGCTTGGACAGACAACCGGGGGCTGCTGGGGATCCATATCCAAAACCTTCGGTGCCCGAACCGCGGCACCTGCGCTAAGGGCACCAACCCTTTCAACCAATTCACCTTCAGAGACAGCAACAACAGCGTCGTCGTGCCGCCTGTCTATGACCCGCCCGCGCACGACGCCTACAACCACATCAGGAACAATCTAGCGGCGTGGGTTGAGGACGCCATCGCCCGTCGTTCATAGCTCTGCCACGTCAAATGCGATGTCCGAGACCCCCAACAAACACAAGCACCTCGAGTTCATCCAAGCCTCCATCAATCGAATGTCGGGCAAGCTGTTCCTGCTCAAGGGCTGGAGCATCACGCTGATCGCGGGGCTCTTCGCCTTGGCGGCCAAGGACACCAACCCAGCCTACGTCCTCATAGCCTACTTCCCGCTGTTCGTTTTCTGGACTCTGGACGGCTACTTCCTTAGCTTGGAGCGGCGCTTTAGAGCTCTGTACGAGCACGTACGTCAGCTCAAGGAGGAGAACATCGATTTCTCAATGGACACCGGCCCATTTCAGAAGGATCACCGGAACTCTTGGCTGTCGGTGATGAGTTCGCGCACGCTGGTTGTCTACTACGCCGGCTTGGCCATCGTGATGGTCGTGCTGTCGATATTTCTTCGCTAGTCAGCGTAGTCCAACTGGGACTGGATCCGTTATGGTCCCCTGCGCACCCAGTGACCGCCGAACGTTGCAGAACCTCTGCCGTGACATGCGAATCGAAGCATACTGGAGGATATCGAAGCCGGACTAATGTATACGGTGTGGTGTTGTCACCTGAGTTGATCGAATGCGCGAGCTCGCTCCGCCCGTTGTCTTGCTTCTTCACGAGCGGCGCGCGCTTTACGAGGCATGCCATTGAGCGCGTACACGACAGCGGTCTTCCGCAGCATGCGCGCCAGTTGCGTTTGTGTGCCCTCGTCGCGCAATCTCTCAATCCCTTCCTCACAGACGCTAACGGCTTGCCGTAGACGCAATGTGAAGACATAGGTAAAACCAAGCTCGACCATGGTCGCACCGATGACGTCCTGCCGGATGGAGACCTTCTTGACGTCGTCCAGTGCGGCTTCCAGATCTTTTGTGGCGTCGACCACGTGGCCGAGCCTGCGTTGGATGTTCGATCGCACCGTCAACGGGCCGAAGGCGGGCTCGCTCTGATCTTGGAGTGCGAGGTTCACGTCACGGAGCGCTTCTACGAGGCGGGCACGCCGGTGGTGTGGCAAGTACAGGTGTTTCGCGATGTTGTACTTCGCCGAGGCTAGTGCTGAGGCAGGGTAGACGGGTACGTCTTTTGGGAGATCCGCCATCTCCGCCCGACGCTTTCGGATGGCGTGTATGGAATTGAGTGCCGCAAGGCAGCCCATTGGCATATCAGCGTGCAGCCCGTACCAGCCCCCGGCGGAATCCCAGCCCTTTAGAACTCTCTCAAGGCGCTCGAGTTGCCAGGGCTCCATTTCCGCGATGGGACGAGTGTTCAGTTCACGAATGGCGAGCCAGGACCTCGACAGGCGCTGTTGGTAGTTCTCTTCGGTGGCCGGCGAGTTCAAGATGTGGTCGACCACCAATTGGCTGGGTGCTGAAGCGGCGTTAATCGTCCGGCCCTCAAAAAACTGGAGCGACATGCTGCGGCGGGCGCGTCCGATGTACAGTGCCTCGGCCATTCGCTTGGCGCCTGAGATCAGCGTTTCGCGGAGGGTGTTTCGCGTTGGCGAGATCAGTTCCTCCGCGACTCGCACCGCCTGTTCAACGAGATCTCGAGTCCCTAATGAAGGCAGGCCCGACCAGCTAGGAAAGGCGAAGTCCAGAATCTGAAGGAGCTGACTAAGCGCTGGTGCTGGCCGAAAGTCCTTGTGGCGAAGCACGACGATCTGTTTGCGGAACAGGGCTGCCGCAAATAACTCGATCTCGAAGAAGGAGACTCGACAGTGAGTGTCTGCGACCTCAAGGCTTGAGCCGTGACTCTCACCAGCGAGGAGGCACAGGAAAAGTTTGGCCTCGCGAATGCGCTCTAGCAGTTCATCTGCTACCAACAAGTGCTCGTCAACTGACGGTATCCGAGTGTTGACGACGTCATCCACGTAGACGAGCTTGCCGCCACCGGCGCGCCAGTAGATCTCACTGCGTATGTCTTCGCCAAGCTCATCCCTCAAGCGCGAGGTGAGCGACGAGAGGAAGACCGGATAGACCAACGGACTGTGTTCCTCAAGTTCCATTTCGTCATTGCATTTGCAATCGATGCCTTCCCCAACTGCTGTGCGGATGCAACGTACTTAATGTGAAACAACCCGACGTCTGGGCACAAAAAAGCATCGCCGACCATGAAGCCGCGATGCCAAGAAAAGAGCGTGGCGGGACCGCTCTGTTGCCTCGGTCAAGCACCACCCCTGGTGCCTCTAACTTTGGTCGGTGAGCAGACCGCGCCTCAAGACGTTTCATAATAAGTATATGAGCGCCCACCAAGCGGCGTCAATCTCCAAATTTGTTTCAGGAGCCCCCCTGAAGAGTCCTCTGAATTCCGCCCGCTCAGTGCCTGCGGTCATCGCCGAGAACTTGAGCTACAGTCATCTCTTCGAGGTTCTGGCAAAGGCCGAGGAGGTGCGGGGTCGCAAGGTGAACCCAAGCCTCTACGCAGTGGAAGATTTCTCAAAGAAAATACTTGGCGATAACCACTTCCTTACCCGCATCGTCCAGCAACCAAAGATCATGCTCATCGGCGACGACAATGACCTC
>ERZ761603.1881-NODE-1881-length-15093-cov-70.691847_pt1 | contig 15093 bp, 15 predicted proteins | sample MGYA00511879_ERZ761603 | MGnify/ENA primary metagenome ERZ761603 (study PRJEB28899, sample SAMN02850040) | bioreactor sludge metagenome | biome: EBPR Sludge; feature: EBPR Bioreactor; material: flocular biomat | place: Australia: Thorneside Wastwater Treatment... | reverse complement strand
GTCGGGTTTTGCTGGCCGGTGTCAGCGAAACTGGAAAGCGTGCCCTCGTGGTACGCCGGGTGTGCCGCTGTGGCACACCTTACTACGCACATTCGCCTGTTCAAGGGTGCCTGTCTGGACAACACGACAGGCTGTAGCTGGGCGGATGGTGGTCCAACCCTGATATTGAGAGTAAAAACATATGTCTACAACAATGCGTCAGATGCTCGAGGCCGGTGTCCACTTCGGCCACCAGACACGATTCTGGAATCCCAAGATGGCGCCCTATATCTTCGGCGCGCGCAACAAGATCCACATTGTCAACCTCGAGAGCACGCTTGCCAAGTATAACGAAGCGATGACCTTCGTCCGCAAGCTGTCTGCCAACAAAGGAAACATCCTGTTTGTCGGAACCAAGCGGCAGGCTCGCGAAATAGTCGCTGAGGAAGCGTCCCGTTGCGCTTCCCCGTACGTCGATCAGCGTTGGCTGGGCGGCATGCTGACCAACTTCAAGACCATAAAGCAGTCGATCAAGCGCCTCAAGGAGATGGAGGCCATGGTTGAAGATGGATCGCTTGAGCGACTCGGGAAGAAAGAGGCGCTGATGACCACGCGGGAACTGGACAAGATGCTCAAGTCGATTGGCGGCATCAAGGAAATGGTCACGCTACCTGACGCGTTGTTTGTGATTGACGTTGGCTATCACAAGATCGCGATCACCGAAGCTGTCAAGCTGGGAATTCCAGTTGTCGCCGTGGTCGACACCAACCATTCGCCGGAAGGTATCGATTACGTCATTCCCGGTAACGACGACTCTTCGCGTGCGATCCGGTTGTACGCCCGTGGCGTAGCGGATGCCGTCCTTGAAGGGCGCAGCCAGTTTGTCGAGGAAATCATTGACGCCGTTTCGGGCGACGAATTCATCGAAGAAGCAAGCGACAACTGATTGGCTGCCGCCCTGGCCGCGTGCGCGGGGAGTCGCCGCCGGCCAGACATGCGTCCTGAATCTGTTCAGTGAGGCGCTGCCGACTCTTCCGGCAGCGTATGCAAGTGGAGAATGAAAATGGCGGAAATTACCGCAAGCATGGTGAAGGAACTGCGCGAAAGAACCGACGCGCCGATGATGGAATGTAAGCGGGCCCTGACCGAGGCCGCTGGCGATCTCGGCAAGGCCGAAGAAATTTTGCGCGTGAAGCTTGGTTCGAAAGCCAGCAAGGCTGCCAGTCGGATTACCGCGGAAGGCGTTGTGGCCATCCACTTGTCGGATGACGGCACAATGGGTGCGCTGATCGAAATCAACTGCGAAACCGACTTTGTCGCCAAGAACGATGACTTCCTGAAGCTTGCCAGCAGTTGCGCGGCACTGGTCGCAACCGCTGACCCGGCCGACGTGGCTGCCCTGTCGGCCTTGCCGATGGGCGACGGTACGGTCGAATCGACGCGTACGGCGCTGGTCGGAAAGATCGGCGAGAACCTTTCGATCCGTCGCTTCGTTCGCATGCAGGCCACGGGAAAGCTTGCTTCGTATGTGCATGGCGGCGCCAAGATTGGTGTTCTGCTCGACTGTCTGGGCGGTGACGATCAACTGGCCAAGGACCTGGCCATGCAGATCGCGGCGGGAAAGCCGAAGGCTCTCGATGCAACCGGTGTCGCGCCGGATCTGATCGACAGCGAGCGTCGGATCGCCATCGAGAAGGCGAGGGAAGCCGGAAAACCTGAAGCGATGCTCGAGAAGATCGCCGAGGGTTCCGTGCAGAAATTCCTGAACGAAGTGACCTTGCTCGGTCAGGTCTTTGTCAAGGCCGAAGACGGCAAGCAGACCATTGCCCAGTTGCTCAAGTCCAAGGCTGCTTCGGTTGCTGGCTTCGTATTGTTCGTCGTGGGTGAAGGGCTTGCCAAGAAGAGCAACGATTTCGCTGCTGAAGTGGCTGCTCAGGCCGCCGCTGCCCAGAAGTAGTCGTCCAGCACGCGTGGCTGATCAGGCCTGACTGAAGGAGCACCATGTCGATGTCCGAGAACTCGCCGAGATACAAACGTATCCTGCTCAAACTGTCCGGCGAGGCCCTCATGGGGGGCGATGCTTATGGCATCAACAGGCAAACTATTTCGGGGATCGTTGCCGAAATCAAGGTGATTGTCGACATGGGCGTGCAGGTCGGGGTGGTGATCGGCGGCGGAAACATCTTTCGCGGTGTTGCGCCGGCTGCCACGGGAATGGACCGCGCCCAGGCGGACTACATGGGCATGCTGGCAACGGTGATGAACGGGTTGGCGTTGCACGATGCGATGCGGGCTGCCGGAATGGCTTCCCGCGTGCAGTCAGCGCTGAATATCGAGCAGGTGGTGGAACCGTATATTCGTGCCAAGGCGATCCGCTACCTGGAACAGGGCCGGACGGTTATTTTCGCTGCTGGTACGGGTAACCCGTTTTTCACGACAGACACCGCTGCCGCCTTGCGTGGCGCCGAAATCGGTGCTGAAATCGTGCTCAAGGCGACCAAGGTTGACGGTATATATTCGGCCGACCCCAAGAAGGATCCCTTGGCCGTTCGCTATGACCGGATCAGCTTCGATGAAGCCATCGCGCAGAATCTGGCGGTGATGGACGCCACGGCTTTCGCCCTGTGTCGGGACCAGAAGTTGCCGATCAACGTCTTCTCGATTTTCAAGCATGGGGCCTTGGAGCGGGTTACGATGGGCGAGAACGAAGGCACCCTGGTGTATTGCTGACGGAGACCGAAATGTCGATAGCTGATGTGAAGAAAGCTGCCGAGGTAAAGATGCAGAAGTCGATTGAGGCGCTCAAGACCGACTTGGCCAAAGTGCGGACTGGACGGGCGCACATCGGCCTGCTGGACCACGTGCAGGTCGAGTACTACGGCTCCCTGGTGCCGATCAACACGGTTGCCAACGTGACCGTGATCGATGCCCGTGCGCTTGGCGTACAGACCTGGGAGAAGGGGATGGCAGCGAAGGTCGAAAAGGCCATTCGTGACTGCGACCTGGGACTCAATCCGTCTTCGCAAGGGGAGTTGATCCGCGTTCCAATGCCAGCGCTTACCGAGGAACGGCGCCGCGATCTGATCAAGGTGGTGAAGGGCGAGGGGGAGGGGACCAAGGTTGCGGTGCGCAACCTGCGGCGTGACGCGATCGCCACTCTCAAGGAGATGCTCAAGAACAAGGAGTGCTCGGAGGATGAGGAACACCGGGCTCAGGACGACATCCAGAAACTCACCGACCGCTACGTTGCCGAGATCGACAAGCAACTCAGCCACAAGGAAACCGAGTTGATGGCCATCTAGACGCTGTCTGCCGAGCAATCGAAATGGCTCTCTTTGGCAGCTCCACGCGGAACGTCCCGGCAACTTCAGCGGTGCCTAGGCACGTGGCGATCATCATGGACGGCAACGGACGATGGGCCAAGAAGCGCTTGTTGCCGCGCTTTGCTGGGCATCGTCGCGGCGTCGAGACCGTTCGCGAGACGGTTCGGGCGTGCCTTGAGCGCGGTATCGAATATCTGACGCTTTTTGCCTTCAGCTCGGAGAACTGGCGCCGGCCGGAAGAGGAGGTGTCGCTGTTGATGCAGCTCTTCAGGCGTGCCCTGAAGGACGAGGTCAGCAAGCTCCATCGCAATGGCGTACGCTTGCGTGTGGTCGGCGATCTTTCGCGTTTCGAGCCAGAGCTGCAGACGCTGATCCAGGTGTCGGAGCAGAGAACCGCCGCCAACGAACAGCTGATCCTGACCATTGCCGCCAATTACGGCGGCCGCTGGGATATCCTCCAGGCGGTCAGGCGGATGCTGATCAGCCAGCCGGATGCGAGCGGCGAATGGAGCGAGAGCGACCTTGCGCCGCATTTGGCCATGAGTTACGCGCCGGAGCCTGATTTGTTCATCCGCACTGGAGGAGAGCAGCGGATCAGCAACTTCCTGCTTTGGCAACTGGCCTATTCCGAGTTGTACTTCACCGATGTACTCTGGCCCGAGTTCGACTCGGCGGCTTTCGATGGCGCGCTGGCCTCGTATCAGCAGCGTGAGCGTCGATTCGGGCGAACGAGCGAACAGCTGGTCGGCCATTCGCCGGCGACGCTCTCTCCGACGGACTCGCGAATCGATGCTTAAGACGCGGGTTATTACCGCGGTCTTCCTGTTTGCGGCCTTCTTTCTTGCACTCTTCTACCTGCCGCCTCTCGGGTGGCTGGTCTTCGCCACGGCAGTAGCCACTGTCGCTGCCTGGGAGTGGGGGGGCTTGATGCGCCTCGGTGGAGCGGCACGGATCCTTCTTGGCGTCCTGCTGGCCATTACCTGCTCGGGGATCAGCGCTCTTGAGCCGGCGGCGGTCGGCCTCGCCGCTGCTTCTCCCGAGGAGGCATGGCGTCTGGGGGCGTGGTTCTACCTGCCGGCTGCCGTCTGGTGGCTGCTGGCCGTGCCGATCTGGCTGAAACGGCGCTGGTCCTTGTCAAACCATGGCGTCGGTCTGATGATCGGCATGCTGCTGATTCTGCCGACCTGGCTGGCGCTGGTGCAGCTGCGGCAGGCCGGGCCGCCAGCCTTGCTGGCGATCATGGCCGTCGTCTGGCTGGCGGATATTGGCGCCTATTTCACGGGGCGACGTTTCGGCAAGCACAAACTCGCACCAAACATCAGCCCGGGAAAGACCTGGGAAGGGGCGGTTGGCGGTGGCGTCGCGGTCGTCGCCTACGGCTTTCTGGTGTCCTCGAAGCTGCCGGCGACGCTGTCTGACAATTACCTGCTGCTGCTGCTGATCATGATCCTGTTGACGGTGATCAGCGTCCTTGGTGACCTCTTCGAGTCGCTGCTCAAACGCCAGGCGGGCCTGAAGGATAGCAGCAACGTGCTGCCGGGCCACGGCGGTGTGCTCGACCGGATCGACAGTCTCACGTCGACCCTGCCGCTGGTCGCCCTGGTCTGGCTGGCGACCGCGCATTGAGCGCTTCCGGGGGCGTCGTGCAAAATCTCACCATCCTGGGGTCGACGGGTTCGATCGGGGTCAATACCCTGGATGTCGTTCGCCGTCACCGGCAGACCTACCGGCTGGTGGCCCTTTGCGCGCATCGTCAGGTCGACCTGCTGTTCGCGCAATGCGTCGAATTCCAGCCGCGTTACGCGGTGCTTGGCGATCCGGCACTGGCCGCAGACCTCGCGGCGCGCCTGCTTGCAGCCGGCTGCCGGACCGAGGTGGCATGGGGCCCCGATGCGCTGCTGCGGATGGCCCAGTTGCCGGAAGTCGATGCGGTGATGGCGGCCATCGTCGGTGCCGCCGGTTTGCCGCCGACCTTGGCTGCCGCCGTCGCGGGCAAGAAGATCCTGTTGGCCAACAAGGAGGCGCTGGTCATGGCCGGCGCGGTTTTCATGCGCGCCGTTCGTCATAGCGGCGCCGTATTGCTGCCAATAGACAGTGAACATAACGCTATTTTTCAGTCTCTCCCGACGGGTTATTCAGGTAATTTAGCAGATAGCGGCGTGCTCGGCCTGTATCTCACCGCCTCGGGTGGGCCGTTTCGAACCTGCGCGCTCGACGACCTCGATTCGGTCAGCCCCGAGCAGGCCTGCGCGCATCCGAACTGGGTCATGGGACGAAAGATTTCGGTGGATTCGGCGACGATGATGAACAAGGGTCTGGAGATCATCGAGGCGCACTGGCTGTTCAACGTTCCCGCCGATCGCATCGAGGTCGTAATTCACCCGGAAAGCATCGTCCATTCGCTCGTCCAGTACGCCGACGGCTCGGTGATCGCCGAACTCGGCAATCCGGACATGCGTACGCCGATTGCGCACGCGCTGGCGTATCCAAGGCGCATTTCGGCTGGCGTCGAGCCGCTCGATCTGTTCAGGGTCGCGTCGCTGCACTTCGAGAGGCCGGACTTCGGGCGTTTCCCGTGTCTGGCTCTTGCCTATCGTGCGCTGGCGGCAGGGGGTTGCGCGCCGACCACACTCAACGCCGCCAACGAAGTGGCGGTGCAGGCCTTCCTCGACGGGCGGATCGGCTTCACGGTGATCGCTCGCGTGATTGCTGACGTCATGGACCGCCTGCCTGCGAACTGCGCACTGGACTCGCTGGCGGATGTCCTGGCCGCCGACCGGATGGCTCGCGACGCCGCCCGGGCCTACATTGCGGACCTCACGACGCAGGCCTCGCGGTGAGCGGCTTCCTCTACTACCTGGCCGCCTTTGCTCTGGTTCTGGGAGTTCTGGTGGTGGTCCACGAGTACGGGCACTATCTCGCCGCACGCTGGGCCGGCGTCAAGGTTCTGCGCTTTTCGGTCGGCTTCGGACGGCTGCTCTGGGCGCGGCGCTTTGGCCGGGATGGCACGGAGTGGGCAATTGCCGCGTTCCCGCTGGGCGGCTACGTCAAGATGCTCGATGAGCGTGAGGGCGACGTTCCCGCGGCGGATTTGCACCGGAGCTTCAACCGGCAGCCGGTTTTGAAGCGGATGGTGATCGTTGCTGCTGGACCGCTGGCCAACTTTCTATTGGCCATCGTGCTGTACTGGGGACTCTTTTGGCACGGTACGGAGGAATTCAAACCATTGCTCGGCGCGCCGGTCGCCGCGAGTGCCGCCGCGACAGCCGGACTGGAAAACGGCGAATTGGTGCTGAAGGTTGCCGGTGAGCCCGTTCAAACGTGGCAGGAAATGCGTTGGGCCTTGCTGGAAAGAGCGGTCGACGCCGACGAGGTCGCCCTCGAAGTGATCAACCCGCGCCGGGAGATCAGCATTCGCCGCCTTGACGTCTCGGCTGTCCGGCGCTCGGGCTGGGAGGGTGACGCGCTCGACAGGCTGGGACTTGCTCTCCACCGGCCCAGCCTGCCGCCCGTGCTTGGCACGGTCAAAGCGAATAGTGCGGCGGCCGACGCCGGCCTGCGTCTTGGCGACGAGGTGCTCTCCGTCGATGACTATGAGATAGACAGTTGGGCCGATTTTGTGCGCATCGTTCGCCAGTCGCCCGGCAAACGGTTAGCTCTTGAGGTGCTCCGCGATGGTCAGCCGATCGCCATCGCGCTGACCCCGGCAACGATCGACGAGCAGGGCGAGGAGATAGGCCGGGTGGGCGTTTCGGTCAGCGATGGCGATCGGGCGCGAGCCGCGTTGATGATTACCGTCAGCTATGGGCCGGTATCAGCGTTGCGCAAGGCAGTCGTCGAGACCTGGGACAAGTCGGCGTTCACCTTGCTGATGATGGGCAAGATGATTACCGGCGAGGTTTCGTGGCGCAATATCAGCGGACCGGTGACCATTGCTGACTACGCTGGCCGCTCCGCGAGACTCGGTCTCGACTACTATATCAAGTTCATGGCGCTGGTCAGCATCAGCCTTGGCGTCCTGAATCTGCTGCCGATCCCGATCCTGGATGGGGGCCATTTGCTGTATTATCTCGTCGAAATCATCAAGCGTGGGCCAGTTTCCGAGCGCACCATGGAGATCGGTCAGCAGATCGGTCTGGCGCTCCTGCTCATACTGATGGCTTTCGCTTTCTACAACGACATCAATCGACTGATTTCCGGCTGAACTCATGAAGAGAAACCTGCTCGCAGGTCTGGTTGCCACCCTTTTTGCCTCTGGCGCCGTGGCCATGGAGCCGTTTACGGTCCAGGACGTTCGTGTCGAAGGCATTCAGCGTGTTGAAGCAGGGACGGTTTTCAGCTACCTGCCGATCAAGGTCGGCGATACGATGAATGACGAAAAGGCAGCGCAAGTCATCAAGACCTTGTTTGCCACCGGTTTTTTCAAGGATGTACGGATTGAAGTGGCTGGTTCCGTGCTCATCGTCGTGGTCGAGGAGCGCCCGGCGATCGCCCAGATCGACTTTGTCGGCCTCAAGGAGTTCGACAAGGACCAGTTGCTCAAGGGCCTGAAGGAGGTGGGTATCGCGGTATCGCGCACCTTCGACCGCGCCACGCTGGAAAAAGCCGAACAGGAACTGAAGCGCCAGTATCTGTCCCGGGGCAGGTACGCGGTGACCATCACCACCACCATCACGCCCCTGGACCGTAATCGCGTGGCGATCAACTTCAATGTCGACGAAGGCGAGACCGCCAAGATCAAGCAGATCAACATTGTCGGGGTGCACGCGCTGAAGGAGAAGGACCTGCTTGCGGCGCTCGAACTGAGGACGCCCAACTGGATCAGTTGGTACACCAAGAGCGACCAGTATTCCAAGCAGAAGCTTTCCGCTGACCTCGAAACGCTGCGTTCGTATTACCTGGACCGTGGCTTCCTGGAATTCAACGTCGAGTCGACGCAGGTGTCGATCAGCCCCGACAAGAAGGACATCTACATCACGATCAGCATCGTCGAGGGCGAGCGCTATCTGGTGTCTTCGGTGAAACTCGCGGGCGATCTGACGCTGCCGGAGGAAGAGTTCAGGAAAGCGGTCAAGGTCAAGCCCGGGGACGTCTTTTCCCGCGAGAAGCTCAACGAGAGCACCAAGGCGATTGCCGACAAACTTGGCGCCCAGGGCTACGCATTTGCCAACGTCAACGCTGCTCCGGAAATCGACAAGGAGAAGCGCCAGGTCGCGTTCACCATTTTCGTCGACCCCGGCAAGCGAGCCTACGTGCGGCGGATCAACATCACCGGCAACACCAAGACGCGTGACGAAGTAATCCGCCAGGAAATGCGCCAGATGGAAGCGGGCTGGTATGATGCCGAGCGGGTCGTGGCGTCACGCGCCAGGATCGACAAGACCGACTATTTTTCCGAAGTCAACGTCGAAACGCCGCCGGTGCCCGGAACCATCGACCAGGTTGATGTGAATGTCAATGTCGTCGAGAAGTCCACTGGTAACATCTCCATTGGCGCTGGCTATTCAAGCTCGGAAAAAGTCATCCTCTCCGGCTCGATCTCGCAGTCCAACATTTTTGGCAGCGGCAAGTTCCTGTCCTTGCAGTTGAACACCGGCAAGTTGAACCGTACCGTCGGCATCAACTATACCAATCCGTACTTCACGGTTGACGGTATCAGCCAGGGCTTCGACGTCTACTACCGCACGCTCAACCCGACCTCTCTCGGCTACGCCTTCCAGTCCACCTCATACGGCGGCGGCATCCGCTTCGGCTATCCGATTGGTGAAAAGCAAACACTCAACTTCGGGCTGGCGGTCGATCAGACGACCATCGACATTACGCCAATCACCCTGGCAACCCCGATCCAGTACATCCAGTTCCAGGCGCAGCACGGAGACTCGAACGTTACCGTGCCGGCGACGGTGTCCTGGACCCGGGACAGCAGGGACAGCGCCATTCTTCCGACCAGCGGTGGAACCCAGAAGGCCGGACTAGAGGTCGCCATCCCTGGCGCCGACTTGACTTTCTATCGCGCGACCTATCAGATTCAGCAATACTTCCGGCTCTCCAAGGACCTGATTCTGATGCTTGGCGGCGATCTCGGGTACGCCAACGGCCTGCAGGGACAGACGCTGCCCTTCTACAAGAACTTCTATGCCGGCGGTGTCGGATCCGTGCGTGGCTATGACACCGCGAGCCTCGGTCCGGTCGATCCGCTATACCCCGACACGCGCCTCGGTGGCACGCGCAAGGCGGTCTTCAACTCGGAGATCCTGATGCCCTTCCCGGGACTCGACAAGGCATTCCGTTTCGGGCCGTTCTTTGACGCCGGTAACGTATTCACCGATAACTACACCTACGCAGACCAGGGATTGAGGATGTCGGTTGGTCTCACCGCGACCTGGCTTTCGCCGCTGGGGCCGTTGAAATTCAGCGTCGGTCAGCCGATCAACGAACAAAGTAATGATAAACTCCAAAAGTTCCAGTTCCAGTTTGGGACGACCTTTTAACTCGGGAGAATTAGCTTGAAGAAGACGATTGCCAGACTGCTGGTTGCGTTGATGGCCTCGCTGCCGGTGTCTTACGCGTCGGCGGTAGAACCACTGAAGGTCGGGTACGTCAATACCCAACGTCTCTTTCGTGACGCACCCGCGGCTGTAAGAGCTGCGAAGAAGATCGAGCAGGAATTCTCCAAGCGGGACCAGGATCTGCAACGTCTTGCCAAACAGGTGCAGGGCTTGCAGGAGACGCTCGAGAAGAATGGCCTGACAATGGCCGAGGCTGACCGTCGCACCAAAGAAAAGGATCTTGGCGAGTTGTCGCGCGAGTTCCAACGCAAGCAGCGCGAGTTCCGCGAGGATCTGAACCTGCGCCAGAACGAGGAAAATGCGGCGATCATTGAAAAGGCCAACAAGGCGATCAAGCAGCTCGCAGACAGCGAGAAATACGATCTGATCGTTCAGGACGTGGTCTGGGTCAGCCCGAAACTCGATATCACCGACAAGGTGATCAAGGCCTTGTCAGACCCCAAGGACGCGAAGTAGGCGCCACCCGGTCAAGCAATGGAGTGCAGGTGTCAGGAGGTCTGCGGCTAGACGAAATCGTCGCCCGTCTCGGCGGGGTGCTCGAGGGTGATGGGGCGGTGGTGGTCCGGCAGGTGGGCAGCCTGCTTTCGGCAGGGGAGGGCAGCATTGCTTTTCTTGCCAATCCAAAATACAGGCAGCAACTGCATCGGACACAGGCTGCCGCGGTAATCTTGCCGCCACAGTTTTCCGCCGAGACCTCGCTGCCGCGCATCGTTTACCCAAACGCTTACGCGTACTACGCTCGCGTCGTGGCGCTGCTCAATCCCCCCTTGCGGGGCCGCCCCGGGGTTGGTGCCGGCGCGGTTGTGAAGTCGGCATTGCCCGCATCGGCGAGCGTTGGCGAGAACGTTGTCATCGGCGAGGGTGCGACCATCGGCGAGAACGTGATCGTCCATCCGGGATGCGTGATCGGCGACGGAGTCGCCATTGGCGACGATTCGCTGCTTTACCCGAATGTCGTGATCTATCGTGGCTGCCTGATCGGCAAGCGGGCGATCATCCACGCTGGTGCGGTGATCGGCGGCGACGGCTTCGGCTTTGCCAAGGATGGCGAGCGGTGGGTGAAAATTCCGCAGGTCGGTCGGGTGGTGATTGGTGACGACGTCGAGATCGGGGTTAACACGTCGGTCGACCGCGGCGCGCTCGACGACACGGTGATTGGCAATGGCGTCAAGCTCGACAACCAGATTCAGATCGGGCACAACGTCATCATTGGCGACCATGCGGCGATGGCCGGTTGTGTCGGCATTGCCGGCAGTACCAGGATCGGTCGTCGGTGCACGGTTGGGGGGGCCGGGATGATCATCGGTCACCTGGAATTGGCCGACGATGTGCACATTTCGGCGGGCAGCATGGTCACCAGGAGCCTGCCCAGGCCCGGTCAGTACACCAGCATCTTTCCGCTCTCGGCGCACCACGAATGGCTACACAACGCGGCACAGATCAAGCGTCTGGCGAGACTCGCCGAACGGGTCGCCGAACTTGAGAAGAAACTCGAAATGAGGGACATATCATCTTGAACGCAATGGACATTCACGAGATTCTGGAGCACTTGCCGCACCGCTATCCCTTCCTTTTGGTCGACCGCGTGGTCGACTTTGAGCTTGGCAAGGCGATCCATGCGTACAAGAACGTGACGGTCAACGAACCTTTTTTCGTCGGCCACTTCCCACATCACCCGGTAATGCCGGGGGTGCTGATCATGGAGGCGCTGGCGCAGGCGGCGGGCATCCTGTCGTTCAAGACGATGGGCGTCAAGCCGGACGCGACCTCCGTCTTCTACTTCGTCGGCATTGATGGCGCGCGCTTCAAGAAACCGGTGACTGCGGGCGACCAGTTGCATCTGCACGTCCAGATCGTGCGTCAGCTGCGCGGCATCTGGAAATACAAGGCGGAGGCGCGGGTGGACGGGGAGATCGTCGCCGAAGCCGAGCTGATGTGCGCCAAGCGTGATGTCGCCGGAACCTCTGGGTGACCGGTGCCATGATCCATCCAAGTGCGATCATCGATCCTGGTGCGCAGCTTGGCGCAAATGTTTCAGTCGGTGCGTACTCGATCATCGGGGAACACGTGCAGATCGCCGACAATACGGTGATTGGTCCGCACGTGGTGATTTCCGGGCGGACTCGCATCGGGCGGGACAACCGGATCTTCCAGTTCTGTTCGCTTGGCGAAGTGCCGCAGGACAAGAAGTATGCCGGCGAGCCGACCTGCCTGGAAATCGGCGATCGCAACACGATTCGCGAGTTCTGTACCTTCAACACGGGCACCGCCCAGGATGTCGGCATCACGCGCGTCGGCGACGACAACTGGATCATGGCCTATGTGCATATCGCGCATGACTGCCAGGTGGGCAACCGCACCGTGTTCGCCAACAATGCGCAGCTGGCCGGCCATGTACACATCGATGACTGGGCGATCCTCGGTGGGTATACCGGTGTGCACCAATTCTGTCGTGTCGGCGCGCATACCATGACCGCCGTCGGGACGGTGGTTCTGCAGGATATTCCGCCATTCGTGATGGCCGCCGGCAATACCGCCAGCCCGTTCGGCATCAACGCCGAAGGGCTCAAGCGCCGCGGTTTCTCGCCGGACGCGCTGCTGGCGTTGAAGCGCGCTTACCGGACGCTCTACAAATCGGGCCTGATGCTCGACGAAGCACGCGCCAAACTCGATCAGGAAGTCCTTGCCCATCCGGAAATCAAGCCACTGATCGACTTTCTCGCGGTATCGAAGCGCGGCATCATTCGATGACCGTGGCGGTGCCGGTCCGGATCGCCATGGTCGCCGGAGAAGCGTCCGGCGACCTGCTCGCCAGCCAGCTGATGCAGGCACTCCAGGCCAGGCTTCCCGGCGCCGTCTTCTTCGGGGTTGGCGGGCCGCGAATGCTCGGCATGGGTTTCCAGTCCTGGCATCCGCTGGAAAAACTGTCGGTCCGCGGGTATGCCGAGGTGCTTCGCCACTATCGTGAAATCGCCGCGATTCGCCGCGACCTCCAACGACGGCTGCTGGCCGACCCACCTGATGTCTTTATCGGCGTTGACGCGCCGGATTTCAATCTGGTTCTCGAAAGAAAGCTCAAGCGGCACGGTGTTCGGAGCATCCATTACGTCAGCCCATCGATCTGGGCCTGGCGTGGCGCGCGTATTCACAAGATTGGCACAGCGGTTTCCCGCGTGCTGACCCTGTTTCCGTTCGAGACGGCTCTTTACGAGCAGCAGGGTATTCCGGTGAGCTATGTCGGCCACCCGCTGGCCGACATGCTGCCGCTGGAAGATGGCCGCGATGTCGCCAGGACGCTGCTCGGACTGCCGTCGCAGGAGCCGGTTTTCGCGCTCCTGCCGGGCAGCCGCCAGGCGGAATTGCAGTACATGGCGGACACCTTCATCGAGACTGCGCGCCGTATCCACGCGCAGCTCCCCGACGCGCTTTTTCTCGCGCCGCTGGCGACGCGTGAAACGCGCGTTCTGTTTGAAGAGGCGCTGCACCGCTGCCAGGCGCAACAACTGCCGATTCGTCTGCTGTTTGGCCATGCGCACCAGGCGATGATGGCCGCCGACGCGGTCCTGGTCGCCAGTGGTACCGCCACGCTCGAGGCGGCGCTGCTCAAGCGACCGATGGCGATTGCCTACAAGATGGCGCCGCTCTCGTATCGGATCATGCGTCGGATGGGTTATCTGCCCTATGTCGGCCTGCCGAACGTGCTGGCCGGCAAGTTTGTTGTTCCTGAGTTCATCCAGGACGAGGCGACACCTGAAAACCTCGCGCAGGCGCTGCTCAACCTCTACGCCGACAAGACCGCGTGCCAACGGATCAGTGCGCTGTTCCGCGAGATGCACCTGCAACTGCGCCAGAATGCCGCCGAGCAAGCCGCGGCGGCGATTGTCGGCGAGCTGCCGGCGGTTGAGCGTGTCCATGCAGCCTTTCCTGCTGCCGTCTGACGGTCTGGTCTGCGGGGTCGATGAGGCCGGCCGCGGTCCACTGGCCGGACCGGTGGTCGCCGCTGCGGTGATTCTCGACCCGGCCAGGCCGATCGCCGGCCTGAATGATTCAAAGAAGCTTTCTGCCGGAAAACGGAACGTTCTTGCTGCCGAAATACGCGCCACGGCGTTGGCCTGGGCAGTCGCCGAGGCCAGCGTCGAGGAGATCGACCGAATCAACATCCTGCAGGCCAGCCTGCTCGCCATGCAACGCGCGGTCACGGCACTCGCCGGCGCGCACGGCCCGATTGCCCCCAGCCACGCCCTGATCGATGGCACGCATTGCCCGCGGCTGCCGTGTTCGGTCGCAGCGATCATCGGCGGCGATGGCAAAGTCGCGGCCATTGCCGCGGCGTCGATTCTCGCCAAGACGGCTCGCGACGCCGGCATGCTTGCTCTGCACGCCCGCTATCCCCAATATGGCTTTGATCGACACATGGGCTATCCCACCGCACTTCATTTGCAGGCGCTGCGCGAACACGGCGCGAGTCCACACCATCGCCGCAGTTACGCACCGGTGGCCCGACTCAGCCAGCCATGAAACGGATCACTTCGCGCGAAAACCCGCATTACAAGGCTCTGCAAAGGCTGTGTCAGAGTGGTCGGGAACGGCGCAAGAGCGGCCGTGTGCTGCTCGATGGCCTGCACTTGATCGAAGCATACAGCCAGCACTACGGGGTCCCCGGGGAGCTGGTGGTCAGCGATAGCGGTGCCTGCCGGCCGGAAACCGCCCGCTATCTTGAGGGCCTGGTGGCCGCTACGACGGTCACCTGTTTCGCCGACGCGCTGTTCGGCGATCTGGCGGTGGTTGACGCGCCGAGCGGAATCATGGCCATCGTCGGTCAGCCGCAACCGGCATGCGGCCTCGATTGCGATGCGGATGCGGTGCTGCTCGACGGCGTGCAGGATCCGGGCAATCTCGGTTCCATTCTGCGCAGCGCCGCTGCCGCCGGTTTTCGGCAGGTCGTGCTAGCGGTCGATTGCGCGCAGGCCTGGTCGCCGAAGACCCTGCGTGCGGCGATGGGCGCGCATTTCCAGCTCGACATCCATGAACACGGCGACCTGGCCCGTTTTCTCGCCGCCTATCGCGGGCAGTCGGTGGCGACAGTGCCGGGCGGGTCGAGCAGCCTCTATTCGGCTGATCTTGGTCAGCCGTTGGCCTGGGTATTCGGCAGCGAAGGGCTGGGCGTCAGGCCGGACGTCGTCGCCGCGACGCAGCTGCAACTGCGCATCCCGATGCCCGGC
>ERZ761603.1880-NODE-1880-length-15099-cov-316.412989_pt1 | contig 15099 bp, 17 predicted proteins | sample MGYA00511879_ERZ761603 | MGnify/ENA primary metagenome ERZ761603 (study PRJEB28899, sample SAMN02850040) | bioreactor sludge metagenome | biome: EBPR Sludge; feature: EBPR Bioreactor; material: flocular biomat | place: Australia: Thorneside Wastwater Treatment... | reverse complement strand
TGTGTGAAAGTAGGTCACCGCCAGGCTCCCAAACATCCAAAAGCCCTCCCCACATCCACGTGGCGAGGGCTTTCGGCTTTATGACGTCCTGCTGTCGGGATCTGCATGCCTGAGGCGCCTTTGGGCGAGCGACTGCTCGTGGCGACGGCGGATGGTTCGCATTCGCTCTACCTGCCAGCGGTCGACGAGCATTACCACTCGTCACATGGAGCGCTGCTGGAATCGCGGCATGTCTTCATTGGCAATGGCTATGGCGTGGCGGCTGGCTTGCAGCGGACCACGCTGCGGGTGCTGGAGGTGGGCTTCGGCACCGGGCTCAACGCCCTCCTGACCTGGGAACATCGTCGCTCGGTTCGGCAGCCGCTGGCCTATACGGCGATCGAGCCCTATCCGCTGGACGACGAGCTGGTCGCCCGACTGAACTACCCCGAGCACGTCGCCGTGGCGACGGCGCGCGCCATGTTCGAAGCCATTCATCACTGCAGCTGGGGAAGCGAGCAGCAACTCGACGAATGCTTCACCTTGCAGAAGTGTCGCTGCAGCTTCAGCCAGTTCGAGCCGCAGGGGGAGTACGATCTGATTTACCATGATGCGTTTTCGCCGGCTGTGCAGCCCGAAATGTGGACGCGCGATGTTTTCGCCAAACTCGCCGGCTGCATGAGTTCCGGCGCCGTGCTGGTAACCTACTGTGCCAAAGGTGAGGTTCGCCGAAGTCTGCGCTCCGTCGGGCTCGAGGTGGAGAAGCTGCCCGGTCCGCCGGGAAAGCGCGAGATGACGCGGGCGCGGCGAGGGTGACGCCGGACCGCTGAAGCTGCGTTGGGACTTTTCGGCGCTGCCGGCAGATCGCCGCAGGAGGCAGCAGGGAAGCACTCCGGTCGTTGCCCCGCAACGCAGGCGACGAGCGCGGCTTGCCTGCTGCTGCAGTTCAAGGCGGCAGCGCCGATCGTCGAGCGCTGCTGGCGAGGACGTCTGTGTCGCCAAGCCCGTCGGGTGCGCGGTGCAGGGCCTGTCGCGTCAGTGCTGAAAGGGACACGCGCTGCCGTCCTTCTCTGTCGAAATTGCTGCCATCCAGCCAGCGTGAAAAGGCCGTGGCCAGCGCGGGCCACTCGCGATCGATCACGGAGTACCAGGCGGTGTCTCGGTTGCGACCCTTGACCACGGTTGCCTGCCGGAAGATGCCCTCGAACGACAGCCCGAGCCGCAGTGCGGCAGCTCGCGAAGCCGAGTTGAGCGCATCGCATTTCCACTCGCAGCGCCGGTAGCCCAGTTCGAAGGCCTGTTGCAGCAGCAGGTACATCGCTTCGGTTGCGGCAGCGGTACGCTGCAGGCGGGACGAGAAATTGATGTGACCGATCTCGATCGAGCCACTGGCCGGCGCGATGCGCAGGTAACTCGCCACACCGCTCGCAGCGCCGGAAGAGCGTTCGACGACGGCATAGAAGAACGGGTCAGGGCCGCGGCAGTTGGCGTCGATCCATGTCACGTAGTCGCCGAGGTCAGCAAACGGGCCGTAGGGGAGGTAGGTCCAGTTGCGACCGGGCCCGTCGAGCAGATTGGCGGCATGCAGACAGGCGGCATGCCGTTGGGCGGACAATGGCTCGAGGCGTACGCGATTCCCCTCGAGCACCCGCCGGGGGGGAGGCTCGGGGGCCTGCCAGCCGGCAATCGGGTCACCGATGGCCTGCCCGAGGTGGTTCAGCGGCGACGCGGCCATCGCCCGTCACGCCGGTTGGCGGGCCAGCGCCGCTTCGCGGATCGGTAGATTGACGAAGGCCGCCATAGCCGCCAGCGTCATGTCGGCGTACCACATCCACGAGTAGTCCCCGAATCGCGTCAGCGCGAGCCCGCCCAGGTAGGCGCCGAAGAAGGCGCCGATCTGGTGCGCCAACAGGCTCATTCCGAACAGCGTTCCGAGGTAGCGGATGCCGAACAGCTTGCCGACGATGGCGGCGGTCGGTGGCACCGTCGCCAGCCACGTGAAGCCGAGGCCGGCAGCGAAGACATAGAAGCTCAGTTCGGTCTTTGGTGCGATCAGGTAGAGGGCGATCATCACTGCCCGTGACGCATACATCCAGAACAGCACATGCTTGCTCCGGTAGCGGGCGACGCACGAGCCAGCGTAAAGGCTGCCGAGAATGTTTGCCAGCCCGATGATCGCCAGTGCCCAACTGGCTACGGCGCCAGGCAGGCCGCAAAGGTCGACTTCTCCAGGCAGATGGGTGACGAGAAAGGCGATGTGAAAGCCGCAGGTGAAGAAACCGAGATTGAGGAGCTGGTAGCTGCGGTCGGCCATGGCATCGCGCACACTGCGCCAGAGCCCGGCCTCGATGCCGGCGCTACCCGGTGCCTGTTCGACTGGCCGCGACACCAGCCGCACCAGTGGCAGCGCGGCAAGGACCATCACCGCCAGCGACCACATGGCGCCCATCCAGCCGAAGAGCTGGATCAGCACCTGCAGCACCGGGGCGAAAACGAACTGTCCGAAGGAGCCGCCGGCGTTGATGACTCCAGAGGCTGCCGCCCGTGCCTCGAGTGGCAGACGCTGGGAAGATGCACCAATGAGAACCGAGAAGCTGCCGGCCCCGGCGCCGATGGCCGAAAGCAGACCGAGCGAAACGATCAGACCCATGGTGCTGTCCATGAAGGGCGTGATTGCGCTGCCGATGGCGAGCAGCAGCAAGCCCCAAAGGAGCACCCGGCCAGGTCCAAAACGGTCTGCGGCGGCGCCGGCGAGAGGCTGGATGGCGCCCCAGGTGAACTGTCCGACCGCCAGAGCCAGGCTGATCGACGCGACCCCGAGGCTGGTTGCCGTATTCAGCGGCGAGACGAAGAGTCCCAGCGACTGTCGCGCCCCCATGGTGACCATCAGGATGCCGGCTGCCGCAAGGGTGACTGCCCAAAGGGCGGGGGTGTTCAGTGTGCGGAACATGTCCGGGCCTCTTGAGGCGGCGAGAGCGGCGAAGCCGCGATTGTAGTGCCACTTGCCGCGCTGCGGGTCGGCAGTAGGGGCGGCGGCGCGCAGCACCGCAACGTCCGAATCCGCTTGCGACGGCGTGCCGTTTGACTGCAGCCGACCAGATTCGGGATAATCGGGCCCTCCCGTTATCACACGCCCCGTATGGCGGCCATGTGCGAACCGGCCTCCCACATACCCCATTCGCCGGACCGACGAGGCGATGCCCCGGCGGGGCATCGCGAGAACCCATGAACAGCCTGGTTCCAGAAACCGTTCCCGCCTTCACCCGCGCCGACCTGATCCGGGCAGAACGCACGCTGCTGCGCGATGGCCGCTGGGCCAACGCGCGTGTCGAACGGGTCTCGATCGCCAGTGCCGAGTGGACCGTGAAGGATTTCTCCAGTCGCTCCTGGTGGGTGCGCAATACCCTCGGTCGCCTGCTGTTGCGGCGGGAACTGCGGGCGCTGCAGCGCCTGCAGGGCATCTCCGGCACGCCGGGTGATGCGTTCAGGCTCGATGCCCATGCCATTGCGGCACGCTTCGTCCCGGGCCGCAGCCTGGCGAAGATCGACCGCGCCCTGATCACGCCCAGCTATCTCGAGCACCTCGAAGGTTTGCTCGAGGCAGTCCATGCGCGCGGTGTCGTCCATCTCGACACACGCGGCGCCGGCAATCTGTTGATGCTGCCGGACGGAACCCCAGGCATCATCGACTTTCAGGCGAGCGTGTCGACAACGTGGATGCCGTCCCGCCTGCGCCGTCTGCTCGAAGAACTGGACATGGCCGGTGTGTACAAGAAATGGGCCGCATGGCAGCCGCAAGCGATGGATGGCGAACGGCGCGCCCGCTTTGAACGCAGCAATCGCTGGCGCAAGCTGTGGTTGCCCCGCGGTTATTTTGGCTTGAGCAAGAGGCGGCGTGCCGGTCGCCGCGAGTCGGGCTCATGAAAGGCAGAGAATGAAGGAAACCTCGAACGGACTGTTCCACCATCCCGGTCTGCGTCGCTTTCTGGTACGCATGCGGGCACCGATCGTCATTGTCGGCATGATCGTCGTCGCACAGTTCGTGCGCAGCGACTGGCTGCTGCCTGGCTTCGCCGTGTCGATGTGCGGCGAGTTCATTCAGCTCTGGTGCTTCGCCTCGCTCGACAAGAACTCGACGCTCACCGCCCGCGGCCCCTATACGATGGTACGCAACCCGATGTACCTCGGCCGCTTTTTCATCCTCTTCGGTTTTCTGATGCTTCTCGCCAGCGGCTGGATTCTGCTTGCCTATACGATCCTCTACTGGCTCTACATGGACGCACGCGTACAGCGGGAGGAGGCGCACCTGCGGCCGATATTCGGTGCCGCCTACGAGCATTACTGCACCACCGTACGGCGATTCCTGCCCGTCTGGCCGGCAACCGGCGAGCCGGTGGGCTACTGGAACTGGCAGCTTTTCCGCCGCAACAACGCCGGCTTCAACCTGGCGGCCACCCTGGCAGCGTGGGCTGCCGTCGCCGCCTGGGCCCTCTGGGGCCTGCCGCTGCTTGCCGGCTGAGAGGTTGCCGAGAAATCATCGCCAGCAGTCCGGGATGCATGACACGCTGGCGCGAGCGACGACACCTGGCAATGGGATCGCCTAGGCGAGAGCGAGTCAGCGACCCCGCCGTTTGGCGGCGCTGCATTCCGATGCCCGACTTCCGACTCAGGTCCGGAATTGGGCCACCGTCGTGCGCAGTCCGTCGGCCAGATCGCGAAGCGTGTGCGCCGCTTCGGCAGTCTGCTGGGCGGCGGCGTTGTTCTCTTCGGAGGACTGCGCCACCTGCTCTATCCGGCGTGCGATTTCCTGGCTGGCGATCGACTGCTCGGCGATCGCGTTGCCGATTTCGCCGACGGCCGACACCACTTGCTCGACGCTGCCACGGATGTTGCGGATGGCCTCGCCTGCCGACCCAGCCAGATCGACCCCGCGATCGACCTGTTGCACGGCGCTTGCCATCGAATCCAGTGAGTTGCGCGTCTCCTGCTGAATCTGCATGACCATCGCGTTGATCTCGCTGGTCGCCCTGCCGGTGCGCTCGGCGAGCTTGCGCACTTCGTCGGCGACAACGGCAAAGCCGCGTCCCGATTCGCCAGCGCGGGCAGCCTCGATGGCCGCGTTCAGTGCCAGCAGGTTGGTCTGGTCGGCCACTTCCTTGATCACCTGCACGACCGTCGAGATCTTCGCCGAACTCTCGTCGAGGGCGTGCATCGCCTGCGAGGTCTGGCGAACCGTATCGGCGATGCGGTTGATCTCGTTCGTCGCCTGCTCGATCACTTCCCCTCCTCTGTCGGAAAGTCCGGAAGCAGCGCTTGCGGTATTCAGCGCGGCGCGGGCGTTGTCGCTCACCTCGCTGATGCTGACCGACATTTGCTCGACCACCGCCGCCATCGACGACGCCGAGTCGCTGCTCGCGTGCGAAGCCTGTGCAACCTGCCGCGCCGAAGCCGCAAGCGACTGCGCCGCCTGTTGCGTGCTCGCGACGGCCGTGGTGACGTTCTTCAGCATCGCACGCAGTCGTGACTGCATCTGCTGCTGATGCGCCACAAGGCTCTGCGTGTCGCCTGGCGGCAGAATCAGATCCTGGCTCAGATCGCCACCGGCAATGCGCTGGACGAGCTGCCGCGCCTCCTCCGGTTCTCCTCCGAGCTGGCCGGTTATGCGGCGGGTGACCACAAAGGCGACGCCGATGGCCAGCGCCAGAGCCGCGGCCAGCAGCACGAGCATCAGTTTCTCCGCCAGCGACTGCGCCTCGGCTGCCGCCTTTTCGGCCTGGATCTTGCGATCCTGCTGGATCTGGATGAACTTCTCGCTCTCGCCTGCCAGCTCACGCTGCAGCGCGCGCGCCTCGCCCTGGACGAGGGCACGCATGGCATCGATCTGGCCTTCGCTGGCCAGAGCCTTCACCTGATCGTTGCCCTGCCAGTAGCGGTCGCTGAGTTCCCGCATGCGGTCCGCAAGCTGTCTGGTTTCCGGGTTGCGCTGCGCCTTCGCGAGTTCTGCCGCAAGTCGGGAGGTCTCCCTCCCCGCTGTCGTCACCCGTTCCAGCTCCTTGTCGCGCTCGTCGGCGGCGACCACCAGCGCGTTGAGCTGGTAGCGGCGCATGTTGTTGACCTGGGCAGCGATGTCGCGTGCCAGCGATTCGTTGCGCGCGGCGCGGACGATGTTGTCCACATGTCCGTCGATCCGGTTCATCTGCACCGTCGCAGTCACGACCAGAGCTGCCATCAAGGCGGAGACAGCGGCGAAGCCGCTCCAGAGAAGCGTCCTGATCTTCATTGGTTCGTCATCCTTCGCGACAGGGTCGGTATCGGCTGTTCGGCGGAAAAAGCGGCTCGGGCACTGTGCGCCAGCATGCGCGGCGCTGTCAAGCGTGCAGCGCGCCTCCACCGGCGCCATTGCTCGGCATCCGGGTGGTCGTGAAAGGAGGCGCCACGGCATTGATTCAATGCGAACCTGCCTTCCCGGTCCTCAGGCAGGGCGAAAACTGGTAGCATGCGAGTCCTCCCCCGGCAATCGGCAAGGTCGAGGACAGCCAGGGTTTTCGGCACCATCGGGAGTATCGACACCATGCCCATCTTCGAATACGAGTGCGCTGCCTGCGGGCAGGAGTTCGAGAAGCTCGTACGCCAGTCTTCGCCCGCACTGCACTGCCCGCAATGTGACAGCACCGATCTGCGCAAGAAGCTGTCGGCCTTCAATGCCGCCAGTGCCTCGCCCACCAGGCGCAGTGATCTTCCGGCTCCTTGCGGGAGCTGCGGGCACCCGGACGGGCCGGGCGCCTGCCACCTGCACTGAAGGCCTGCCTGCCGGGCGCCGCCGGGCGGCGCCCGGCTTGCGGGTCCTGAACGCTTGCCGGAAGGCATGTCGACGGCGTCATGACGTCGCCGGCAGCGTTTCGTCGCCCTCGACCAGTTCGCGGTAGGCATGCCAGGTGGCATGGCCGACCAGCGGCGTGGCGACGACCAGGCCTATGAAGAGCGTCGCAAAGCCGATGCTGACGATGACGACGATGCTGCCCGCCCAGAGCACCATCGGCCCTGGGTTGCGGCCACAGGCGATGAGGCTGGCGATGGCCGCGGTGATGGCATCGGTCTTGCGATCGAACATCAACGGCAGCGCAATTGCGCCGATGGCGAAGACGAAGGCAGCAAAAAAGCCGCCGACCGCGAAATAGACGAGAGAGAAGTCGGGCTGCTCGAAAGTCAGGACGCTGCGCACGACGTCGGCAAAGCTCGGCAGACCGCCGGTGAAGAAGAGCGCGAAAACGACCATCGATGCGCGTGCCCAGATCAGCAGGACGATTGTCAGCAGGGCGGCGAAGAGGCCGACGTTGGGGAGGTTGGGCCGCCAGGCGGCGAGTGTCGGCGCCAGCCGCGGCGGTTCACCCCGTTCGATGCGACGACTGAGGTCGTACAGCCCGATCGCCAGGAACGGACCGACGAGCAGGAAGCCCGTCGTCAGCCCGGCAAAGAGCGCGTAGGCTTCGGCAAAGACGATGTACATCAGCCACCCGGCGGCGGCAAAACAGGCGCCGTAGAAGAGGCTGGCGACGCCGGCAGTGCGGCAGTCGCGCCAGCCGGCGCGCAGCCAGCGAGGAATCGCCGCGGCGTCGATGCTGCGGATGACGGGGAAGTGGCTGGCCGGGTGCCCGGCTTGCGCGCTGTCATTGTTGCTCATTCCTCTACCCTCCTCTGGCTGGGACCATTGCCGATCGCGCCACGCCGCAGGATGTGACAGCCAGGGCTGCGATCTGTCGCTTGCTGCGGCCGGCCGCGTGTCGGTTCGCGGCGCGCCTGTCCCGGCGCCGGCCTGCGAACGGAGTCCGGGGGCTCCTCCACCCCTTCCTGCCGCAAGATGGCAGGTGACTTTCGCAGACGGAGAATACCATCAGCTGCCGGCGTTGGCAGACCATGATCCGCTGCCGGGCTGGCAGCGGCCTCGCCACCGCCGCCGCGCCGCCGTCGCAGCAGACTGGCGGCTGCCGCATTCGCTGCGACCCGCCGGCCCCACCCGATCGCTCCACCGATCGCGTATAATCGCGTTTTTTCCTGTTCTTTCTGAAGGTTAGTCATGCCCATCTATGCCTATCGCTGCGCTTCATGCGGTTTCGCGAACGATCACCTGCAAAAACTCAGCGACCCGGCCCTCGACACCTGCCCGGAGTGCGGCCAGGCAACCTACGTCAAGCAGCTGACAGCCGCCGGTTTTCAGTTGAAGGGCAGTGGCTGGTATGTCACCGACTTCAAGGGTGGCCAGAAGCAGCCGCCATCGAGCAAGGAAACGCCTGCCTCTAGCGCGGGGTCGCCTGCTGCCAGCGACGTGGCGCCTGCCGGCGACAAGGCTGCGGCTGCGGCGCCTGCCTCTGCCAGCAGCGACGGAGCGAGCGCGTGCGCCGGCAGCTGATCAAGCGTTACTTCATCACCGGCCTGTTGATCTGGGTGCCGCTGGCGATCACCGCCTGGGTGCTGACGATGATCATCGGCACCATGGATCAGTCGCTCCACCTGCTGCCGGCAGCGATCCACCCACGCAGCGTGCTCGGCTTCGACATTCCGGGGAGCGGGGCGATCCTCACCTTGCTGATCATCCTGCTGACCGGCGTCATTGCTGCCAACTTCATCGGCCAGCGGCTGGTCGTCTGGTGGGAGAGGCTGCTGGCGCGAATCCCGGTGGTCAACTCGATCTACAACAGTGTCAAGCAGGTTTCCGACACCCTTTTCTCGTCGTCGGGCAACGCCTTCCGCAAGGCGCTGCTGATCGAATACCCGCGCCGCGGCGCGTGGACGATCGCCTTTCTCACCGGCCGCCCCGGCGGCGAGATGGAGCGTCACCTGGCAGGCGAGTACGTCAGCGTCTACGTGCCGACGACGCCGAACCCCACCTCGGGTTTCTTCCTCATGTTGCCCCGAAGCGAGGTCGTCGAACTGGAGATGAGCGTTGACACGGCGCTGAAGTATGTCATCTCGATGGGCGTCGTGGCACCGCCGCCGCCACGGGCCGCCGGCGTGTCCGGCGGCCCGATGATCAACCGGAACAGCTGAAACGGATCAGAGCATGCGAACTCATTATTGTGGACAGGTCGATGCACGGCTCATCGACCAGGAAGTCACCCTCTGTGGCTGGGCGCATCGACGTCGCGATCACGGCGGCGTGATCTTCGTTGACCTGCGTGACCGCGAAGGCATTGCCCAGATCGTCTGCGATCCGGACCGGGCCGACATGTTCCGCACCGCCGAATCCGTGCGCAACGAATTCTGCCTGCGTGTCCGGGGCCGTGTCCGTGCCCGGCCGCCGGGCACGGTGAATGCCAACATCCCGAGCGGCGAGATCGAGATCCTCTGCCACGAGATGGAGGTTCTCAACCCGTCGCTGACTCCGCCCTTCCAGCTCGACGAGGAGAACCTGTCGGAGAACACCCGCCTGCTGCACCGGGTCATCGACCTGCGGCGGCCGCAGATGCAGAAGAACATGCAGTTGCGCTACCGCACGGCGCGCGCCTTCCGGCGCTTCCTCGACGATGCCGGTTTCATCGACATCGAGACGCCGATGCTGACCAGGAGCACACCCGAGGGCGCTCGTGACTACCTGGTGCCGTCACGCGTTCATCCCGGCCAGTTCTTCGCCTTGCCGCAGTCGCCGCAGCTCTTCAAGCAGCTGCTGATGGTCGCCGGTTTCGACCGCTACTACCAGATCACCAAGTGTTTCCGTGACGAGGATTTGCGTGCCGACCGGCAGCCGGAGTTCACCCAGGTCGACATCGAGACGTCCTTCATGGACGAGAGCGAGATCATCGCGCTGATGGAGGAGCTGATCCGCACGGTGTTCGCCGAGGTCATGGCGGTGCAGCTGCCACGGCCGTTCCCGCGCCTCAGTCATGGCGAGGCGATGCGCCGCTATGGTTCCGACAAGCCGGATCTGCGAGTGACCCTTGAACTGGTCGAAGTGGCCGACGTGCTTAGGGACGTACCGTTCAAGGTCTTCGCCAGCGTCGCCAACAGTGAAGGTGGCCGCATCGCCGCACTGCGCGTCCCCGGCGGCGCCAGCCTGACGCGTGGCGAGATCGATGCCTACACCCAGTTCGTCGGCATCTACGGTGCCCGCGGTCTCGCCTACATCAAGGTCAACGATGTCACCCAGCTCAACGAGGCCGGCTTGCAGTCGCCGATCGTCAAGAATCTGCACGCGGCAGCGCTGCAGGCCATCATCGAGCGTACCGGCGCGGTTTCCGGCGATCTGATCTTCTTCGGCGCCGACCGGCGCAAGGTGGTCGACGATGCGCTCGGCGCGTTGCGGGTTCGCATCGGCCACGAGAAGGGTTTCGTGAACGGCAACCCCTGGGAGCCGGTGTGGATCGTCGACTTTCCGATGTTCGAGTTTGACGAGGAGGCGCGCCGCTGGAATGCCTGCCATCACCCGTTCACCAGCCCGAAGGAGGAGCACCTCGGGCTGCTCGCGAGCGACCCGGGGCGTTGCCTGGCCAAGGCCTACGACCTGGCGCTGAATGGCTCGGAACTCGGTGGGGGTTCGGTCAGGATTCACCGCGCCGCGGTCCAGGAGCAGGTCTTCAAGGCGCTCGGCATTGCCGACGACGAGGCGCAGTCGAAGTTCGGCTTCCTCCTCGACGCGCTCAAGTACGGTGCGCCACCGCACGGCGGTCTGGCGTTCGGACTCGACCGCATCGTCACGATGATGGCGGGTGCCGACTCGATTCGTGACGTCATTGCCTTTCCGAAAACGCAGCGGGCGCAGTGTCTGCTCACCGATGCACCGAGTGGTGTTGATGAAAGGCAGTTGCGGGAACTGCACATTCGCCTGCGTCAGAAGGTCGACACGCAGGTCGAGATCGGCAAGGGGTAGGCGCCGATGACGAAGATCCTGGCCGTCGTCCGGCTGCTCGTGTTGGCGATCGTCGGCTGTTGCCTTGCCGGGTCGGCGGCGGCGCGCGAGAGTCGCGAGATCGGCAGCATTGCGCTTGGCGAACTGCCGCCGGAGGCCGTGCACACCCTGCGGCTGATCCGCCAGGGCGGGCCATTCCCCTATCCGCACAAGGATGGCAGCGTTTTCGGCAACTTCGAGAAGCGGCTGCCGCTGCAGCCGCGGGGCTACTATCGTGAGTACACGGTGCCGACGCCGGGCCGGCGTGATCGCGGGGCCCGCCGCATCGTTGCCGGCAGCGGCCGCGCTGGTGACGTCGCCCGTTCCGGCGAGTACTACTATACTGCCGACCACTATCTCAGCTTCCGCAGGATACGGGAACAGCCATGATCCCCGACCAGTTGCTCGCCACTCTCGAAGACGCGAATGCGGGCGGCGTCTTCCACTTGCCCGCGCATTGCCGCGAGGCGGTCAGGAGAGCTGCCGCCGAAGTTGGTTTTGCCTGCTTCGATGTCAGTCTTGCCGGCTGTTCGCACCTCGACGAGGTACTTGCCAGGCTCGGCAACGATCTCGACTTTCCGGGCTGGTATGGACACAACCTCGACGCACTCAAGGATTGCCTGACCGATCTTTCCTGGGCGACAGCCGCCGGCTATGTGCTCATCATCGATCACGGCGAGGGATTCCGCGCGCAGGAGCCGGCAGCCTTTGCCGTCCTCGCGGAAGTCTTCGCCGAGGCCATCGCCGAATGGCGGGCGCAGGGATGTCCGATGTGGATCCTCCTCGACCTGCAGGCACCCGGTCTGGCCACCCTTGCCGCGACTGAATGAGCCGCTACAAGCGGCCGGTTTCGGTGCTGGTCGTGATTCACACCGCCGATCTGCAGGTTCTGCTGCTCGAGCGGGCCGCTCACTCCGGATACTGGCAGTCGGTAACCGGCAGTCAGGAAGCTGGCGAGGAACTCCTGGCGACCGCGGTGCGCGAGCTGGGCGAGGAGACGGGGATTGCCGCGGCGGCCGCCGATCTCTGCGACTGGCAACTGAGCAACCGCTACGAGATCTTCGCCGAATGGCGGCACCGCTACGCGCCCGGGGTGCGCTACAACACCGAGCACGTCTTCTCGCTGCAGATGGCGGAAGCAGTGCCCGTCACCCTGGCAGCCGGCGAGCATCTGGCGTACTGCTGGCTGCCGTGGCGCGAGGCGGCAGAGCGGTGCTTTTCCTGGAGCAATCGCGAGGCGATCCTCATGCTGCCGGAGCGGCGGGCCGGGCTGACGCCCTGAGCCGCTCTTCCAGGCAACTCCGGCAGTAACACCCCGACCCGGGCGCCGCGGCCTCGGCCAGAGGGGGTAGCTGAAAACACCAGCAATCAGCTCCCGGTGCGGCCATCATCCCGCACGTGAAGGGAGCGCCGCAGCGCGCGCAGCGCGCTTCGCCGCTGTGCAGACCCGGTTCTGGCATCGCCGGCTCAATCACGCGCCAGCAGTCCGTCGGCAATCCAGCTCTGCAGGAAGCCGGCGGCGGTGGCCGCCGGTTCGGCATCACCCGAGTCGGCGATCAGGTCGCAGCATGCCGCGAACGAGGCACCCGTCGACAGGGCTTCGAGAACGCTGGCTTCGAGCGCGGGCGCCGATCGCCAGCGGCATTCGAGCTGCGGGCGCCAGACGAGGAGCACATGTGGCAGAAACAGCGGCTCGTCGCAGCTGGCGAGGGGGTCGGCATCGAGCGACTTCCAGGTCGGCTCGACCTGCCAGTCCAGCCGCAGCATCTGCAACGACGGCAGGAGTCCGAAACGGCGCTGTGGCCAGTCTTCCGCACGCAGTGTCGCGAGGTCGGTGACGCAGAGTGCTTCGGCGTCGGCGGCGTCGAAGGCGGCGCGCGTTGCCCAGTCCATGCGGGCCAGGTCGACCAGCGACGGATGCGCCAGATGTTCGGGCGAACAGGCGAGGAAGTCGGCCAGGCAGTCACCGACCCAGCGAATCGAGCGGAAGTGGGACGGTCTCCGGGCAATGTAGGCGTCTGCGAGAGCAGCAAAGGCGTCATCGCCGATGGCACGCAGCAGGACCGGGTAGTTGTCCTGCAGAGCTGCAGTCAGTCGCGCGCGGTAGGCTTGCAGGTAGATGCCGAAGCCGCCGCTGCTGCCGGAGCCTTCAGCGGCGAAGAGGCCCGGCAGCGGATTCCCGTCTAGAATCGCTTGCTGGCAGCGCTGCTGCAATTCGACGAGTGTGCCAGCGGCGCTCATGCAGCCCGTCTGGCATCGCCGGCAGCGGTGCGGGCGATGCTGCGAGCCGTGTCGAGTTCGGCGAGCAGCAACTCGAGCGGCGGGATGTCGTCGTCACGCTCGATCATCGCCGGCAGCGGACCCAGCCGGTTGACGGTGTAGGCGTAGAGATCCCACACGGCATCGCAGACCGGGTGATCGTGCGTGTCGATCAGGTACGTACCGTGGTCCTCGTGGCCGGCGAGGTGGATCTGGCGGACTGCCGCTGCCGGCATGGCGTCGATGAAGGCGTGCGCGACGAAGCCATGATTGACGCTGCTGACGTAGACGTTGTTCACGTCGAGCAGCAACCCGCAACCACTCCGCCTGACCAGTTCGGCGATGAACTCCCATTCGCTCATCTCGTCCGCGCGGTAGCGGACGTAGCTGGAGACGTTCTCGAGCACCAGTGGCCGCCCGAGCATCTCCTGCACCTGTTGCACACGCGGCACGAGGTGCCGCAGGCAGGCCTCGGTGTAGGGCAGGGGCAGCAGGTCGTGCAGGTTGAGTGAAGACGTGCCGGTCCAGCACAGATGATCGGATACCCAGGCCGGCTGAATCCGCTCGGCGAGACAGCGCAACTGCTGCAGGTACGCGTGGTCGAGGGGATCGCTGCCGCCGATCGACAGCGACACGCCATGCATCACCATCGGATAGTCACGGCGGATGCGGTCGAGATGGTAAAGCGGCTTGCCGCCGGCTACCAGATAGTTCTCGGATATGACCTCGAGCCAGTCCACCGGCTGCGGGGCAGCGATGAAATCGCGATAGTGCTCGCTGCGCAGGCCAATCCCGAAGCCGCTGACAGGTTCTTGCATCAGACATCCTTGGGCCGAATTCCAGGAGCCGCCGGCGCTGCGCGCCGGCGGCCGCCTCGTGTGACGGTTACTTGACCACCTTGCCGCCGGCGTCGGTGCATTCCTTGGCGCTGCCCTTGGTCACCCAGCCCTGACCCTTGCAGGAGTTCATCCCCTTGCACTCGCTCTTGGCGGTCTTGCAATCCGAGGACCCCTTGCAGGAGTTCACCCCGGCACAGCGGACTGTCGCCGCATCGGCGGCGTAGACGGTTGGCGCCACCAGTGTACCTGCGGCAAAGAGGGCCGCGGCGGCGGCGGCGATGGCGACACCAGACTTTTGATTCGACATGTATTTCTCCTTCTCGTGGATGGGGTGGGTCAGACCTGGCCCTGCTGCAACCGCCTGCCTGACAGCGTTTAGACGCTGGAATCGGGAAATTACTTACATCGCGCGCAAGTTTTTTTTGCGCCGACGGCGAGTACCCACCCGAGGGGCTGTGCGGGTCAGCGGCGTCCCGGCGTCAGCCCGCCAAGGCGACCGCCGCTGCCGGGTGACGGAACTGCCTGCCCAAGCCGGCTCTCAACACACGGCGCGAACCTTTCGTGCGATTAGCACTCTCATGCCGCGAGTGCTAGAATGAGCATGTGGCAAGCTTGCAGGAGGAATGATCCATATGAGCCAGTCCCTGACCTTGCCGGCGGTTTCCGCAGCCGGCAGCATCGATTCGTACATCCAGGCGGTTCGGCGTTTTCCGATGTTGAGCGCCGAGGAGGAGTTTCGCCTCGCCACCCGTTTCCGTGAGGAAGACGATCTCGAGGCCGCCCGGCAACTGGTGCTTTCGCATCTCCGTCTGGTGATCGCCGTTGCGCGCGGCTATCTGGGCTACGGATTGCCGCACGCGGACCTCATCCAGGAAGGCAACATCGGGCTGATGAAGGCGGTCAAGCGCTTCGATCCGGGGCATGGCGTGCGGCTGGTTTCCTTTGCTATTCACTGGATCAAGGCCGAGATCCACGAGTACATCCTGAAGAACTGGCGGATGGTCAAGGTCGCGACGACCAAGGCGCAGCGCAAACTGTTCTTCAACCTGCGCAGCATGAAAGGCAGCAGCGACTCGCTGAGCCAGGCCCAGGTGGCGGACATTGCCCATCGCTTGAGCGTCAAGCCCGAAGATGTGGTCGAAA
>ERZ761603.1879-NODE-1879-length-15104-cov-14.985315_pt1 | contig 15104 bp, 14 predicted proteins | sample MGYA00511879_ERZ761603 | MGnify/ENA primary metagenome ERZ761603 (study PRJEB28899, sample SAMN02850040) | bioreactor sludge metagenome | biome: EBPR Sludge; feature: EBPR Bioreactor; material: flocular biomat | place: Australia: Thorneside Wastwater Treatment... | reverse complement strand
GCGGCTCAAGGCGACGCTGGCCGGGATCAAGCGCACCAGTTGAGAACGAGGGGTCGGGTTCGCGGACCCGCGCGATCGGCACACTCGGCGGGGGCGGCGCTGCCGCTCCTGCCGCGCATCAAGCAGGCTCGCACCCCGCGGACTTTTGACCGATGCTCGAGATGAGTGGTTCTTTCACTCGTGCGGAACCAGTCTGAGCGCGGCGGGTCGGATAAGGCAAGCAATGATGTTTTCAAGCCGGACATGTTCGTTCAACGCGCTCGGGCGGACACTCTTCTCGGCGGTCTGTGCGTTCGGGGTGTGGATCGGTTCGGCCCACGGCAGCGGATCGAACGATCCGCCGCGCGAGTTTACCCTTCACTGGTGCGGGACCACCGACGATAACGAGGTGCGCTGGCGGACGGGGATCAAATGGTCCGATCGCCTGACCTTCGGCGAAGCGCCGGTTCGTCGTGATGTAGTGGCGATCTACGAGCAGTGGGTGGCTCTCGATGTGCGAACGAGAGGGCTGTCGATCACCACGGAGGAGGGGTACGAGGCGACGCTCCGCGAAACGGTGGCGAGGGCCTTCGCCGAACGGGTGCCCGATCCGGGCTTCGCGGGGTACATCCTCCTCGATATCGAGTTCCTCCCGCTGGTCTGGGGCAAGCGCACGGGCGGGCCCGAACTCTACTGGGAAGCGGACCACGGCCCCCGCCAGCACGACCTCTGGTACACCTTCATCCGCGAGCGGCGACCGGAAGTCATGCGCGACCTGGGAACCGAGGCGGCCGAGCGTGCCCTGGCGGCCTCGTACAACGAGGCCGTGCGCGACTGGCACCGGATGCTGGTGCGTGTCGCTCGAGAACTTCGGCCGCAGGCAAAGATCTCGTTCTACGGCATGCCGCTTGGCTCGCGGCACGCGAACTACACGGGTCAGCACGAAGCGCACTTCAAGGGTTTGAATGATCTGTGCGCCTGGTACATCGAGTTGCAGGATGCCCAGATGGTGCCGCTCTACCAGGACAGGTACACCGTGCCCGTCGGTCAGACTCCCCGCGGCCCGTGGGAGAACACCATCGAGCAGGGACGCGACTTCATCATCACCAACCTCCGCGAGGCGAAGCGGATCGGGCAGGGCAAGCCCATCCTGGTCCTGGCGATGGCCCGATACCCCGATTTCGTGAGAGGGCATGAACTCCGGTACCTCTCAGAGATCAACCACGAACTTATGTTCCGCCTGCCCCGCGAGGCCGGCGCGGACGGCATCGTTCTCTGGGATCATGTCGAGAACCAGCCCCAGTTTGATGAACTGCAACGCTATGTCAACGACCGAATCGTGCCCGATTTTCTCACGATGACCGGGGGGCGGCCGGGTGAAGGAAGCGGCTCCGGAAATGGCGGCGGCGGCGAGAACGGCAATGGTTCTGGCAACGGCAACGGCAACGGCAACGGCGACAATGGCAACGGAGGCGGCAATCAAAGCGGCCCCGGCGGCGACGGCGGTTCGGGCAACGGTTCCGGCGGCGGAGAACCGGGCGGTTCGGGCGATGGTCAAGGCAACGGCGAAGGGCAAGGATCACCCGGTGATGACCAGGGCAACCGCACCCCACCCGATGATGGTGGGGGGAGCGCGACGCCACCCGATCCCGGCGAGAGCGATCCTCCTCCCGGCGGTAACGGCTCACCTCCCGGGAATGGCGGCGGATCCGGTGAGTCAAATGACGGCGGCTCGCCTTCTCCCGGCGGCGGCGGTACGCACAACCCGCCGAGCGATCCAGGTTGGTACGAGCCTCCCTCCAATCCTCCGGTGCTTCCTGCCGTTCCGCCCCGCCATCGTTTCGGAGTGCAGGCCAAGAAGCCCGTGATCCCATCGCAGCGCTCGAACGCGGCCTCGTTGCGCATCGCCCGACCGGGAGATCCAAGGAACACGGTTCAGGGTTCGCGCCCGCAGGGTCTGCGCGTGGTTTCTCGCCAACCCGCCCTCATCAGAGTCTTGCCGCCGAGCAAGAGGAATCGAACACAGAACTGAGCGGCCACGGCGAGGGCGTTTTCTCACCCCTTCCCGAGCATCGACCGAACGCGACGAAAAAGGCTATTTTCAGGTCTTTTTTTGTTTTTCCAGGGCTGATGGAAGTGGCGTGGAAAAATCTGCAAAAAAAAAGTACCCGCGGGAACCCAAACTCCGGGAGTAACGAATAGAAGCGTGTCCGAGGCGTGATGGTGATGATTGAACATCACCGCCGCTTCGGACAGTATGTGACACAATCACCGACCCCCACGAGACCCGGCACTTGGGTTTGTTACTGAGTGCCGGGTTCTTTTTTTCAATCATCGTGCGGAGTCGGCGGCGGGTTCGACTCTCATGGGCGCGGACCCTCGTGGATTCGCGGCGTGTCGGTCTCATCCACCGCCGAACTTCGGCTTCTCTCCCTCCGCCAACTTCCGGATCGAAGTCACCACCGTGCGCGGCACCTCGTTCCAACGGACCTCGAAGGTGACTTCGACCGCATCGCCCACGGCGAATCCTTCGAGGGACACGCCCGGCGCGAGGCCGGGAAACGGCATGACCATTTCTTTCATGCCCACGACCTTGCCGGACTTGTCAGCAAAGTCTGGGATCGCCTCGTGGTGCATGGAGAGAAATCGCTTGCCGTCCGCGCTGGGCAGTGCCTCGATCACGGCGCGGGTGGTGTAGGTCGGGTGCCGGGCTTCGGGCGCAGCGGTGGCCGCGGTCGGCCCGGGCTTCGGACTCGAACGCCCGTCACAGCCTGACGGCCCAACAAAAATCCCCGCCATGACGACGGGGATCAACAGACAACCCGAGTTTCCGATGCCCCCAACTCGCGAGGCTCGAACCATGTTCAGGCGACCTTCATGCCCACGAAGCCCTGCACCGCGGCAAGGTCGTGCGCCAGATCGAGCGTGTACGGCAGGGTCCACGATTCGCCGACGCCGATGTGAACAACTTTGGCCGGGTGTTCGCGGCTGACCCAGTCACGGTTGCCGCGGTTGTAGACGACCATGCGCTGCCGGCGCATCCGCTGCGCCCGGCGGAGCGCGCGCTTGTTGTCAGGATCGAGCCGCATCAGGCGCGTGATGGTGGACTCTTGCGCATCGGATCGGGGCAGTTTCTCGATCGTGCAGGAGATGTTCTGACCGGGCTTGAGTTTGGCGATATCGAGCGGCATGACCACAATCCTCCGAACAAAGACCCAATCTGGGTCGGGCCTAAATGATAGGTGGCACGGCGGCGTGTATCCAGCGGTGGACCAGGGCGGTTAGACCTTGTCCCGAACCTCGTACCGTCCGGTTTCCAGGTCCACCTCGGTGCGGACATACAAGGCTTCGGGCATCGGCAAGGGGCAGAGATCGCCGGTGATCTCAAACTCGAACTTGTGGTCGGTCTCTCCGCCGTCCCGCGTCGAGGCCACGGCCCGCACGGTGAGGCCAGCGTGCAGAATCCTCGGCTCGAAGTGGGTGATGGCGTCGTACACCATCTGCTCCAGTTTCGTGATGGAGATGCCCGAGGTCGTCAGGCCGGTCAGGTCCGGCACGCCGTAGTTCACCACGCTGCGGGCCACGAGGGGGAACTGGTGGATCTCGTCCCCGCGAGGATTGGCCGGTGCGTTGAGAAGCCATGCCAGATCCCGGAGCACGGCCTGGCGCAGTTGACGCATCGACATGACGCGTCGCTCGCGACTCTCCTGCGTCATGTGCGGGTGATCGTCCGTCAGACGGTCGAGCAGTGATGGCTGCAGCCGGTCGGATGTTGTCAGTTCGGCCATGCGTTCGTGCCCCTCATCCCATGCAGTGCATCAGCCCTGTGCCCCCGCCGCGATCGTGTTCAGGCGGATGTTGCGGATCGTCAGGAGGTCAAACTCCCCCGCATCGGTCGCGAGCACGCGCTGCCCCAGCGGGCCGGAATCGGCGAACTCCGTGCCGCGGGAGAGTCGCAGCAGGTCAGACGCCGCCTGTGTGCCGGGGTACCGCGCCGGGATGAAGCCGACCCCCTGCCCGCCGCTGGCCCAGACGAAGTTGGCCGGCGCCCACACCATGTCGCGAAGGTCTTCGGGCTTGTCGATGTGAACGAGGCCGATCCGGCTGTAGGGAATCCAGTAGTACTTGCCGTCGACAAACGCCTCGAGCATCGGTCCCAGGCGTTCATCGCTGTCGGCGATCCACTCGAAGTCCCGCCGGGTCGGGTTTTCGGGCTCGCCGATCTCCATGAAGCCGGTGGTCGCGGGGGCGGCGTCGAAGGCCTTGCCGCGCAGTTCCGCCGCGGCATCGCCCTTGCCCTGCGCATCGAGGGCCGCGGCCTGGATCATCCACGCCACCCATTGCTCGGGCTCGCCGAGCACCAGCGGCGTCGTCTCTCCGGCGAAGACTCGCTCGCGGATCATCTCGCACGTGATGGCGGCCCGGCAGGCCTGGGCCATGAGCGAGCTCTTTGGGTCCATCTCGGCGATGACGCCCAACTGCGTCAGGGCGCGTTCCCACTGCCCCAGAACGCACAAGACCTGAAAGAAAAAGATGCGGCGCTTGGGCTCGGCCGGGTCCTTGCGGATGTCGGCCTCGAGGGCCTTGAGGCAGTCGTCGAGTTTGCCCTGCTTGAGCAGTTCCTGTGCGGTCATGCGGGGAGGATAGCGGGGGAGCGGTCGCGGCGAAGAATCGGCGCATTCACCGTGATACACACGGTGGCGTGGTAATGGTGATGATCCGCCGCCGGTGGCCGTACACTTCGCACGAATGGCGAAAAGGCCCAAAGCCAACGGATCGGCGGTTGTCATCGACGACCTCGGCGAGAGTTCGGCCGCATCAGTCACTCACGAACGCGCCACAAAGCGGGGCGCTCCGCCGCCGATATCGAGACTGAAATCCAGACGCAAACTGATCGCGTTCGGTTGGTACGGAGGCAAGTTCTCTCATCTCGATTGGCTCCTGCCGCTTCTTCCCACGTGCCATCATTACTGCGAACCCTTCGCGGGTTCCGCCGCGGTACTGCTGAACCGTGCTCCCTCACCGATCGAGACGTACAACGACCTCGACGGCGAGGTGTGCAACTTCTTTCGTGTGCTCAGGGAGCAACGGAACGAACTGACCGAGGCGATCGCCCTAACGCCGTTCTCACGCGAGGAGTTTTCTGTCGCGTGCGACCTGGACCCATCGCTGTCGGCGTTCGAGCGGGCCAGACGGTTCTACGTCCGAGCGAGGCAGGTCCGCACAGGTCTCGCGCAAACGGCGAGCATCGGACGTTGGGCGAACTGTAAGGACACCAGCCGAGCGGGGATGAGCGGCGTCATCAGCCGGTGGTTGGGAGGGGTGGATGCGCTGCCCGAGATCGGCGAACGCCTGCTCCGGGTGCAGATCGAGAATCGTCCCGCGGTCGATATAGTTCGACTGTACGACTCGAAGGAGACACTGTTTTATTGCGATCCTCCGTACGTCCATGAGACGCGTGGAGACTCAAAGGCGTACGGCCACGAAATGACCGATGAGCAACACCGCGAACTCGCGGATGCGCTGAACGCGGCGAAAGGAATGATCGCGTTCTCAAATTATGACTGTGAGCTCATCAATCGTCTCTACCCGCAGAAGCGATGGACGAAGGTGGTCGGTCCTGTGCGTACGATTCACTCAACCAAAGACACACGCTCCGAGGTGCTCTGGGTCAACTACAACCCGAGCAAAAAACAATCTCCCGTCGTTCTGTGGGAGTCCACATGATGGCCGGTTCTCGTGAGCGAGCAGACACACCCCGCGAGTTGCTTGATGCTATCTTGACCAAGTCCAAGAAACTCGGCCGTTCAGCGGCGATCATGGACCGGGACATACTGAGCCGGATCGAGTATGTATGTCGTTGCATCAGCAACCGGGCAGGCGTTCGGCTGCTGATGGCCTGCATGCTGGCGAAGATCCACCGACCCGAGGTTGATCCTCGCAAACCGTACACCGAAATCGGAGGGAAAGACTGTTTCTCGGGAAGGACATACGACGAACAACACCTGAGCGGTTTCATCACGGAAAACCGTCTCCCGTGCAACAGCACCACCGCATTCCTGACCCCCGCTCTCCGTAATCAGGATGCCGTGCTGACAACACGCACGGTCCTCGTCGGCAGACCGCCGCAGGTTTATAACGACACGCTTCAACTGCTCGACGACGTGGCCAAGGGCCGTGTGAGCGCCGAGCAAGTGCTGATCGACACGCTCAGAGTCCTCGTACTTGTTCGCGATGAGAAAGAGGAACGCATGAACACACTTGTCGCGGCGCTCCGCCACGGCACTGACGCCTTGCCGCCGGCCTCGGAGCAGATCGTGACGCTTCTGCGCCAGCATCTGGCGTGCAGGCACTCAAGCCGCTTGCCGGTTCTGATTATCGCCGCGGCGTATTCGGTGGCGGAGAAGCAGTGGGGCGAGAGTGCCAAGCCGCTCCGAGGGCATTTGGCCGCCGATGAGCAAACCGGTGCGGGCGGCGACATTGAAGTATGTCTGACTAACGATCAGCGGGTGTGCACGATCTACGAGATGAAGTCGAAGCGTGTTTCCCGCGAGGACATCGATCGCGCTCTCCAGAAGATCGTGGCGTGCAAGCCGCGAATCGATAACTACATCTTTATCACGACGGACAGCGTGGACGTCGAGGTAGCCGAGTACGCCGCCGCGATGTACGAGCGGACCAACGGGACGGAGATTGTGATCCTCGACTGCATCGGATTTGCCCGCCACTTCCTCCACCTCTTCCATCGTCTACGTCTCCGGTTCCTCGATGCGTATCAACTCAAGGTGCTCAACGAGCCCGACAGCGCCGTGAATCAGCCGCTCAAGGAAGCGTTCCTGTCGCTCCGACACGCGATGGAATCGGACGGGTAGGATTTCAGCCCTGACACCCCGGCGCCTTGTTGCATGTCCCCCGAGCCTCATAGCACGTTGACTCCATAAACTCCCCCATGCACCACACACACCTCTCGCGGCGTGAGTTCATCCGGCGGGCGTCGTTGGCCGGGGCGACGGCCGTGGTCGTCCCCGCGTGGGCGGCCACGGCCCGCACGAAGGACACGGTGCTGCGGGTGCTCTCCATCGGCGTCATCGGCACCATCGGCGGGGCCGACCGCAAGAACATCGCCGGCCATCCCAACGCGAAGATCGTGGGCCTGTGCGACATCGACGCCCGCGCCCTGGCCGCGGCGGGGGCCGACCACCCCGACGCCTTCACCTGCGAGGATTACCGCGAGGCTTTCGACAAGCACGGCGACCAGTTCGACGCGGTCATCGTCGCCACGCCCGACCATTCACACTGCGCGATCATGACCCTGGCGCTGGCGCGGGGCAAGCACGTCTACGGGCAGAAACCCCTGGTGCAGCAGCTGGCGGAACTGGAGTTCATCGATGCCGCCGTGCGGGCGCGCCCCAACCTTGTGACCCAGACCGGGGCCCAGCGCATCGAGCACGCCGTCCGCCGCGCCGCGGTGGATATTCTCAAATCAGGGGCGCTCGGCAAGGTCATCGAGGTGCACATCACCTTCGGCGGCGGGGCGCTGACGGGGGGTCACTACTTCGCAGATGGAGTTCTGGGCGATCCGGTGGACCCGCCCCCCGGGTTCAACTACGACCTCTGGCTCAACGGGGCCGAGCACGAACCCTGCCGCCCCAACATGGTCGAGCGGCGGTGGCGCAGTTGGTGGAAGTACGGCGGGGGACAGATCGCGGACTGGTCCGTCCACCTCACCGATGTCCTCATGTACGCCTTCCCCGAGTTGCAGACGCCGGCGAGCGTCTGCTCCCGCACGCCCACGCGCGATGTGTCGAACTTCCACGCCGACAAGGTCCTCTCCACGCTCACCTACCGCGTGGCGGGGGACCGCTTCGCCAACTCGACCTGCAACTTCTATTTCTACGACTCGCACATGAAGCCAGACCGTGCCCACCTGGGCCTGGGCGAGGGCGAGTGGCCCGGGGGCATTCAGACGATCGTGGTCTGCGAGGGCGGCACGCTTCTTTTGGGGCCGGAAGGCCCGCTCGAAATCTGGCGCGAGGGCGTCAAGACCGACGGCATGGCCTGGCCCGGACTGCCCACCTACGAGAAGTTCAGCCACTGGCACGCGTTTGTTGACAAAGCACTCGGCAAGCAGACCCCGCACCTGTGGATGCCCTTCGCCATCGGCCTGCGGTGCACCGAGCCGGGCCTGCTCGCGGTGAAGGCGGCGAAATACCCGGGGCAGGTCCTGAACTGGGACCGCGCTTCGCTCACCTTCCCCAACCACCCCCGCGCCACCGCCGAGATCGTCCACAGGGATTACCGCCCGGGGTTCGAGCCGGTGCGGGTCAGTGCATAACGATCGAAACTCGTTGGAAAATGAGTCTGTCCGATCCCGGACGGACGGAATCAATGGAGGTTGTTCATTCCGGGTGTTGCGTTCGCATCCACTCCCACTGCCTCCTCACACCCTCCTCGAACTCTGTCCTGGGCTCGTACCCGAGTTCCGCTCGCGACCGCGTGAGGTCCGCCCAGGTCCGCTCCACATCGCCGGGCTGCATGGGCCGGTGAGTGATGTTCGCGCTGCGACCCACCACGCGCGCGATGGCGGCGATCATGTCGCGCAGCGCAACGGGCGCGCTGTGCCCCAGGTTCCACACGCGGTATCCGAACCGGTCGATGCGGTCCATCGCCGCCAGCACGCCGGCGGCGATGTCCGATGCGTAGGTGTAATCCCGGGATGATGTGCCATCTCCGAAGACCTCGATGGTCTCTCCACGCGAGATCCGCCCGAGGAAACGCGAGATCGCCAGGTCGGGCCGCTGCCGCGGGCCGTAGACCGTGAAGAAGCGCAGACAGGCCGTGGGCATCTTCGTCAGGTGATGGTGCGTGAAGGCGAGCAGTTCGCACGCCCGCTTGGTCGCGGCGTACGGGCTGATCGGCCCGCCGACATCCATCTCCTCGCGGAAGGGCGCCTCGGCGCTGTTGCCGTAGACCGAAGAGGACGAAGCGATGACCACCCGCTCAACCCCGTGCCGCTGCGATGCGGTGAGGATGTTGGCCGTGCCCACGACATTCGCCGCGGCGTACCCCGCGGGGTCGGCGATGCTCGGCCGCACACCCGCCTTCGCGGCGAGGTGAACCACCGCACGGGGAGCGTGGGCCGCGAAACAGGCCCCGACCGCCGCGGCATCCACGATGTCGGCGTGGACAAACTCAAAAAGTCCGGGATTGTGTGTGGAGAGATCGTGAAGGTTCTGTCGCTTGAATTTTGGGTCGTACCAGGGATCAAGATTATCCAGGCCGATAACGCGTTCGCCGCGTGCGAGTAATGACGCGGAAACATGCCACGCGATGAACCCCGCAGCGCCGGTGATAAGGATGGGTCGTTGTGCCATGGGTTGTGTCAATGATCATGTATGACCCACTATCTTGTGCAGGTCGAGCAAAGAACGCGCTCGCGTAGCGCGAAAAAAAAGCAGGGCGCCATCTGTGACAGCGCCCCGCTGGAGGAGAGAGAGATCAAGGTTAGTATACCGAAGTATCGGACGGGAAGTTGCCCAAACCCACACGAATCTCCACTAATTTCTTAGGAAAACTTCATGTTGCGGCCGGTTTGGGCCGAAATTGCCCGGTTTCGGGTAGCGAACCGAATGCGAACGGCTCGCGGTTCATGGTTCCCTGCGGAACTACTATATGGATGTACGTTCTCGGCCATGCCCCGGTTCGGGGAATTTCGGTTTCGGGATGACTATTTGGCTCTCTGAGTAACGGTGTTGCCGCATTGGGCGATTTGCCTTGCGCACCGGGGCGGTTGTTGGAAGAGAGCATCGAACTTTCAGGTTTTGAAGGGGCCGTGGGATCAAAAGGCCGTTTGATTTTTGCCCCCCCCCCCCCCGTATGCTCATTAGCGAGTACGTTATCGTGAACGCACCTGGTGAAGCGATCGTTGTGCGTCGGGGACTGTCGGAGTCATCCCATGAGTTGGAAACGACATGTCGTGTGGGCGTGCGCGATCGTGACGATGTGCACGGGTGTTATCACGTGTGCGCGAGCAGGTGACCTCACGCTGGAAGCGTGCGAGGCGTGGTTGGCGACGGCGCGAGCGCGGGCGGAGGCGCTGCCGAACCTGGGGGATCGCTTTCTCGCCTGGGAGTCGGCCGATTTCACCGCGGCGCTCTCTGCAGATGAGGATGTCGGCCGCGTGCCGAGATCCACGGCTCCCGTCCTGATTCGTCTCGAACTCGCGTCGGCAGGCGACTCCGCGTGGCGGCTGAACCACACGTTCGTGAGCGCGGGCGGTGTGCTCGATGTGGTGTATTCTCCTTCCGCCAGCTGGCAGCGAGCCGGGCAGACCCTGAGAATCTTTGACCCGGCGAAGCGAGACGATGAACGCGACGAGCAGGGCACCGTCGGGGCTATCCGGTCTTTTTTTCTGGATGTCACGATGTTGTGCGGCGGGGGCCTGGGCGTCGGCCGGTTGGCGAAGGTGGTGCCCGGGCCGGCGGAGATCGACGGAAATTCGTGGAAGTGCCAGGCCGCGCGCGAGGTCGCCGGGAGGCGTACGTACGCCGTTGAGTTCGCCGGCGTGTGGCTCCCCGCGGAGGGCCGTGGCCGCGTCACGTCCATGCGAGTGCTGACGAATACGTACGTGCCCGCCGACACCGGAGCAGTATCGACGTTCTCAGATTGGATCTGGGATGCCGAACTCGTGATGGAGTTGGCGGGCCGGGTTGAGAAGAGGCGCGCCGACGGCCGCTTGGAGCATCTGGTTGTTCTCCGGGGTTTGCATCCCTTGCCACCGGGCGGTTTCTCCGCGTGCCTTATCGCGCCGATCAATGGCCGGGATGCCATGCGGGGAGAGTTCGCCATCAGTCAGATTGCCGATTTTCAGCACAGGCGTGTGACCAACTTGGCAACCGGCGAGAGCGAGCCGCTGGGCCCGCCACCGGAAGGACACACGGAGCGGGCCGATCGCCTCAGGACGTGGGGGTATGTGTCCCTGGCCTGCGCTGTCGGGTTGTTGGTCACGATTCGGTTGTATCGATGGAAGCGCACCGCGTGAGAAAGGAGTTTAGTATGATCCGCGTGCCGTTGTCGGGATTGTCGCGTTCCGGGAGGAGCCGTTGGGTGATTGTCGCGGGGATCTTCTTCCCGTCGCTCGCGGTGGCCACGACGTCGTGCTTCGTCGCCGGGCACACCTTTCAGTGCTGCGCCGGCCCGACGGCGTACTGCGAGATCGGCGAGGACGTTTGGTTCTGCACGGGCACCTCCGACAAGAACCCGGTGTCGGTTCGCACCGTGAGAGAGGCGAACCCGGGGCAGACGGGCAAGCAAAGTGCCACTTCCACGACCATTCTGAACTGCACGATTACGCCGAAGACCTGCGGCGTAACCCCGGGCACCTGCATCGTCGGCAGCCCGCAGCAACACACGTGCGAGGACACCGTCCCATCGGGCAGTCCGTGCACCGGGAGTTGATCGAGGTGAACGTGCGCGCGGCGATCGGCTCCATTCTCTGCGGGAGCGTCATGGCGGCCCTGGTTATCGCCGGAGTCGCCAAGTTGTCTGACGCTGCGGAGTTCGAGCGTCACCTGTCGCGGTGGAAGACGCTGCCCGGGATTCTGCTGCCGTGGATCTCGCTTGCCGTTCCCGTCTCGGAAGTCCTGCTCGGGGGTGCCTGGCTCCTGGGATTGGCGCGCGGGTTCACGCGGTTGGCGGCGATCGCCATGCTTCTCGCGTTCGTGACGGCGCTGGCGATCGAGCAGTTTGTGGCGGAAGCGCCGGAGTGCCGCTGCTTCGGGGTCCTTGACAGGTGGCTCGTTCATTCGTCGGCGACCCGGGGTGGCGTGTTCAAGGCGGGCCTGCTCGCGGGCCTTCTTGCCTTGTCCGGCTGGCTCTGCCGCCCCGCGAGCGAGGTTCGGGTGAATGGAGTTCGCGCATGACCCGGCGCGGCCTGACGCTGATCGAGGCGGTGCTTTGCACGTTTATCGTGGGCACCCTGATCGTGCTCGTGGCGGGTTCGCTCGCCGATAGTCGCCGCCGCGCCAGGCAGATCGTCACTCTCGCGCGGATGCGCGAATGCGGCGTGATCCTGCACGCCTATGCCAACGATTGGCGCGACGCCTGGCCCGCGTTCGCAAGGCCGTACGGCGGCCCCACCGTGGTGCCGACATCGCGGGGCGACGTAGAGATTCCTCGCTACTTCTTCTCGTGCTTTTTCTGGGACGAGGCTCTGGCCGATGGCTACCTCGATGGCAATCCCCGCAGCGCGGTCGTGTTCGACGCCGAGCAACAGGCCGAGAACGGCGGCGTGGGCGGCACGGCGTTTCTTCTGAGTTGCTCCCTGCTCGCCGATCCCGCGTACTGGCGCGCCGACACCCGCACTGGCGCATCACAATGGCGGGGCACGCGGCGGTACGAAGTGTGGCGAACGGACAAGAAATGTCTCCTGGTGTCGCCCTTCGTATTCGATCGGGTCGCGAACATCGACGTCAACGGCCCCCTCGGCGGGTTCCACGTGCCATTCGCGTTCGCCGATGGCTCGGCGTCGAGAGTGAGGGCCGAGCAGGTCCGTCGCGGTGTGTTCAACGGCGAGGGCACCGAGCCGGGAACGCTGCATCCGCACGACTTCTTCGCCGGCTTGCACACCGTCGATGGAGTTCGCGGCATCGATGTCAGGTAGCGCGACGGCCGCGTGCCGAACTCGCTCTCGATGCGGCCCGGCTCACTTGTCCTGCTTCTGCCGCTCCTTGTACCGCTTGATCGCCTCTTCGCGTTCTTCGGGTGTCATGTTCTTGAGGCGCTCTTGGAGCCGCGGCGGCAGCGAGTCGATGTTCGGCCTGCCCTCGCGGCCTTTTCCGCCCGCCTCGCTCTTCAGACGTTCGATCGTCTGCTCCACTTTCGCTTTCTGCGGGGCGGAGAGCACGGCCCACATCTTGGTCTGTGTGTCCTCGACTTTCGGCGCGCCTTCCATCAGTTCCCTGACCCGGGCGAGGGCCTGCGCCGCATCGGAATCCGGGGCGGGCCTGTCGGCATCCATCGGGCGATCGGCATCCATCGGCTTGTTGCCATCGGTCTTGCCGGGCGGCGGTCCCTTCTTCGCAGGGCGGCCGCCTTCGGGCCGATCCGCCTGTGGACGGCCGCCGAGCACGCCGTCCAAACGGCGCTGGGCGTTCTCCGGCAGTTTGTCGCGCAGGGAACGCAACTCGGCCTCGTGTTCCGAGCGGTACGACTTCTGGGCCTCTTTGAATGTTCGTTCGATCTCGTCAAGGGACTTCTGCTGCGCGGCGGTCAGTCTCAGTGACTCCTCGACCGAATCGCCTCTCAGGGTGTTCAAAGCCCGGGTGAAGATCGGCTGGGGGATATTCGATCCCATCTGATCTTTTTTCTTCTGATCGCCGCCGGTGAAGCGACGGTTGACACCGGGCACGCCGCTTTCCTGAACCTTCGGACCTTTGAGAACATCCTGCCCGTCCGCGGGCTTGCCGGATTGACCGAAGGTCAGCCCGGCGGTCATGAAGAGTGCCGCGGCGGAAACAAGGATCGACGTATGGTTCGCGTTCATCGGAACTCTCCTGTGGTGAATGGGTTCTGGCAAGGCCTCGGCAGGATGTGTCTGTATCGGCCGAAGCGGTCATGGCCGAACGCTCGGGACCCGCCTGGTATTGCCTTGTTCGCTCGGAGATGCTTGTGTGTAACCACAAATTCCACCCGATTCCGGTATCCGGTATCCCAATCCACTTTCCAACGGCACCCCACCTACCTACCCTTGTTCCCCTGTACCCGCCCTACTCGGGTTAGGGGTATGTTTGAATCGCCTATTCCGCGGCACCACCCTTCGGCCTCGCGGCCGGAGCGCCAGGTGCGCCCGACACGGCCCGGTGGGTCGTGCCCGTATCAGGAACCGTCGCCGTGAAGATCAAGACCGACGAAATCACCAGCGTCATCAAGCAGGAGATCAGCAAGTTCGAGGCCCAGATGGAGGTCTCGGAAGTGGGTCGCGTGGTGGAGGTCGGCGACGGCATCGCCCGCATCTACGGCCTCTCGAACGCGATGGCCGGTGAACTGCTCGAGTTCCAGACCGCCGATGGAGCGGTGATGGGCCAGGTCTTCAACCTCGAACTCGACACCGTCGGCGCGGTCATCTACGGCGATTACCTCCTCGTGAAGGAGGGGGACGTGGTCAAGAGCACCGGCCGCCTGCTCGAAGTGCCCGTGGGCGACGTGATGCTCGGTCGCGTGGTCGATCCGCTGGGCAAGCCGCTGGACGATCAAGGCCCGATCTCCGCCACCGAGTACCGCAAGGTGGACATCATCGCCCCCGGCATCGCCGAGCGGCAGCCCGTGACCGAGCCGCTCCAGACGGGCATCAAGTCCATCGACTCGATGATCCCCATCGGCAAAGGTCAGCGTGAACTCATCATCGGCGACCGCAAGACCGGCAAGACCACCATCGCCGTAGACACGATCATCAACCAGAAGCAGTACTGGGGCACGCCCGAGGCGGTGGTGTGCATCTACGTCGCCGTCGGCCAGAAGGAATCGACGGTCGCCGGCGTGGTGCAACTGCTCAAGAAGCACGGCGCGATGGACTACACCATCGTCGTCAACGCGTCCAGTGCCTACCCGGCTCCGATGCAGTACATCGCCCCCTACTCCGGCTGCGCCATGGGCGAGTACTTCATGTGGAACGGCGTCAAGGGCAAGACCCCCAAGCACGCCCTGTGCATCTACGACGACCTCTCGAAGCAGGCCGTGGCCTACCGCCAGTTGTCCCTCCTGCTCCGCCGCCCGCCGGGACGCGAGGCCTACCCCGGCGACGTCTTCTATCTCCACTCCCGCCTGCTCGAGCGCGCTACCAAGCTCAGCGATGAGAACGGCGGCGGCTCACTGACCGCCCTCCCCGTCATCGAGACCCAGGAAGGCGACGTCTCGGCGTACATCCCCACGAACGTGATCTCGATCACCGACGGCCAGATCTACCTCGAACCCGAACTCTTCTTCTCCGGCATCCGCCCCGCCGTGAACGTCGGAATCTCCGTCTCACGCGTGGGCGGCAACGCCCAGGTGAAGGCGATGAAGAAGATCGCCGGCTCCCTCCGACTCGACCTCGCCGCGGCCCGCGAACTCGAAGCCTTCGCCCAGCT